>Ga0056128_1003294_pt1 | contig 19754 bp, 11 predicted proteins | sample WorMetLIZISLAND2_FD_71113 | JGI IMG/M metagenome (GOLD analysis project Ga0056128, IMG submission 71113) | Marine gutless worms symbiont microbial communities from Max Planck institute for Marine Microbiology, Germany - Olavius geniculatus... ... | reverse complement strand
CAGAGCCCCAAAAGTCTTCGTCCCACGGCCGACTCGTGGGCTCGGGGAGCTAGGCCGGCCAGGCAGTGTTAGTCTTGGCCCTGGGACTCTTAACTACGGTTAGTTCTTAACTAACAAACGTAATAATCAAAACCAAACGGAAAAATTTGATTAAGTTTACTGCTATCTACTGTTTTCTCTAAAATAAAACCCGTTTACAAACAAATAACCGCCATCTTGCTTTGTGCTCTAGTCTCGTCATAATGCTACTTACAAAAATTTGGCTTTTTGAGTTTCTGGATTTGAACAAGCCTACGTGGCAACGATTGCATGATAGTCTACAAGAATAGCACTCACGGTAGTTTGCCGTGTTCTTTTTAAAGAACTCCCGCAAATATTTGCATAAAATGTATACCGACACAGAGTCACAGACTACCGTACATGCTGAACATTTCAGTCGTAGCTTTTGAGGGTGCAGACCGCTTAAACTTTTTACCCAAACCTTTTTATCCCTGCCTCGCGACACAACTTGAACAAGTGTGGTGAAGTTATTTTTACTGGCCCCAAAGTTATTGCCATAATACGCTAAATTTTGCATGCACTATTAAATTCTTACTGCCCCCTCATTTTTTTCGGGGACACACTTCCTACATCTTTTCATTTAAACCCAAATTTGGAAATGATTCCTTTGCACTGCATCCCCAAAATTTTGAGAGCCTTGACAAAGGGCTAATTATTCGTGTAAAAAGTTTTCCCCTATAACTTAAAGCTTAGCCACAATACGTCCATTACCCACAGACAGACAGATGAACAGACGGGTAGACGATAGACACATCATACCAATAGCGTCACAGCTAACGCTAAAAATTAAGAAAACGTCAGCAGTAAAACATAAGAGCCTATGGTGCAGATGTTGGTCTTTGCCAGACGGTCATAACAACTGCCGGTATACAAGTCTGCAACATATCGAAAATCTACAGTGGATAGCTAGTTTGCTGTAGTTTGCAAATCCGTAGAAAAGAAAATCGAAAAGGCTACATGTAGGCTAAAACATATACACAAGATATAGGTAACGGCTTAATGCAGGTTCTACAAAAAATTGAAGTTGTGGAGTTTGGGCTGTGGAATGGGAAGCGCATTTTTTTATCTGTGGGAGGAGTGTACCGTAGGCCTACTATGTGATCGTATATCCAATTTACGATTACACGGTGCTGACTATAACGTTCGAGGGATTGACATCATAATTGCCTGCGGACCGGCAGTCGCTATATATGCTAATTTGGTTGTGATTACGCACGATGCGTATTGCATTGTAGCCCGGGACGTACATTTACGTGTACGTAGCTCTACCGTATGTTATATGTGCTGCAGTCGCTCTCGGTACAGTCTGCTTATTTCCCGGCAATGACGACACGTCGCGCAGTGCGGATAGTACAGCAGCAGCAGCAGCAGCTTCGGGCAGCGGTGACGCAGATGCTGTGTTGTCCGGAGATAAAATTTCCGTCGGTCCGCTGTCCCGAGCGACGGACGCCCAAGGGCTACGCGACGACAGGGGAGGAGGGGTCAACTCAGCAATGGCGATGAGGCGGGGTTGGGCAACGGTGAGGGTGAATGGCCCCCGCCTAATTTTTAGCGTGTCGGAAAAAATTCTCAAAAATAAAACACGTTTGCGTTACAAAATTCCCCAGTTTACTGGAATTTAGCGGCAAAATCGAAATTTTGAGCACTCATAATTTCCTCCGTCGGTCGGTCGGTCGAACAATTGCAACTTTCTGCCAGCTAGCCCCCCCCCAACTACTGTTTAGCTCGCCGCCGGGTCGCAGGTTGGTTGCTTCTACTGGGCCGAGTGATTGAAGGCCCGCGAGGGTCAGGTCACATGCCTCTTCGAGCAGACGCGAACGGACAGTGCGGGCACCGGGAACGAGGGCTGAAGGCTGCCTCGAAGGCTAGCAATGGCGTCCTGGCAGGGTGGCAGGGGGAGTAAATAGAAGAAGGGGCGGGACAATTGCCAATTCTAAATTTAAGGCTGTCAGGAAATCGTCATCCAAAAATGCAGAATTGGGACTGAAAACTCCCATTTTGGAAAAAATTGGCGGAAAAATTAACTTTTTGCACCCATAATCTCCTTTGTCCGAAATTAGCGTCTGTCTGTCTGTCGACATTTTGTCGGCAAATTGCAGTTTCATGGCCCGCTTACTTTTCTCAACCAACGACGCCGCTGAAGGCGATAGATGGTCGAAGACGGTCGTCAGTCGTACGAGTACGCTGATGCAGCCGGTACGACGTACGCGCCAGATAGTCTCAAAAGCGCAGCGCTTGCAGCTGACTCCAAATCGAATTGCTCTATCGCGCGATCGACTCGTAAATTCCCGCCGCAAAAAAAGTCCCGCAATCGTGTAGATGTAGAACGTAAGGATTATATATGTAGGCCTACGGACGCGTCGATTGTGTAAATGCGTCTGGGACTCGGGGCTTCAGCATCCGTATATTGCTTCATTGTCGAAAGGCTTCCGTTTGTTATTATAACAGTTTGCTATTTCGACATTTCGGCCGCGGTTGTAAATTGAAGATTTGTAACACATCTCATCTTGCAGTTAAGATCAGGGTTAAAGGTGTGTGGGACACATCACAGTCCGCGTTAAGTTGAATGTTTAGGTTTAGTGCTAGGTGACGAAAATGGTCTTTTAGATTAAGGAGTTGGTTCGACACCACACTGACTTGATCGATAGTATTTATTTAAGCCCCGTTGAATCTTCCAATGACGGTGAATTGATGATGATGATGATGACGATGAAACTGTACTGGTGTGGCAGGAGATGGTAGAATTACAGCGCGTCTCCGGCACGACTCGCGGCGGCCGTAGTCCCACGCCGTTCCAGGTCTTCATAGCCAAGTACTCGTACGACCCGGAGCAGTACTCACCCAACGAGAACCCGGATGTGGAGCTGGCGCTCACCGCGGGGGACTATCTGTTCGTCTACGGAGACATGGACGAGGTGAGTGAGATAAGTGCCTGTATCCGCAACACACCCATGTGTCTGTAGAAAATGTACTTTGTATTGATATATAGATTGTGAAAAAAAATTAAATCTAATACATTAATTCTCAGTAATTTTTGATTGACCGTCGTATAGCACACCAATGTCTGGAGTGGGATGAGTAAATGTTACACAAACTTATCAGTGGCGTAGCTATGCCGACGGTACTAATAAGGTAAGTTCAAGAATTGCCAGTGCAAGGTTACCATCACCTACATTCGTAGCACAATTGTGATGATTATGTAGTACATAGAATTCCTGAAATAGTCCAAGCTATCAGAATACGGTATCGCCTGAATTGCCTTATACTGTATTCAACGTTTTGTAGGACGGATTTTACGAAGGCGAACTGATGAGTGGCAAGCGTGGATTGGTGCCGTCAAACTTTATTGAGAAAGTACCAGGTATTTAAAAAATACATGCACTCGATGTCGACGTCCATATATGGTCATAACTTCTAGAGCTCGCAAGTGAACAGCTTACGTTTGATACGTCGTCGGAACTTGTAGCCTTGGAGTGTGGATTTATGCAGAAAATCCTCTCCTATGGAAACCCGCCTAGGGTTTAGTAATCAGAAATTAATCTTTAAAACGAGTTTGCATATGTTAACCATTTGCTGCGTACAAAAATCCCCTCAAAGTTAGCTTCTGTCGAAAGTACATGTAGATTAAAGTGTTACTGGCTCTTCAGGGAATTCGTCTTAGAGCACCGGAGCGTCACCTGCCATATGGGACCACACAGTGTTATCTGCCACTCAACACAGGTATACGCGTTCTGTTTTAACCTTATCCAGGCATGCTGGTACTCGGTTTATCTATCCCGTAGGGATAAAAGGCTGAGTTAATCTGGGTGGTTGGTTATACACTAAGATGGTTTACCTGTCCGCAGACATCACCCATCTAAGTAGTAACTGCTTGATAGCGACCGGAGCAGGCGTCAACCCTATCAGTTTTGTTGTAATGGTCGCCACGTATTTGCACATTATTAAACGCGTTTCAGTCGGCAGTTTTGAACTCCCACAAATCGTCGCAAACGTTGCTGTGTTTTTGTTGAACGAAACAGACGACGAACTGGAGGACTTTCATGGCTTGCCTTTGAGCATGCGTAATGGACACAGTATCGATGGAGCTGCAAGTCCAGGCACCGGCAGTGATCTCAATGAAGGTATGAACGCTGCTAATATATGCGTTAAGATTTACACTTGAACAGTATTACGATGGAGCGGACTCGGGAGAGATGAGCGTAAAAATTATCGACCGCGTGAATTTATATAAAACATTCTACGATATTTGATTTTATACAGTGGTGCCACACTGGTGTTCAAGGCATTGAACAATTTGGCACCTCCATACCTGGTCGACGATTGCAACTTGGTCAGCGACGACACTCGCCGACTACGTTCAGCCGCCTCTGTCACTTGTACTGTACCGAGGACAAGGACACGGCTCAGTGACAGATCATTCGCCGTCGCCGGCTCACGAGTCTGGAACAGTTTGCCGGCTGCACTGCGGGCCGTAGAGGACAACGAACAGTTCAAAGCGCAACTAAAGACACATTTGTTTAACTGATTGAAACTGCGGCGCCTAGTGACTTCTGCTTTTCGGCGCCGTGTATAAATCCGCTTTATTATTATTATTATTATTATAAGTTTGTGCCTTGTTTTATTGGAGTGCTGCTAATAATTTCAGATTTTTAAGCTGCTGTCTGCTGTTTTATCATCTAAGTAAACGTAATCTTCGTCACGTTACTTAATACTTTCACGCCATTAGTTAGATGCGATGGTGAAACATCATTTTCCGTATACATAGATATACTCGAGCTAACTACTGCGTAGGCTGTGATGTGAAGTTCACGTTGACGTATTTTGTGACGGGCAGACTACGGTGATGAAAGATTCAAGCGAAGACGTTCAAACGTTGTGATTAGCGAGCACGGCGAGACATACGGTGGGTCTGGCGTAATGAACTTAACGCTGAATAATTTATGCTGTAACACGCATACTAGCGGTAACTGTGTGATAAGTGGTCGGGGAAGACAAAACGCATATTGTAAATTGGTACAAAAAATAGGTAGGTGTCCTACGTTTTTTCTGGTAATAGTAATATTGAACCTTTTTAGGTCGACTGCCAAATATCTAAAGTGTCGTTTTAGGTTTTTACATAAATTGTAAGTTATAATTGTCATGTTTTGCTATTGATCTTTTCCTTTACACTAAGAATGATACATTACTAAAGTACCAAATAATAACATTGTCATGGTAATTTTAAAGTAATTAGTTACGTTTGTGAAGCTGGGTAACATTTTACGGACTCGACGATTCGCTAAGGCTGTGATTGTAACTGCAAACGAACCGGACAAGAAATTTGGCGAACAAAAATGAACTTTAATATCAACAACAGTGATAATTTGAAAATTAAGCTGTGACCGTGTTGGCTACGTGTTGAAAGCGCGTAAATTTCTCGTTATGCCCTCGCAGTGAATTCGCATATATCTGGCCGCCACTATCCTGTTGTGAGTTACGGACACAGACAGCTTAATGAGTAGAACAATACGATTTTGCGAGGGGTTTCCGCTGGTGAATTATTAACTAATGCTGGCGGCTGTTGTGGCTGGCAATATGTCAGACGTGCCCGCGCCGACCAATCTAATGCTGGAGCGCCAGCTCAGCACCAGCTTTATAATCGCCTGGTCTCCGCCGTCCGAGATCAGCCAGGAAGATATACTGGCGTACAACGTCTACTCGAACGGACTGTTTTTGACGACCGTCCGCAGTGACGACCGCACCAAAGCACTGCTCGAAAAGCTCGACCCCGCCAAGGTCGCTTGTTACGTTTACGCCGCTAATTTCGTTCACGTTTATCTTCGCCAGTTTGTGCAACATTTGTCGGCGGAAGGCAGGAATATTGGATAGGGGTCTTTGTCTCAAAATGGGCTCTATTTTTGTCCGTTTTTATCGTATACTCTTGACGTAATTAATTCGAGAATTATTGGCTAAAGAATGTAAGAATTTACTTTTTTTTCCGTATAAAAAATACAACGCAATGTTTGTTAGCTTTATTTCACAAGTTTCTGCTGTCAACAGCTCACATTGTCATTTTGATTCTTGGTCTTAACTTTTTTATTTAGATTTTTTTATTTAGATTTTTTTTATTTTGTTTACAACTTTTCGTCACTGATGGTCGAGTGCCACCAGTGTGGGCTTGATTCCATCGTCGGCCAGAAAAATACGATAATCAAGTTTGTTTCAGTACAGTACTATTTCATTGATGGCAGAATGCAGCTGGCGAATAGGAATACAAAAGGCAACAATATTCATGTTGCATTAACGCGTAAAACAACTGCTGTTATATCTGCATCGTGCACTATCACGGTGACAATGACTGCCGTTGCGTAACTGTTATATATAGGATAGCTAAGTCTGTATTACATGCTGTCAGGCATATAATACGTCATACTTTTCTCTCATATTTTTCAGTACGCTAGATGGCGACCGCTCGAAACTCGGAAGCTGCATGTGTACCACACACTGGCTTAAGTACTAGTATTTGTGCCTGTACAGGGTGCGGCAAAAATAAGTGGACCCCTAGAGTTTTTCGCTTTTTCTCAGCAACCGTTTCGGATTTTAACGTGAAATTTTACGGTTTTATTGAATAAAACTTTCTACATCGAACTGCCAAATAAAGTATGATTCTGTTGAAAAACGACAAAATTATAGATTTTTTAATATGACCGCCTACCGATTTTTCAGCACTAAAAAATTTTCAAGCTAAAATTGCTATTTAATTTTCAAAAACCAGTTACCACGTTATTGCCGATGACGTCACAATGACGTTATAATAAACAGTAAGTTATTTTGTTTATAAATTATCACTTAATTATTGTTCTATTAAAGCAATCGCCGGCTGCTTACTGGGTTCATCTTCCAGCAGGACGGCGCGCCGGCACACGCAGCGTGAAGCGCACGGAACGGGCTGCGGGCCAACTGTTCAGATTTCATCACAAAAGACCAGTGGCTTTCAAATTTGCCAAATGTAAACCCAGTGGACTATCGCGTGTGGGGTGCAATGTTGAAGGCTTACTACAAGCTTAAAACAAAGCCGAAAATAATCGCCGAAGTCAAGGAAGCGCTTCAGGTTATCTGGGGCAACCTGCAACAAGGAACGATCAACAAGGCTGTGAAAGACTTATCAAATTAAGCGACTGAAGGTTTGCGTTGGAGCTTGGAGCTGGTGGTGGACACTTCGATCATTTACAATGACAATGAAATTCTGTCACTTAATTATTAGCTAACTGTGTTGTTTCAACGATGTAATTGCATTGATGTAGTAGCTTGAACATTTTCAATGCTGAAAAATCGGTAGGCGCTCACGTTAAAAGGTTTATAACTTTGTCGTTTTTCAACAGAGTCACATTTTACTTGCAGTTAGATGTAGAAGGTTTTATTCAATAAAACTGTAAAATTTCGAATTAAAATTTCAAACGACTGCTGAGAAAACAGCGAAAAACTTTAGGGGTCCGCTTTTTTTGCCGCACCCTGTAGATCAGTTTTGGCCTACCCTATATTAACGGTCGCGCATATGGCACAAATATGCCTTCCGTCTGTCGTCTATCGTTTGTCGTATGTTACGCATTTATTGTGGCTAAACGGTGCGTCTTACGAGAAAACTTTCTGAAGAAGCAAATATGGTCGCCCGACAGTTACCTTGTTCTACCGTAATCATGTCGCTATCTGTGGCGGTTTGGCCGAAATTTGCAACTGAATTTACCGTTTGCGTAGGCTTAGGCTACATGTTTGTCGAAACAGTTACGTATTTAGGCTTACTGTAGCCAAAAGGTATTACATTACATTACATTACAGATTTTTAACGTGGCCTAAGTAAAAAAACTGCTAGGACCACAGATAAAAGCGGTAGTCACGACAAAAGCACAGAAGGGTAAGACTGTTTGAACAGAAATGTTTTCAGTTGACGGCGGAACTGTGACAGTGTGTTAAACTAATGACCCATTGAGGTTACGATCTCGATATTAAGTGAGCGAATAACAGATTAAATGTAGCAAAGGTCAGACCTGTACAATATTGTACGGTCGGCCTTCTCTAGCGATAGCTGGGCTTTCGTTATAGCATCGTGGTTTAGTGGTAACGATGTCCGGAACTGAACAGTAGCCAACATCGAACTTTAAACTACAGTGGCTAACCTAGAACGGCCAGTATCTTTTGTCCTAGAGTTTTCACAACCACATGCTTGCTGATGATAGACCCATTTTTCGAATGTGGAAAATCACGATGATGTCATCCAAAAATCTGCAGCTTTGCAAACATGAGAGAATATTGAATGTTTACAGTAATAAATTTATCAATTACGACCAAAAATTGATGAATTTATTACTGTAAAGTTTCTTCGACCTAATGAATCTATTTGCCGAGTATTGAATGTGCTTGGCCTAATTACGCAGATATGAATTGCTAATGAGCATGTAAAATTTCGCTTTAAAATTTTAAGCGTTTGCTGAGAAAGTAGCAATTAACTTTAGGGGATGTTTTTGTCGCATTCTGCTTATAAAACAGTGTATTACGGGCGACGTTAATGATGAAAACTAGAGTTATATTCGAATTATTTCAATACGTCAAAACAGTCTTAAGTTACGAAAAATATTAGCTTTTTGTGACTGTTTTTGTCTGAAACGTATCTGTCATAACGTGCTGTCGGTGCCTATGTGTGTCTAATACAGAGGCATCAGGTCAGTGTTCGGACGATCACAAAGCTCGGTCATTCCTGTGATTACATGTGCACAATCGTTCTCGGTGGAGGTAACCATACGACGTTGCCGATAGACCACCACAGTCGCTAATTTTATGCATTCATCTCGTTTTTTGCTTTTTTCCCGTCGTGTTCCATTCATTAGTGGATAATTTCATTTTTTTCTAGCTTACCATATAGCGTTCATTTAGATCTCTGCTACTAGACTAATCAATCGTTGCCTGTCACTGGCGGCGGTCCTTTGGATGCCAGCTTCTACTCGGTTTCCGTTAACGTAGCAATTGCGCCGACAGAATTTTCGCCGTCCTAGTAAATAATCGTATATTTCGGCGGCGGATTAAATTCTGCCGTTCTATAAATTTTTCTTCTTAACGTATGTCAACTGGTAAGTAAATAAGTAGTATAATTTGTATAGCACTATGATTCACGTTATAATAACAGTAATCTGAAGCACTGCGTGACGCTGTTCATAGCCCGCGCGGAATAGGTGCGTTTAAAATTAGTTTTAATGCCAAGCAGTTTTTTTTAAAGTTGAAATTCGTTTTTAAAAAGGCGCAACAATAGAAAATCGACGTTTGCGTAACATTGTTTTACAGAGAGGGGCAGTTAACAACTTGTATGAGGGTCGTATATCCCTGTAGATGCGTCGCTGAGTCCAAGCAGTTTGAAGGTGACTGAGATAACGGCAAACTCGGCTGTGGTCAGCTGGGTACCCGCCAACAGTAACCTCGAGCACGCCGTGTCAGTGGACGGAGATATGCCCACCGTCATCCGCAGCACTTGCTTCGTCTGTCACATCACAGGTTCAACTGACGATTCTTAATTGTCACGACTTTTCTAGCTCAGGAATGGTATTTTATAGGTTTTTGCTGTAACGTTTCGCCCGTATTCACGCCGTGAACCATTGGCGACGATAAAACGGGTTCTAGGATGTCGTGAGGCTAATTGGAGCGGTGGTATGCTTGTCTGTTGCACCACGGGAACAGTCATTCGCTTGCGCGGGTAACGGAGTAGGTTATCGCATACTGCGCTGCTGTAGGTCTATTGTTAGCTCATGCTAGTTAGCTTCCGCTTCCAAAATTGATCACAAATTGCGAAAGCGAAATCTTCTTCAGGTTTAGTTTTTTGGTTTACAACCATAATCCAATAGGCTGCTGTAAGGGAGGGCGTATGCAGATTAACTTTTTTTGATTTATTCATTGCAGTCTAGTCACTGCGACTAATTACATATCTACACTGCAACGAAAATAAAGATGCCTCCCTGTCTAATCTGGTGGATAATCCTTGGTGTTTTCTTCACGAAAAATACACAGATGACGATGGCAACAACGATGTCACGATGATGCTGATGATGTGCTTTTGGTCAAGTTGACGACCGTCGCCAACCAGCTGGGCTTTTTCGATTGTCGGCCCACGGACCTGGAACGACTTACCGGACGACGTGACGTTTGCCGAGTCGTTGTCTATCTTCCGTCAGCAACTCAGAACTCATATAATCACGAAGTCACATTTCTGACTTTTTGCTCACTGACTGTATCTACACCCTATTTCTAGTGGACCAAGCAGTTCAATAGTCTGCATCAGCTAGGCCCCTTTAGAAATCCCGGATTGACTGATTGGCTGAATGATGCTGCTGGTGGTGGTGTTTGCGTGGTAGGGTTGACGCCCGACTCGGAGCACTCAGTGACCGTCTGTGCTGTCGAACCAAGCAAATACGATCTGCCGCTCGACCTCGACAACAGTTCCGTCACCACGTCTTTCTTCACGCTCAGAGAAGGTCTCGTTTAATCCATCGCATTCACTGCTACTCTGCCGAATGCCGAGTCGACTGCTATTTTTTTCTTCTTTCTCTGGAGCCCATTCGTTAGAAACCGTGCATATTCATATTCATATTCATATATGATATATGTAACTCGACGGCAGTATAGTTGGCAATCGAAAGTTTCTTTTCGTACATTGTCAGAGATCTAAACCGTTGATTTGTAATTAGACCCTTGCGGGTCTACCCGTACCCGCGGGTATACCCGACGCGACTCGTTACCCGCGGGTTGGATCGGGTCGGGTAAAAAATCCAGATTTACTGATCGGGTGGGAAAAGTAGTTTTATATACCCGCAATGTTCTACTTGTAATACTAATTTAAAATGAAATAACACTGAAATAAGGCATTTTGATTTTTACCACCACAGTCTACACTGCCCACTGATTTCAGATATACAAACTTCACTATAAGCTGACGCGGTGCACAGATTCGATGTTTATTTGAACATTATCGTGTTACTATTACATTTATAACTAGAAAGCAGTCAGAGCCCGCACACCTCCGCCAAGGTAATGTTGTTCGCTAGGTGGCAGCACCATCTTTGGTTTCGCAGCGGTTTGCCCCATTGAAAGCAATGGTAACGAATGGGAACGAAAATTTCAAAGTGATCCAGAATTCTGGATTCCTTCCGGATCACCCCCAAAATTGAATCACTGGTAGTTTTTGCCATTCCCGACATGCCCTCAAAATTTCAGAAAGATCATTCCAGAACTTTTTGAGTTATCTTGCTGACACACGTAAGACAAACAGACAAACAGACAAACAAAGTCTGGCAAAAACATAACCTCCTTGGCGGAGGTAACTATGATGCTTTGTGCTGTTGCAGTACCGTTGCCGGACGCTCCACTAGGTGTACAAGTAGAGGCGGGACCTCAAAGAGGTACACTGCTAGTGACGTGGACCCCGGTGCCTGATAAGAAGCCGGTAGACGAGGAAGCCGCGGCATTGATACGAGCTATCACCGGCTACGCCGTCTACGTCGACGGTACCATGGTCAAACAGCTGGACAGCCCTTCTGGTCAGTACAGCTTTGTGGTCATTTGTGCTTTGGGTCCTCTGGGCTACGTGCATGGCGTCGTAGTATTAGCACTCGAAACACAATGACCATCTGTCGTGGGTTTATTCGGCTGTAAATGTGCTTGAAGTAGATCGATTTTTCGTCAGTTTCAGCGTATCTTTATGTTAGAGATGATCACACCTCACACGATAGTGTGAGTGTTGTAAGGACGACCTTCAAAGTCTATGCGAATAGGCAAACTTCGACCCTCAGCCAACCCAAAACCCCTGAACCGATCGTCACCAAACTTGAATGGCGTCATTACGTCGTGGACCCCTATTAACAAAAAGCATTTGGGTTCAATGTGCCCAGGGGTTTTGCTCCCCATATAGGTGAAATATACACCCCTCCTGTTGGAAATTTACTGCACTTTTTTTTGGTTCTTGACTCGCCTACAGACCGATTTTTACGCTTACTACGTCAAATGACGCGGTTCTGCGCAAGAAAGTGCCTTTTTTAGTGTTACAAAATAGAAATTTAATTTTTGACTTATTTATTCGAAAAATTCGAAAAAATTACAATGGCGCTTATGGGGAAAATTTAAAAATTCTTTAAACTGTCATAACTTTGGTTGTGTGCAAGATAAAGTCGTAATTTTTGGTTTTAGGATATAGTTTTTGGGGTCTGTCTAATTAACGGTGACATTTATATTTACTCCCGGTTGACCCCTGTTGCCATGGTAACGAAATTTGGGACAAAATTGGCTATAACTCAGCTTGTGTAAGAGAGTCTTGCGAGATTTTTGCACCCATAGGGGGGTTTTTAAAAATAGGCCATTGAATGCTGACAATTGCATTTTTTCCGACCAACCCTCGTTGCCATGGCAACGAAATTTGAGACAAAATTGGCTATAACTTGGCTTGCGTAAGAGAATTTCGCGAGATTTTTGCACCTATATGGGGGAGGGGGTACGGGGACGAGCATCGAATGTTGCCCATCGCATTTTTTTTCGACCGACCTCCCTTGCCATGGCAACGAAATTTGAAACAAAATTGGCTATAGCTCGGCTTCTGTAAAAGATTTCTGCAAGATTGTTGCGCCTATAGGGGGATTATGGGGATAAGCCATCGAATGCTGCCAATCGCATTTTCCCTGACCGACCCCCGTAGCCATGACAACGAAATCCGGGACAAAATTGGCTATAGCTCGGCTTCCGTAAAAGATATCTGCGAGATTTTTTGCATCTGTGACGTCAGACAACTGTAAAATTTCGTCCAAAATTATTAAAGCGCGACGAAACACAGACGACTAGATTCTTGAGTTTTTTCCGCTGTTTCACGGCGATTCTATTTAATTTTACATCAAAACGTAAGCCTTAATAAAGTTAGCCTATAGAATATAGAACTTCATAGGTAAATGTAATTTTTTGGCGCACTCTATACATTATACATATTCGGGCGTCAAAACATTACTTCTTTTATGATTTATGTTTCTTTATTCGTTAAAATTTTTCCACTTTCAAAAGGGACAGGAGCAACTCATTCCGCTAATATTAGCCTACTAAACGATTGATTGAAAATTTGAAACGACTGATACGCCACTGACAATAGCGCGGCTGGCAGAAATATGACCTACAACCCTGGTGTGAGGCGGCTGCTGTTAAATGGTTAAATGCCGTAACTCTTCATAGGAAACCCATCTCAGAGCTGCGGAGCGTCATCTGCCGTATGGGATCACACAGTGTTACCTGCCACACGATAGGGGGTAAACGCGCCCCGCTTTAACCCCAGCCAGATAGGTCGGTACTCGATTAACCCACCTCCTACGGATGGTAGGCTGAGTTGACCTAGGCGTTGTCTGTTGTCTGTCGTGTCCAGGTGATCACGTGGTGCTGGACTCGTGCAGTTTCTCGTCGTTCCCAGCTGATCCGAAGCAGGTGACCGTGCGTACTGCGGCCTGTGAGCTGGAGTCACGTGACTCACGCCCGGCCGAACTGACACATCAACTACTAGAGGAGATCCGCACCGGAATGATGCTGACCGAGTGCGAACTGGCTCGCAAGACTTCACCCGACCTCGACGCCGTCAGTATCTGCATCGTCATCATCATCACAGTGGCGTAGCCAGAACTGTGATTTGGAGGGAAGGGTTCGCCTCCCTTCCCCTTCTTTTCCTCCTTTTCCTCTCCTCCCTCCCCCTTTTTCGTGTTTTTCCTTTCTTTTCCTTCCTCCCTCTGTCCTTCTCCTTAGAAGTAAAAATGTAAAACGTAACGTAAAGTCTTTCCCGAGCCTTACGGCCCATAGGGCAACGCTGAACTCCGTTTCCTAAGGCCTTCAGCCAGACACCAGTTTTTACACTGCGAGACCATGGATACGGGGTCAGTGTATCACGCGGTGTGCCTGTTCACGTCCCACCTGTGAAGCCGGTACCAAATTATACTGCTTGGTGACAGAGGCACACGTGTGTGAACAACTTGTCTAAGGTCGTTACCCGGCAATGTCCCGGTGCGGAGTCGAACCTGCGCCTCTGAGTTGGGCTGCGTTCATATAAACACTAGTACGAGCCCGGCACTGTACGGGTTCCCGCAGGGGTGGGGTGGGAACTAATACGGCCTAAAAGCCAGGTTGTAGAAAATGCTTTGAGGTGGCGACGAAAACAACACGCCACAAAGAGGCCTCACAAGCCAGAAAATGTCACGGTTCTGTCCTACATTCTCTGGCCTGCGGAGCCCTCTACACGCGGTGTCGGTGTTTGGCCGAGCATACTGAACAGACCTCAATCCGTCTTCATCTGTGAATGCAGATGTTGCGGAGTCCGACTGACGATCAGGTGGAGTTCAATGGAAGATCTGGCGGCGGTGGCGTCCTCGGTCGAAGGTCAAAGCAGAACGGTTCCGACACTCGACTGCGATCCGTGCCACACATTGGTCAGTTATCGTGTTCATCTTGGCATTGCTAATGTGATCGGCCACTTCCCGTTCGATTCGCTGGCGACGTTTTTTTTTACTTTTTTGTCGGTAAATTTAGTTGTATAGACATTGATTGTGGCGCAGATTGCAGATTCACTTTAATATTGACACGTTGTGTGATTGACACTTGTGCATAAAACTGGAGTCCACATTTTTACGCCCGACAGCAGCTATTGCTGTAGCGCGTCTTAGCCATCGCAATTCTGTCCGTTCGTCTGTCTGTCCGTTCGTCCGTCAATCCGTTTGTCACACGGGTGGATCAGTCAAAAACGGTGCAAGCTAAAATCACTAAATTTTCACCGTCGCCACCTGCAAAAACTCTAGTTTCAGGATCCGTAAAGCTTTTCCACAAATTCGAAAGGGGTCACCCCCAGCAAAGGCGCTAAGTAGGAAAGGGGTAAAAAAATTTGCGATTTTTAGCCAATAGGCCTAAGTCGCGATATCTCAAAAACGATGCGAGATAGGGCTTAGATTACTATTAATCATTAATAGGAAGTTTTACACTGGCTTTTGATTGGCACCGAAAGCAATGACCTTGGATGACCTTGAACGCCAAAATAGAGGTTTTTATCGAGTTTGGCGATTTTTGGTTGCGACACACATTTCAAAAGCGAATTGCACCGAAATCACTGGAGATAGACCAAGACAGCCTGCATATAAAACTTTCAGCATTAAACGTAGCTTTCACTAGTTTAAATTTCGCCCCCGCCCCTTACGTTTAAGGAATTTTCCGTACGGACGTACGTCAAACTTGGGTACCCTCTTTAAAATAATTGCATTCAACCATTCAAACGGCAGCAGCCACGCGAGACAGTGGCGCCATCTGGTGTATGTGAATGCATCGTTCCCAGTGTCAGTTGCTGGGGTCGGTGAGCTTAGATTTTGTTCGCATTTGGCCTTCAAACATGCACCGCTATCGCGCGTTCCCCTTTGCGTTAGCTGGGCTTTCTTGTTTTGCTACTTGCACGATTTACTGGTCCTGTCACGCATCGGATAGATATAGACTGCATCCAGAAATGTTTCAGGCGTGTGAAAGGCGGGAAAATTTCTAATGCAATCGGAACAAGTTAGGCCTCTGAAAGGGAGGATATCAGGGAGGACACGTCTCGGGGGAGACTCTATGTCTCTCTTTTGTCAGAATCGTTTAGGCGTTGCAGCAAAAGTTTCAAGATTGAAGCCGTCGATCTGTGGACTGCTCGGCGTTAACCAGTTCTAAAAGTAATGCTAATTATTTATGCCACTGTGTGTTGATCAAAAAAAACAAAATTTTACTTTAAAAGCGCGACTTTCGTCCCTGGATTAAGATCAAGACTGTTTTATCCGTGCGGCTGGTTTGTTGTGCCGTAGAAATAACACTGGACAGTCTGTCGGGAGCGTCGAGTGGCAGTGACAGTATCGGCGGCAGACGAGCGCGAGTGAACGTCAACGACTCGACCAGCTCGTGGAGACGTGGAGCCGACGGTCGTTCGCGAACCGCGTCCGGTCAGCATACTGTACATTTGCAGCTTTTTTGCACCCTAGCTCCGCTTACTGAACTTTGGCAAAACATCCTAACTACAAACTACAAAGTTTTTTTTAAATGTTACTTAAATATTTAAGTATTAGATAAATAAATAAATGAATATTTCCTTTTATTAAAATAATAACAAGCAATTCTGGATGTTATTTATCAACAGACTTTTCAAACAACATTATTTAAAAACAATAGGGAATAAGTCCGAAAAAATGCGCAACGTAGAAATTTGTTTCTAATTTTCTTGAAATGCTGTTAACAGCTGATAGGATGTTTTGCCATGGCATTCTACCCTGGACTTGTTTCTTAGCGCTGCTCGGGGCTTTGCGGTGTCAAACCGTCAGCAGCGACATCTATACGGCAGGGACAGCAACTGCTGTCCCAATGTTGCGGCAGCAGTCAGTAGTAAAATGCTGCCCAGACATTTGTTTTCCTGCGTAGCTGAAATACTGATAATTGAAATGGGATAAATTGAAATGAAAAGACCTGTTATATATGCTATGCATATTTTCATAGAAACCTGGATAATGGTAGACAATGGGAACAAACACATGAAGTTGAGTTGACTCGGCATCCGGCAATTTTGCTACCGCTTTATCGGTGATGTAGACCAGACAAAATTTTTCTTCAAAACCAGACCTTCGTTTCTGGATTAAGGTCAAAACTGTTTCATCCGCGAGGCGGCTTGAGACCAAAGAAGACATTGGTTTTTGAGAACTTATCATTTTTATTATCTCAATCCAGCTGATAGGTTCGGCTGGTTAAAGGGTTAAAAGCTTAACGCGAGGGAAACCCATGGTAGAGCTACGGAGCGTCACCTGCCATGTGGGATCACATCACACTTTTCATCCGACACAGATGAACGTGCCCCGCCTGCAGCCAGAGAGACCGGTACTGGATTTACGTACGCGAAGGGATGGAAGGCTGAGTTGATTTTGGTGGTGGCTAAATAATACACCTAGATGGTTTACCTCACTGCAGACAGTCACGCATCCAAGTATTAACCACTTGATTGCGACCCTAGCCGGAGTTGAACCCACGACCTCCTGATCGTAAGTCTTAATGACGTCTTAATTCTTAACGTTTCGCAACCAAGTCCCCTCTGTTGTTGCTGCTGTGCACGCAGACGTATCGTATCATATCATCATCATTTTCTAGTGTCCCTATTACATGATAAAAGACCATGGGATGGGTGCATTACAGACGTGGTCGGTAAGGCAGACAGTTCGACGGCAGTTGACGGCGGTCAGCGAGGGGGCGACGGTAGCCGGCACGACTGGCGGAGTGGGGGCGGCAGACGACGGGACGGAGGCGGCGGGGACGACCAGGCCGGAGCATCGGACGCCGACACCGTAGAGGACTCGCTGGTGGGCGATAGCGACGAGAACCCAGGGGGCGGGCGAGTAGGTGGTCGACAGAGGCCTTCATCACACCGTCACGGTCACGGTCAGCGACACCGCCCACGCCATGCTACCACCCCCGCCAACACGTCGTCTTCGTCTTCATATAGGATATTCATTGCGTTGTTTGACTACAATCCTGTCACGATGTCACCCAACCGAGACGCCGTCGACGAAGAACTGGCGTTCTACGAGGGACAACTGATCAAAGTCTGCATCTGCTATACATGCACAGTGTTTCATAAAAAGGGACACCTTTTTGTTTTTTCCCTAATTCAATCAAATGATGATCAGCTTACACAAAATTTGTACCAGTTGTAGATAAAGAAATGTTAATTCAAAACATTGCAACAAAATATGGCAGTTGATTAAATATTCTTTGCTAGTCGTGACGTAATGCTGACGTCATAATGTGTCGTGAGTAGAAGCTTGCTTGTCTCAACTGGTGCTGTCAGTTGTTACCCAGCTTCGATGATGAACCTTATCTGGTTCGCTAATGAAAAATGTTTATTGTGTCAGCACTAAGCAACATGGGGACATGAAATCAAGCGTCTTGCGATCCAAAAACGCAACCATTTTGCAAGCTCGGTGTGCTAGTGCAATGTCTTGCTCGAACATGTGAAATTCCAACTATCCCCACAGATACGTAAATGCGATCGCTTTGCGCGTTTTTGTGGCTGCAACTGTAAAACTTCAAAAATTTGTCATCAGCGAACCAGATTTTTCACTATCGGAGCAGGGTAGCAACTGACAGGACCAGTTGAGACTATCAAGCTTGTACCCATTACACATTATGATGTCAGCGTTACATCACAACTAGCAAAGAATATTTAATCAACTACTATATTTTGTTGCAATATTTTGAATTAGTATTTCTTCAGCTGCAACGATACAAATTTTGTGTAAAGTGATCATCATTTGAGTGAATTATGAGAAAAACAAAAAGGGGTCCTTTTTATGAAACACTGTGTAGAGTACAGTGTAAAAGAATCAGTCACTTTTAGCGCGCCATTTAAGCAGAACGTCTAGAAGCGCTGATAGCAGTTAAATAAGTAAGTAAGCGGTCATCTTTTTGTAGCGAGCCATATGTCAAAACAAGGTTCAAATCGTAGGCGCGGGTGGTAGCAGTTAGTCAATAGCGGTGTTGTTGAAGAATAAATGGATCTTCAGGTAACGTCGGAAGGTGTTGGGGCTGTGGGTAGATGGTGCTGTTTGAAAGGTAAAAATGTTAAAAGGTAAACTGTTTCAGATAGAGAAGACAGTTTAGGCAGAAGGTCGGGCGAAGGTTATGTTAGGGGTAGAGGGGTTCCGTCTGGACACTCTTCTGAAAAAGCTGATAAAAGTGATAATAAATTTTGTCAAAGATTTTAAATCAATATGGCGACAGCGATTACATGAGGTTACTTATACCTGAGTGTTAATAGATTTGTGGAGAAGGTGCGTTTTAAGCCTCGGTTAACCGAGTGAAGAAGTGACTACTCGAAAGAATTGTGTTGGGAAGCGCTTGTTGTATTTTTATGCGACCGTTCTATGAGCCGCATTACGCGAATTGTCCGTCCGTCCCATACTGGCTTCTAACTCGAAAACAGAGCACAAAAAACCGAAATTTGTCTGAACGCAAGAGTCACCGGTTTGCCACTTTTGAAAGTCAGAGGTCGAAGTCACACTCACCGGATGTCAAAACCTTCACGAGAATGACGCATATCTCGCAGCCGGCTCAGGCGGCTTCGGCGCCTACTGCGTGCTAGGTCTAACGTCACTAGGTCTATTTTACTGTTGGCGCCTAAGTCCTTTAAAAACTGGAAAGACGGCGACATATATATCAGCAGTCTTTGCATTTCATCTCGTACATTGCGTTCATCTGACACTAATCTGTTGTCTGTGCCTCGTGTCCGTACACGTTTTGGCTCTAGAAGTTTTTCTGTAGCTAACACAGTAACACAGTAACACAGTATTTAATAAAATGTGTGACAAACGCACATAAAACAATAGCAAAACAGAAGAGAAATGTAATTTAGACAAGGTAACATAGCATAAAATAATTAGACACAGTCAAAAAGTGATCTAACTAAAAAAAGACTGTTTATGCAATTTTTACTACAAACAGGCAACACATAATCATGTCCACGAGGGCGTAAACTGTCTGGACGCTCGGCGTAGCATGACAACAGTTCATGAAGACAGTGACCAGATTTCGTAATACTGTGAAAAAGATCACGTGAGCAAGATTCCGCAATATCATTAAAAGACATAATCTGAGCAGTGTAACCAAACCTATAG
>Ga0056128_1003292_pt1 | contig 19760 bp, 7 predicted proteins | sample WorMetLIZISLAND2_FD_71113 | JGI IMG/M metagenome (GOLD analysis project Ga0056128, IMG submission 71113) | Marine gutless worms symbiont microbial communities from Max Planck institute for Marine Microbiology, Germany - Olavius geniculatus... ... | reverse complement strand
CGTCTATGACTGACTGACGAACGCCAACTTCTGCAGCTGCCGCAGCTGCTGCAGTCTGCGGGATGCGGGATGCTATCGCGTCTTCACCTATTCGCCGCCGTAAGTGAGTTTTACTATCATTTCCTGTCGCTTCTGCACAGCGTTCAACTGCATGCGAGAATTAACTTTAAGGATAGTGCCTGTCGGCAAATGGCTGGAACAGCCCGGTAATGTATTTATTTGTTTATTTTTTTACTTGGACGCCGTAAACAACAAAAGGTTAGATAGTTACTACTTATCGATATTTGTGAAAACAATTTAAACAACATTAGGCCTATACGCACTTTGTTTTTTTTTGCTGTAGATTTTTGTAGTGCTTGCTGAGAACTTTCTAGATTAAATGAGACAAGCACCAAAGTAATTTTGTAAAAAGCGGAATCGCTGATTGATGCTGCTACCCGGTGATTCGTAGATTTTTTATAAGTCGAAGAAATTGCATGTTGAAGCTGATGGTTCAATCCCCCAAATCTTCTTTTCCCTTGGGAAGTTAGAGACTTCATGTGACACAATGTGCCGTTGTCCAAGTGGTAGATCCGTTGAACGGTTTGAGCACGACGTAAGAATGTGACGCTGGACAGACCAAGCTACGAAAAAATAGGTAGCAATAAGCGGAATCGCTTGCGCTGCAAAAGCGATTCCGCTTACAAACGGTGGCTCGATTATATTCGTCCTGTGCATAATGCATAAATGTTTTGTGTCTATAACCGCTTTCTTTGTGTCCGAGAACTGATATGTCTTTGACCACCGACTCCTACGAGTGCCGTAGATACTATCCTAGGCCTATGCCACAAATCCCCGGATTTTGGTGCATGACAGCCGGAATTCTAAGACTGCTGCTGTGTTTCTCAAGATTATAAACTGCGATTGCTTAAGCCTGCAACGTCAATTCGAAAATTCCGAGCCAAGTAGTCAAAAATTAAGCCGCCGAAACTGTGTCATAATTGCATCTGATTTTTCAATATTTTTCACTAGTAGATCTTGCAGAAAAATTTCATTGAAAATAAATCACGAGTCTAATACTTTCAGCACATTTTAAACGCTTCGGAATAATATTTTAGAAAACATTAATGCTATCTTTTGAACAATAGCATCTACAAGGTAGCCAAGCGAAGTAAATCGTCTGCAGCGATGTCGTTGAATCAATTCATTGCAAAATTGCTGCTAAGTATGCCGGTGAAATTTGGCGGCTTACTTACTTTTTGCTTGTGTTTGCAGTATATACGATTTTGTGGTGTAATTGTAATAAACCTTAGAACGAAAATGAAAATCTACTTTAAGCCTGGGCGTTTCGTGTTCGCTGCACGGGTGTCCCCCATCGACCATCGTCTTGTTATTGTCATTGTCTCGTGTCGACAATGTCTCTGAAGCATGCGCTGCTGTTGGTCGCAGTGTGGTCATCGATCACTGTTGTGTTGCTTCATCCTGCACCGCAGCAGCATCATCTCTGTCGTGATGCCGGGCTGCTGAGTCTGAACAGTTCCATCAAGTGCCGCCGAGGCTTCTGCATGGCTGGTGCAGGGCTGGTGCAGGGCTGTGTGGGACAAGACCGGGTCGGGTCGGGACTCGGGTCGACCGACGAAAGACGCCGTCAGCTGCATTAACATGACCCAGCCTTGACCCGTCCCGGCATGCACTTCTCGTCCCGGGTCTTCTGTCTACCTACAAAATTTATAGCGCGATTGACTTCTCGCCGCCAGCTGATGCACGTTCTGTCGTTGACAACAGCGTGACACAGCCGTCCAAATACCTAAGATATCGATTCGAATCGTTGCATAATTGATTACCTGCTGGACGGGTGGTTTAGCCGGTGGACACATTGCGTTGACATTTTAACTCAAATTTTCACTGCTGTAGGCAAATTTATCTGGCCTCGTGGACTGAATGGCGTCATCATGATTATTATATTCTAAGCAGGCGGGATACCGACTGTTGTAGGTAATGCCAGTGACGCCACACTATAGCAGCAGTATAGACTCACGAGAGTAAGTAAGTAAGTGATTAAGTGACAAAGTGAGTGTCATGCTATCGTAGCCGACACCGCGAGATGTGTTTGTTTAAGTTTTCAACCACGCGTTCGGGTGACATCACGCTTTGTGCTGGTGATTGACAAACAAATGAGTAAACTGCGTCTCAGGAGATGTATTTTATCCCTGATTTTGCGATGTTCTCCTACGACTACGTCGCCGACGTTGAGGTTCCGAGAAGCATAGACTTTAATAAGTTAATTATTAGTGTGCTTCAAGTCACCAAACGATACAGACCGATGGACAGACAGACATCGGTCAACTTGCAGTGGCAATACTGCGCTATGCACTACTTTTCGTTGCGCGGTAAAAAACGGATCAAAAGCCGAAGACGTTTAATTATCTTGAGCTCAAGTTATTCCGCGTCATTATCGTCATCATTATCATCACCAACACTATCATTGTTGACACAATGTTGAGCGTATGGGCGGAGCAACTTCGACGGACAGTGATGCAAAGTGTCACTAGACACTGCAGCTGGTGCTGTCGTCCTTGCTGTTCTAGAGACCTGTTCTATCTACGGCGGTCACTAGGTACGTCGCGGTTATTGCCGGAACTGAGCCAAAACGGCACGACGTTTATTATATTACGAAGTGATGTAATCTTGTTGCGAGTTCAGTGAAACGCGATTAAATGTAATAAAATGGCGCTGTGAGATGGAGGCGGTCTTGTAGTCTTGAGACAGCGTTTGTAATCAGCAGCGAACAGAAGCTACAGTACAGCTGTACAGACGGACGACGTGTGTGGGCCCTAGTGTTGACACAGTGCTGACTGGATTCGGACTGTCGCCATGCCGCAGTCTGTACAGAGTGATCCCGGCGCTACACTGAGCACAGACAAACACACCTCGGACTCGTGGCTTTCAGACATTTCGCGGACTGAAGAAAAAAAACATTGCGTATAGTCTAATTACACTTAATTCAAATTTTTTTCTGTATAATTATTGTTGTTTACCAATACACAATTTTACTTCTGTAAGACTCCTTAGTGCTTTTATTAATCCTTTGAAGTGTACGCCATTTCCTTGTCAACGCATAGAAAATAATTTTACTACTGCTGGCTCCGTTCTCCGACGGCTTTAATTTGACTAGGACTATACGGTCGAACTACGGCGCTTGTAAGAAAAACTGCAAAATGTGGTGTAAATCTGAACGGCTACAGCGTGCACAGACGAAAAAGTCATTCTCTTATTAAAAATTAGTCGAATAGAATGTACTACGTACGTAAGGCGTATAGAACTGACAGAAAGATGAGATTAAAACGAATTCTAATTGAATCGACGAGTAGGCTGTAGCACTGAAAAGGACGTTGCAATCGTTCGTCGGAGTGATGCAGACTGAATCCATTTTCACATTTAGAGAAATGACGACGATCGACGAAGTGTCGGTGCACGCGAAATGTCGAGACACCTCGCATGTGTCTATGACGTCAGTGTCTATGACGTCATACAGTGTCGGCCGCTGGGATTTTCTATCGCTGATTTCTGTGAGCCAAGTTGTCAAGCTACGGACAGTGAGACAGAGTGACTTTTGTATAAAAGTGGTGCTGCATGTTTCGTGTAGAATTATAGACCGGTTGCATTACCATAAGTTTTTGATACTTCCTCCTTTTGGCTTATTTGGGCCCCTCGCGGCCTTAACTACTATTCCTATAGACCTATCTTTACCAAAAATACAACCTTTGTAGTTTTGTGCATATTTCTTTCACAGCGTAGATGTTGTCAACTCAACTCAGTGTCGCTGATATTGGCGACGATTCACTCAGTCTCACGGTCGCTTTCGGTTCAACCCGTTCTTGTTATTTATTATTTACACTCAGCGAGACGCTGACTGTCACGCGTTCTTCCTGTCTTTCGAGCCACTGCAAAGCACGAGACCATTCCGCTGCTTTTCTTGTCAGTCACACAGTCCTGCTTAAAACAGTAATATAGTGTGGGCGACGACAGCTACAGAGCAAAGTTCGCACTCATCAGCCGCCTCATCTTGCTTTACAAATGTTGACGAAGATGCTGGCTGTTTTAGTGGCTTATATGAACGTCTTAATTTCTGTACGGTGTCACAGTATTCTTAGACTGATTGGGTCGCCTTGCACGATTTAATCGTGTGTTTCGATTATTGCAAAACAGCCTTAACTAACCTTCTGGAGCGTGTTTTGGTTGTAAATAGTCTACGTCGCATGACGTTCGATACATGACGTAAGGGCCTACTGAGAGGTATACTGCCTGTAGTCTCATTCTACAGACTACATATATAAGTGGCAATAATTAGCTAGATAATTTTGGTTTTGACTGTGGGAACGTATACGGGTGTAAATCCTGGACAATTAAAGAAGCAGACAGCAAAAGACTAAATGCATTTGAGATAGACACGTATCGAAAAATGGTGCGAATCAGCTGGACGGAGCACAGAACCAACAACTCAATCCTAAAAGAGTTGCAATGATAGCTCAGTCATGTAGTTCCAGCTCATAATCTATGCACACATAAGTAAGTAAGTAATGTAAGTAAATGATTTATAAAGCGCCAAAGTCTCAGAAAGAATCAGGGCACATATTCTACATGGCATCATCGCCGGGAGCAGACGTCGATGAAGACCACGAAGACGTTGGAGTTAAACCGACGAAATTGAACAGAAGTACTCGTTGCAGATTGTGTAGAGCGTGCACAGATGAATGTGGACATTCTTGTCTTAAGATCGTGCAGCACGTATGAAGCATTTTAGTCTAGGCGGTTACTAATCGTGGCGCAAGAAAAAGAAGATCAATGGTACGATACGTCTCGGTAGCTGCTTGTGCCGATGAAGCACAACGTAGTTACTCATTTTTGCCTTTTCTAGAAGATTAAATGTCCTCCATGGCGGCCATGACCGAACTCGTTTAGGCGTACAGCTGGCGGCCCTAATCGGCTGCAGTTGTGCGCGTACGTAGAGGGTAACGTCAGCCGGTTGGACGTCCATGGATCTACTAGCGCTGCCGACTGAACGCGGGTGGGCAATGGCGGATCAGTCGTGATTAGCTAGCCTGTGGTCCACTGACGGATGCCAGTGCCGCACCCGACTAGGTCTATACGTTTTCTCGATTGATACAAATCGGTCGGTGGCGCGCAACCACGTCGTTTCCTGCCATTCATTGCGCGTCGTCGTCGTCGTCGTAGGCTACGTTGCTGATTTTCTTTAGCTGCTGCAGTCGTCTCTCTCTGTCGTCCACCCAGCTGCTCTTTCAATTACACGCTCATCGCTGCCTTCGCACGATCGCAAATGAAACTGTCGGTATCAAGCCAATTTTGCTTGCGGCACTGGACGCAACACTGTTTATTCGCTGAACGAATTAAATCGGGCACAGACCCGTAATTTTTTTATTGGAGTTAATCTAGGTTAGATTTGTACTTTGATGTCTCTTGAAACTCTTTCTGTGGTTTTCAGCAGGCGACCTAAATTCGGCGATTTTTCGCTGCTAGCATCGCACATCACCACGGTAGCAGGTTCAGCGACAGCAAATAGCCAGTCGCAAAGCTCGTTGACTTTAACGTCACACATTCTGTATTAGCAGCAAATAATATAGCTGTAATGACCAAGACCGGACGTCGGAGTTAGTTTATTGGGTTTAGATGGACATTTTGAGTGACGCATTCGTAGGCACAATACATAATTGACAGCTTCAGTTATCCCGGGTCGGGCGTGGTCGTTCGAAAAACTTGGTCACGAAGCTTTGGAGCCATACGGACGCTTTGCAACGAATGCTAAGGAGCTTATGATGGGGCGCGAGTCACATCAGTCGTCCATTTATTTTAATTCTGGGCGGGTGACCACCGAAGCCATATGCGCCGTCGCCGGGCATTATTGACGACTATACTGGATGGTGCCATGCGGTTGACGATGCTGACAAACGGGTTTTGTCGTGCCAGCTGCTGCAACCCGGGTGAGCAATTGGACTGACAGACGCCTGCGTCTGTGTGCTTCGCTCTATTCGGACCACGCGGTGCCGCGGTAGTCGTATAAATGCATTCGCTAACTGCGTCGTTTGCACGCCTGCACTGCAGTCGCGAGTTCTGACGTCTAAAAAACGACCCAGTTGTTTGCTATTGCTTTATCACCTGCCACCGCCCAGTTTTCAAGAAGGTCAAGGATGTCAGCGACCGTATGCTAGTAGATAGCGTAGCATAGGTATGCGCTGTTGTGTAGATAAAGTACGTCTGTCTCAAAAAATTACCAACTTACCATATCAACAAGTTTTTGATAAAACTTTTGCTCCCTGAAATTTTTGTTTTGTGCGTGACATACGCACTGACGATGGGTGGTAAATCTGGCGGCATAAATTTTTTTCTGAAAAGACTGTAATTTTGACATTGTATTGTGTCCGTCTTGGCTATACAAAACTGAGCCCAGGACCGCTAAAATGTTTAAAATAACAACGGCGAATTTGCACAAAATTAAATAAAAACAATACGGAGTTTATTTTGGTCGCCAACGCAGAATTTCATAGAAATCCTTTTTTTGCTTAAGAGATGTTTTAAAATGTTGTTACACGTCTTTGTTTCTAACACTACTTATATAAAGTGTTGTTGAAAAAATTAAAATTATTTCAAAATACGCAGAGTTAAAAAGGATAAGGTGCTAACACATTAGTGAGTAAATGTCTGAGAAAACAACCTGCTGTCGCTTCTGTGAAACTCTTGTTATGCAAGATTGATATGTCTGGATCTGCAGACCGCAAAATAACAGCGGTCGACGTCGCACTGCGCGCACTGACAGAAAGGTTAATCGCATCGAAGATCTTCTGTAAGAACGACTGATTGAAGACTGATGCCGCCGCTTTGTTTGAACATAATAAACACTTTTGCTTTTAACAGTATTATCTAAAGAAAAATTTGACATGTCTGTAAAAATTATGCAGATTTGTGTTAAACAACACCGTAGCGTTTAGAGTAGATGTTGTCTTGTGTGTGTATAATTTGTATTTAATTTTGTGCAGTCTGTGCTTTTTGGTGCAAAATGTTTGAAGCTCACTTTTTTCTGGACACAATGTATAGGTTTGTCTCAATATCAAATAGACCTGTACTCGTCAAACACGACAAAAAATATCAAAAGACATATAAAGACAGAAACAGACAAAATACAACGAGTGAAAACACGAATCATAACGGACAGATAAAAGTGAAGACAACAACATGTATACTTTATCATTGACGAAAAGTTAAAATCGATTTAAGTTCGAATGGTCAATAATCAAAAATAAAAAATAAGCCCATACACAGCAAAATTTACATGGAATGGATAAGCTGCTTACAGCATTTATATCTTTGACAAAAAAATAATAGGAGCGTCGCGAAACGCGTGATTGCATGATTGTGGCGAAATAGTTTGTTTTACATTTCTATTTAGATATTTTATGTTTAAAAATACTTTAGTAGATGATTGTTTGGTAAGTATATTATGTCGTCGTTCAACGTTTCAAGGTTAGTGGTCTGCACTATTCGAGGCTGTCCGGTGCTCCACATGTTTAACTCCGACTCTGCTGACTATGCATTTCTATAGCTGGGATTGGCGTGCCACTGGTCTAGTTCCGGATTTCATCAGTCAACTGCGTGACGTCCCATAGGCCCTATTATAGCTGGCAGTAGAACAGTGACTGCGGCACGAAGACGTCGCCTCGACTAATGACCAGCTTTGTCGCAGACACAGCGTGGCTAGTCTAATCTGCGTCATTCCTGCGTGTAGGCAAACCGCTGCAACTGACCGGCTACTGCGCTCCGTCGGTCGTCAACTAGGTGGATGTGGGCAGATGCTTTGTTTTTTGCTTCGGCGATAACATCAAACTTTTGCACTCGGTCGTCAGCTAATCGCACGATCAGTCGTACAACTCAATAACCGAAGACCAATAACTTATCGGACTTCTAGAAACTGCAATATACAAGCGCAGGCCTGAAATTAGCTTTGATGCAGGCCCATAGGTCTACTCGTACATCGATCACTGACGAATGAACGAATGTCTTAAACGACGTTTATTAGCCTCCGAATGTTTAGCCTTGTGGCAGCGCACACCGTACGAAAAACTTGACTAAGAATTGCAGCCATTTCTCGCTGCAGCATCGTATAGCATGCAGTATCAGTTGAATTTGGAGCAAACACAGTTTAACCTCCCTCCGTAAGAGGTGGATGTTTGGGAACGGCAACAAGCTATACTTTCTTACCGGCTGTCACAGGGTCCGAGGGAGAGCTGTAATTAAGCTCCTGCTGTTGGCTTCGGGTAGAGTCCGGGCCTAAAAACGAATTTGATGCATTTGATGCACAAAACACTTTCGTTGGCAGGATACTCTAATATTTCTATGCAAAAATGATAATTCACTGAAGCTAAGTAGCAGTAAGAGACATTGTTTTCCGACCACGAATACGGCGTCGCGTTTTGTGCGTTTATACGATTACGATCACAGTCTTTATCATACGTGTTTTTTGCCAGATTTTGCGATTTTGTAAGTTAAGATTATAAGTCAGCGTAGTAGAAAAATGAAAAAAAAACAGTGCTGTAATGGTCAAATATGTGAGTGAGTGGCGGACTGGCAACCACAAGGCATTCGGATTGGCGCTTGGGCGTCGAAATATCACTTGACTGCGTTATAATGAGAACAGCATCAGCTTTGCGTGCACTTTTTCTTCCGTTGACCTATGACATTATGCATTGACATTTCCGTACTGGTGAAATGTGTAATTCAATTAATACGCTGGGTTTTCAACTAAATGTCGAGTGAGTATGAATGACTACACTTACCAGGTGGAGATAGCTCGCTTCTGTTGCCTCTGTATTTCGACTGCATTCGTTCGACAGAATCTACGTGCATTACTGCGGATGATCAAATTCTGGCGACCTCCTACCTCGACGTCGATAAGCCAGTGCAATCTTTGAAACGGATTTTTTAGCTTACTTCGTACGCTAAGAAAGCGCGCATGCTCACAGGACTGAGGATCAGTGCACATTTGTACTTGCTGGCATTTCATGCGAAGGAGATTGCAGGAAAAATCAGCAATGGCCTGGCAATGTTGATGGTTCTGTTGTTAAACGACGCTAAACAAACTAGTCATTCAAATAAATGTTTAAAAATAAGCTCTCGCGTAGCCTGATTTTGTTTCTAGGCGGCGAATAGTGCAGTAGACGTTAAAGTAGCGTTGTCTGTCCGTCAATCTAGCAGTCTGTCGTCTGCATGTCTATCTCACTCGTGCACCTTGTTGAAGCCGAGAGACGGAATGTGATGCAATTTTAGAAAATGTTGTGTTCCCCGATAAAAAATGTAGGTTCGAAACTAGCGATTGCAATTCCGGGATCCCGAATCCCGGGATCCTGAGATCCCGGCCGTTTTCGCCAATCCCGGAATTATGGGATTACAAAATTAGTTAAAACTATACTTTTTTTCTCGCGTTAAATGATAGAAATAAGAATTTTAGCCGTCTGGTGAATAAATTATTTATGTGCGCTAGAGTTCCACTCTTTGCTGTGCGCTGTAATTCGTATTCTGACAGTCATTATTAATCCATGCAGTTCGGATATACCTTCCGTTTGGGCTTATACTACATCATGTGCATGAAATAAGTCAATAAAAAATATTAAAATGACGACCAATCTGTGAGCCTAATCCTGAAACGGGATTCCGGGATCCCGGGATCCCGGGATTACAAATTTCTCAATCCCGGATCCCGGGATTGAAAATTCAATCCCGGGATTGCAATCACTATTCGAAACTCCCAGTCGCAACTGGCATTGCAAATTGCGGCCGTCGGTTACAGGTAGCGGAATGATTTTTATGCCTTTAGGATCTCGGCAACGCCCTATCATTTATTACCCATTTGATTTTTCACGCGCGAAAGCAGCTACTACTTTCAGCGCGTCTTAGCCATCGCAATTCTGTCCGTCTGTCTGTCCGTCCGTCCGTCCGTCACACGGATGGATCAGTCAAAAACGGTGCAAGACAAGATCACCAAATTTTCACCATTAGCTGCATGGAAGACTAGTTTCATAAACCGTAAAGCTTTTTTTAAATTCGAAGGGGGTCACCCCGAACAAGAGAGCGAAATTTGCGATTTTTGGCCAATAAGTCGCTGTATCTCAGTAACGGTGCGAGATAAAGCCTAGGTTACTATTAATCACTAATAGGAAGTCGTACACTGACTTTCAATTGGCGCCGAATTTAATGACCTTGAATGACCTTAAACGCCAAAATAGGGGGTTTTATGGATTTTTTGTCGATTTCGGGTTGCGACACAAGTCTATATCATTCACAAGGTGGCGCCACGGAACTATCGTTATGCGATCTAGATAGAGAATTTGATATTTGTATATTAACTTAGCGTCAACACCCTTATTTTCAGCTAAACTACTGAACCGGAACTGCTATAGGCTTTCGCGCGTCTAGTGAGCATTAGCTTAAATTTCTTGTTTCCTTTAAATAACAGTTCGCGGCGCGATATTGGCTAGTGCCAGTAAACTTTGGCCTTCGTTTTACGATGTGCATTGCAAAAAGTAAAAGGTTAAGGGATCAGTCAACAGTTAAGGAAGTTTTATAACGTATGCATTCGTTGCATGCACGATTCACAAATCGTATGGCTGGAACCGGTTACTGTAGTAATCTAACATTGTGCTTTATTCCTTTTCGTGATAGTTTTGTTCGTATGCTTTCCTGGTAGCCGTTTAGGTTATCTGTACGCATGTTTGCTCGGCAGCGTTAAGACGTTTATTTTTGTTTTGGCAAGCCACTCCCGTAACCACAGATAGACCTTGCAGCAGAAACGGCGTTCTTTTACTAGACGACGTCGTTATGTTTCGCGTTCAGCTCCTATGCCCAGAAAACGCGTTAAAAACAGATGCGTGCAACTGGCATGAGCAAAACGGGGATCGATCTCTGGAACGTGCGTCGTCGGCTTAATGCTCGTTGGAGGCGTTATGCTGCTCGTTTTGTTGATAGATATTCTTTGCTTAGCCTTATCGTCGGTGTGCGTGTGCTGTGTGGCAGATACGACAAACGATTCATCCATCCGTTACTCTATTCACTCGCTAGGCGGCTTCTCGAGCGTCTGCAGCCCTCTTCAGCCATCAGTCGCCGTCGTTTCAACCTCCAGACCGGAAGTAATCCAGAACGACGCTGAGTGACGTCACCGTGACCTCGTGACCTCTGAATGACGTCACGGCGACGAAGATGATGACGACGGCGATGATGTCGGACGCCGAGAATCGCGTCGTGCTCAACGTAGGTGGCATTCGTCACGAGACCTACAAGGCCACCCTGAAGAAAATCCCAGCCACCCGGCTGTCTCGTCTCACCGAGGCGCTAGCAAACTACGATCCGATACTGAATGAGTATTTCTTCGACCGGCACCCGGGCGTCTTCGCACAGATACTCAATTATTACCGCACCGGCAAACTGCACTACCCGACCGACGTGTGTGGCCCGCTCTTTGAGGAGGAACTTGACTTCTGGGGTCTCGACGCTAATCAGGTACAATTCAACGCTCTAATAATCGTCTAACTTTCGCACCAGATCATACCGGTATGTTCATAGAAAACGGAAATAATTTATAAATAAATAGAAAAAATATCCGTCAACAGCTGACACAAAATACTATTATATCTCATAGGCTTAGTATACAACATCGGCGTCATTTTCATCGTCGCGCTACGTCTTTAAAACAAAATCAAACGGAACCTTAATTCTTTACTGTTTTAGCGATCGTTAAGCTGATTTTTAGTTTTCTCCATTAGCTTGTAAAGCACTGGTCGTTTGTGAAAGTGGCTATTATTATTGACTGGTTGACTGATAGATTTTGATTGATCCGATACTGACGAAAAAAATTAGACGAATGGGATTTAAGATTTAGCTTTGTAAAGTTTAGTATTTTTCGTTTTAGTTGATCGTCGACATTATTTACTAAAAATGCGAGTATTGGGGCCTACATTTGGTCTTATCACCGTGCAACCGCTCGATCGTTGAAAAGCATCCACTAAATGGTTCAGCGCATATACAACCGCCCAACAGGTGCAGATAAGTCGAGTAAAAACGTCCACATGCTGCTTAGCAATCACTGCAGGAGTACAAATACAAATCTGACCTCCCCGTTGAACGTTTCATTTGCTTTGCTGAACAGAAATTTAACTTACGACTACTAAGGCCTATGCCATAATCAACAAAAAACATTTAGCCCATAGGATAAACTATGCGCGAAGTACAGCCCTGTATGCCTCGATAGAAAGTGTCTCGGGAAACGCTGCTTATACTGGGGAGATAAGATATTGTATAGGTACGGCATTGGCTTGCATACCGGTTTGCACACAAAAAAAACTGAAACGTGGGCGTATGCAGGCTCTTGGAAGACAGCCTTGCGATGGTCTGTGACGCGCAGTATTTGTTAGCGGTTATGATCATGTCCATCTTCCACGCAGCTGGCGCGTTGCAATGCGCCGATGTCACATTAAAATGTCTTCTCCATGAAAAATTCCCCGAGGAAAGATAATCACGGATTCGATATGTCTTTCCCTTATTAAGACATCGCCGGCACCATTAAAAAGTCTTCCCATTATAGAATCGCCCCTCCCCGCCCGGGCGGGGCGGATTTTTGCCGGTAAAATGTTGGCCGGGGGAGACTTTTCTGAGGGACGATCTTATAATGAGACACCGGCTATGACGAATGGCATTGCATCGGCCACAACGTACACACGCAACGGCGCGTAATGCACATGGAATAAAGATGAGATGTAACGTTCGCTGTACGTAGCTTCCAGCCAGTCGGACGAAGGAAAGAAGACATCTGCGACAGGAGACTGACAGAAAGCACTTGCGGGACTTCTAAGCAAACCGTCCTGCATCGTAACGAACTGATTGTTTGATGCTGTGGGACTAACATCTGTCATCGCATTGCGACGCTCTGGGCGTCCGGGTGAATATTTCGGTTGGAGGATGTTGCTTTTTGGAGGTTGTTTTTTCACCCGTTTTCTCTGTTTTGTTGAGAACCTAACAAAACGCCCGGCGGACTACAACAGCTAATTATTTGGTTTATGAGCTACTTTTTTGCAGCCTGGAAGAAACTACGTAGGCCTAAAATGATTATCGACCTAAATTGTACTTTTTTCTTTTACAGCTGGCTAATTTTTTTGCTGCAGTAAATATCGATTCAGCACAGGTAAATTAGTTCAGAAACTAGAAGGGCATCAGAGAGCGAAGACCTCCGCCAATGCTATATAAATTTTACCGTTGTGTTGTGTCATCTCGCAGTAGTAAAAAATTCTAGATCTATTGCTGATCCGGATTACCATCAAAATCTAATCAGCTCTAAGCTGTTTAAAACTTTTTGTGTTGTTCTGCTAACTAACAAACCGACCAACAAGCAGATAAAGTAAATAAGTGCCGGGTACCAGATAACCTTTTTCTTCGCTGGCGGAAGTGAATAAGGTTGTCTTACTCCGATCTGCTAATCAGCGTCGTCATGATCATTATATAGCGAAGGGGATAAAAGTTTGAAAAAAAACTAGATTGTATCAAATACAGCTAGTTAGTAGATACTGAAAAACAGAGAAGATCGAGAGAATTAGATGAAGTGAAAGACGAACAATCTGAAATGCGTAATGGATTAACAACATCTAACAAAAAGTGATTGAAAATAGGAATAACAGACACCGAAAGACTGACTCGAGACAACGTAAATTTACTATATACACCTGTGCAGTTGGTTGCCAGCGCACAGCATGCGTCGTCAGTCCACTTCATCGTTGTCAAATCTGGCCATTGGTAGAAATTCAAGTACGTTACGTCAAATCAATGACTCTGTCTACATTTCAGCACGTTGTAAACCTATTTTGTGTTTTACGGACTGGCAAATAAACATCCTGTTTCATCAGTGTACACTTTGGTTATTTCACCATGTCAGTTTTAGCCCCCATCAAGCTACTCTACACAACAAACGACCGTGTACTAATATTTGTTTATCGACGTCGACGCGCACGGCTACTCGCATATATACGACTACCAGGAAGCCGCTGTGTAGGCCTATGTGTATTCAGTCATCTAGGCCTACTGCTGTTCGTTACGTCGACACTTATTAGAACCGACAAATCTTGTGCACATCAGTTCGTGGTCACTCAGTTCGCCGACTTACCTCTCTGGTCAACTCGCTGTGGCAATTTTCAGACAGCTGTGTCAATAGACTAATGGTAGTTTCGCAGACGAATTAGGCCTCATAGTGCATACTACTGTTACAACATACCTTGCTGCTTAGGCGACGTCGATGAAGGCCCCCTCTCTCAGTTCGACGTCTCGGTCTCGAGACCGTCTCATGACGTAGGCTATACTATAATGTCTCCTTTCGGGTCTCAAAAAATTTCATTTTGCGATGACTTTATGGCATTAGGGATTAGCATTGAACTGAACAGAAGTGAAACTTGCAAACAAAAATAAATTTATTACGTTGTGAAGACAAAATGGCAAAGGTCAAGGTGACAGCGTGACCAAGTGTGTTAAAAATCAGACGAAGGCGGACAGACTACAGAGCTTGACTCTGTGCGTCGAGTTCTAACAGTTCTAACTGTCATATGCAGACCGTCAATCAGTCTCAATAACTCAAAGCTATAGTAAACGTCGATTTTACATGCTATATTTATATAAAATATTTATTGTCCAAAGACTGATGATACTGCCGTTTTGATGTAGGGCTATTCGTGTCAGCTGTCAATGATTGAAAATCGTTATTTACCATGCAACAGTGCAAAGAAATAACGCGATGATAAAAATGTTTATGAGATACGCTTGATTAGGCCCTTAATTAAAAGACTAACTACAGAAATATTAAGCTATCGTCTAAAATGTGTAAAATGTGTAATGTGTAGGATGACGCACAACATTTTGCATGCTGTAATCATAGCATTCACCTATTTCAAAGCGTAAAGTTAGGCGGTGTTGGAGGTCATTCGTGGCCAACGTTTCACTTGTATACGCTTGGTCTAAATCTCGGTGGCCAGGTATCGGCAAGGTTTTGATAAAACAGACTAGTGACTGCTGCATTGTGAATCGGTCGCTGTTTTGTGTGCGCGTGTTCATCGACTAAACCATTTACATTATTTGCTGGAGTTAAACTATTGTATAAGCCGTGACCCGTAATAGCTGGCTGGCTATATCAGCCTAGCCAGATTCGATCTGTAGGTTCTTGGTCATCTATTCAAATATGAAAACCATAGAATATGACTCTTTCAACAAACTTAAGACATATCGCTCTATTTTTGTTATCTCAGGCTTCAGGTTTGGATTCTGGTACTTTGCTGTACTGATTTATTTTATTTTTATCAGTGATGGTAATTGTTAGGCAACATTGCTGACAGCATCAGCGGTCATATCTGTTTGTTCGTTCGTCTGTTCGTCTGTTACACTCGTGCACCCCGCTAAAGCCCTTAAGCGCAATGAGATGTCACTAGGCACGGACAAAAACCCAGATAACTAAATTCTGTGTATTGTTATTATGTGTTTATGCCTGCATTGCCAGAAAATGCCGGCCTCGAAATGACCTAATACGTGTTGAGCAGAACGTTAAACCTCTACTCACTCACTCACTCACTCGCCCAGACGCTTAATTGAAATACGAGATTTTTTTTGGGGGGGGGGTTCGAAAGTTGGAAGTTGCGGCCAAACCGACATTCGACTCGCAGTGATAAATTTGACGCTTGATACTTTGACGATTGATACACAGTGGACCAAAAATTATTCACATTGTCATAGCCATTAGTCAGAAGTTTGGAGCGTCGTCGGACGAAGCGTCAAAAGGGGCTGTGAAACAAAACGCCAACACAGGCGTCAAGCAACGCGGGGAATACGAAAGCGAGTAATTACGTCGCATTCGAAGCGTCACAGAACACTACTGGCGAAAGGATAATCCAATATTTTCATGGAATATTTATTCAGGCGTCAATAAATGATAGATACTTTAGTCGCTGTCGAACGTTAACCGGCTACAAATAAACGCCTGTCTACGATGTAAAGTCACATTAGCATCGACTGATGACACGCGACACAGAGCAAAACAAGTTATGACAGGCGTTGAGCAAAAGTGTCTTGTAGTTTAGTATAGAAGGTTGAAACTAAAGCATAGAAGCCTTTGGCCACTTGTCATTTTAACCACTTTAACCACTTGCACGATTAATCAAGACGCGTAGCCCATAAAACTCGTATTATAAGTATTTCCAGACTTGTATTCATTGTTACTTGTCTCCGCTTGAGCTATCCAAATATGATTTTAGACTAATTCAAAGTGGCAATTTTATTTAACTTGACCAATTCATACCTGAACTGATCGCGAATTGGTTTGTCCATGAAGTGCCGATATGTACGTCTTACGGTGCGTTCCACTTAAACTTAACCCGTGCACTCATAAGGCCTGCATACTGATAAGCTATTTAACAAAGCCAGCATCAGCAAAGTAACGAAATGCAAGAACAAGGTTGATAATACTGAGGCCAAGGCCAGGCTGACTAAGACCGGCCACAATCTGGCGGATAAAACCGAAACAATTTACTTCAAAGACAAAGTCCAAGATCATGTAATGGTGTAGGCTATAAAACTAAAAACGTGGTAATGGTATATAAAAGCACTTCAATAAAATCAATATTTCAGCTGTTGAAAATCCATAATATGAAAACTCTCGCAATGTAACCGCGCACGTTTGCAAGACGCCATGAAGTTTTCTGTAAGTTTGTGTGCAGCGAGTATATTCATCTGCTGAGTGTCAATAATCTATATCGACTGCAGGTTAATTTCCGATAGCAAGCGGTGCAACAAGTGCGATGCCCCAGACTGCGACATGCAACACAAACGATGCGCGCAGACAGAAGTCCCGGAATGTAATTACTCTGCAATATTTGCTTTGCAAACTGTTACGCCGCAACGAATTTCCTGAAACACTGATTCTAGACCAGAATAGCCTGTTCGTCATGCACGCAGGGTGACGGTAATGGTAGAGGTAAGCAGAGTACGATAAACTAAGTGGGCTACCAGAAACGTGACCTCCTCCTACTTCCCAAAAAATGACAGGCCACCTTGCATTTGCTGCTCGTAAATTGATCTATAGGCCTAATTATGTTTGGATTGCCGTGACTGCAAAATCGATGTTTGTGTTATAAAATTGCACGACATCAACACTGAACTGATAAAGGTCAAGGCACAGCGCTGACAGACGCTTTCTAGAGAAAAGAGGCACCACAGCAATTATTGAAAATACACAAAATTACTCAACTTGGACTTTACGTCAAACGCTCAATTTCAGTGTATCCCAGGCCATTTCAAAGAGACGATTCATCTCGTTTCAGAAACTATCAGTGTCAAAGTTTCTTTGTTTCTTTTACGATACTAACTGAACGAAATACCTAATTCATTTCTTAGTGTGCCCCCACCGCGCACTGCGTAAATTGCGTTGAGTAACCTCACAATGCATTTGAAGGCAAACCATCTTTTTTCCATTTACTATTTGATTTCTTGTACTAGATACGGGGCACGATATCTACAGGTAGTTTAACGAGAATACCGGCATGCGATAGGAGGCCTGCCGGTCGATCGGGTTCTGTCTTATACATACGACGACATTATTTATGAACTCACATTTAGCAATACAATATTGCGATAACTGGCCGTCCGCTCCGCGATAAGGCGGCGTGCCAGTGCGACGTTTGATTATTGTACGACGTTCGTCATGACGCCGCGATAGATCTGCGACGGCGGCATATTGGCGTAATTTCCGCCGCGGGATATTATAACTGAGCGCCAGACAGCAGAAGACGACTCACTCAGAGTGGACGTAGCACGAGAAGCAATAGAACATAACGAATAATATGATGCCACTCCAAGTGCGCGAGATTAAATGCGCGATGCGTCCTGTGCGACAAACGCGCTCTCTCTCTCTTTTCTTCCGACGGACTCGCATCACGCCTTGAGTCGCTCGGTCGGTCGGTACAATCGTCGACTTTTGTCTTAGCAAGCCAATCTAGCGTCCCGTTCCCGCCCCGCCATCGCGGCGACGCCAGTAACGAAGCATTTTCAACTGTTGTCTCCCTGTGCGACTGGATTGCAAGAGTCCACAGAAGGGAAGAGAAACGACGTGGAATTTTAGTCATAATTAGTTTTTTTACCGTCTGTATTTACTTTCGTCGATGTTATTACTTTTTGACCACTGATGGCCAGCTACGTAACTACATATCAGAAGTGACTTAACCTAGTACGTCTGACTGTCCAGGTAGCAAAGGCGTTTAAATAAAATGATACTTCGGCCATAGTAAGTATATACGCAGTTTTACGTACATTGTCAAAGCTTGCGTAATCCAAACAAGTTTATCGACCGGAAGTAGTAATGTAAGAGGGCCACGGAGCGAGTGATAAGTCGATCTGGCATTTTAGAGCTTGATAAGCTGGCGTATTTTGAGATTGATTTTCAGCGAAATAGTAGACCCACTTCCCGTTTATAACTTACTGGAGTGACGAACGGCAGAAACTGGCGACAAAACGTACAAGTCAGTGTTGCAGTAGTTGTCGCGCCTCACGGGTCGGCGACGCTACCCATTGAGTATGCAGATAGTGTTATCTCTTCACGGGATTCCTTTAATGGACTGCGTAATAATGATAATTCTGGTCTTTGAGGTGTATGAACTGTGTCAATTATAGAATGATGCTCAGTACGTTGACGACGCATTATTGTGCGCTAAATTTTCTTTGTTATCATGCGTTTTTCGCTGGATTTTAATCTACATAATGTTCTTGTGCAAATCGTACAGATAATTTAACTTTATTTAATCACTGTCGTTAATAACGCTTAGAGTACTGAACTCTTATGTAATGCATAACATAAGTTTTTAAAAATTTAAAATGCAGTTTTTGTTTCAGTTCTAGCCAACAACATGCAATAGTAACCATAATTATTATCATAGAAAGTGCCTATTTTGTCAGATATCTCTGGTTTGAGACCAGGTCTGAAATTAGGTGTGCGACATGTTGTAAGCAGAAAAAAAGTCGGACCATGTTGTCGGCGACCTGCTCAAAATCTGGTCCAAGACCCAAGCATCTTTTGAGCAAGTGGAATCTGGGCGTAGGCAATGCATATCATTTTGCTGCTGCTATACTTTTCTTACTAGTCGCAACATGTAATTGCGTAGTAATCTGAAAAAAGCAGTCAGTGTGGTAAACGGACTGACTGGCAGGGTTGACGTGTGGCTGTATATATCTAGGTGGAGCCGTGTTGCTGGATGACTTACACAACTCACAGAGACACACAGGAGACTCTACAAACGCTGGATCGTCTCGATCTGGACACCGATAAACCAACCGAGGAAGACATCATGAAGAAGTTTGGCCTTGAAGCCCGCTACCAGACCGGCGACCTTAACTGCTGGCAACGCATCAAGCCGCGCGTCTGGGCATTGTTCGAGGAACCGTATTCCTCCCCCTACGCCAAGGTCAGTTTACTGTAGTACATGCAACTGGCACGGCAGAAACGCCCATAGAACTGATCGTAAGTAAGTAAGTAAATAAGTAAGTAAGTAAAATGTAAATTTATATAGCGCATATTGTTAAAATTAACCTATAATGCGCTTGTCACACTAGTACTGACTGAACAGGATTGTTTTAAAGAACTGTTTGAAACTGTCAATGTCACACGCTGGATCTCTGAGTTCATCTGGCAGCGAGTTCCAGACCGT
>Ga0056128_1003291_pt1 | contig 19761 bp, 8 predicted proteins | sample WorMetLIZISLAND2_FD_71113 | JGI IMG/M metagenome (GOLD analysis project Ga0056128, IMG submission 71113) | Marine gutless worms symbiont microbial communities from Max Planck institute for Marine Microbiology, Germany - Olavius geniculatus... ... | reverse complement strand
CAAGAGTAGACAATGTCTTCAAATTCTAAAGTGGTCGCTGGATACTCCGGTAAATGGCTTTTATAACAGTTGCTGAGCATAGTATTGTTCGCAGATCAAACTGGAGTTTGTGTTCAACACGGACTTTTTTGACTGTTTGTGATATGTTGTTTCTTGTACACTCGATGAGATAGTGTTCTATAGTTTCTGGAAGGCCACAAAAGTGACTTATTTATATATACTGTGTGCATTGGTGTGGCTTGATAGTCTAGTGGTTAGCGTGTCCGACCCAATGACCGCGAGGTCGGGGTTCGGTCCCTAACCACTGCACTCTCAACCTTTGGCAAGTTGTTCACACACCACAGTCCGTCGGTGCGATGCCCCAGTTTGAGGGTCCTGCCGACTAAATTATATGCAAAACCAAAAAACCAAAAAGAAGTTGTTAGGACCGCCCCTGTTTCTTTTAGTTCTTTTAGTTATTTTAGTGCGCGCTTGCATTTTGTCAACCGTGAACAGCTATAGTCGATGGCGGCATCTGGAGCTGGTCTATACTATGGTCCAAGTGTAATCTAAGCCACACAAGCAAAAACGTAAGAAAGTATCCGAAAAAAACCGAAACCAACCAGCCCATAGCGTGACGTGAGGTGAGAATGACACTATAGAGCATTGGGCAATGAGTAACAAAATAATAATTATTATTAATGTAATAAATTAATATGTTTTTAGATGAAACGTAGACAAATAAGATTGTCAGTTGCTACTAAGTTTAAGTCCAACTCAACACCAGTTGACTTGACTCGCTACGTTTCCAAACTCGTCATCATCATCATCGTCATCATCATCAATAATTAAAGCTCAGCTCTTTTAAATGCCTCCAATTACCCGTAGTCGCCGTTCACTTTTTTCATCGCCGCAGCGGCAGCACGACTGAGTTCTCGAATACTTGTTTGGTCCCCTCACAGATATCGGTATTAGGTACTCGGTCCCTGGGTCGATAATACCGACATGACCCACCTCTAAACAGTGAATATTTGCGTGGTCCCATGCGGTAATTAGTTGGTGTGTATAATTTTAATTATAATTGTTTTATTGCATTTTAACATTTCTTTATAGGATAATCGAACCATTGACAGGATTGATTGGAACCAACGCACAATGGCATGTTTTCTGACTGAGTCGCATGTGACAGTAATATTACTGTATTGCTTCGCTAGCCATTGATGCTTGGCTTGGTGTCAATATAATCACCCACGGCCACCCACAGCTTAGACAAATATAGAAGCCCACAATCTGTAAATAAAATAGATCCTGCTGTCACCTGAGATGTGCGGATCCTGAAATTTTTTAGTCCGCGTCAGTCCGCAGATTTTGACCAAGGATCCGCTGTCAGTCCGCGTCCATGGATGTTATTTTCCGTCCGCGCGGACGGACAAGTAAGCCAGTCTGACGCTTTTTACGGTCCGCCATGGTCGGTCAAAAAGTAAAACTGCGTGGACACTATTTTCAGTTAGTGTATATAGACACAGTTGCGCCTATAGTCGCTGTGGACTCGTATCATCGGTCTATGAAGCCACTGGCGCATTAATTAGTCATACATTTGCTGTTCTGATGTACATTATTAAACATTAAGAATTACAAATCAAATCAAATCATGGGCGATGGAACAGAGGGAGCAGCTGCTCCCCCAACTTTTGGCACGAGAGAGCAGGCCATAGCTCTTGCTCCCCCAAAAGTTTGAGCCTTCTGCACTGCGATGTTAGACTGAGTCGAATTGACTTAGACATCTTAGAGTTTTGCTGCTCCGTGGGACGTTCAAGAACCAAAAAGCTTTCAGCTTCAGGGGGGCTTTGCCCCCCTGACCCCCCATCAGGGGCTCTGCCCCTGGACCTCGCTGGGGGCTTCGCCCCCAGACCCTCGTTATAGGCTCGCGCTCCACGCGCTCGCCATGGCCCCAGCCACTGCTTGCTCCCCCAACTTTCAAACACTTCCAACGCCCATGAATCAAATCATTTATTTAGTCAAGCAAATACAAATGCATTGACAAAATGAATAATGAAAGAGCTTGAACAATGGCACAAAGGACTGCAAGAGCCTCTTACATGAACCCTAAAAGAAAAAAGAAGAAAAAAACATACAAATAAGACAACACAATCATTTAGTAAACGTAAAAGCACCTGCACGCATTTAAAAGGCAATATGTTTGTCATCATATTAATGAGGAAGAAGCATAGCATCAAATGTGCTGTTATTTACTTAGGTGGACGTGTGCATGCAGTTTTGTACATGGCAGACAGAAATTAGCGTCAGATTTACTTACATTTCCATTCGTGCAGACGGAAAATAACACCAAGCGTCCGTGTCCACAACAAGAGAGAAATATTGGATCCGCGTTCCATCCGTGTCCGCACTGAATAGGCCTGCCTCTAGTCATTAATATGTAAGGTAGGCCACTATGCGACTAGGCCTATAGCAGATTACAATTTACTGATACCAGTGTTACTGTGCTACACACGTCTCAACACACACCACTTTTATCTGTTTTTAAGTTATGTTAGGAAAAAAATACACTCGTCACAAAACAGGATTTACGTCAGTCCGCACCCGCAAATTTTAGTCACAGAACGAGATTCGCATCCGTTCGCTTGTGCAAAAAATCCTGCAGATCTGGATCCGCAGACTGACGTGTTCGCAGTCCGCACATCTCTGGCTGTCACTAAATAACGATCTAGGCCGGCAATGCATTAGCATAGCTCATCTATGCTTAGGTTAGCCTTTTTAGGATTCGGTTGGGGATGTTTTTATTCATACTATAATTACTTGTAAAATTTATAATCAGTCTGCACTGGACTGACACCAGATGTTATTATCATTCCAGGTCTAGTTGCTACAGTAGGCTATTCAGGCTTACTGCACAAAGTTTTAACATGCCGGTGCAACGCTACGAACCAGCAATAGCTGTTCTCCAACCTGATTGTGGCATCTGATTTTTATGCTACCTGCAGAACTGTCTGAACACAAGTGACAAGCTAGAACGTGAAGTTGGGATGACAGCAATGAAAATGACAACGCTTCAGCTAATCGAAACAACGATACCACCTACAACAGTGCATCAGCTGGCTCTATCATCACCTGAAATTGTCGTTGCAACAATGCATTTTCTGCTGCTAGTAGTGCTGGTAGAACAGCCGAACAAGTGGTCATGCACATGCAACATATATTTGTGATTATGTCGTCAGCCATTCGAGATATTAAGTGCAGACTGTCAAAGAAGTATTCGCTTGAACTGGCTGGGTGAAGGGGAAGCCATTAAGTATCTATCTATCATATGTGATTAAGTGTCATATTATTGTTATTCAGCTGTGCAGTCTGGTTTGGACTCATAATAAACTTTGCCAACAAGCAGTGCCTGGAATGACAATATAATCTGGTGTCAGTATTCAGTCAAACCCGTACTGAATATAAAGTTTGCCACCAATCCCAGACCAGACTGAAAGTAAAATTTTCGATCTGGTGTCAGTCCAGCCCCAACTGATAATAACGTTTACTATAATTACTACAGTGTATGTGACTGATCTAAGGTAATAACTGAAGCATCAGCTTAATTATGCTGAGAAGTATTTACGTGTATATGACTCTTGTGAGATAGCTTCAACTAATCACTCAGTCACTGATTTATCAGCCTGTAATTAACAGACAATGAGCATTTACTCAAAAAACAATGGTCTGCTTTGTCACTTGATGACGACAACACATGATGTCGATGTGCTCATATCTACAAGTGCATAAATGTGACATATTACCAATGTCTTGATCTCGTGTCAAGTCTCGGAGACATGCATTTTCGGTCTTGTCTCGATCTTGGTTTGAAAGGTCTCGTGCACATTCCTGGTATTTTTGTGTGTTTTTTATTGTAGTTCAGATAGAACTATGGAAAGCACTGAGTGCTTGTTTGATGGCATGAAGGACGATATTGAAAAGACGATAAGGTATTATTATATTTTGCAATCTACTGGTTTTTAAAGTTGCTTATAATTTTTGACGAAGTAACTGTCATTTGTCTTGAACTAATCTCATTGGTTTTTGTATTGTGTAATGTAAAATGGTTACAGTCAAGTTTATGTTAATATATTTACTGGAATTCTCATCATATTTTTTGATTCACTGAGCACTTTATATGTTTGAGATGTGATTGTGGTAGCTTGATATATAGCAGTGTTGAATATGTCATTAGATGCATAATTTGTTTCTTTAAACTGTTATTTTTTTACATATTGTCATTTTTCTATGCACATTGAACTAATATTTATTTTAATTGTGTGTTTAGCTCAGATGCAATGGATGTTATCAAGACCATTTTGGTAAGCTGATTTACATTTGTTTATCTTGGTAAATTCATTTATTGTGGCTTTTTTACTGAGTGATTGTGTTGCTAGATAGTAGATAACCTGCACTCTTTTGATGGGTGTTGCTCTGTTTAGTGTGAAGGGTTCAAAAACAGGGTTGGAAAATATTGCGATATTTTTGAAAATACTGTGTAAGCTGTTGTGTCTGGCTGAGACCTAAGGAATAGAGTAGAACAGAATTAAACTGTCTTGTGGACCATTCTGGTAAGAACTATGCATTAGTAAAAGACAGCAAAAGCCTTTTTCAGTCCCAATGAAAATTACCAAAAACACCGGAAAATTTGGCATCAGAGCAAATTTCATGTCTCATGTGGACCCCATAGGAGTTGTCATATTTTGGTGATATTTTACACAGTATGTAAATTTCATAAAAGGAACACATAAATCATAGGGCTGCACTTAATTTCTACTATGTTGGCATTTGATGCACCCTAATATATATCGGATATACCGTATTTCCTCCATTAATTCGGACACTCTAGTAATTCGAACACCTAAATTTAAAAAAAAAAATAATTATTTATTTTACTTCTATTAATTCGAACACCTGGCTCTAATAATTCAATCACGTCAAGTCCAGGTGCAATAAACTGCAAGGCTTGATACCGCGAACAATAGCTGTGTGTTGTTTACTTCCCTGCACACGTGTTAGACCAATTAACACTGGGAATGATGCTGGACGTAAGGACTAAGGAGGGGGGGAGACAGCCCCAGGGCATACCTAGCAAGCAGAGATCATCTGAGCCGCCCGGCGTCCTTTCAGTTACCTGCTGCAGGAGTGCTGACGAGAGAATTTGCGGATCCCAAAATTTCGAGTCCACATCAGTCCGCGATTTTGACCAAAGATCCACGTATAGCAGATTACAGTATAATGAAACAAAATAATAGCAGTAGAGGGCTTGGTAATGCATTTTGCTAAACAAGACAGAAGTTAAACATGTTTTCCAAAGTCCGTTAGCAGTTATAAGAAAAGTAAACTCGTCAGTCGTCACAAAATCCTGTAGATCTGCGTTTGTGGACAGACGCATCCCTAGTCCGCACGTCACTAATGCTGACCGTACAACTGTCTCATTCACAAATGATGGACGCTCGCTCGTCATCCACACTAGCCCTGCTGCAGACGCCCTCATGCCCTCGTGGGGCACGGGTTGCAGTTGTATTGGCCACACACTGCTAGAGAACATTGTGGGCGTTTTCAGTAGGCTATTCTAAATAATTCGAACAGGCTTTTCAGTAATTATTTTTTTTACTTCTAATAATTCGAACACTGAGAAATTTATTTATTTTTAGCCGTGCGAAATAATGGAGAAAATACGGTATATCAGTGATATATATCATTGCGATATATATCATGACAACTTTGTTCAAAAATAGCAGCTGAATTCTTTTGTGCATGCCACTTGACTTTTTTTGTAATTATATACTAATGGTTGTGTGATTTTTTTATTGTTATTGTAGGAGAATGTAAATAAATTGTCTGACATTGGAAAGCTTCTGCTTTATTTGAAACTTCCGACTGGGTCTTTTCTTCATTCGCTGCAGACTGCGTGAGTAAATTTGGTGACAACTTTTCTTTAGTGTATTTTTTTTTGTTTCACAAACAAGAAATAGAATTTCAAGCATTACTTATTATTTGTAACTAATTTGTAACTAGTAGTATGTGTAAACTTATCGCTAGTGCTAGTAATAATGACATATTGAACCGTCAAGAACTGAGAGCTGAAACCGGAGCAGCACATTGCGCTCCGCCATTTAGGCGCTGCCATTTGGGTGCTATTGTTTGGGCGCTCACTGCTTGGGGCCAGGACATTTGGGCACTTGTGACAATTCGGTGCCGCCGTTTGGGTGCCAATCCATGACACTGCTGTTAATAGGCTTTGAAAATTATGCATGCTATTGACTAGCATATAACACGTAATTCACACGCAAATTACACGAAATTTACTCGAGCATTTACTCAGAAAACAATGGTCTGCTTTGTCACTTCACGGCGACGACAAACAACAATGGATAATGGCAACAATTACTGCTAATTCCCGTAGGAAGTATTGCAGAGCTAATAAAAATCAGATTCACAAACTTGCTTTTTTGCCAACTTACGATTTTAACTCAAACAATATGCAAATTAAGCTAATTTCAATAATGTGCCAGTCACAAAGCATGGCACCCAAACGTCCGGTGCCCAAACGTCTCAACGCCCAAATGGTGATCGCCCAAACAGCGGCACCCAAACGGCGGTGCCCAAATGTCATGTACCCTGCTGAAACATGTTTATACTGGTTTTCCAGTTGGACATGAACCATCTTTCTGACATTATGGCATCTGTTAGTTTTTTTTATTTCGCTACACATTTTTTCTTGACATGTATGTGCTGGTCGCTCATCTTGTGGTTTGAGTGGCAAACCAAACATGCAGCTGGGGACATCACACAAATCAGGCTGTTTCACAGCGTGGCCTAGTGTGCCAGTGTTACATTAGCATTTCTCTTCTCAGCCTAGCACTTGGTGATAGTTTTTAGCCGATCGTACTTAAGTAACAATCGAGCTATTGGCATGGTTGTCGTCCATCTGTCTGTAACAGATGTATTGTGACTAAGTGTTGGGTCATAGGGAAAAATTTTGTTACACAGATAATTAGCCCTGGGCCTTAAAGTCAGGCATGCAAAGTTTCAGCGATCTAGTGCAAGGGGAACATTTTCAAATTTGGATGGTGAATGGATGGGGGGTAGGAAATTCAACGGAAAACTGGCCCTGTCTTGGAAACGGTGAGAGATACAGCCAAGGTTACTATTAATCACTAATAGGAAGTGGCACACGCTCTTTCAGATGAAATGAATATCATTGACCTTTGATGACCTTGAAGATCACTGACAACAAGTACGGTCGGCTATGCTGGGATTTTTTTCTTGATATTGCAGCTGTTTATTACTGCATTATATTGTTCAGTTGTGAGTTAATGTATCTACTCGGTGTTTTATAGGCCGGTGGATAAAGACAACACCAACAACCAGGTTGTAAATAATTGGCTTAAGACTCACCTAAAAGAAAATGAAGATGCTCACTTAACAAAGCAGGAACTGTATGAGAAATACAGGTAACAATTATGTTACTGCATACTTTTTTCATAGTCGTTATTGATATTGAACCTAGCTTATGTTGGGCAGTTTTTACGCGCGAAAGCAGGTACTGCTTTCAGCGCGTCTTAGCCATCGCAATTCTGTCCGTCTGTCTGTCACACGGGTGGATCAGTCAAAAACGGTGCAAGCTAGAATCACCAATTCTTTACCATCTGCTGCCTGGAGGACTCTAGTTTCAGGAGCAATAAAGCTTTTCCTTAAATTAGAAGGGGGTCACCCCAAACAAAGGCGCGAAATGAGAGGGGGTAAGGAAAATTTGCGATTTCCAGCCGATACGGCGTTGACAGAGTGAGACAGGTCACGCCGTCTGGTGAGTACAAGTAAAACGCTATAGATAATTAACCACTGGTCGTTTGGCACCCTCTGGTGACTGATTTTGTTTTACTGGGCTTTCAAACATGCACCGCTGTTGCACATTCCCTTTGCATTAGCTGGGCTTTTCTTATTACCATTAGCAATCCATTATGTTGTAATAATGTGTTGTAGAGCATTTGCCTGTGATCATCAGTTTAGCGTCATCAGCATGTCTGATTTTGGCAAAGCTGTGAGATCGGTTTTTCCGAATGTCAGGGACAGACGCATTGGCAAGCGTGGTGGCACCAAGTATTCTTTGTCGAATTATTGTCTTAATTATGTACATTTGTGTTTGTTTGTTATCAAGTTTAGATAAAATTCGTTTGTGTGCATTGCCTATCAGAGCTAAGTTGTTATTTTGCGAATTGGTGTTTATTGCAGGTGCTTGATACATTGTGTGAGGTCAAGTTTCGCTAAGACTTTGGTCTGAGACTAGTCTTAGACTAGTCTTGACTTTGGTCATCTTGACTTTGGTCTTGACTTTCGCTTATCTACAAGCTGGGCGTGACCTTAGTCTTGACTTTCGACTTGACTTTAGACTTGATTTTCGCATCTGGTCGTCCATCTTTTTTTCGTAACGGCCGGTCAAATAACTGCATTAATACCATTAGTTAATTAATATTATATAAGTGTTTTCCAGGCTTATATTAATCGGCTGATGTATGCAGTATTAATTTTCTTACCTATATGGCCATTTTCTGCATATAAAGGGAATTCTGTGCAATATTTTCAGCAATGCAAGCCAGCGATGACGTCATGATTTACACGGGTGCTGTCTGCTGAGTTAACACCAGTAAGTAGTAAGTAACAAAACGCCTATTATTTATTAGACACCACACTTTATTTTACTACAAAAAAAGTAAATATTATGCTCAAATAATGAACTGGGACATTCATTTAATCAAGCTAAGGCTTAATTGTATTCTTTTAACATTGGAAATTGCCAGCTGATTTTGGTCTTGACTTTTATTTGACTTTGATCTTAGACCAAAGTCAAGTTAAGACTTTAGTCTTAGACTAAAGTTTTAGCGAAACTTGACCTCACCGATTGAAAATCTGTTGCTGTGACTGTGTTATGTGTCAAAATAGGTTAGCAGATATGTTTGTCCGTGACAGTGCAATTTCAATTCACGGCTCTGCAATAGTTCTGTGTAGGATATTTTCCCTATAGATGTGGCATTCTGAGTGCATAAGTGTTGCATGAGATACGCAAGGTTTTGTAAAATTGTGTACTGCTATAACAAAGTACTGTGTCATAAAACGTGTCTGTTTGTTCGTCCGTGACGCTTGGAATTGCCCTGTAGTAATTGAGTGAATTTATCAACGTGTACATAACTATGTATAAACCAATGCAGAATGTCACTGTTAATGTTCAGTCATATAACATTAAATGATCTTACAGCCGGCCAAGCAAGTTTTAATATATAATATTATTACTATGATTCTAATACAATGTCATGTGAATGCACTACAGTGTTACAGTTATTTATTGCATGTTTTCTAGCATTGCTGTGTTTTTTCTTAGCATATAAAATCAGATATGTACATCACGGCATACAGTATGCCAACGTTCCTCCCATTTATCAGATGCCAGATATACCTACTGTTATTCCATCTTCAGATGTGCTGATGGTGAGCTAAAGCAGTTTGTTTTAATTTAGATTGTCTGCACCGTGGGCCGATAAAAAATGTGCCACTTTTCTTTTGTCCATATCTTTGTTAATTATTAACCGATTTTCTAAGTTCTTTCACTGGCGCACTCTGCAGACAATTTGCAATAATGTGATTATTCGATATCCCACCACACCGTAAATGCATCTTTATACTACCTTGTGAAATATAAATGTAAGAAAAAGACAACTAACGATATTAAAACATCTAGGTAAATGAAAAAAACACTTCAGACCAACATTGCGATGAATGATCCGTATGACACTAGACTGTGTTAGACCCACACAGTTTAGTGTCATACAGACCATTCACCACAATGTTGGTCTGAAGTGTTTTTTCTCCATTTCCTTAAATGTTTGTTATTATCGTTATACATTCATATTTCGTTTGTGTTTCACAAGGTAGTGTAGAGATGCATTTAAGATGTGGTGGGATATATAATAATCACGCTATTGTTGGCCACATGTCCCCGCTGGAGTGGTGTTGAAGAAATAGCTAAACACATGGTCTTCCAGTGCCCAGCACACAACTAGGGGCTTAATTTACCAAACATTGTACGACAATCGTAAAATCTTCGCAACTTTGTTATATTTTTGTCGTACATCAACAAGTTACGATGTTGTAAGATTGTCGTAAAAACATTGTATCCGAATTTTGGAAGATGATTTGTCGTAACTCTGTCATCGCTAAAATTAGCCAGCCAATCAACCGCCATTAAGTTGACCTCAACCACGGCCTCAGCCAATCGCAATGCAGTCACTGAGCCAGGCAGCGCATGGTGCTGCACACCAATCGTCTGCTTCCGCCGTTGCCAATGGTTACCAATGTAAACAATAACAGGTGAACTGATTTTGCTGCCTGAAATTACTGCAAACGAAATTTATACATATTACGGCACTATTCGAGAGTTATATACTAATGAAAAATCTAAATAATTACTGCATGTGTGCTTGATGCTGTCGTCCGGCAGCTAATGAGCTGTCATACATTTTGTGGTAACTTTGTCGTACGATTTTTTGTAAATCGCTTTTTATCATACATTTGTCGTAAACCTTCCGCATGTCGTAATATTTTCGTATATTTGTCGTACGATATTTTGTAAATTAGGCCCCAGGCGTAGAGGGAAACATGGTCCGACCTCAGAGGAACAACTGATCTTCGACGTCTGTCGAGTTTTTTGGAACAGATTGGAGTGGATTGTTATCCACCTTCTTTCTTCTCGACCGATAATTGGAGAGAGAATACCTGTAGATTTAAATGAAAGGTTGAATTTTATTTATCAGAGAGAGAGAGTACAGGACTTTCATCTTTACATATAAATGAAATGTTGAGTTTAATGTATGCAGAGGCATTATATGGGGGAGGGTGGGAAGTCTTATGGACCCCTCAAGGATTCATGATTTTAGTTTTTTTCTGATAAATTGTACTTTTGAAACAGCGTTACTGCTGCAGGAACAATGCATTACGTAGACTGAGACCGCCCACTGATTGCTGAGAGCCCCCCCCCCGCCAATGACATACTGAAATGATGCCACTGTGATCTTGTGACAAAAACGATACAGCAAGTACAGTTGCTAGTTGTGGTTGTTGCTGAGCAGCAGCAGCAGCAGCTGGGTGATAGTGATCGAGGTAGTGACAGTGTCGATGCGGCTGGCATGGTGGTTCTTGAATGGGCTCAGAAGCTGTGTGACCAGCAGTTCGGCAGCGTCTCGCAGCTGGCGGAGTTTCTCATTCAGAAGCAATACGTCAGCAGCCGGTCGCTCCATGCCTTCTCAGTCATGACTGCTGCTGCCATCAAGTCAAACAGCACCATTTCAGGCCTCCTGCCTGCAGGTACAATTCTGTGGTTTTTCCCTGTAGTTATTTGGCCGCAACCTTATAGCATCAGGCCTTGGCCTCGATCTAGGCTTCATGGCTACTTTCCTTGGCCTTATAGAAATTGGCCTTGTGGCCTCGAGAATTTACACGGTAAACTATTGGTTGCTTACTTGAAACTATGATGTATGAAGTTGGAACTTAAGAAGTTAAGACAGTATCCTAGTCTTAATGTTCGTACACAGTGAGTTGTTCTCTAATGTGTCTGGCTTTGGCCTCGTTCATCATGGCCTCGGCCACGAAAAAATTTTCTTGCCTTGGCCTTGTCGTCACACTTTCAGACCTTGTTATTATCTGTCATCTTCATACGCTGATTGTGTTTGGATGAAATTCACTCACTGTCATAACAGCCATTTAAATGTGAATTTGGTTCATGTCTTGCATTTTCTTTTCCAGTTTGTTATTTATCTGTGCTTTTTCCTGAAAGTTGCAACATTTTTTGTCCTGTGTGACACTGTTGCAAAGTTTTTTGGACTTTTCTGCTCATAGTTCTCTTGGTAGTAAACCGACATGTTTTACTATGGACCATGCATTGGAAGTGGATCGAGGGAAAGTGTGTAAGTGACAGGTATGAACTATTGTAACGTTGTGTCATTGCTGTCATGCTGTTGCTGTCATTTGTGAAACTATGACATGCTGTGACGGTTGGTGGGTGTGTGATTTGTAGCGGACGTAAACGACTCAAGCGTGACGATGAACGACACCCACGCTCTACTGCGTAAGAATGTGCAGGAACGCAAGGCGATGGTGCTGATGAAGGACAGAATGGAGGAGGAACGGCGTTCTGTCAGACTGCAAAATGGCACTGCCACAACGTCTGGCAGTCCCGGAGCGTGTAACTGCATCTTATCGAAAGCTTTACTCAGCAAGTCGGTCGTTACGTCGGCGATCGCTACACCACCGAAGCGCATTCTGCCAAAGTCGGCTTCAGAAGATTTGGACGTATTGCAGAAGGCGGACGCAGCAAGAGTCGAATCTGTGGCTCCGCGATCGACAACCGTTCGACCGTCAGGGGGCTCCCCGAGCGCTCGCTTTATGCTGATGTCTCCGTCAAACACTTCTCAGGTTGAGCAGCCTCCGGTGATTGTTTTGCCCTCCCCCATCGTTTCTTCGAGACCAGTTGGCCCAGTTGTTGCTGCACAGGCTGTGTTACACAAGTCCCAGCCGTCCAACCGAACTATATTACTGGTGCCGACGGTCGATCAGGTCATGCGCTTTCCACAACTGAAGCCTGTTCCCGGATCGGCTACCATTCGCAATCTTTCATTTGCAGAGAATGGTGCCTCGGCAGATGTTGCATCATCTGGCAGTAATCATGCGATTGTGTCGAGTTATCAGAATGCACTAAATTCAACCTTTCATTTATATCAGAATGCAGCGGGAGTCACTGTTGCAGCTAACCATGCAGTCAGTGTTCCGGGTACTAGAATGGCAATTGCCAGCACTCTTCAGAATGTTAAAGCAATCAGTAATATTGCCGCGAAATTGCCGAACTATGTTACCAAGCCAGTTGATCAAGTGTCCCAAAGCACTGTTAGTTTGATGGCTGGTCCAGCTAGTGCCGTTGTTACGGCAAAATCATCCAGTCATATGACATCACGATCACAGCTCACACACAAGTCGACTGCGACGTCGTCAACATCGTCGTCATCTTCAAAAACTGTCATGTCGTTACTGCGTGAGAATAATGGACGTGACTTTGAGTGGAAGGCATACATGAAAGACTCTCGGCCAGTGGCATCACTGTTGAAAGAAGAACGACAGAAGCAGCAGCAGCAGTTGCAACTCGCCCTGTCTGCCCAGTTGACTCCATTTCCGATGCAAGCCGTCTACCAGCCAGTTGCACTCTGTCAGCCATTACCCACCAATGAACAACTTGCGCAGTTTCATTCATTGAACTACGATGCTGAACCGTTGAAGCTGGCTACAGTTGCCAGGAGGTCTTCGTTTGAGAGGCCGTGTTCTGTGTCCGACATGCTCAACTTGGCGGCACTCTATACAACGGCAAGTGATGTGCCGCCAACAGATGCATCAAGTTTAACTGCAGGAGCTACGCGCAAGCGACCACACACAGCATTGGATGAGTCACAAGCACTGCCTGATGAGTCAGTCCGTGCTCACAGCTTTGACCGGACGCTCAACATTGACCTCATTGAAAAGAGTGCTCTTGATGATCTCCTCAGCGATGCAGGCCTGCTGTCCACGCTGCCGAAAAGTGAACAGATGAAGGCTGATGACATCAGCGTTGAGTTTGATCTCGATATTGCAGAACCGCCACCAGCGAAGATGTCACTGGTAAACCAGTCTGCTGAGAACATGACTTTGCAGCAACTTCAGCAGGCCACGTTGTCGCGCAAATCATTACGAGAGCACTGCAAACAGTTGCAAGCCGATTCCAGCGATCCACCGCTGTTTGCAGGTCGACCGGTATCCACACTGGGCGAGCCGCTGTCCAGTTCTGAAGGCCTGCTGGCACGAGATAGTCGTCCCAACACCGTGGCTGCTTTCTGGGAGCCTGCTGTCTATCGTGGTAGCAGCTCGTCCGCCAGTAGCTGCGACAGCCAGCTGCCTGATTTTGCCACAGCAGCAAACACGTACTCGCATTTCACACCAATACAGAACTTGTCCGAAGGTGTGCCATCCGCTTCTGATGTAGTACGACCCACAGCGAAGGTTCCAGCGAGCAGATTGAATGATGTGGTTGCTGAGCCGGGCTCAGACAGTCCACAAGCTGGCACAGCTGGTTGTGATGCAATGAAACGCGAACGCGGCAAGCAGAGGAGACGATTCCGCCATAAGTCATTGAGTCGCAGCGTCACTCAGACGTGCTCAGGTGAACATCTCACCGTGTTGTCTGACTGCGGAGCTGCAAATTTCACCGTCGATCGTAGCGACTCTCCGCTTTCGGCAGAAATCACAGATATCATTGCCAATGACCAGCGCCTGCATCTTGGCCTGACAGACTTCATGGGTCATGCTTTGGAAGAGACACCGTCACCGTATAGAAGTCGTTCTGTTCCTGCTTCGGTGATGCTGGATTTCAGCTTGTCGGATGCACTGGCAGCAGAATTTACTGGTGACGGACCGTATGACATGCTGACTGGTGCTGCTGATCCTTCTTGTAACGGTTCACAGTTGGGAACCCTGCGGAGCTTGCCTGTGTCAGGCGACGTGAATTTCTGGGATCGTCCTGCACGTGGTGACCACTTCATCAGCGGTGTGTCTTTTCGGCCACTTCCACGTAATAATGGAACTGTGGTGCGAATGATGTCCGAATCTAAAGAGACGGACACAGTCGACGTAGTCACACACACGCCTCCAAGTTCCACGAATGCTTCGCCTAATCTTGAGAGTGTATTCGAGCCCTCAAGGCCAGAAACTGTAGCCATTGCAGTTGATACACCGACAAGTCTAGAGTCGGCTTCTGTTAATGACTGTTTTGTTGAGGAGTTATTGAAGGAAGTGTGTGACAACAGCACTGAGTTACTGAATTGGAGCTGTTCGTCTTAGTCGTAGTCTGGGCCATTGGTTGTGTTTAGCATTTGCAACTATAAGTAAGTAAATTTGTATTGTGCCCAATATCAGCAGGAAAATCTGTTGAAATTGAGGCACATGGGGTGGGGTGGAGACTAAGTGGGTCGAATAGCTAGGTTGTATAAAAATGTTTTGCGGTGGTGACGAAACCAACGTCTGGAAGGGGAACTGCGAATGTGTAATGGTTTCATTTTTTTCAAATTCAAGTTATTTCGCTAGATCGCAACATTTGTCATTTTTTCCATAGTGTACTTCCAGTGCAAGTTTCTTGACTAGATGCATGCTGTGCCGTTAATAATTTTAAGTATATTAGCATAATGCTACTAACAACTCAGTGGCTGAATAAAAGAAAAAGGCAAGGCATTGGATCTGTTTTTTTTTGCTGTTTGAATTTTGTTTGACTCTAAATGGTATTGAAGTTGCTGTTTTTTCTAGATTTTGAGAGGTAGTTTGGGAAGTCGGTTTTATTTGTTCACTTCTGAGCTTCTAGTCAGCAGGTTGTCGAGTCAACTTGCATACACTTGGGTTATCTTCAGCTTAATAGTACCAGCACTGCTGGTGGTATTGGTGGCTGTACAGAGGCTTCATTATGTTCATTTTAAACAGTGTATATACAGGGTGGTCCAAAAAAACGGATACCCAGTTTTATTTTTGGGATAACTTCGGTAATTTAACACCAATTTTAACCATTCTTTCACTGTTACAAGCAGAAATTTATGGCGCGTAAACGTGAAATTCTTTCACCCACTGCACCTTTATTGTGTGACCACATTACCTAGCAAAACAAACACTGTCAAAGCTGCAGTGGTCTCGGAGAACAAGCAACACATAAAGATATCAATTTCGTAGCGTGAAATAGTTAAGCTTACTTACTTATTTGCAGTAGTGCCTTGTGACGTAATTTTTACGTCATATTGTGTTTATTTACTTTGTTTATTAGTAATAATTTTTAGAATAAATCGTTTAATATGGGCAGAATAACAAAGGATGATCGCTGTTTGATCATGGGCTTACAAACTGAGAACTGTTTAACTAGGTAATGTGAAAGAATGGTTAAAATCGGTGCTGAATTACCGAAGTTATTCTAAAATAAAACTGGGTATCCGTTTTTTTTGGACCACCCTGTATACTGAGTTTTCATATCTAGGCAGTAAAGCATAAATAGAGTGCTAACTTTGAAACTTTGCCGATCAGACGTTTGCTCATTTTTTGCAGTTTATTGCATTGTAGCTCAGTACTGCTAGTCAGTGGATTGATAATTTCAGATCAGTTTAAAAACGGTTTTAATGCAGCATTGATAGTTTAGGCACAGGACTAGCACGGTACTAATAATACTGCTGGGTAATACAGTTGGTTCTTGTTCAACTGGCTACTGGCTTTTACGGAGTCACTGCAAATTAGGCTGGTGTCAAAGTGAAACAATTCGTAAGTGTTGAAGCAGTTTTCATGACACCTTTCTGTCTGAACAAGATGCCCAACTGTTGCTAGGATAGCCGACCATACTGCAGTGTTCTTGAAAGTCCTTGAATCTGTGTCTGATGGTCCTTGAAAGTGCTTGAATTTGATTTTCTAAAATGCCGTAACCGAACAAGTCTGTTCATAGTAATTGGATTCAGTGACTACTATTGATGCATTTGGTAAATTTTTCTGATAATTCCAGTTTTTGGTTAATGCTTGAAGGTGTTAAATTGTCAAATGTAAACTGAAACTGCTTTTGTATGCTTATAAAAGTGCCGGTTTGATTTAATTCAGTTCTCCTTAAATAACCTTCATATGGTCCTTGAAAGTCTTGAAAAGTCCCTGAATTTGATTTTGACAAATGGACAAGAACCATGATACTGGTTGTCAGTGACCTTCAAGGTCATCCAAGGTCAATGATTTCCATCTCGTCTGACAGGGTGTATGCCACTTTTTATTACTGATTAGTAGTAACCTTGGCCGTATCTCTCACCGTTTCTGAGATGTAGCCAGTTTTCTGTTGAAAATGCACATTTTTCCTACTCCTTCCATTCAGCCACCAATTTGAAAATGTTCCTCTTGCACTAGATGGATGAAATTTTGCGTGCCCGAGTTTAACGCACATGGCTAATTATTTGTGTAAAAAGTTTTCCCCTACGACCTAAAGCTTAGCCACAATACATCCGTTATGGATGGACGACAACCATGCCAATAGCTTGACCGTTACTTAAGTACGGTCGGCTAAAAACCAACGGTGTCAAAGCGTCTAAGAGTCTTCAAGACCAAACTGTGCTGTGAGCTTTTTACAATAGCCAGAAGTGTGGGATTTGCCAGCAGTTTTGGGGGAGGAGTTACTGTTGCTGGTTGATGTTGCAGTTGTTGATCTATGTTTAGTTTATACCCTGAAACTAACAGGTTGATTGCTGTATTGGAAATCTCATTCCATGTTTTCTGAGAGATTGAAAATTGAACGGTAAATGACGTATTTATGTTCTGTCATCTTTCCGTAGATCTGCTTTGTCGAGTAAAGTTGATAATCATTGTTACTGACAATTGCCTGGTAATTATGAGTTGAGCAAGTTTTTGTTTTCGTTTTATCTGCATTTATTATGTGAACTGATGTTGTATTTCTTAATCTATGCAGTTGTATAGTTGATAAATGTCTGTACATAGTTTTGTGGTATAGTTTGTGCATGTGGCATTTTACTTTCTGAACGTTATAATAAAGATGTTTGTTCGTCGTGATAGCAATCATACAGAAAAAATTATTATTAGATATTTACATTGGGTTGAACTGACAGATATTTGCCTGAACTTGAGCCCTGGTTCAACAGTAGTAGTAGGGGTCATCATTTGCCAGAGTGGGTGAGGAGTTTTGGGCAGACCCTTTGAGAGGGTGGGGTAGGGTGGCTACTGGGTAAGCTACTCCAGGCCCCGCGACGTTAGGGGGGCCCGCCGTCGCTCAGAAATATAAAGTACACCAAAATGCACCATTTTATAGAGTAAAATTCAAAATTTTTTCTCCCCAGAGGGGCCCCACGAGATTGTTTGGGAGCCCTGTGAGAATGTTTCCCCGGGTCCCACTGTGGCTCTCGATGGGCCTGGTTTGGGGCAGCGTCAACGAGTCCCCTCCTTGGCAGCTAGGGGTTTGGGAGGATGCTTTTGTATATCGAGAATCAGCAGAACATTGTAGTTAACATGGTCCTCAACTTATCTGTCTTTATTGCCAGTATTTGCATCCGTGTCGTTATCAACACTTACAAAATAAAACTATTATAAAAGGATGCTAATTCAAGCTATGTGAAAACTGTTGTTGCAAGCTAGGATAAAGATTAATTATAGAAGTTAACTTACTAATAATTACTACTATAAATGTCAGTTCTTCAGACTAGTGATTTGTAGCAAGAAACAGGTACCCGGATCAGGTTCTAAAATTCATTACCCGGTTCCAAATCTGGGTAATTGGTACCCGTTTATTGCACTGCTTATGGAGAAACTGATGAAAGTCTGTGGCGAAATTCAGTACTGCAAGGAAGATTAAACTTCAGCCATTTTCGTTGACAAACTACATATTTGGTATCACGGGCACATTATAGACGTGTAGGCCATTATGAAAACCTGACTTTGTGAAAAATATTGGGTAACTGACGATGATAGTTTTTATTATCTGCACATGCCACTTCACTGTCGTTTTTCCTTTAGCCTACTTGCTTTAAAGTTAAAAGTTAAATCCAGGTCCGGGTACCCAGTTAAGTGCAAGTTGCAACCTGGCACCCGGTTCTTAAAACGGATAATGCTGCAAATCACTACTTCAGACTGCTACAAATAGTTGTCCTACCCCTGTTCTTAGCCTTGCGCCTCACAGGGCTCCAGAAGAGGGGGGGGTAATTCCTGGTCAGTAGGGCCCACAGTTTTCTGTGGGCCAGTTTGCAAAATTCCGCGCGGCTCAGTGCGGCCTTCCGTTTGTGGGTAAACTGAGCTTTATCTTGTTCAGAAACTTCAGTTATTGAAGACTGGCATTGCGCTGAATTATGCCAGCAACATGCAGAAATAATACCAATCATTGAATTTGAAAAATGCAATCTGTCAAGTCGCATTATGCCAATTGTGCTGCATTGTGATAGCTGTTACTGTGACACACAGTTTTATGCAGTTCACTTTGATTTTTTTCCGTGATATAGTTAGTGTTTAATTAGTAATATTTACGTCATCAAGCCAACGATCATACTAATCACTGTTCATTTCTCAAATTATGCCAAATTCCGTGAAAATATTAAAATTCCACGGAAAATGGCAAATTCTGCGGCTCGGCTCGAAATTCAGCGGCCCACGTTAAACTGTGGACCCTACTGGTCGGTGGGGAGATCGATGCTACCGACTATCCATATATCCAACACATTCTTGTTTTAGTTGTATTGGCTGTCTCACGATACGTAAAATATGAATGCACTTCAATATCAATGAAACAGCTAGACCACCACAACAGCTGATGTTCAAAAAAAAATTAAACCCCAGAGCAGCAAATTTTCAAGGTCAACAACGCCGGAAAGTACGAAACAATAAATAAACACCTCTGCCAATAGGGCAGAGCATTGGAAAAGTACAACACGGAAAGTTAAGAACTCTGGATAAAACGTCCAAGGCAAGAGAGGCATGAGACCAGCATACACTACGTACAAGTGATTGTTCTGAATGCAGTAAATGTGAAACACACCATGCGTTGCAGGTTATGACTAGCAGTTCGTAAAATAGACAACAAAATCGTTGCTATAGGCCAGTGGCAAAGACAAGAGGGGCACAGCCCCCAAATCCTCCAGACAAAACATAAGCATACGTTTAAACTGCACGAAA
>Ga0056128_1003290_pt1 | contig 19762 bp, 6 predicted proteins | sample WorMetLIZISLAND2_FD_71113 | JGI IMG/M metagenome (GOLD analysis project Ga0056128, IMG submission 71113) | Marine gutless worms symbiont microbial communities from Max Planck institute for Marine Microbiology, Germany - Olavius geniculatus... ... | reverse complement strand
TGCATGACGGGTCCCCTCGCCGACGTAATCAACCCTGCCAAATTTTATCTCAATCGGGTCAGGGGTTTTGATTCTGTGGGGGGTCGAATTTTTGGCTTTCCCATAAGAAAGAGAAGTCGCAGTTAACACAGGGCTTGAACTACCGTTCAGCCTGTGATGTCACGTTGTGACAACACTATTATTAAGATACAAATGATGGGCATTGACATTTGTTTATAGAATTAGATAAAAGAATAATCATAAAATTTTCTAGTCACAGAAGGTGTAGAAAGTGCTGAAATTTACTGTAGATTATTTGTAGTAATTAGCAGTGACACTTTATCACATTTGCAAGTATTTGAATAGTTCACCCGCTTCTGTATCAGTTAGTGACGATGTAAGTGTTGGTGCAAAAACGATCAGCTGCAGACACAGCATTTTTTGGTTTACTTAAAAAGTTTTTTGCACACTTTTTTGCTTGAAAGACATACTGTGAATGAACAGTATTACCAGGCATTACTGTCTGTCTGATTACGACCAGCAATTCACAGCAATTGACCAGGTTTGCTGCAAAAAAGTGTCATTTTTTAAATGACAGTGCGCCACCGTGCAATTGACCCATAAGACAGTTAAAAAAATTGAAAAGATAAGCTGGGAACTGCTACAGCATTTGCCATACAGTCCAGGTCTAGCTCCAAGTAATTTTCATTTGTTTGTACCACAGAGCGAATCATTTGGATACATTAACTTCAAAAATGATGAAGATGTTCTACAGCATTTTGTCCGGAAATTTCTACAGGTACCAATAAGAAACTTAATGCTACGGGTTCCAGCCAACTTGTAGAACAATGAGAACATTGCAGTGAACTGCAGGGAAAATATGTTGAAAAGTAACAAAACTGTCAAAAATGTGCGATTGTATTAAGGACGTAATCCTGGAACTTATTGAACGTCCTTCGTAAATTACTTTTTATGAAAGTTGGTAATTTGTAATTACATCATCATAATCTAATTTGATATTGTAAGCATGCGAGAAACTGAGTCTAAAATAGAAACAACTAGAAAGCGCTCATGAGAATGCATATCTCCGGAGAGTGAAGTGATTTAAACTACTACTACTATTACTACTACAACAAGGAAAGGGGAGGGAGAAGGAAGAGCCGCTTCACGGACAGAGAAAAAGTAATAGCCGGCGTTGCTGCTTGTGCTGTTGGTGCAATGACGTCATTGCCATTATGAGTCATCATGTACACACACACACACGGAACGACGGATGGAACGGCCAATCTCTTAATCTCCTCCAATGTTCACTACACTCACCTTGGCAGAGATAACTACAGAAACAAAACCAAGCTAAATAGCACATAGACACCTGCGATCAATTGCTTTATTGTCACAGTTACTAGCATTCTCTTTCTCTTTCTTTCTGCTATCTTTCACTTGTGGTTTAGACTCAGACTTGGTCTTCTTCGCAGCCGGTGCAACAGTGCTGGCGAAATCCTCTGTAAAAAGCAACACAATATCTTCAACATCAGGCAATAAATTCAAAAAAGGTCACATTGAGCGAGAGCGCTAAATGAGAGAGGGGTAGGGAAAACTTGCTATTTTTAACCAACAAGTCACTGTATCTCAGTAACGGTGCGAGAGAGAGCCTATGTTGCTATTAATCAATACCTAATAAAAAGTCGTACATGGGCTTTTGATTGGCGCCGAGAGCAATGACTTTGGATGACCGGGAACACCACAATAGACGTTTTTATGGATGTCTCAATTTTCTAAGTTTAAGGAAACCTGCGCACGAGGGCATCAAAGAGCAGTACCCCCGTAAAAGTCGTTATTTTACCGCTGTTGGCCAGCTTTCATGAAAACGGTTGCAAATAGGCCTGGGCATGCTGCCTATCGCCACAAGCACTAGTGACGAGCTTTTTAGTCGTATCAACATCGACGACTTTGAAAGACCCTGAGCTCCCAAAATAAGGGGTTTTATTGATTTTTGCGATTTTCGGCTGCAGTGCACACTTCAAGAGTGAATTCCGACGAAATGGCTGGAGACAGACTAAAGCAATTTGCGAACAGGAACTGTTATAGGCTTTCGTGCATCTCGTGAACATTAGCTCAAATTTCTTGTTTATATCAGACAGAACACAATACTGGACAAAAATAACATAATATTCTGATAGACTATGCATCAGTTAAACAGCATACAAAATATAAACACATATGGCCCACAAATGGCTGAGATATTTGAGTCTGAAATGACTGAAAAATAATCGCGACACACAAACGGGTTGACACCACCCCTATAAGAAGCTCATTATCTCAGCAAGTAGACAAGACAGAAAGCTAAAATTTTGCATGTATGCTAATGACACATTCCAGTTCATATGGTAATTTTCGTGTGAAAATCTGAGATGGTCGAGTTTCCAACTTTATTAATTCTGGTTTACTTGACACGGAATGACCCATCGATGACAAAATGTTTACAAAAAAATGAAGGAGAATGGAGATAACTGTACCATCATCATCAACAAAGTCCTTGTCGGAATGTGAATAGTCCACTTGCTTCCGTGTTCTACAACATAGCAACATGACGAGAATATCACGAATAAATTAACAAATTGCAAGTATGACCTGCAGGTTGCTACCACGAGAATAAAAATATAAATATACACATCTCTATAATGCTTTGTAAAAATAACACACTAAAATATGTGTCGGCACTGGAGATCCAGTGCTGTGGATTGACCCAACAGCATGTGCAAACTTGCCACTGTCACAGTTTTACAGACCATGCCATCCAGAGAACAGAAGTGTCTACAGTACCGGAGTCATGGGCTCAGCTTGCCGCCGATAAAATACTACCTGCACATGCACGACCTACTTACATGTCAAGTAGGCAAACGTAGCCCACATAAGGTGGGCTCAGTTTACTAAGCAGGCTGACTTTACCACGAGACGAATTAATGATACTATCCATGGAGTAATCAATCCACCATAAACTCCAGAGTCCAGATTAGTTTTCTTTTATTAGTTTGTCTTACTGTTGATAATTCCCGAGTCTGACCACAGCATTTTTCTAGCTGTTGTCTTATTCATCATTCTTTATTATTGTATTATTGTGTTTATAGGTAGGTACTTCCAGCCTGAATCATGGTAATTTGGGCACACGTAAGGTGGGCTCAGCTTACCAAATGAGCTGACTTTACCACGAGACGAATTAATGACAGTATGCATGTAATCAATCAAACATAAACTCTGGAGTCCAGATTAGTTTTCTTTTATTAGTTCATATGTCTTACTGTTGATATTTCCTGCGGATGAATGAAGGCATATGGTACGATAACACACATCAACAGCACACAATATTTTGCTGTAACATACAAAAATTACATATAAAAAAACAATGTTACAATAAGGAAAAGGTCTAAAAATGCATAGCTGCACATAAAAGACTAGGTGAAGTAGCAAACATGTTATGCATTGGTTAAAATATGCTACATTCAATATTATGAAAGCACATAATAATATAGTAGAATAGTATGTAGATAGACACTATCACACTTTTTATAAGTGTTGTTCATAAAAACAAAAGTCTAGCAACAAATCGACATCGCACAATACTTTGCTACGTTTTGCTGCAATTTTAGCACACAAGCTTCGTTCTTTTCTTAATCGTTAATTCTATTTTCAGTTTGGCGAACTGAAAGAAGCAACGCAAAATTTGCTACTTTCAGTTCGGGGTAAAATGGATAATGCCCGACGCTGCTGTGCCACTGACATCCTGCCTCCATATGTCACTGTCAGGCACTGAGCTGGTCTCACGACACTGCAGCCATTGACACTTCCAGACTTACCTCGTTGGCAGTCGACGGCCTGGCAAAACTAAAATGTCGCATAAAGTTAACTAACTACCCAATAAAGCTGAAATAAATAAATCTAATTTTGCACAGTAAGATTTTAGGTCTGTACTGTAAGTACATGAGCAGGCCATTATAGTGCAATTCTGCCACTGTCCAGCTGAGAGTAAACTGAAAGATTTTTAACCTCTCACTATTTTGAAAGTATATGAATAAGAACTGTGGCGCTTAATCATTTTTTTCAGTCCACCTTGTATAAAGAAAGAACGTCGCCCTGCACAAGTCATGGTAAATCGCGTCACTCTCCACCTGTGCAGATTTCATCTCAGCAGCCAGCAATGGTAACGAGGAGCTTACTAGAATTCGAAGTTAAAGGTCCTCCTAATATTTTTTTTTCACTTTGGAATTAGTGAAACTATTCACCAGCTCTAATGCAGTACTGGAGGCAGTGTGAAATTAATAGCAGCGCGGCCGAACTGATTTTACTAGCCCAACTAGCTGCACTTCAGATCGCCGAACTGCTTTTAGTAAGTTCTGATTCTTTTGACTCAGTTCGGCGAACTGACGATAGTAATTTTGGTCACCAATCTTTCAGTTTGCCGAACTGATCGTAGCACTGAGCTTTCTTAATTGGCTAAGGCACTGGGTGGCATTTTTTCATCATCATCATCATCAGGTTTCACACTCAACCCGGTAAACTCGGCACAGCGTGATAAATAAGTAGGTCGCGCATGCGCAATAGTATTCTGTGGTAAACTCAGCCAAGCTGAGCCCGTGACACCGGTACAATGCACTATTTCAGTTCACACAGAAAACAGAAAAATGCCTCTTCTTCTTCTTGTATCTAATATGACCGAAACGAGTCGATTAACTTCTTGGTTGATCTCAGAGTAAAAACTCTATTCGCACATCAAAGGAAAATCTTCTGTTGTAAATTCGCTATCAAAACAACTGAACTGTGAAAACATCAATTGTAGAGTTAATACAACCGGAAACCAGTGTTGATAGTGCAAAAGTTAAAGCTTTCTTCGAGTTTCTGTAATAAACTGAAATAGTGCTTCCTTTATATGTCTATCCTGCTTTCTGTTGATATTTTCTGACTGATTATAAGGGGCTAGTAACAATCTCTCTGTCAAACGTTTTTCTCCCTCCACCGATTCTAATACATCATTTACAGCATCTCTTAATTCACTTCTAGCTTCATGATATTTGGTACAGTTAAGCAAATAGTGTTCTGCAGATTCTCTGTCATTACCACAATCACTAACTGGAGTGTCGGATAATCCTGTTCTATATGCATATTAGAAAAATGCTAAATACACGCAACAAACTTGCCTTAAAGAATTCCTACGATTAGACATCTTACGTGAAAACAGCCCTTTTATACAGTACTGATCTGAACGATAAACAAATTTCCCTCCTTAGAAAGTTTGTTTACATTCGAAATAGCCAATTTTGTCACAGCTAACAAGCCGCAAGTTTTTCAATAGGAGTCGATTTCATTTTTCAGTCAGCCAAGTATTGTGATTATAAATGATATTGTTATTATACTTTAAATGTTTTATGTAGTTAAGTAGCTGATTTATATCTGTGTTAAATATCTAATTATTTATCCCTGGGCAGTACAAAGCAAAGCGTCTGGAAATCAGTAACCCTTGTAGTCATTTTAGGCATAAGCACAACTCCTTCAACATATTCAAGCAAAATAAAAATTTTGTGCTAAAATTTTTATCTCAAAATTTCCCAACAAATTGCAGGCGCATTTTGCTCAGCCTGTGTCCAACAAACGCACAAGAAGAACGAAGACGGCGGCCGGTGTGACCGTGTGGAGGCCTCGGTGACGTCATGTGGGCGGACCACCAGCGTGATGTTGATGGTGGGCCTAAACGGAAGTTAGCCAGCCTACAAACTGGTAGGCAGGTCGTGGGCTCGTAATGGTGACTAACGTTATTATTTGGCCATTGATGTCACATTTATTTGTATGTCATGCTGATTACACTCGGCTGATCGTTTCTGTGACGACATTCGCTGACAAAGCGCGGCGTGATATATCCTGATTGTTCGCGGCGAAAAGACTAACGCTAACGACACAAGTTTTCGGTCGACGGTGTTTTGCTATTCATCCCAGATATCATACCGACGACAGAGGATTCCGGTATGCAGTCGCCTTTGTTAGTATTGTCTGCAGATTGCCAAAATTAGTCCACCTCATTGGAAACTCTTGCTGTTCAGATCATAGCTGTTACATTGAAGAAGGCTGCTGTTAACGCAGTTGGCTGTCTTGTCACGTTGTGTCATTTGGTGTGGCAGTTGGTGAGTGAACGGTGCTGAAAGTCTGAAGGATACATCCGGCGTATAATAGACAGTCATGATTGAGTTCAAAGTAGTGGTGCTAGGTAGCGGCGGTGTTGGCAAGAGTGCTTTGACAGTTCGTTTTGTGACTGGTTCTTTCATCGAGCGCTATGATCCAACGATCGAGGACTTTTATCGGAAGGAGATTGAAGTCGATGGTGCTCCATCAGTGCTCGAGATCTTGGACACTGCCGGAACTGAGCAGTTTGCATCGATGCGAGACCTTTACATAAAGAATGGACAAGGATTTGTTGTCGTCTACAGTGTGACATCACTACAATCATTCTACGACATAAAGTTGATGCGAGACCAGATCCTTCGGGTCAAGGGAATGCGTGAGTTCGTGCCGATACTACTTGTAGGGAATAAATGCGATCTCACGGCACAGCGTGAGGTTCGACGGTCAGATGGTGATGCCTTGGCTCAGTCGTGGGGCTGCTCCTTCATCGAAGCTTCAGCAAAGAGTGCATTAAATGTCAACGAAGTGTTTGCCGAAATAGTTCGTGAAATGACGATAAAACCAGCTCGGAGTCCTGCCTGTCATTGCTGCTGCACCATACTATAGTGTGAGTATGTACTAAAGTTTTATTTATATTACGTTAATGAATTATTTATTTTGTATGCATTTTTATATTGCCATTAATTTTTTCTCATCAAAGGCTGTGTGTGTTATGGTTGATTATAATGCTTTGAAGTGAAATAATATTAATATGGTTAGCAGGGATGTGCACGAGACCTTCTGAGCCAAGACTGAGACTTTCAAAATTTTGTCCGAGACGAGACATTGCAGCTTCCGAGACGCTGGCCGAGACCTTGAAGCTCCCGAGACTCTCGAGAGTCTCGGGAGCTTCAACATCTCGCCGAGATGTTTTCGGTGACGTATGGTGAAGCACATTGCCAACGAAAACAAAATTATACATATTAATTAACTCGTACCATGGTAAGCGCTTTCTATTTGTGATATTGTGGGTTTTTGCACTTTATTTTGACATGAATAATTAACGGCTTGCACCATAAAGAATTGCAACTGCAGTGCTGTAGACGTGAGCCATTATGCTTATCGCAATATGCAAGCAACTGAAATTGGTAAACTACAGCTGATATAGCCTTATATGTCGTCTACATTTGGCTGATAGTATTCATTCTGACGTCATACACTTTATCTGCATTGTGACTAGGTCATTTTTGTGATGAAAAAAGACTGACATGACATAATTCTGCTTTGTGATAAATAAGTAAATGAAAGAGTAAAAACCCTGTAAACGAATATGTCTAAGCCACAAAAGTCATGCTGGTTAGTATCGCTCTAATTGCAGCTACAGTATGCACGGCGCGCGCCTGCACAAAACGTCTCGATGAGATGCAATGGCCTGAGACCCAAGACGAGACCTACTGGGCCGAGACCGAGACATATTGCTCCGAGACGAGACCCGAGACGCATCGGTCCGAGATCGGGACGAGACTAAGACGTTGAGAATTTTGTCAGAGATGAGACCGAGACGAGACGTTAGTACGTCTCAAGACCGTTTCAAGACCAAGATGTCTCGACCGAGACCACATCCCTTGTGGTTAGATCGAACAGTTTCATGCAATATGTGACAAATGTATGTGATTCATTTATTCAGTATTGCTGGTCGTAATCACATGTCATTTGCATAATGAATGATCACGTGCTACTGAAGAATTACTGGCAAATCACTAAATTATCGGGATTTTTGTCGTTCACTGAGCAGATTTTACTCAATGATTACCACCTCCATCTATGCACAGTTTAATGGCAATACTTGTTGGTTAATCTTGGTCTGGTCTTCAGTTTTTGCTTTTGGTTTTGGTCTTTCCTTTTTTTGTCATTATCAGGATTTCATGATGGACCATGGAGCTTGCGCTTTGTCCAGGAAAGTAACACATTAATGAAGTGTTGATATTATGGCATTGAGGTGATTTGTCCACTTATAGCATTTGCTTCGGTCGGCTCAAGAGTTTTGATGTAGTTTTCATTTTTTTCGTGTTTGCAGCTTGTGTTGAGAATGTTCATAGTTGATTTCAATGTTTCATTGTGTTGCAATGCTATACACCCATTCTGTCTTTATATAAATGCTAAATGCAAGCAGATCAGTGCTGGTTTATTGTGTGTGTGGTCATAAAACCGATGGAGAGGTACTTAGCACTGCAGCTTGTGTGTGGTCAAGTGAATGGACAGTCTGGGCTGCTAACAGGTGCTCTCTGTATGCCCCTTGTGTAGTGTTTAGGTTACAGCTTTTCAGTTGATTGACAACCCAGATATTCTGAGGACAGTCTTTATCTCTTGTAATTTAACTACACTGTGTTATTAGTACTAGGAACCAACAGTACATAATCTGTGCTAAAAAAATCATGAGGGACTGCATATGAACTTAAAATGTATTCTATTCCAGTATTCCTCACCATTCCAGGATAGTAACAAAACATTTTCCTGTCGTGTTGGTTAAACAAATGTCTTTTGAATATTTTGTTTGATATTTGATATGTATATGTTAAACCCTACTCACTCACTCACTCAGTAGTACCAGTAAGCTACTTTTCTCTGACTGTGATTAGCTAGGGTTACGAAGGTCAGGGTTAGGTCAGGGTCGAATGCTGTGTCTTACTGCAGTGCTCAGCAGGCATTTCTGCGGCGTGATCGAAAATAAAACATTTATGCAGTTTTAGTATCTCGTCCTTTGATGGGCGCCTTCAGAGTTTGATCAAAGTGTTGAACTGACTATAGGTTTTGAAGGTCATGAGGTCAAAGTCAAGGTCATGGCAAGGTCAAAAAGTTATTGCGGCATGGGCGAAGTCATCCATGTCTGTATTTTGCCATCTAGTTTTGTGATGACTTTGATATAATGAGTTGACTTTCGTAATGCTTTCACTGTATTTTGCAGTGAACTTCGGAGTCAATTATTTTTTGCTGCACTTTCTTTCGTAGTTCATCTCAGAATGCAGCAGTGAAAGAAAGACTAAAATCAACCCATGTTTCCTTTCCTTTTCCAGTAATGCACATATCTTAGTTAACTAGTTAATGCAACAAGTTTACTTGGTGTATGTTTTCACTCACGGACGTCACGTTGCATAGGGGCCTACAAATGGCGAACTTTTGCGACGTATATCCAGTGATGGTAGAACTATATGCACGTGATATGCAAACACAGTCCGCAGTTACGACCCGTCTGTTGGCTTTGCGACTGTTGGATCAATGATGCAGGAGCAGTGCATAGTTTATGCTATCACTGATCCACTGATGCTTTACCCTGGTGGATATGTTCTGTGATCCTTTATATTATTAGGCCTATGTGTGCGTTCACTATTCACGCTGGGACTACACACCACTGGTGATAGCCTGTAGACCCAACGGCTGTGTGCATGCAACGTGAATGTGTTTTGTACACTAAAGATATATGGGAATCGGCGTCACTTGGGTGTGGAGGTTGGGGCATGGCTTGGGGTTTGTCCCCAGTTTAGTTCATGAGTGCACAGCCTTGGTAGGGCCCAGGGTGTCGTGCATAGGGCAGTGTCGCCTGTAATAATGAACTAAAATGTCAAACAGTTTTTGGAGCGTTTAGCTTTGATCATTGCAGTGAACGACGCTACGGTATTTTAGCATATCGTCAGGACACCGTCACTGCATTCGTTTGTTCGAACTGTGTACTTTCTATGCGTCACACTGCCAGTTCTTATTGTGATGAAAAATGGACTGATGGCTTGTCGACCGGTATATACGAATGCAGGCGTCTGGTGTGGCTAACAGCGGGGGTGCTTACGTCACAGGTCACGTGACCCAGTTGTCGCCGGTCCGTACAGTAACAATGTGGCAATGATAAACGACATCACATGATTAGGCCTATAGGTAGCGCTTGCCGAGCACTAGCATGCAGTGAATTGGGTCAGCAGCCGCTACTGCTAGTCGCCTGTGTGCTTTTACCTAAGTCTTAGTCTGTCTGTCTGTCTAGCGCTGTGTCTGGCTGCAGGGTGGGTGTTCCCAGCTGGTGGGTGGTCTTTGTTCGTCAAAGCGGTTGAAAGCGACGTCGTGCGCTGGCAGACATATGCACGTATGTCGTAATCTAGGCGTCCATCTATCTGGGCGATCATGGGGAGGGGGGGGCGCCGACGAAAGACGTTGATTCCTCCAGAAAATTTTTGTTGTGGTAGGCTACAGTGAGCCAGTTTGTTAATCTGGGAGACGGGGCGGTCTGAATGCTGGTGAAAAGGTAAAGGTAAAGGTAAAGGTGGTGGATGGCTCTTAATAGGAAACCCATCACAGAACTACGTAGGGTTACCTGCCATAGTGTTAGCTGCCACCCGACACAGGTGCACACGCCCCTCCTTAACCCCAGCCAGACAATGAGTAGGGTTTAACATCCCGCCTGAAAGCTGGTAGGCTGAGCACAGGCTGGTAGGCTACTCGATTTACCTACTTAGGAGGGATAGAAGGCTGAGTTGACCTTGGTGCTGGTTATATACCGAGATGGTTTACGCGAGAGTTTGAGTAGCATGCGGCATAGTCTTGCTGACTGCAGCCGACGTGACAATTAGAGCAGCAGCAGCAGCTGCATGGTCATTCGCTTCGATCATGAACTCCTAGCATTATACAGGACTCCTTGCTTCAAGTGATTTGTTGATTTTGCTGACTAGCTGCGGTGGCAGACCGTGGGTGAATTTATGCGGGCTTGATAAGCAAACGGATGATTGACAGTCTACGTATCTGTGTTTGACCATGCAGTGTCCGTTCTGCTTCATCTGGTTTGCGTCACGCTTATAAACACGTGGTCTGTGGCTCTATGCAGTAGGCCTAATTCGTTTTAAACACATAAACGCATGATTCATTCAGATGCTTTCATTCATTTTATCAGTCATTTCATGTGCTGTTACATTAAAATTTAGCCGCGATCATTCAAGTGTCGTTTCAGCTACGAGTTACAATAATGCGTTCAACATTGTTCTCATACGTTGATCGACGTGTACTCATAGTTGTTTTCTCGTGTCTCTGTACTGGTCTTGTAACTAAATTTAATTTCGTACTATTTCTGGCTGTTTAAAATTGAGTATTGTTGCATAACGACCAAATATACAACTAAATAAATATGGAAGTCAGGCAAATAATAAATACACTGCTGGCACGCATGGTATTCGTTACAGCACTGGTGGTGGCAGGTGGTTTAAGAGGTTGTTGTCCAGGTTAGTAGGCCGTGGTGACGTCGGCAAAGGGGAGAGAGGGGGTATGATTCAGATGCTGTGTGTTTTCTCTAGCTAGCCAGTGTTATCGCGCCGTTGCTATCGTGAACAGACCAAACTCCACTACTTACATTTGTTGCGGTTGAAAAGCTTTCAAAAACGCGCTGAAAACAATACTGCCGTTGCTTGCTTCTGCGGGCAGTAATAAAGATTGCTCACAGTATGTTGTAGAAGAAATGTACAGTAAGTTTCAGTGGAGTGTGGCCTTGTGGTGCTTTGTGTCACGGCCTGTAGCCTATACCGGTAGTCACTCTTAGCGCTTGTAACTCGTCGTGGGTGGTCTCCTTAGCTCGCCTGCTGGCTGTTACTGTACTCTATGTTTCTCGGTATTCACACTCGCCTCCAGGGTACAGCGACCGATTGCCCCCTACCTCCCTCGGGGGAGGGACGCAGCCTCCTTCTGTTGACGACTGCCCGAGCGGATTTGGTGTCACAGCAATAGTGGCGGCATCGTATCTATTGCGTGCTTGTGCGTTTCTGCCATTGTATCTCTCTGTCTTTGTGTGTTTATTACATGTAACTCAGTGCATTGTGCCAGTAGTTCACAGTAACTGTAATCATGCGTGAAACACTGGCCCGCAGTTATTAATATCACGCGTGTTATAATCAGAGTCAGAATTGTAGTGTTGTGTATAGCTAATACGCGGCCGTGAATGAATGAGTCAACCGGTGCCCGCTCAGTTTGGCTATATCCGAATTTGATTGTTTTTTTTCCAGTTTTTTTTCTCCACATGTTCTTTGTTGTCTTTGTTCTGTTTTCCTCCGCGGCTTTGTGGCATAGATGGATGCGGTACATTGTTGAGACACCCGGGTAGATATCCCTGTAAACGATCAGGTTTTTTATTAGGTGAACATACTCGGAAAACTTCGCTAAGTTAGAACGCACCCAAACTTAATCTGATTTAAGTTTATTGTTTCACTAACAGTAAAAAATTTTATCATTGTAAAGTTTTTGAAACATCTTTATAGTTAATGAATCTGCAGATTTTTGTTTATTATTCTATGCTCTGGGGAGCATGTAAAGACTTGGGTGAATCAACCAACAGACTTTTCAGCTAGGGTTTAAGTTTGGCTTTAAAAAAAACGAAAACCCAACCCCCAGAAAAATGCAATAAAACCCACTAGGTTGGGCTTTTAGAAACGCTTTTAACCCTGTTGTACATGCATGTGCTAATGTATCTCTGCGTGTATCTGTCTGTGACACTGTATGTGTGTGTCTGCCTATTGCAGGTGTCATCATATGTCTTCCTGGATGATGCCTTGATGTCTGTCTGTCTGTCGGAGTCTCTGTTGTTACGCTGATCTGACTCGTGTCACACACGGTTGGACTGGGTCAACTCGTCATCTTTCCACGCATGGATGATGGGGCAGCGAAGCCAGTAGCCGGCCGGCCGGCCGCCCGGGCGTTGTCTGTATATAGCTGTCCATTGCTTGACCTCAGGACTGTCTGTGGCTGTGACCGTCGTCGTCGTCGTCGTCATCCTCCCAACATTTCTATTAGTAACTCTGGGCGTTTGTTTAGTTTTCGCTGACAACAAGTCAGCGGCCAGCTGGCCAGCTGACCAGCCGTGTTTGACTAGTAACAGCTCGTAATTTGTAAAATTACAACCGTTTTGTTATTGTTGACTATTTAAACAACCGCTGTTGCTTTCTCGAGAACGGTGATTTCTTAAAGTTTTGGAGAAGGCAACCGCAGTTGCTGAAATGTCAGCAATAGACCCTAAGTGTTGTAATTTGGTGAATTTGCATAGCAGTAATATATAGTCATTTTATGAGTTTATTCAAAGACAATTATATTTGAGTTTTAATATTTCTGGGACATTGTTAGTGTTATGTGATCCAACGAATTCCCAGAAATCCTACTCAGTGTTTTTCTTTCCAGTTCTGCATAACAGCTCGTATTCTTGATATGGTTTACTATGTGCTTTTCGTTTTCCCTGACCCCCCACGAGAGATTTTTACTTGCCTTTTTGCCGTTGCTTATTAGTTTTTGGATTTGGTCTTATGTTGCCCTGTGGCCCCTGCAGCTAGTGGTGCAGCAAGCCTTTAACAAGGCACCGAGGAGTGAAGATACGTCATTGATTTTTTTGTTAAAGGGTATTTGAAGGTCTAAATACACACCTATAGTTCTATAGGAATTTTTTTGTCCCTTAAGCCACAGTTTGCGTTTGTACTTCCATTCCGCTCGCGTTTTCATGTGGTTTGTTTCAAATCTCTCAATGCTTAGTTCTTAATCCTAATGTGACCCATCCAGCTGTATAATTCGTGACCCTAATGTGGTTTAACGTGATGCCTACAGTGTACAATAATACTGAAACAAAACTGAAACCTGGTACAGCTCCCATTTTCTTGCAATCCTGTCGCACCTGTGGGCTGCGCAGTTTTAAGTTTTAGGTTTATCCCGTGCAGTTTTGTTTTTGTATTATCACAGTGTATAGGCACCTCCTAATACAGAAAGTTTTTATGACTGAAATTACTGCAGTGAACATAACGTAAACATTCTGCAACATTTTTCAGTGTTTCCAAGTTTAGATGGAGCACCTTCTTTACCGCGGGAATTTTCTGCAGTGCTGTTTGTGCCGACTGCCATGTATTTCGCGTACAGTGTTTACGTTTTACTGTCTTTGTCTGCATAATTTACTGGAGACTTAACGTTCTACTGTGTTTAAATGATGTGTAAATGGATATGTATTTTAGAACCCAAATGACTTAAGTTTGCTATGTTTTATTAGTGTCATACTGCGAAATATGCCAACTAAGCAGTGTGGTGAACAGCTTTTTGCATTAGATTTGGAACCATTTCTGGTCTCACTTTCCAGTCTTTCTCCCCTAATCCAGCTGCACGCCGTCTAGGGAGTTCTCTCACCGCCAAACGAGTTTTGGTTCATTGTTTTAGGTAAAAAAGGGGAAAAATACAGTACCTGCCTGAAATTGTAAGATTTTAAACCCCAGCCTTCTCTGTCCCCTCTGTAGGCCTATATGCCATTGGTAGAAAACTTGTAAAAACGGAGGGGGATTTTAAGTAGCCCATGTTATCTGCATACTTGAAGTTGAGATGTTGAGTACATTATTACGTTGTTGGCTCGAATCGGATAAGCGGGCCCATTGACAATTGACCTAGCTAACCAGACACTGAAAGTATTTATTATAATATTTAACGTGTAAATTACCAGGAGTGCACAGCCATAAACGTTGCAGCTTAATCCTGTTTTTTTACGTTTTCTGATTCTCTGTAGGTTGAATTGTCATCAGGTGTTTGCGTGCTAATTGAGCGACTGATTCCAATAATTAGCCTATGTGCACCGTGTTTTCACAAATTTCATTACCGTAACAGTTGTACTGCGTTGTTTATGGCACTGCAAAACTGGTATGCATACATCTTGGGTTGCTGTTCTGCTTTCGTTTGAGGAAATCTATATTTCTGCAATAGTGTTAATGGGACGCCGCGTATGCTAATATAGTCTAGTACTGAGGTGAAGGTGATTGACTGAGCACATGAACTATTTTGTGGGAGTTGGGGAGGATGAAATAACGATGTTTTATTTTACACGTACGACATCGAAACGTTTGTAGAAATGTTTTAGAGCATACCGGTAAAACACCTGTGCAAGTGTTGTGGACATGGTTACATTATAAAGTCAAGCACGGAACACACGTTTGCAAATGTTTTGCGTTCGATCTGCATGTAGCCACGGCTTAAGTCTGTAGTATTTTTTGAATGATTGAGATTACAGCTGTACAGTGGCGAACGTTTCGTTTCCCCGTGCCTGTAAACTAGACCGGTTCCTGTATGATATACAACAGTGTGAACATGGCGCGAATAATTTTGTGATATCAGACTGTAGTCTAGCTCTGTGGTCTGTTTATTTCATCTATCTATTTGTCTGGACTAAGGCCGTAGCCAGAAGTTTTGTTCGGAGGGGTTGACCATCCCCCTTTTCCCTTCCCTCTTTCCCTTCCTCTTTCCTTTCCTTCCCTTTCTCCCTTCTTTTCCCCTTTCTCCCTTCCCTTCCCTTAGAAGTAGGGCCCCTCAAATCCATCTAGGGGTCTGAGGGAGCGGTGTGAGCTCCCCCACCGGCGTCTGGGGCAGAGCCCCAGCCAGAATCGAATTTGGTGCACTTTTGCCTTGAAATATGGCATCTGGTGGCAACAATTTTAATTATTTTCCTCAAAATCAACTGACCGAATTTAGTGCATGCAGATTAAACAACAAAGGCAAACAAGGGCAGCAGAACAAATTTAAAATTGGAGGCAAAAAATAATCTGCAAGTAAAATTGTCATATTAACTGTAAAAATTCCCGACATTTTTTTTGGGGGGGGTTGAACCCGCTAACCCCCTCCCCTCAAATACGGCCCTAGTCTGGACTCTGGATGCCTTGACGCAAGCTGTAATTGCTGCCGCTGATTCTGCAAACGGCATAATTTCCATGCTTCTGCTGCTGCTGTTGCTGATTTTGCTGATTTTTCTGTTTTATTTGGTAGTCAGTGGATTCTGGCAAGAGTTGGGAAGACAGTTGCACCTTAAATTTTAGTCTGTCGGAAAAATCACTTGGAAAAATTTGGGGCTGAATGTTCCCCATTTCGAGTGGAACTTAGAGGTACAGTTCACATTTTGAACACCCATATCTTGCCTGTCTGAAACTTGCAGCTGTCTTGCAGCCCCCTGTCCTCCAGTAGACAGCATTATGGCATTGATGACTGTCTGGAGGATAACAGAGAAGATTATTAGAACTGCCGTTATCATTACATATGCACAATTATAATTGATAGTTCTTACAAACTTAGGTTTAGGTCGTTTTTTGTGTTTTGTGTTTCATACAGGTTAAACTTTCTGTAAAGGTTAAACTTTTTGTTTCATTATTATGTGTATGTGCAATTTTGCCAGATTTATACCGTGTCGGGCGCAACGTGAAATCCTACTCACTCACTCACTCACTCACTGTTGGAAAGTTTAAACTGCAACTTTCTTTTTTTACCCATGACGCCACTGTCTGTCATTGCTGACTGATGGAAAGCTGAATGTTAATACCGGTAATTCCAAATGGTTTTAGAAGTTTGATGAAAGTACTATCATTTTGTTGACTTTTACTCTAAGATTTGTGTCTAAACATGTAGAAAGATGTCTAAACTGCTAGGAACATGTGGTGAAATTACTTGTTTAATAAACTTGATATAATATCGGTCCATTTGTTGCTGTCAGTACGGTAACTTGTCTTAGAACAGTGCATACTGAAATAACGATTGGATTTTGTCGATTATTTTAATTCATACCATCCAGCAGTTTGTAGTAATTGCTTTTTATTGTGAGTTGCCACTGGTTGCTGGTTGATTATTGTGATATTATTTCTAGTTGATATTACAATAAATTTGGATGGGAATGTGCTTAATTTTAAAAATGAAACAGTGTAGGCCTATAATTATAGCCAGTATGTCGCTGCTGTACTTTTTGCTTTCGCGTCGAAGCGTCAACGTTGACTGTACTTGTACAATTATTGTTTATTTCACATGAATAGTTCTGTATCTGTCTGTTAGTGATGTGTGTGCTGTTCACGAAACTTTGTGTAATTTATATACGAAAATCTATCATAAATTAACAGTAAAACAGGATAACAATCGACGTAAATAGGCTTAGCCTGTCAAAAAAATATCATTCAGCGTATTTACGCAAACGGTACGACAGCCTCATGGCTGGCGTAAGTTTTAAGCAAAATTTGTGCCAAAATTTGCGCACGGCGTACGTACGACGAGTTTCGTGTGTACTAGCTTACGTCAGACGTAGAACTTGCGTACGAACGTCATACGCAAGATTTGCGTACGACCTTTCGTGAATAGCAGACTTGAACATTGTATACGTTGTCAGGAGTGCTGTGCACTGAGTTTCTGCTGCTTGAATAGGTTTGAATTAATTTCTGAATTTGCTGCTAGTTATTTCGTGTTGTCAGAACACTTTTCTGATACACGCCAGTGCGTTAGTTATTACAGGAAAGTTATTAAAACTTATTTTTTCAGAAACTCTTAACGGTTAGTAAGGTACGTAAGCTTGTGGGTGTATTTTGCAGCTTACAAAATGTTCACTGTTCAGTAATGTGAGGTTGGCTACGGGAAATACAGCCCCCTATGCTTCCACTTCACCCCCTCCCCCTGCTAGAGTCTGAGCCTACTGCTCAGTGCTGGGCCAGTGCTGCTCAGTTTTCTTTAAAAAATTATTTACTTATGCTTGATTTGTGGATTATAGCCTATTCTTAGAATTGTACTTTTATTTGTGCCAGAATAGTTAACGATAAACAGATTGGATTTTATTTCTATCACGCAGAAGAGTTTTGTAATAAATACATTACAAATGAACCAAATTCATTTTCGGTCGGGGCCAAGCCCCAGACTCCACTGGGGGAGCTCATGACACTTCCCCAGATCCTGTATAGTCGGATGGGGAAAAGGGATGACTTTGGCGCCTCGTTCTGAGCTTATACTGCTACTTTGACCACTGCAACTATAAACGTTGAATGGAATTGTGTCGTAGCCGACTGTAGTCTGAATAAATCAAGAATGTTTCTGTAGTTTATATACAGCAATCTGTCATCGTGCCTTTATACATGCTGTCAGCTGTTCGTTCGTCATTGGTATAATTTGTCTTAACAGTGATTGGAATATTGTACAATGATTAATAATAATAAGTAATCTGTGAAAAAAAACAGTTTGTTACGTACTGTGTTTCATTTATTCTGGTTCTCTGTTAGTATGCTGACTTTTAGTTACTTCATTAATGAAAATGAATGTTCTTTACCCACAGTATTATATAAATACCCAACAGTTATTTTTACCAAGTTTCACAGAGGTTACACAAATATGATTGAAATTTTCATTTATTATCATAACTAGCAGTATGTTGAATGTTACTAGAGCTCAGTTCAGTGTATCGTCAACAGAACTAGTGATAGTAAAATACATAACAAGTTGACGATACGTTTTTATTTGCTGAAAAATACACACCAATCTCTTATAATCTATTATCTCTGAGCACTGATGGCCTATCTGCTTACCAGGTTTTTAGTCAAGAGTAACTCATTTTAAGCGATATTATATATAAGGTTTGGCAGGCAGTGGCGTGCGAAGAAGGGACGTTTGGCACTTTGAGGTCCCCATTTAGGATTTTAAAAATCACAACAGAACCGGCGAAGTATTAAATTAAGGCATGTAATTTTTCTCCATCAAATAAGGATTTGTGTTTTTATAATATGAAATATTTATACCTCGGATGCACTAAAATGCATTAGACTCCGGGGATATGGCGGGGAAGCTTGAACCCTCCTCCTTTTGAAATTGTGTTCACACCAGGCCTAATGTTCACATGACTTTAATACTAGGCCTACTGACAGGGGGCAGCCTGTAGCTATATAGGCATTTACTATTTGAACACAGCGAACTTACATGGACGGCTATGTCGCCGTTAGACATGACGAGCGTTTTTGACCGTGATGAACTAGGATATGTTCACTATAAAACTAATCGATCATAGAGCAGGAACAGGACACGCCAGTAGCTGTAATCAAGTGGATGTTGCTCAGTCGTCACGGGAAAGACGAGTCGAGCCGATGATTGTTGCCGTACCAATGTGATTTTTTCAGGCTTTATATACAGGGTGTGCCATAAAAACGACCCAACTTTTTTTGTCAGAACTTCGTCAAATCTCCACCAAATTTGATAATTTTTGGCATACAGATAGCCAAGACGATAGAAATATGTAAGGTACACTCACTGTCCACCTCACTTAGTTTATGTTAACACACTACCATTTAAAACGCAGATGCTCCAAATTGTTACATTACGCGGTGATTATCAGTATCAGATTGCTTACTTGTGCATTGTCAATTCCACAAAGGACACCATGGAATTTAATAATTTTGTGGTATTAAACATTTTACGCTGAAAACAGTAGACAACAACATAACTTATTGATGAGCTTAAAACACATTTTATCCATGAATGAGTGCTGTGCATTTTGATCAGTTGATCGTTAATGCCACTGTCAGCCGTGGCGTCATGACAGGGGCGTCATTTCAGTAAATTGTTGGGGTCTTGGTGATCCTGGGGTCTAAGTCTGCGTAACGTATTGTTTTTGCAGCACTGTTTCAAAGGCACAATTTACAGAGGAAAACTAAAATTTTAAATACTTGGGGGGGGGGTTCATAGACTCCTCCAGCTCCCCCCTTAATGACGCCCCTGCATCACGTCCAAACCATTGTGTACACTTTGGACATAAATTCTGATAACTTGAAAGCAAGTTGTTACAAAAACTTATAATTCTGCCGAATGAATCAGATTA
>Ga0056128_1003289_pt1 | contig 19768 bp, 10 predicted proteins | sample WorMetLIZISLAND2_FD_71113 | JGI IMG/M metagenome (GOLD analysis project Ga0056128, IMG submission 71113) | Marine gutless worms symbiont microbial communities from Max Planck institute for Marine Microbiology, Germany - Olavius geniculatus... ... | reverse complement strand
GGTGCAAAGCCTGCCAGCTAGGTCGACTCAGCCTTCTACCCTCCGTGGGACGGTAAAATGAGCAGTAACTCATTTATATGGGTTACGGAAGGTGGTGACCTTAGTACAGCTGACTGGGGCTGCCTAGCCAGCTGCTGTGTTAGCCTGTGTCTGCAGGCTGCACGTGGTGACTGTGCGGCTGTCAGCTCAGGTTAGTGACGAAAAGCGCATTAGAGGCGTTGTATGCGAGATGCGCTATACAAATTGACACCTTTACCCTTTTTACAGGTGAATGCGCCACGTCTTAGCCCCAGGCAGACAGGCTGGTACTTGATTTACCCACCCCAGAGGGTTAGGAGGCTCAGTTGACCTTGGTGGTTGGTTGTATACCATCTATTGCAGTACATATCAAGCTACCACTTTATAACGACTTGAGCGGAAGTCGAACCTACAACATGCTGGTCGTAATTTGAGCATGTTAATCGTTAATGCCACTATGCTACTTGATGGTAATATTGCATGAGTTCATGTTTCGTCGAGAAGTAGGATTATCGCTTCGGTCGACACTCTATCTTTTGTAATAAATACTGAAGATAATCGGAAATATGAACTGAAGTTAGAATTCGGTGTTATCTTTCTTCTAAGAACCAACATTTTTGATTATCTACCAGATAAGAATAAAGATAATCGGAAACGGCAGCTAACACCAAAGTTAATCCGAGCATTACCGATTAACACCAGACAGCTCCAATGCAAAAGAATAGGCGTAATTTCTTGATCCCTAGCGGTTAGAAACTTTCTGATCGGTTTTCAGTTCACTTTTTAATCTATGGATAAGAAGTAAGTTAATCGGATTCGGTTCTTAGCGGATGTCAGATTAAGCGGATGTCGATTAGAGAAAAGAAAAAAGATCATCCTACTTCTCGAACTCATGAACTCACGCATTGTACATTTAGTGTACTCCAGTTCTTACTAATGTACACTGGTAATGTTATAACTCTGTAAGTAATATTGGTAAATTTTCTTAACATTTTGCACAAGATGGTAGCATACTTTGTGTATTTTGCCATTATTACATTGGCCATGTTTGTTGTATATGTTGTATATATCCTTGCTATATAATGCTGTATGAATGCTGATATACAGGGAGTTGATTTGATCAACGACCAAACCAAGCGACTTGTTTCACTCGGGATTTGGACCAATCTGCTGCCGGTTTGTGCACAAATGTTTCACGGTTTTGTCACTCTGTGAACTTCATATGTTGATGTTTCTGGCATTTTTAGATTATTATTAATGTCGTTTGTGTTGGCTTGATATTTTATGCATTTACTTTTGGACTTTTTTTCATTTTTTATTTATCAGATTTGCTTTGTGATGGTATCTTAGTTATTGTTTATGATTTTGGTGATGCTGATGATGATTATGTTGTTATACACCGTGTATCAAAAAACCAGTCAAAATTGTTTTTGTTATAACTTTGTCAAACTTCCACCAAATTTAATAATTTTTGCCACAAAGAGGGCCAGGACAATAGAATTGTGTAAGGTGCACTCATTTTCCACCTCATCTAATTTGTGTCAACACAATAACGTGTGGAACACAAATGCTCTAAATTGGTACATTATGCGGCGATTATTTGTATCAGATTGCTCATTTTTGCATCATCTATTTGACGGAGAGCGCCACGTGATTTAATAATGTTGTGCTATTAAATATTTTTACGGTAAAAATGGCAGACAACAAAATAGCTGACTGATGAGCTCAAAATATGTCTAATCGATAAGTGAATGCCGTTTGATTAGTTGATCGTTGATTTCGCTGTCAGCCTGTGGTATTGCACCTAAGCCATTGTGTCTGTGTATGCAGGGCACACTTTAAGCATAAACTCTGATAATTTGCACGGTCAGGAATATTCGTATCAAAACTTATTAAAATTGGATCACTTTTTTCAAGTCATGATGAAAAAAATTTTGGTGTGGTTTTTATGCCCCACAGTGTACATATGTCTAGTTCTTCTCTGCAGCGTCCATCCACAGTCGGTTGTTCGTGATCTGGGGGTAAATCTGGACAGTCAACTAACGATGGCTGATCACGTCACAACTCTCTGCCGCACTGGTTACTACCAGCTGCACCAACTACGTCACATCATCTAGTCACTGATGCTGACAGTCGCTCAGACGCTTGTCTAAGCCTTCATCATCTGTTGGCTAGATTTCTGCAACTCGTTGCTTTACGGAATTGCCGACAGTCAACTAAGGCGACAGTCTACAGTTCGTCCAGAACACGGCAGCACGTCTGATCACTAGTACGCACATCATGCCAGTTCTGCAGTCACTTCACCGGTTACTGGTTCAGCAATGGATTTTGTTCATACTCGGAGTATTGTTCCACATGTGCCTCAATGGGCATGCACCTGCCTACCTGGCAGACGACTGTCGCCTGATCAGCCGCCACCAGTCCGGTCTTAGATCGTCGACGTCAGCGACCAAACTGGAGGTCCCATTGACCAGAACGACGTTCGGCAACTGATCTTTTGCTGTCGATATTCACGACCCATCACTAACACTCACTATTTTCAGCAACAGACTCAAGACTCATCTGTTTGGACAATAGCTGTGATTTGGAATGATAGCTTTTAATGTGCGAACTAACTAACTAACTAACATATATCCAATGCCCCAATTATATTTCCACCACGGCAGCAGGTGGCTCTAGCTGTAGGCGAAATCATTTGCGCTAGAGTGATTTTGTTTAAAAACTTGGCTAAACTTTAAGCAGTTAATTATCCCTGCTTTTGTCCGTCTCTTTTACTCAGAAGATCTTAAGTTAGTGTGAGTATTTGCACTGCGTGCGATTGTGTTGCGGTCTAGAGTCGTCGTGAGCAGGTGCTAGCTCAGTCAGAGAGCAGCATGTATCGTAAGTACTGGAGAGCCATTATGAAAAATGACCAGAAACTTGACGAAGCCGCTCGACAAAAGGTTCAGCTCGAGAGAACTTTCCTCGCCCAGCATATACAGAAATTCCTGCATGTTCTCGATTCTATCCCCGAGAAAGGTTGGTTTTTGCCGAAGAAATTTTGATATTGTACTGCTTTAGTCATTCGCAGATCATAGTCATTATATGGTCTGACTCTGCTATTGATGTATTAATGAAGTGATGCATGCCTGTGGTTAGAAGGATTGCAGCGGATAAACCTGGAAAATCTGCCAGTATATTGTGCTGCCTTTTGCCTAGAGCTGTGCAACCCAAACCTTGATCTTATGAAATGACAATTGGCACACTGGTTCCACCTGTTCTAGGGAACGTTTACACCAATTTTTGTTTCTCTGTGTGTTTTCTTCTTCGGCTTAAGAGCCCATACGTGGGGCGTTCAAAAAGTTTTGCATGTCGATATGTTAGACTGAAAAACTTTTCAATATCTATACACCAGTAAAACAAACATTTCTCCGCAATGCATGTGAGCTTAAAGTGGATGTGACGTCATTGTAACTTAGGTCATCATAAGGCGTTCTGTATCGGTCTCTCCAGCCAGGCTTCTACCACAGACTTGAGTCTGTCATTGTTTGGATAGCGGACACCACATAGAAAATTTTTTCTAAATTTAGAGAAAGAATAGTTACTGTTAGTCAAATCTCTGCTGTATGTAGGGTGGTCTTGTTGTATGAAGCCAGAGTCGTGAACACCTTGCTGGGTAATTTTAAATTTGGGATTGGGCTGCGTTGCCAGCCACTGCTGGATTTAGGGGAGATCTTTGGGGCTTGCTCCCAGGCCCCCACACATCAGGGCTCCTTCGGTCGTACATTGTAAAAATTGTTTAACCTTTCACAGAGATGACGGATATCACCAACTGTTAACTTTTGATAAAATTTTACTGACAACGTCAAATCCTGACATGACATCGTAATTAGCAGACGCATTTTTATTAATGGCTAGCGCAGATTTTGGCTACTGTATATTTATATTGCAAATAAGAAATTTGTGAACGTATTTGTTAGGGCTTCCAAAAATCACATATCCTGTTGTCTCACGTTTGTAAATCCGGCTGCACACTGGAGAATTGTCATGCGTATATTTGTGCTGCTCATGTATACACTCCAAGTTGTATATGTTTAGAATTCTATGATATCATAAATTTCAATGACGTCACATCCGCTTTAAGCTCCTACGAGTATGGGAGAAATATAACTTTTACTGCTGTATAAATTTTAAAAAGTTTGTTAGCTTAATATACCGGGGCCTATCGAGTTGTAAGCTTTGTCTAATTTTCCTCGTATGTATAGGTTTTTCATGGCTGGCACGAATATTGGCTATTCAGTATTTATAACCGCAGATGAGAAATTTACGAACGTACTTCTCGGTGCTCTCAAAAAATCACACGTCCCAGGGCCTCGTGTTGGAAAATTCAATGGTAAACTGATGAAATGTCATGCAACAGCAAGCCCAGTTTTACGCTGTTTGCACTGATGATCCAAATCTTTCCTGTTTACCACTCTATGACATCATACATTACAATGATGTCATATCCGCTTTAGGTTCATACGTGTTTAGGAGAAACATACGTTTTATTCGTGTATAATTTTTTAAAAGTTTTTCAGTCTAACATATCGACTTGTGAAACTTTTTCAACGCCCCTCGTACATGACAGATGTCTTGACCAGCTAGATGCGCATTGGAGTTTATTAGGATGGCTACGCAGTGAGACTAACCAACCTCACTGCTTTCAGTTGTTTGACAGTTTGTGTTCTGCATGTCAATTGGCGTAGCTGGCCAGGCCTGTATTATATAAGTCTTCATTATTTATACGAGTGTAGATGGACATTTGCAGTGATTCCATTAATAAGGTTAGGGATGGGCTGAATTTGCTGATTGATGTAAACTTTCTGCCATTCGATATCATGTTCCCCAGGCGATTGTATCTCTGTGTTCTGACTGATTTTTGGCACCCCGGTGTTAGCGTTTTTGCAGCACATTTTGTACTTTGTATTTTCTCGTTGTGTCGTCTTACTCTTTCTGTATTTTTTTGTACTTGTTTTCCTTTTATTTGTATGCTTTTTCTGCACTCAGTGTGCAACCATGATGTTAAATGAAATAATGTGAGACATTTTTCATGGTGTGAAGAATCCATGTTCTCTGTAGGTGACGTTGTCGAGGACAAAGTGCGTTACTGCGAGCGTTTCGTCGAGCTGTTGATAGACCTCGAGTCGCAACTGTTGACTCGACGTTTTTTCAACACAGTGATCGATGATGCCCACGTGCTCGTTCGCTCTCGCCTGTCCACGCTGTCCCGCCGGCTACGGGACAACGATGATGCTGCTGCTGATGCTGGTAATGTTCATGGTGGAAAGCTGTTCCGGCAGCTGGTGGATGTTTTGTCAGTCTACGCCATGTTTGAGATCAACGAAGAAACGGGTGAGGCGCGGACCGACAGCGAAATGACCGCGATTCATTACGACCAGATCACTTCTCTCCAGGTATCTTGCAACATGTGTTTTGTAATGCATACTTCATCAATTCATCCATGAATTATACGAACTGCCAGAACTGCAACTTTCAGTGTCAACTTACACCACTTGATCTCTGTGATGAGATCACTTCTTTGCTGGTTTGCATGCACTGCATACCAATAATGGTAAAATATCAACAGAGATGCCAGAGTCATTTAGTTGTAGGCAGCATCATTGTCGGTCGCATGTTGGGGTTCATCCACAGTTTGTATTGCGAAGTTCTACGGCATGTTTTGATTTCCAAGTTTTCCATTTCTTTCCTGGCTAATGTAGGCTAATGGGCGACTTCGCTTTTTGACTTAGACTTTCGCTGAGCCTAAACTTCGGTCTAAGTACCTACTTAAGTCAAAAAGTGAAGTGATTTCGCTGAGACATTCATTGAGCTTAAACTTACCTACTTAGACTGAAGTTTGGACTCAGTGAAAGTCTCAGCAAAAGTCTAAGTCAAAAAGTGAAGTCGCCTAATGTATATGAAGCCTGGCATTGTTATGGCAATTGAGTAACGTTTATCAGCTATGACTGTAACCTATCACCATTTCACAACCTTAGTGCAGCCGACTTCTAGTTGCAGATAAACTTATGTCGCTTTGTTTTGTTATGTCTCTATGTAGAAAGCTGTGTTCAAACATTTTCCCGAACTGCAGAAGTTTGCTTTGACAAATGTTGCAAGCATTGATACCCGAGAGTCTTTGCTGAAGCATTTCAAGCCACTCACGTAAGATGGTATCCTTCTGTTTGTAGCAGTACTTTTTAGAGTTTGGTTAAAGACCTCATCATTATCTTAAAGTCCAAGTGGAAAAGACCATTGGCTGCAACAGAGAGTGTTTTTGTATGAGAATGAACATGTTTGAGTTTACAATGGACCTCAAGATGTGGTTGTGGAACTGAAAATTTAGAAGCTCTGGACAATTTAGACAGTTTCTGAAGACAATGTTTGACTGTTTTGACCTCGGAGACTGGTATGGGGACTGTGTTGCATTTTGACTTTTCTGTTTGACTGCTCTATGTGTAAGTTCACTTAACTCAATCACTCACTCATTTTGCTTACTTGTTGATGTACTTACACGTATGTTTTGTGTTATGCTGATTGCCTTATTTGTCTTACTTACTCATAGTCTCGTACATAGAGCTGTCGAAATGATCCATTAACTTCACGCGTTAAAGAATGAATGTGCGTTAAAAAAATTAACGCACATACATGAATTTATTTAATTCTGTGAAGCAGGAGTTGCAATATTTTATTAAACTGTGTTTATCTGTCGATTGAATAGTATTCAAGTAATAAAAAATTGATTTGTTGATTTGGAGTGTATACATGAGCAGCACAAATATACGCATTCCGTCGCTACTGTCATGGTCCTGCGACATAGGTACGACTTAGTGGGCTTTGTTTCACTCACCCTTTTGATGTTGTTTACCTACAATATCAGCAGTATTATTGATAAGTTATTAATGTCTTAATGCATGCGTTTAAAAAATTAGAGCAGTGTGTTAACGTGTTAAACAAGAAATTTGAGCTAATGCTCACGAGATGCGCGAAAGTCTATAGCAGTTCTGGTTCAGTAGTTTAGCTGAAAATTGGGGTGTTCACAGTAAGTTGATATACTAATACCAAATTGTCTATCTGGATCGCATAACGATAGTTCAGTGGCACCACCTTGTGAATGATACAGACTTGTGTCACAGCCCGAAATCGCCAAAAAAATCCACAAAACCCCCTCTTTTGGCGTTCGAGGTCATTCAAGGTCATTGAATTCTGCGCCAATCTAGAGCCAGTGTACGACTTCCTATTAGTGATTAATAGTAACCTAGGCCATATTTCGCACCGTTACTGAGATACAGCAACTTATTGGCCAAAAATCACAAATTTTGCCCACCCCCCTCTCATTTAGCGCTTTTGTTCGGGGTGACCCCCTTCGAATTTATGGAAAAGCTTTACGGTTTCTGAAACTAGAGTCTTTCGGGCGGCTGACGATAAAGATTTGGTGATTCTAGCTAGCACCGCTTTTGACTGATCCACCCGTGTGACGGACGGACAGACGGACAGACAGAATTGCGATGGCTAAGACGCGCTGAAAGCAGTAGCTGCTTTCGCGCGTAAAAATTAATGCTTCCACAGCTTTACTCATATATTCCGCTGAATGTTGTGTGTGTGTTTGTTAGTAATCGCAAGTTGCATGAGATTGCAGCATATCTCAATCTTGTCACTCCACCGTCTGATGACGATGCATTATCTGACGTTTATAGTTCTGAGTTTCTGCTGGAACTTCTGGTAAGAGTTCTGCTTCCTTAGTTGTATTATTTAACAAGCAGCCTTAATTTTTTTGACATACGGTGTGTATGTTGCATTCTGTTTGGTTTTGTTGATATTCAGTGTTTTCTGTTCTATGTATAGTGCGTACTTTGTCACTTTTTATTTGGTTACAGGAAAGGCATTTGGTCTGTGAAATGTGTAAGAGCAATTGTTGTCTTTTTTTCTGACAAGCCAGGTTTTATTTGGATTAAAACTGTATGCCAGTTAAACTAAGACCAAGACAGTTTTTCATGCCAGTTAAGCTGTTTTAGAGAATTTAGCATTTTGGTGTTAACGAGTATTAGTTTATTGTTGCCTTTGTATAGTACAGCCATTTATTTTGATGAGTTGTAAACATTTCAATGTTTTATGATGGTTTATTTATGCTGTGAGGACTGAAGCTGAATAGAGGTGTTATTTGACATAGAAATAAATGTAATTAATTTAATTAATTTAATTTAATAAATTTAATATAAATATTATATCGGTTTAAGGTGTCTCGGCATGAAAGACGCCCTTCCCAGCTGGAGGCATTGAATGACATGCCACTCTATCCGACCGAAGAAATTATTTGGGATGAAAACATTGTCCCAATGGAATATTTTGCTACCGATTGTAAGTTCCTCTGAGCATCTACCTGTGATTAAAGCTACACAAAACTAGCTAGATTAACAGACTTATAATGCAGAAATAACTTTACGGTTTTTGTTCTTTGACACTGTCGTTTGCATATAGCATCAAAAAGTTTTGTCTATGTGTACAAATTTCTCTGCTGCTGTTTTCTGCAAGTTTTCATAACAAGCCATATGGTGCATACATTATAACTTAGGTAGCCTTATGATATTTTGTTCTGTTAAATGAAAGTTGAAAGAAATGTTCTGTGGCTGACAGTGACTGTTTCTTCGCTGTTACTGTTTTTTTGGCACTCTGGATTTTTGTTTGCTTCTGGTCTTTGTTGTGATTGTTGCTACTAGTTACATTGTGTTATAAATGGTTGAATGATGATCACTTTTAAACGTTATCATACTTACATTTGTTACCATTTCAGTGTAGTGTGTCTTTGAATCAAAATCTTCAATAATGTGTTAAAATTTTGCACTTAATTACAATTTTAAAGCAGATACTTGCACGTATGCTTTATTTCTGCATTGAACAGCTCAAAAATATTTCTGCTTACGTCGCTCACAGATTTTTACCTTTTACTTGTAAACTTGTGGCACCGCAGTAAAATTTGAAGCACTGCATTTTGGATATGACTTTTTATCGATAACTTTCATGTTTGAAAGCTGCAAATTTTGGTTTTTGAAAGTGCTCGAGAAGTCTTCGATTTTTTTGCTTCGAGTATGTTATGAACACTGTTTGAATAAGTTGAGCAGTGAAGTTCCAGTTATTTGCATTTTTGTGTGCATAATTTGTTGAGAATGTTTGTGCTAGGCACCTTGGCTTTACCGAAGCTTAACTTGCAGTTTCTGACAGTGCACGATTACCTGTTGAGAAATTTCCATCTGTTCCGTCTTGAATCTACATGTATGTTTTTTTTTGCATTTTGTTTTAGTTTTCAGTATGAACTTCGAATGAAGTTGTTGTTTATGCTGAGTGCCAGCTATTATTTTTATTATTACTACAAAATCCATTCATGAATGGACAAAATGGCTGTCAGCAATCGGTTGGCTGGCTCATAGGCTGGCTGACGTGCGCTTGCGCTTATTAATATTCATGACACTCGCCTGCACTGGGCGGAAGTGATAAGTGTCGTGTGCATCGTTACTATAGTTTACCGCTCAGTTAGCTGACAGCCAGTCAAGGTTTTGTTCAGAAACGCACACAAACTTAACCAGCAAGCTACAATTAACATACGGTTTATTAACTGATAACTAAAAGAACCAGAAACCGGCTCTTAGTCTCACCTCCAGTAACTTCAGATATAGGTGTACCTTGCATATCACTTGGTACATTGATTGGAATGTCTGGTTTGGTAGTGTATAGAGTTACAGACTTTCTGTTTCTTTGGACATGTAGCAAGAAAGGGTGAGGTTGTTTGCCACGAATGAGGGGGAGAAAGAAGGGCACTTCTTCCACATGGACAGGTAACTTTCATCGAGCTCTTGAAGTGTTTAGTGCCCTGCAGTGCATATGTTGATCTGCGGGCTCCCCGAGAACTGGATGCGCCGCCCAGGACGTCCACGTCACACCTGGCTATGAACTCTGAAAGCTGACTTTCAGACGCTCAACCATGGACTAAACTCGGCATGGAGACTCAGCTTGAGGATTGAGGCAACTTATGAAAACAGATGCGCTCCAGTCCGGGGCATGCCCGTGATTGTCGTGATGAGTACATTAAGAAAAGCAGTCTGACAGTGTGTTTGTGTTGTCTTGAATATGACTGCAGATGAGCTGCGTCAGGACATCGAAGATGCAGTGAGCAGGATGAAACCCTGGTAAACGTTTTAGTTTATATCTTTGTAGTTACCTTCGCCAAAGAGGTTATGTTTTTGCCGGTTTTTGTTTGTCTGCTGGTCTGTTTATCTGTTAGCAAGTTAACTCAAAAAGTCATGGATGGTCCTTCTGAAATTTTGAGGGTATGTCGGGCACGGCATAAACTACCAGAGATTCAGTTTTGGGCGTGATCCGGCAGGAATCCTGGATTCTGGATCACTTTGAAATTTCCATTACCATTGCATTAAAGGGGGCATAAGGGAACCGCTGGCAAAGCGAAGATAGTGACGCCACCTGGCGAATAGCTTTGTCTTGGCGGAGGTACCTGCGGGCTACGACTGCTTTCTAGTTCTGCATTTTGTTTTTTTGGTTTCTGCGTTTACTTTCATATATTTTTTTCATAGCTTACTTAGCATTCTTGTACTGGTTTGACTCTGCTGCGTATGTTGAGTAGTGATGAAAGCATTAATTAGCGTTATATAGAAAAAAACTATAAACATTTGTCATCCCAGTGCCTAACCCTGGCTTTGATTTTTTAAAATTGAAAACTGGCACACTAGTTACTTCCGCTCTGGGATACTGATGTTTCACTGATGTTTTTTCTTGCCTTTTTGCTTTTGAATTAGAAGACAATACTTATTGGATTGATAGATGGAAAGGTATGACTCATAATGCTGTTTATTAGGAGTATGGTCTTATAACGAGATAGTCGTATGTGCATATGCGACAGGAAAGCAGAGGATGGTAGCTGTTACTTCGGAGGCTGGGCGAGAATGGCTCACCCGCTTGTTGCTTTCAGCGTCGTTGAGGTGTGTGGCTTCTCCTCTGACTTAAGTCACTCTCTGTAAGAAAATGTGTGTGGCTCGGTAGTCTAACGGTAACGTGTCAGACTTGTAATCCTGAGGTAACTCAGAGGCGCAGGTTCGACTCCACACCAGGACGCTGCTGGGTAACGACCTTAGGCAAGTTGTTCACACACATGTGCCTCTGTCACCAAGCAGTATAATTTGGTACCAGCTTCACTGCTGGGATGTAAACGATACACTGGCCCCGTATCCGTGGTCTCGCAGTGTAAAATCTGGTGTCTGGCTGAGGGCCTTAGGAAACGGAGATCAGCACCGCCCTGTGGGCCGTAAGGCTCGGGAAGGACTTTTCGTTTTTGACGTGTAAGAAAATAATAACACGTGTGTATTAGAAGTAAGATGGAACTAGTAGCATACGGAAAGAATTAATGTGTCTTCTACCTTATTGGAGTTACTGCTGCATTTTAAGCATGTTGTACTTTGCAGTTTCAGTTTGCATCAACTCAGGTGTGGGAAACCAGAGTTAAATGAAATTTTACGGTGGTTTGTTGAACTGTTTTCACATTCACTGGCGGTCGGCCATCTGGCTTATACATTTGTTTGGTCACACATGACTGCACCCATGGGTTATCGATGTCATCCCACTATGGACAATGTGGTAGACAGAGGCAGCATGACTGGTAGTGTGGAATAAGAATTATTACATGCGAAAGCAGCTGCTGCTTTCAGCATGTCTTAGCCATCGCAATTCTCTCCGTTCGTCCATCTGTCTGTCTGTCTGTCCGTCTGTCACACAGGTGGATCAGTCAAAAACGGTGCAAGCTAGGATCACCAAATCTTCACCTTCGGCTGCGTGAAAGACTCTAGTTTTGGGAACCGTTAAGCTTTTCCATAAATTCGAAGGGGGTCACTTCGAACGAGGGCGCTAAATGAGAGGGGGTGGGCAAAATTTGAGATTTTTGGCCAATAAGTCGCTGTATTTTAGTAACGGTGCGAGATAGGGCCTAGGTTGCTTTTGATCACTAATAGGAAGTCGTACACTGGCTCTTGATTGGCGTTGAATTCAATGACCTTGAATGATCTTGAGCGCCAAAATAGGGGATTTTATGGGTTTTTTTGGCGATTTTGGGCTGCGACACAAGTCTATATCATTCACAAGGTGGCGCCACGTTACTATCGTTAGGCCTATGCGATCCAGATAGAGAATTTGGTATTTGTATATTAACTTAGCGTGAACATCCCAATTTTCAGCTAAACTACTGAATCAGAACTGCTGTAGGCTTTCGCACGTTTCGTGAGCATTAGCTCAAATTTCTTGTTATTCAGTGTGATAGTTGCATGTTGTGGGTGGGGCATTGTCGATGACCGAGTGTGTTTTATGTTGAAATTAAAGGTTGCGAAGCCGCGTATTGGTGAAAACCATCCGGCACGTGTCAGCGCTGACGTCACAGTGAACCTGAACTTGAGGCCGGAAATCAAACGTGAATGGGAAAGTTGGTATTTTACTTGCTGTTCATATGTTATTATTTTATTTTCCACATCTGTGGCTGTTTATATCTTCTGGTGAGATGACCACGTGTCATTGCACGCGATGTATGGTATACTGTCGTTAATTGTAGCTTTCGAGAGCAGCATTCCATTAACATAGCATGTACAGAACTGTGTCACCTCTGAGAAATCGTTTTCTCTTTGTGATTCGAAGTTGGACGTTGGTTTCAGATGTAGGTGGTATGGTCAGCTTTTTCTAATGACAGCTGAGCTTCTTGTTATTCCCACGAATTTGGTTGGGTCCATTAAAAGTACAGAAAATAATGGGATGGTGCCGTTGTTTTATGACATGATATGATCTGATAAATGATTTGCGCTGAAATGTTGTCAGGCAAGCCACCAGTTTAATCTGTCCGAATAGTTTCAGTTGAAATGTTTCTTGCAACCTTTTGATTTGTGTCTGCCTCCTTATTATTTTTTGGTTATTTGTGCCACTGTGTATCTATAATCAATTGATTTGTGTTTACTTGAGGTGCTGAAAACCAGTTTTCTAAAAGTCGCACATGGTGGGTTTTATTAAATTTGGGGTTTTAAAAGGTCCAACTTTGTGGGTTTTTGGGGTTCCGTGAGCTTGAAGTTATTAGAATGAGCACTGCTAGATACTGTCCACATCAAGTGAATATCCAAAAATTTGCAAACCTGTAGGTTCAGAGTTTTAAAACTCAACCGTAATAAACGTGTCATTATTAGTGAGTGGAACCAGAAAATGAAATTGAATAAAGTTGGATCTGGGTTTCTTTGTTGGTGTTTTTTGGGTGGGTATGTTTTGGTCCAGGACGCTGCCGGGTAATGACCTTAGGCAAGTTGTTCACACACATGTGCCTCTGTCACCAAGCAGTATAATTTGGTACCGGTCAAAGGGCGGTGATGCCCCGAGGCTGGGAAGGTCTGGTCTGGTAGGTCCGGCGTCGCACTGGCCGTGCGTCACAGACTCAAATGGTTTATCCACCTACGGGCTCAACGGCCGTGAGTGGGAGATGAGCACCCCGCCTATGCCCCAGCTGGGGCATGGCTCCCTTTACCTTTATGTTCTGGTGGGCATGCCTCAACGCTGTTAACAACTTCATGTGTCTATCTGTGTCTGCAGATCTGCGGAAGCATGACGTGGCATTCCTGCTGACTGTTCGTCCGGTTCATCGCATCGGTACTCGGTACAACCCGAACGAGCCGTTTGTGCCACAGGTCGGACTTGCATACGTGCGCGGCTGTGAGGTCGAGGGAATGCTTGACGAGGCTGGCAAAGTCATTGAAGAAGGTCTCTGTAATACCAGTTACTCTGTTGTAATACTAGCAGTGGCAACAACCTAGAAGGTCGAGACTTGTACCATTGAAATTTACGTTCAATGCTGAAAATTTCATATGGAGCATGTCATGATCTATCTGTACTGAATTCTGTGCAATTCGTTCTTGAAATGTGTCTCACAGCCCAAAATTGCCAAAAAATCCATAAAAACCCCTATTTTTACATTCAAGGTCATCCAAGGTCATTGAATTTGGTGGCAGTTGAGAGCCAGTGTGCAACTTTCTATCAGTGATTAATAGTAACCTAGGCCCTATCTCGCACCGTTATTGAGATACAGCGACTTATTGGCTAAAAATTGCTAATTTTTTCTTCCCCCCTCTCGTTTAGCGCCCTCGTTTGGGATGACCCCAAAGTTTTACAGTTCCTGAAACTAGAGTTTTTCAGGCAGCCGATGGTGAAGATTTGGTGATCCTAGCTTGCACCGTTTTTGACTGATTCATTCATGTGACAGACAGACAGATGGACAGAGAGACAGAACTGCGATGGCTAAGATGCGCCAAAGCAGTAGCTGCTTTTGCGCGTAATAATTAAGTGCAGCCAGGTTGTTATCAGTATTAAATTTTCAAGGAAGGTAAAATGTCTACGAAATATGATGCTGTTACCATAATCTGTCCAACATATTACGTGGTGTTTCATAAAAAATGACCCCTTTTTGTTTTTTTCATAATTCACTCAAATGAAGATCAGTTTACACAAAATTTATACTAGTTGTAGCTGAAGAAATAGTAATACATAATATTGCAACAAAATATAGCAGTTGAATCAATATTCTTTTGCTAGTCCTGACGTAATGCTGACGTCATAATGTGTCACGGGCACAAACTGGGTAGTTTCAACTGGTGCTGTTAGTTGCTACCCTGCTCCAGTGGTGAAAAATTGGGTTTATTCATGACAAATTGTTGAAGTGTTACAGTTACAAAAACATGCAAAGCAATGGCATTTACGTGTCTGTGGAGATAGCTGGACTTTTACGTTTTTGAGCAAGACAGTGCACTAACACTCCAAGCTTGCAAAATGGTTGCATTTTTGGATTGCAAGACGCCTAATTTTATATTACCATGTTGCTTAGTGCTGACACAATAAACATTTTTCATTAGCAAACCAGATTAAGTTCTCCATCGAAGCTGGGTAGCAACTGACAGCACCAGTTGAGACTATCAAGCTTGTACCAGTGACATTTTATGATGTCAACATTACGTCAGGACTAGCAAAAAATATTTAATCAACTGCCATATTTTGTTGCAATATTTTGAATCAGTATTTCTTTAGCCACATCTGGTAAAAATTTCATGTAAATTGATCGTCATTTGAGTGAATTATGAGAAAAACAAAAAGTGGTTCCTTTTTATGAAACACTGTGTAGACAAATTAACATAGCATTGGCCACTGGCTTAGACAAGAGGCGCGCAGAGGGCCCAGGCCTTCCCAATCCTACAGTCAAGACGAGCACATGTTTAAACTGCATTAAATTTGTTCAGTTGGTTCTCGGGAAAGTAATTAAATTTGTTGCTACCATATGTCGTATTTTGAAGATATAATGCACCAGATTTGATTTTGACTAGGGCTCTGCCCCAGTCTCCCGCTGGGGAGCTCAGAGTGCTCCACCATATCTTCTCACTGGATTTTATGGGTCCTACTTCTAAGGGGATGGAGGAAAGGGAAGGAAAGTTGAAGGATGGGAGAGGTGAAAGGCTGGGAGGTGACAAAAAGGAAGGGGAAGGGAAAGGAATGGGGTCGACTTCTCCCTTAAATTCAGATTTCTGGCTACACCACTGGCATGGGCAGAGATTTGCAGACTTTGATTGTCCTTCTAGTTTAATGAATGAAATGTTGTGTTAAGGCCCGGAACCGAAGCCTGAGTTCAAGGGTGACACTCGGACATACCGTGTTCAGCTCGACTGCAATCAGTACCAGAAGGACATGATGGACATTGTCAAGGGATGCGAGGTCAGTTCTGTTGTGATGGACTTGTAAAATGTAAAAACGTAACTGTAAGTTACTCATAGTCAACATCGGCAACATTAGCATTGGTATTATTATTATTATTATTATTATTGTTTTACTCCTGGTAGTAAAGATCTCGGGGATTAAAAACTAAACTAAACGTTAAAAACTACTGGGATGACCAGAGGTCCGATGTGTCGTTTGTACAAAAACTGTCATGAACAAGAATGGCATTAAAGCGCTACATTAGGACCGACAGCTGCTGAAACAAAAATACGCCCTCGCGAGCCTCACTGGAGACGGCTGAAATTCTGCGGCCCAACTCCTCCATAGAACGAATGGCTGACTCGTTGATAGGACCCAGAGTTTCCAGCGCAACAGGCTGAAACATAAAAGAGGCTGGAATATCATCATATTTTGAAACTTTCCTTGCTGCTGCTAATTCGGCCGCCGCTCCAGCTGTGGTGGCAGACTGATGAATATACGAGTCAGCCAGCGTAGATGTGACTGTAGCGTCCCATGCCAGGGCCTTTCCTGCTTGCCAGATGTCGCCTGGAAAGAGACCAGACGGTTCCTTGAAAACCAGAACCCCTGCAGAAGCACAAGCGCGGGCGATGATGTCGTTGAGTGCATGGTGTCGCTGGATGCGACCCGGCGCGTGCTTGCACACAAAAGCATGTAGACCCAATGCATCGACGTCCTGTCCACAATGGCAAGAATGTGGTACACAGACCTTTAGTCGCAGACGTAGTGCTACCCCGGCACGAACTGCTTCGTTGTCCAGGTGCAAGCCACATGCTGCAATTGGAAGAGCGGATAGCCAGTCACCAGTGGGCCAGTCAGTCATCGTTTCTCACAGCTCTGTGAAAATAGGTCTTGGTGTTCTTGTTCATTTTCTGGTCTTTGAGCTGGCAGTAAGCTGCAGACACAGCTTAGTTATATGGATAGTAGGCCAGGGCTGCCATAACCATCCTAGTGATTAGGCTAGAACCAAATTACATATACTGCTTGATGATGCAGGCACATGTGTGTGAACAACTTAACCAGGGTTGTTGCCTGGCAGTGAACCGGCTGGAAGTCGAACCAGTGACCTAGTTTGGCGTGCTGCTGTTAGATTACCAAGCCAAAATGTAAACGAATATAATGTGCTTGAGACTGCCATTTGTAGAAGTCGGAGGGAGCATTTGCAAAAAATATTTGCGTGTAAATGTGCTGTAGGACATCTATGAGACATTCAACGTAATTCTACGCCGGAAGCCGAAAGAGAACAACTTTAAAGCTGTGCTGGAGACGATTCGTGATCTGATGAACATTGAGTGTGTTATTCCCGACTGGCTTCATAACATCATACTGGGCTATGGAGATCCTGCAGCTGCTCATTACTCCAAGTACTGTGTAACAGTAACCTGTTCTAGTGATTGTCTTTACTGAGCATTTGAATCAGCTAGTAGCTTTCAACAGTGGCGAATAAGCTGTACAAGATTTATCAGAATACATCTTCTGTTAGTTTAGCTGCAGCTGTCAACGTTGGCCGAAACATCGAAAAATGCTAATAATGGTTGTAATTTTAATAAATTTATTTGGCTTGTTAGCTTTGACTGGTGTGTTGCTTTCTGTTGATTACTACCACCCTTATTCGAAATTATTACCAAGACTGCGAGCCCATGTAAAATGGAAGTTAAACTTCAGCTAATTCTGCTCGCTCAATCACACCAACATATTTGAATCTTGATAAGAGTGTTTTTGTCATGTTTTTCTCCAATCATTGCTACATAATATTATAATATTTTGTGTTTTATGTTCCATATCAGTTGTTTTCTGTAAAGGTTAAACTTTCCGTTCCATTATTATGTATTTATGCGTGCACTGCCTGGAAAGGGTGTCCCTGAAATGATCCGTTATGTGCTGAGCGGTATGAGAAACCTCTACTTACTTACTCACACTACATAGTGTGTCAGCATTTCGCCTGACGTATACTTGTGTGTCCTGCGTCTCTGTCCATCTGTGTGGTCGGGGGCTTCGAACTCAGGAACAACAAGGTTTAGAAAAACCGAAATTGAGATGAGCATTGTTCAATGCTGAAGTAGCCCTTGTATCAGTTTTCACATGAAGCCGTCATTCGCCAGGTGGATGGCCAGATAATATGTGAGCACTAGGCCGACATGGTTTACTAGTTAATACACTATCTGATCGTGTGTCAGGATGGAGAAGCAGCTAACTGGAAGCCTCGACTGGAATGACACGTTCCTGAACATTGACCATCTCAAGTCGAGCTTTTCCGGCTACACCATCAGTGTCAAGACCAGCAATCCAACAGTCGAAGCGCGTCCTCCGTTTAGGTGAATAATTGACTTCTACAACTACTACTGCTATGGCTTCTGGTTGGTGGCGTGGCGTAGTTGGTAACGCGTTTCGGCTGAAACGAAGTTACTCTACGCTGGGCCTGGTTAGTACTGCGATAGGTGACTGTCTGCGGGCTGGTAAACCATCTCGGTGCGAAGCCTGCCAGCTAGGTCGACTCAGCCTGAGTTACATGAGTTACGGAAGGTGGGGACCTTGGTACAGCTGACTGGGGTTGCCTAGCCGGCCGCTGCGCCAGCCTGTGTCTGCAGGCTGCACACGGTGTCCATGCGGCAGGCGGCTGTGGTTAGTGACGAAAGCGCATTAGAGGCCTGCGCATGCTCGTGACTATGCGCTATACAAATTGATGACCTTTACCTTTACCTTTACTACTACTACTACTACTACTGTTACTACTACATCTCAAGTCCAGTTTTCCCAGATACGCATAATCAAAATTTGTCTGCATGCGGTACCATAGTGGTTCATAATCATGAATCATGTGCAATTTGCAAGTACTATGAATTCCTCCTGTGCTTGCTTATTTATCGTAACATGGAACTTGTAAAGGTTTAATTTTAGGTATTTTCTTCTTGTAGTGTAGAGTTATAATTTTTGGACTAATTGGGTAATTTAGCAATGTTGCTGTTCTTCAGTCTATCAGAAAAGAGTAGTAGATAATGGAGAAAATAACTTGCATATTATAGGATAATTTGAAAAACTGCACCCATAATCTGTATAATTGCTACTCATAATTTGCAGACTTATGCTCATAATTCCATTATACTTAGTTGAGACAAGAATGTTGCAAGTTGCGTGAGCAGATAAACAATTAGCTGTTACCGTTGTGGGTTGACAGGCTGACATTCTCAGATGCTGATGATGAGAAAGAAAAAGTGATAACTGTGGAGCCTCACATCATTCCAAATCGTGGTCCATATGTTTACAATCAGCCAAAAAGGTCCGATTTTACCATGTTCTTTATCATGTCATATTTTCACATGGTTCCTACGGTCAGGGGAAGTCAGGGAAAGTCGGGGAATTTAAAAGTACCAGGGTGCAAAAGTTAGCAAAGAAGCAGAAAAAAATTTGAACTGTTGTACACACAGTTCAAAATTTTTCTTCCTCGCTTTGCTCGCAGATTATTTGTACCTCCACTTTTTAACTTGTTCTGCTGCTCTTGTTTCTAGTGTGATTGCAAGCAATTGAAAGCCAACATTGGTATTTTATGTGAATGAATTAATCAGGAAAAATGATTCATTTTGTTCTGGAAAGTCAGGGAAAATGAATTCTACAGAGTTGTAGGAACCATGGGCCAAATTTTCGAAACTTCTTTGGAAAATGTCTTTGGAAGAATTTGAGAAGATCTTCCAAAGAAGATTTTGAGAAAGGGTGTGCAATTTTCAAAACTTCTTAGGAAGAATTTAGGCAAATATATAGGAAAGCACTAACCTTGTCATACACGGAGAAAGCTGTGTAATAAAACGAAATTTGCAAAAAGTACGCAATGTTGACACTTAGCTTAGACGTCATATGTGACGTCATAGGTTATTTGCATAACGCTGCGGTAAAATCAACAATAAGTAAGTAAAGGAAAGTGACGTTTGGTCAACTT
>Ga0056128_1003287_pt1 | contig 19769 bp, 7 predicted proteins | sample WorMetLIZISLAND2_FD_71113 | JGI IMG/M metagenome (GOLD analysis project Ga0056128, IMG submission 71113) | Marine gutless worms symbiont microbial communities from Max Planck institute for Marine Microbiology, Germany - Olavius geniculatus... ... | reverse complement strand
CCATTCGATGACATATAGTCTCATTAATAAGTGTGCCAAAAATTATTATAATCGGACATTCATTGTTCCAGTTATTGCAAAAAATGTAGTCACATGCTTTTTTTGAGACACAGTGTAGAAGAAAAAACCTTGTCTTTGAACAACAGCGATTTGCTGATAAAGTCTGTTTATACTGCGAATAGCAAATAGGAGAAAAAAGCTAATGGCCAATTTACACGTACGACAACGACGCTGTCGAGTTGAGTCGCGTCGTAGGTGTGAATTGGCCATGATAAATAAGTGAAGTCAATTTCTGCTAAAAAAAACTTAAGTCTGATACCCCGTTTACTCGATCGAGCAAACATCGAGCAGACATGAAGCAAACGTCGAACAAACGTCTACCAAACATCGAGCTGGCTCGTCCAGCTAACATATAGCCAGCTCTTTAAGCCAGCTTGATCGTGTAAACGGGGTATAAGACTAATGTATGGCATGCTTGGTTGGAAATTTTAGAACTGTGGACTTTTGTTGTAGACTGAAGTTTTAATGACTTTGCCCCATGTGTTTGAATGACGATCTGACGGTGAATCGTTTGTTTTTCAGATATGCCACCGGCGGAGACTGCGCCGCAAGCTAACGGCGGTGGCAGCGCGCACTACAGACGCCGTAGAAACACGCTTCTGTCGGAGGAAGGTGCGACAACAGTCACGTCCGGCGGCGGCGCCACTGTCAGCACTGCTTCATCAAGTCTTCTGCGTCGAATCGGTTTTTACAAACGACGTGGATCTTCCGACACTAGTTGTGACAGCGACAACAGTACCACGCGCCGCAGCGACCTCAGTCGCAGGAAAACGAAGCATACCGGTGGTAAACACAACAAGAAACGTCGACGAAAGAAGAAGCACAAAGGTTTCTGTTAACTCTTCGTCATCTCGGTAACGTTTATCTCTATAGGAAAAAGAGACATATATACAAATTGTATAAATTAAGATCTGCAGTTAGTCGAATTTTTTTATTAATAAAATCGTTAACACATATAGATTTTTTACTCTGTGCAGTCCTAGTTTTCTTAATTTTGTTAGTCAACTTTTGTTTTATTAAATAGTATACATTTTCCCGAATGTTTGAAGTGTATTGATTCTGCGATTTTAACATGCACGAACTTTTGGTGACGAGGCCTAAAAGTCACGTAAGACTATCGTAAGTGCTGTTTTGAGCCTGACGTGTCTTGCCAACTGTGTTTTAGTGAGATTTATCACATTTATGTGCTTATATTACCGCGAATAAATAATCTCGCTGATGATGATATGCTAAAGGACGGTCGATTGACAAGCACAGCGGTGACTTAGAGCGACAGCGGCGTCACAGCGCGTCTGACATCTACGAGATGGGAGGACCTGACAACGAGTACTGGCGAGGCATGGTCGCTGAGCGCCGGTCTCTAGAGGGACCAGCACCACGCGGTGGTCAACGTCATGGTTCAGCCAGTTCATCACCACAGCGGAGACGACGCCGACATGACCCCAGCCCGCAGGCCGTCAACAGGTCAGTGACGGGCAGAAGTGGTGAACTAATGGTTTAATGCATTTATTTTAGTTAGATTTATAGTTTAGTTGAAATAGTAGTTTAATTATAATTTTTTGGTTAGCGAGTAAATTGTTTAATTTAACAGAATAGTTAAATTACTTATACAATTTCTGACAAGATATCATGTTATATACGTTGTGTTGCTGTGTGTTGTTACTTACTTACTTACTTACTTCTGCAGCCTAAGCAGTTGTGTTCAAAATGTTTAGATTTTTTTCTTAGATTGATAATTTACTTGTAGCCAATGTCAACAGTACTTTTTGATGGGAACAAACTTTAGTTTGTCGACAACGTTGCACTAGTTAACCGCATAGTATTTGCAAATTTGTTGGAAAAGGTTTAATTACGAATTATTCTTAGCTTAGTTAAGTATATTTTCAAAGCAGCCTAATTCATTTTTAGCCGACCATACTTAAGTAACTGTCGAGCTGTGGGCATGGTTACTGACAACAAGTACGGTCGGCTATCCTAGCGTCAGCTGGGCTTCTTGTTAGTTAGTTGCCGATCACTGTGGACAGATTCAGCGTACGACCACCACGTGCCAGTGATGCGGGTTCATCGCCGGTGCAGAGCGTGCAAGGGACGGCCAGCATCAGTCAGCAGGTCGCAGATGATAGCAGACGACGGCGCAAGTCCGTGGACTCGGTGCATGCGTTGCGTGCGTCTACCACGTCATCACAGCCTGGCTGCTGCGGATGCTGCCCCTCCTGTGCCACGTTCCTGTTCGTCGTCGTCGGCGCTTTACTCATCATCGTTGGAGTCACGCGAATCTTCATCAGTTTCTGGCACGAGTTCGGCAGCAGCGTCTGGACCGGAGCTTTGGCAAGTCAACTATAATCAACTAGTGCTGTAGGCCCTACGAAGCGGAAACAAAAACAAATCGTAACGAAAATCACATTGGTAAAGCGCCGTTTATCTGTGATGCAGGTTTAATAACCGTTAGCAGCTTTACACCTCATAGACTAAAGGCGGACACGGAGCGACGTAACTGAACTGAACTGAACTGACACGGTTTAGTTTCTGACGAACTGAACAATGGGCGAGCAGGGCGAGCTTATTGGTCATTGGTTGACGCATACGTGCACGTAGTCATGTAGTCACCGACGCCGTTAGACGGTGCTTAATGTAATGCATTACTGCTTGCCCATTGGTCAGTTCGTCAAAAAACCGTATCAGTTCAGTCCAGTTACGTCGCTCTGTGCGCGCCTTAATATTCAAAACTCTATACACTATAAAGTCTCAGCTCTTTGTATCTGAGATAGGTAACCTTATCTAAAAGTTGGAATGCTACAGGAACACTACATTAATTCATTTTGTGTCACATTCGTTGTAATTAAACAACGTGTGCGGTCTATGCTAACGTTGCAGTTGCTGATCTTCGGCTGTATGCACGCCGTTTGCGCAAGAGACTACAACAAGCACGTTAAGGTAAAGAAACTACTTGAGCATGCAATCGACACTGTTAGGGTGTTCTTGTGCTTCGCAACTGGCACCAGGCTTGTCTTTAGGGAGTGGCACCTTGGCATTGTGCCAAGGGCCCCGCGCCCTAAAAAAAGCCCCGCGCCGCCGCGGTGATCGCCGCAGCGGACGGATTAATTGATCAATCTAACCAATTTTCATCGCATTAGGGATGAATTATTGTCATAACTTAAATTCAATTAAAAGGTTCTGATTTTGGGGGGAAAGGGGGAATTGGGTGAAGCTAAAATCTAGGGTCCAAAAAATTTTTTCGCTCGCTCCGTTCGCGACATTACAGGCATAACAACACACAAGATCGATGCCGTACAGACCTTCGCCTATCTTACAATTTGTGGTATAGTGTGGTCGCAACTCACATATCGCTATGTGGCATAGGGGCCCCGCGGGTAAGTATTCAGTGCCAAGGGCCTCGCGTTGACAAAAGACGGACCTGGCTGGCACGGTTATGTTTCAGTGTGATAATGACACGTTTTTGGCTTATCTGAGTTGGTGTGGTCGAGGACGAAAAACGCAGGAATACTAACAACGCAGTATGCTACGATGTGAAAACAAAATATAAAATGTGTTAGGCGTAATGACACGATGAATAGAACACTTATCGTCAGCATCGTTTTAACTACACAATGCATATACTGTAGAGCAAAGCGCGCTGTTGCCACCGTCAGTTCGTTGTCTGTCTGTCCGTGTCATTGACGTATTACGGTCATACGCGGTGAATCTAGAATACGACGGACGCAACGCAAAGTGTTTGCGGAAAACAGCCGTTGCAACAACTACACGCCGATGCGTTTTTTGCGTACTTTTTTAAGTTTACTTGCGTTCATTGCGTTTGTTAGGCCCATGCGTACCTTTTTGCGTACTTTCTTGCGTGTGTTTCGTTGGGTGGAAACTCCGCTTAAACCTGCAATTTGCAATAAACGTTCACTCGGATCATTCATCAGTTATATTGTAGGCTATCGTTATATTGTGCAATGTGCTGCTGTGTAGACTCGACTGTACATAGCGGTGGGAGCGGTGACATCTTGCTCTGTGCTAGTCGCCATGGCGTTCAGTCTGGTCGTTCTAGTCCCCGTACTCAATCAGATTATTGCGGGCAGCGTTGACGACAGTCTGGATTCCAGGGCGCTCAACGCCGTCAGTTTCAGCAAGTACGCCACCAACGCAACGTACGTACGCTCTTTTCAGTCACTCAGTATTTTATAACCACGGCCCATTCTGAGGATCTTGCCCACGGAGGGATGGCCAGGTTAAGTTCATCTAGGAGGCTGGTTACATACCGAGATGGTTTACACGCCTGCCAGCGGTTACCAATTCAAATACTAACCGGGCCCGGCGTTGATAATTTTCGTAGATGCGACCAACGACGTTATCAACTAAATCAAACCGCCATCTTAGACTTAAGCTGTATCAATAAAAACATGCGGTGTTATGAAGTAATAACTTAAACGATGAATCAACTTTGGTAATTGTGCGGTATGCTGTCTGTCTGTCTTTCAGGGTGACGGGACTACGGGCGGTGACGTGGCCGAGCGTCGTGCTAGACTCTTGCAGTTTGTTGCTTCTGAGCATTGGCGGTCTTTACAGTCAGACCGCTACCCTCATAGTCGTCGATCGATACTGCGATCGCTGCTACAAACATACTGGCGACGTGCGTAGCCTATAGTTCTGTCTCTTATATGGCAGGCGACGTGCGTAACTTTGCAGACAGAGACTTAGACGAGACGTTAGTAGGGGGCCTACGTGTAGAGACGGTTTCAAGACAGAGATGTCGAGACTATAACCACATCCCTGGGTGAGACAGAAGAACGAAGTGGGTTATAAAATAATGACTGGCTGACTAATTAATTGATTTTTACTCATCGCGCGCTACGTTCCTAACGTAGCGAAGAGGAGTATATAAGATCAGTGTAATATTGAGGACCGACCGACGTCCGACCTCTGTTCCCAGAAGAGCCTTCCTGGAAGAACTTCAAACGGCCATATTTCCATAACGGTGCTAGGTGACGCATGGTCACTATGGACCACCCATAGAAAGTCGACCCCGGGGAGTCGAATGGTCACGTGACCGATGACGTCACGTAACCCCAAAAGGTCAAGGTCGTGACCCCATTATCTTTGAGGCGCCAAGTCTCCGTAACGGTGCCAGATAGACGCATGCGTTGACGTTGAGGTATGACAAGACAAATAGCAACTAGCATCATCGACCATTATTGGAAAGTTTTCCTCTCATTTCCTAAAATCGGGCAATATTGTATGAACTTCGGGGAGACAATTTCCAAAGGACCTTGACGCCAGTCACTATAAGTATAATATTAAACGGGTCCCAATTAGACGACGGATCTCTAATACAAGCTGAAAGGAACGAAAAAGCTTTTAAAAGAATACAAAAGAAAATGATGCGCGCGAGGAGTACATTAGATTGGTCACAATCTAATAATATTTCTTATTTTATTGATTGTGTTTGTTAGTGCCGGTACTGCGGTTCGCCGCGCCTGTGCAATCCTATCGACCAGATGTCGCTTGGTCAAGCCATGGTAGTAGTTGGACTCGTTCAAGTTTTGATGCTGGAACACGTGCCCGACCACGACCCCAGCTCACAGCACGCCTACAGTACGCTCTGGTCTGCCGCACTGGTGCGTAGGCTAACCGACAGTTTTAAAATGGTATGGTTTTTATGGGAACCCATCTCAGAGCTACGGAGCGTCACCTGCCATATGGGATTGGGTTCACACAGTGTTACCTGGCATCCGACACAGGTGGACGCGTCCCGCCTCAATCCCAGCCAGATTGGTTGGTACTCGATTCACATACGCTGCAGGGATGGAAAACTAAGTTGACCTGTAGTAGTAATAGTAGTAGTAGTAGTCGTCGTCGTTAGACCCGTAAGCGACTCACCAGTCGTTTTCTCGCTCGCTCGTAGGTAAATCTTGCTCGGTTTTCTCTCGCTCTCGCAGGTTCCATCAGAAAATTTCAAGTCGTTGCTTAAAGTTCCGCAAAATACGACAAAGTATTACTTTTTTGTCGCACAATGCATAGATTGAGTAGTTCTTTCATAATTTCCTAAATGATGCAGGAGATGTGATCTCCGTTAAATCATGAGAAAGTCGATTCCGTAGATGGTTTTCTTTAAATTTAAGTGTGTGATAACCAAGGTGGAAGTGATTGAGGTTTCCCTGAACATTGGGGGTCGGAAGTTCAAAACTAACTGCTAAAACTTGTTTAATATTTAGCAAAGATATGGACAAAATGCAATAGCTTACTTTTTGGGGCCACCTTGTAGGTGTTTATTGCTAAAAAATTTTACACGCGGGTTGTCTTTGTCTAGGGTTTACATCTCCAGCCATTTCAGTGCAATTCACCCTTCAAATGTGCGCTGCAGCCTAAAACTCAAAAGAAATTATTAATAAACCCCTTATTTTCAAGATTGTTCAAAATCGCCAATTTTGGTGTCGATCGAAAGGACTTATGGGACTTCCTACAACTGATTAATAGTAACCTTGGCGTTATCTCGCACCGTTTTTAAGATCCTGAAACGAGAGTCTAATTCGTGGCAGCCGACAGTGAAGATTTTCGTGATCCTTGCTTGTACCGTTTTGACAGTAGCAGACCGATTTTCAGAATGTTTTTCACCAGTAAACACCATAAGAAATATGCTACTCAGTGGCATGCACGTCACACATGTGTCGCTACTATACTTTGTAAAACATAAATATCTGAAAACCAACAATTTCTATAGATAGGCAGAAGGTCTAATGGTAAATTTTTAAAGTATTAAACTGAAACGTTAAATATGAGTTATAGTAAGTGTAAAAAACATTTTTTTCAAACAGTTTGAATCATTTTTGTGCATAAATTTTTAGTGTACATGCTGGTTGGCGGCTGCAATTTTGCTCAGTTAATTGCATGAGCATTTTTCTTCGATTGTACAGCCCTACAAGCTGTGCACTATTTTGCTGAAAGATGAAAACTTACTCTGTAGCTATATATGTGAACATTTTTGACATTTATTATAATTCATATTAAACATTTTACTAGAATACTTTTAAAATTACCACTATATCTTCTGCCCATCTGTAAATATTGCTAATTTTTGATATTTGTTTTACGTAGTAGTGTAACAAGATAACAAGTGTGGTGTGCATGCTACTCAGTAGCAAATTTTCATATAGTTCACTGGTAAATAGTTGTGAAAATTGTTTAATATTTAGCAAAGATATGGACAAAATGCAATAGCTTACTTTTTTGGGGCCACCTTGTATATATATATATAGGTTCCAGTTGTTTATTGACATATGCACGTGTGGCTGTCATGCAGTTAATTGTGGCTGGATTTTCCGGCTTCTGTTATGGCAAGCGACCCGACTCAACTGCCGCTGTGAGTATAGATCAGTGCTGAATAATTTCAATGTGTTTATTTTACCACTTAATTTCCTAAACGTGGTCAGTTTCTGAAGTTAGTAGTGCAAACAATAAATATCCATTATGTGTCTAAAAAAGTGCCAATTTTATTTTTTAAATAACTTGGTGAAACATTGGTTGACTTTAGTAATTTTTGGCACACAAAGGTAGACGTGAAGATACATGACGTAAACGGTTGTAATTTTGCTCACCTAACTTTGATGATGTTACTACACAATCTTGTGAAATGCTGAAGTCGTAGTTTGGCCATATGTATGGTGTGATGTCTGTGGCGCTAATGTCGTGTGCGCTGTTAGGCATTGCTGTCGCAGTCGTGGTCACAACGTTGTCATTAGTAACACTGTGTGTGTGCTCACATATGGCAGGTGACGCTCTGTAGAGCTGTGCTGTGTCATTGTGTAGGGTGTGGTGTCTGTCGCGCTGATGTCGTGTGCTCTGCTGGGCTGTGCTGTCGCAATAGTTCTGACAACGCTGTCGTTAGTCAAAGACGCCGATCGGCTGCGCATCACCGCACAAGACAATGACCGTAAGTAGGGCGACTTAAGCACGTTTTCGGCGCGCTATTAAGAAGATTGCCGGATTAAGATTTTGGAGGCTCTGACGCACTGAGAAAAATGAGTTAGGCCCCTCTCCAAATGTTGAAATTCCAAAAAACTGATTTTCTATAGCAAACGTTCTGACAACGCTGTCGTTAGTCAAAGACGTCACCCTACAAGACAAAGGTAGGAGGGCCCATATCCGTCTGCTGCAGACTTCGACACGGGACGGGTCCATCTACGGGTTGCGTTTGGTCCAAATGTGGCGTTGTAGCAGACGTGTAGGGGTAGGGGACAACTGGCCTTTTTAAATTTTCGGTTGACGAAAAAGATGTCGACAAATATTCCCAGAATGGGGGTTATTGCAGCTTTAAATTTTGCACTTCTGTACGAAAATTTATCGACAAGAAGATTTTCCAAAAATTTTCTGACAGCTCAAAATTTACAGGGGGACAATTGGCTGCCCCCTTTCATTCCCCTGCCTCAACGTCGAACTGTATATAGTTGTTATTTTAAGCTAATAGATGATTGATTAATTCGGTAGCCTATATTGATCGTTATACTGACTGATTCATTGATTGGTTAAACGGGTGCAGAGTCGTCCGCAGCGGCGGGTTACAGTCAGGTCAGTCTGATAGCGTTGGTCGTCGTGCAGGGTGTCGCAGACTGTATCTCGGCCGTGGCCGTGCTGTTTGTCGTCAGCAGTCTGTTCCGTCAGTTGAAGACTCTCTGCTCTCAGGCCGCAGACAACGTCATCGACACGCGTCGTCATCAAAACAACAACAGCATGTCAATCAGCTCACCCACCAACCATAGACCGCAAGTCATCGCCAACACCGCTCTCTAGCTGATCTTTGCCAAGCACTGGCGTAGCCATAGGGCACATTGAGGACACATGCCCCTAGTAGCCTACTCAGTTACTGAAAAAGTGCCAAAATGCACCAAAATACTTTATTTTCACACAAAAATCTGATAAATTTTTGGACCGAGGTCACAGTCCCCTCCCAAGACTTTTCCCCTGGTCGGGAGGGGCCAACCCCTCGCGCACCCCACCCCTCAAGTGCCCCCCTACATGTACATCCAGATTCTGGCTACGCCACTGCTGCCCAGTCGCGTCGTGGCAGAAAAGGGCATGGAGCAAAATTTTTGGCTATCGGAAAATTGTCAGAAAATGTTTTTAGTTGGAACAGTTCCTTCCGAAAATGCAGAATTTGGGACTAAAATCCCCATTTTGCGAATATTTAGGAACAAAATCGAAAGTTTGAGCATCTATAATCTCCTGTCGAAAAATTGCATCTTCCTGCCTCGCTTACTTTTTACGCACGAAAGCAGCTATGCTGCTTTAGCCGCGTCTTAGCCGTCGCAATTCTGTCTGTCCGTCCGTCTGTCTGTCACACGGGTGGATCTGTCAAAAACGGTGCAAGCTAGGATCACCAAATCTTCACCATCGGCTGCCTGGAAAACTCTAGTTTTAGAAACCGTAAAGCTTTTCCATAAATTCAGAGGGGTCACCCTGAACGAGGGTACTAAATGAGAGGGGTGGTAGGAAAAATTTGCGATTTTTAGCCAGTAAGTCGCTGTATCTCAATAATGCGAGATAGGGCCTAGGTTATTATTAATCACTAATACGAAGTCGTATACTGGCTCTCGATTGCCACCGAATTCAATGACGTTGGATGACTTTTTATGGATTTTTTTGGCGATTTTGGGCTGCGAGACACATTTCAAGAGCGAATTGCGCCAAAATCAATTGAGATAGACATGGATAAGCTGCGTACGAAATTTTCAGCATTGAATGTAGATTTCGATGGTCCAAGCCTCGATTTTCTAGGTTCAAGGAAACCTGCGTACGAGAGCATCAAGGAGTGGTACCCCCATAAAAGTCGTTATTTTACCGTTGTTGGCCAGTCTTCGTGAAAACGGTTGCAGATAGGCATGGGCAAGCAGCCTATCACAACAAGCACTAGTGACGAGCTTTTCAGTCGTATCAATATCGATGACTTTGAAAGACCCTGAACTTCCAAAATAAGGGGTTTTTATTGATTTTTGCGATCTTCGGCTGCAGCGCACACTCCAAGAATGAATTGCGATGAAATAGCTGGAAATAGACTGACAGTTTGTGAACAAGAACTGCTATAGGCTTTCGCGCGTCTCGTGAGCATTACTTCAAATTTCTTGTTTTAACCTACGACGCCGCTCTCTCTGCATATAGTGCATCCACAGCATTAGGCAAAAGGTTTAACAAATTATGGCCAACGTTTGTTATTCAATATTTTTAAACGTTTTTATTCCTGCCATGTTTTTACGTTTTTAAAATTATTTCTGGAACGTTTTTTACATCTATGGCTGGTAGCAGCAAGCCCAGATATAGTGTCTGAAAAAAACTCCTGTGCTCCCGGTTGCAGTGTGGTAAAAAATAGGTACGCGAGGGAAGGCAATAATTCTTGTATTTCTTTATGTTATCAATATGGTGTGTAATATTACACAAGAACTCATAAAGACTGATACACTGAATAGCACCAGAGTAAAATGCAGGGTGTGCCAAAAAAATGACCCAACTTGTTTGTGTCAGAACTTCATCAAATCTCCACCAAATTTGATAATTTTTGGCACACAGATAGACAAAACGGTAGAATTATGTAAGGCACACTCAATGTCCACCTCACGTAATTTATGTTAACGCATTACCGTATAAAACGCAGATGCTCCAAATTGTAACATTATGCGATGATTATCAGTATCGGATTGCTCACTTGTGCATTATTAATTCCACAATGGACACCATGGGATTTAATAATTTTGTGGTATTAAACATTTTACGCTGAAAACAGCAGAATGCAAAATAACTGATTGATGAGCTTAAAACACATTTTGTCCATGAATGAGTGCTGTGCATTTTGATCAGTTGACCGTTAACGCCGCTGTCAGCCATGGCGTCATGTCAGGGGCGTCATTTCAGTAAATCGTTGCGGGTCTCAGTGATCCTTGGAGGTCTAAGTCTGCGTAACGTATTGTTTTTGCAGCAGTAACACAGTTTCAAAGGTACGATTTACAGGGAAAAAACTAAAATCATAAATTGTTGAGAAATCCATAGACTTTTCCAGCCCCACTCCTCTAAAGAGAGAACGTTTATTTGTCTCAGACACATTCACACAGTTACAATAAACAAAGGAAAAAAATCGTGAGACAGGTAGTCAGAAATGACGCCCCTGCATCACGTCAGAGCCATTGTGTAGCCTTTGGACATAAATTCTGATAACCTGGAAGCAAGTTGTTACAAAGACCTATAATTCTGCTGAATAAATCACATGTTAGTTTATTTTGTGCTTGATAAGTTGTTAGAACTTTTACATAGACAACAACTGAGCATTATGCAACAATTTGGAGCATCTGCGTTTTACATGGTAGTGTGTTGACATAAACTAGGTGAGGTGGACAGTAAGTGTAACATACATATTTCTATCGTCCTGGCTATCTGTATGCCAAAAATTATCAAATTTGGTGGAGATTTGACGAAGTTCTGACAAAAACAAGTTGGGTCATTTTTATTTGCACACCCTGTATATTGCAGCGCAGACTATGCAAACAGTTTTTGTCAGTAAAACTTTATTTGAAAGTAAACAAAAAAATGCGCCAATATTTCTGAGGGCCCAAATCCAATGAAAATTTTAGGGACGTTTTTTAGGGATGGACAGCAACCGGAAGCACAGAAACTTTTTAATGCCTATGGCACTTCTGAAAGCATACTGATTATTTTAATTGCTCATCAGTTATGCTCTCGTATTATCTCATATACATTCCCTTAATGTGTTCTTTACAGAAAATATTTCTGGTCAACTGTGATTATTCCGATTATGATTTTTCTTGCTTGCATATGCATTTATTTCAGTTTGTTTTCTATTTTCAGTTCTTGTTATTGCTTTCCTTTTTAGTTTTCTGATCTGGCTTCTTTTTTATATAGCAGTACTTTGTCCAGTTATTTGTAATGTAAATCATTCAAGCTTATCATATCATTTATCATACCATGTCATATTGTATTCTGTGTTCGACTAACAACTTGAAATTGGTCGATGTCTTGAGATTCAGGCAGACAGATGTAGGCCCAAGCCAGTGGGGTAGTGGTTAATTTTTGTTTGGGGGATAGCATCCCCTCTTTTCCCGACCCTCTGCTATAATCCAGCTACGGGTGGAGCGCTTCTTATTAGGTCCAGGGCAGAGCCCTGGCCACAGACGTATTTTATAGTATTATTGCACCTTGAGAACCACATTTCGTGACACCAAGTTTTGTTATTTTTAGATTCTCAAATGTCAAAAGGGAGAGGCAATTTTCCACTTCACCTTAGAATATTGTAAACTTGGCAAACAACCAATTCACCAATAATGTGACATAAGAAATCAAACATTTTTTTACATTTTAATGAAAGAGCTGTCCAATCAAGACTTTTCATTTCTTTGCAGTCGTATCTGGGGGAATGATACTGTATTACTGTTCCCCTTTGTCCTGATTATTTGGGGAACAGCATTCTTTCCCAAACGTATTTGGGGTTAAGGCGTTCCTCTCCACTAGACCACTGGCTGCTAATCAACGACTGTGAGCTTCAACTGGCTGTATGAGTAATGTGTGTACATATTAATAGGCGTAATGACAGTGACTTTATGCAAATTTCTTTATGGCGTAATGTGTGAATAGTTGTTATGTCGCCCTGAGCTGTTCATTAGTTTTACACGTGAAACTACTATACAGGGTGGGCCAAAACACTTATGCATTTTGGTATTCGAGTTCCTTCGTTAGATGCATTATAAGATTTGCAACTTTCATTCACTCATGCAAAATTTTCATTAGATGACACTGTTCTTGGGCTGCTAATGTATAAACAGTTTTTTATGGAAACAAAATTATAAATTATGTCTTCACGATAGCTGATTGATTTACTAACAATTTTATACAATTTACGTAGTTTGATTTACAATCTGCATCTAACATTGGGGTTCTGAAGGAATTATGAAAATGTTTCGAAATAAATTAGCAAACTTAAAACTGCGAATAATTAATAGTAAATTTTAAAATTGTTCAAACAGTACAAATATCCAGTGTTTTGCAGTTTATGTAGCATTACATTACAAAACACATTTTAAAAGGGCACTACTTTTCAGTTTCATCCGGTACATGTGTCCAAACTGTGTTTAAACAAGTACAACTATGTGCAACACTTCAAAGTAAATACACCAAGTCCAGCGTCTGTTTGTTGAAAAACTGCTATTCTCTTAGGTCTATAATTTGTTAATAAAAACTGAAAATGAAACTCTTTATACGCAACAAAGTACACGAATATAGATGGATTATAGGGTATATGCTGTTCTTACAGACAGCAGACATGCAGCTTTTAAATAACAAAGTGAAAAAATGTCACAAGTGAGAACAACAATTGACAGAACTCAATTATCTCGTTCCTCGCAAAACTGATTCTTCACACAATTGAATTTGACACAATTTGAAGCAGATTATTACATGTCTTACTTAAGACTGCATTAACATAGTGATGGTAAACTATGATTAACCAGTGTACACATAAAAGTCTAGGTTTGATCCAACTTCCAAGTGTCAACATACATAACAATATACAGGGTGGGCCAAAAACGTGCCTCTTTACTTTTGTCCATATCTTTGCCAATTATTTTCCGATTTTCAAACAGCGTGTGGCGGGATATATAATAATCACATTATTGCAAATTGTCTGCAGTGTGTGCCAGTGAAAGAATTTTGAAAATTGGTCAATGGCTGTCAAAGATATGGACAAAAGTAAAGTGGCACGTTTTTATAGCCCACAGTGTATATATTATAATAGCGAAAAATCAAAGTGTACCATACTATATTTGAGTTATATCAGTCACTCTAAGTAAACCACTGATATAATTTCCAACATAGCCATGTAAACGAGGCATTTCTTTAAGAGCAAGACCACAATTTTTCCTGGAGCAGCAAATTTTTTACATTTCACATTAAGTGAGTAACAATTTTCTTCAATAATTAGATGTGATAGTGCATGCTACACGATGGCATATTTGTTCATATTAATATTTGCATATTTTTAGGAGTATCAGCTGATAATTCACGATGATTTTACATGGTATACAACAGAATACTTGAAAATACAATGACAGAGTCAATGTCTCAAAACAAGTGGCAATGGAGTCAAACAATTAATGGCAACCATAACAAAATAATTATTATTTCACTCCATAACTATTTAACTGTTTTCAAAATATTAAATATTAACTGGTAGCAAAAATTTCTTAAAATTTCCAAGACTTTATTTCTGTCTTCCAGATGCCTCAAGACCGTGGTCTCCAAAGCTACATCACTGGGTATTTCATAAGCAACTTTAGGCCTAAAAATTTCGGTGTTTTTGGTTGTAGTTGGCAAAAAGTAGGGATGGAGCATTTTTTTACTTTTTATTTCTATATGATGACATGTCATGTAATATTACACAACTTGTAAAAAAATTACATATAAACAGTATCCATGAGATCTGAAGTAAAGATAGTGCAGCATTACAGACTAAAAGCAAACAGACGTTTTTAAGTCAAACTTTCAAAGAAAGCTAAAAAATGCACTAACATTTCTGAGGGTTCGATAAAAATTTTAAGGATGCAGGTTTACTCTAGGAATGTATGACAACTGGAAGCACAGACATTTTTAGGCCTGATGTAAAATGCATTCCATAGACAAAAATATCGAGATAATTTGTATATCACATATTCACAGCTGTATATGCAATTAATTAGTGTAACGACTAAAACCAGTCAAAGACAATGACATACGCTGGCCACCAGAAACAGCATGTACAAGATCAATACATATGAAAATATTCAAGTACAATGTGTCGCAAAAAATGTCCTAATAACTTCATAACTTCATGAAACAGTGGCTGATTTAATAATTTGTAGTATACAAAATCACAAAGAAACTTGACATAAATGACTATAGATTTGCCCACCTTACAGTTGTTACATTACCTTGTAAAATGCAGCAGTCACTGTTTGGCTGTTTACAACAATAAATTCACTATGGGTAGCACATGCATCTGCTCAGAAAATCATTGCGAGACCACAAAATAACTAAACTTGGTAAACTGTAACCTTTTAGTTGCCTTAAACTCTTAATTAATCATTTGTTGTCTGCAGTTAACACCATCTTAAAACAACAAACAAGACGGTGCATGCACTAACCAGTATGAACTATGAATTCATTATTGTAAACAGTCAAACTACGAATTCTGCATTTCACAAGGTAGAGTGTCAACAACATTAAGGTGAGGTGGGTAAAACTACAGTCATTTATGTCAATTTCCTTCATGATACTGCATGCCAAAAATTATTATAATTGCCCAATGTTTTCACAAAGTTATGGAAAAATAAAACTGGCAGTTTTTTTCTGGGATACAATGTAGTTTGCAACTTCAACACATTAATGGCCAGGTATGAAGGCAACAATATTCACATCACAGTTCAATTCAAGGCTGGAAAAAACCTACGTTCTTTGGAAAAAACTAATTTTACAGTTTTTTTTAGATTTCAGTGAACAAAGAAAATAATACACCATTTTCAGAACCAAGGAAGAACATCATATACATTACTCTTAATGTGACGTCATTTTTGTTGAGTGAATGATGTAACATCACAACTAAAAAATGACAATTAAAATATGAAGAAAAACCAAAAATTTTGACTTTTTAGGTTTTGCGGTTTTTTAAAAGAGACTACAAAAATCTAGGTTTTTTTCGAACCAATTTTCCAGCCATGGTTCAATCATGAGAAGCTAGCAACTAGCAATGGGTGATGGTGATGAAGCTGTACTGGTCTGTCGTTGCAGCCGACGACGTCGGAAACGCTCAATCGCTGACATCACATCTGATTGGCTCTCAAAGTAGCCAATCAGTGGCTGCTCGATAAGCATCGATGCCAGGAACTGCTCAAAGCTTACTGACCAATCGTGGTCGACCAATGAGCCGGCAGAACTTCGATTCACAGCCAAACTGTCAGGTTCCCCAATGACCGACGATGGGCTACGTTCATGTGACAGCAAACTGGATGTGTCTGATACAGATAGATCGGTGAAGCGTTTGCCTACCTCGCCAATCTGTAGCAAGAGCGTGGCGACCGTGGCGATGGAGTGAAACAGATCCTGCTCGTTCGACTCATCAGAAAACAGGTCATATAGAGTCTTGCAGAGCTGGATGAATTCGCCTTGATTCATTGCCGGAATTGATTTGTATTTGTCCCGCCTTGAGTAGGTCACTTCAACCGGCGTTCCATCATCACTAACTACCTGCTGAACCACCTCAGCATCCTGTTTAGTCTGCTTCTTATCCTGAACTTCACACGTACCAGCATCAGCAGCAGCAGTGGGGCTTTCGTCAAAAAATTCAGATGCTTCGACGGCACTGTCAGCCCCATCCAACCTACTTGACGTAGGACTCTCAATGTCAGCCAGTTCAGAGTCGAGCAACGCCGGCGGCTGGTGAAGACGATACAGCAGTTTGAGTCGCTCAGGCATATCAGCTCGACAGACAATGCTCAGAAACCAGATAAACTCGCGGAAGTTAACCATGTTGTCATGATTTGCATCCAGCAGTCTGAAAACACGCAGTGCAAGCGTCTCTGAATGCTGGCAACCGATCCATGGACAAAGTGCCAGAAAGAGTACTTTGAACTGGTCGAAGTCAACCTTGTACTGTTCGTAGTATGGCTTGCATGGATCGTATTTGTCGAAGACATCGGTAGGTGGCTGGTTTGATCTCCAGTAGCATACAGACAGATACTCATCCTTGAAAATTATGAAAAGTTGTTCCAGTTCTTTGCTTGTGAACAAAGAGTCGGAGTTGACGCTTCGCAGAACGTTTTTCATCATGCCATCCTCCAGTGACTGCACTACACTTAACCGGTACTTCAAACGCAACTTGCTGATGTCCTGGTTTGCAATCTTGTCACCAAATTTGCTGTACGAGTCGTAGATGAGATCAACGATGTCCACCGACCACTGTTTGTCTGTTCTCCTGCCAAGCGAAGTGCTTGCATCACTGCTGCCGATACTGTCGAGGAATAACGTAACAGCCGTTACAGCTGCTGCATCATCTTTACAGACCACCAGCTTCTCTTGTAGACGATCCATGATCTCGAGTGCCAACTGGAAGATCACTTTAGCGCCATCGTAGAAGAAACAGTCCATCACATTCACTGCACAGTGAAACGGAATCACACTGAGGAATATTGTCAGGAACCATGACAGAGAAATAAGACTCAGAAGGCCAAGGTAATCCAGCTTCTGTCCGAGGCTTGGAATGAACATCTCTACGAGTTCTTCAAAGACTCCTTGATCAACAAGAGCACCAACAACCTTCGTGTTATAGTAGTCTGGCAGTAGACGTTCACAGACAGCTGTCAGCAACCAGAATGCCTCTTCCTCATTCACATACAAGAGTAGAACGCTTGTAACAATGTTCATGGCTTGACAGTAACCAATGTTTGGGTTTCTGAAAGCGTATGCAGTCAGCACTCTTCGCAATGCCTCGATGCCGACTTCTGTCTGAAAAGCCGGATGTTCAGGCAGTGAGCGATGTAGATCTCTCTCGATTTCATCCGTTGTGAAATTCTCCCTGCCAGCCGTTTCTCTCACTAGGTTCCAGTAATAGCCAACATTTGCATTCATCTCATACACAGCACCAGAGTTGATCATCCAGATTTCACCGCGTAGGTTGTCGGGAATGCCTTTGAGTATGCTTTCGTGCACTGCATGTGTACGATACGAACACAAGCCACGCCCGTATTCCAAAAATAAATGCTGCCACACAGAATTCTTTGCAGCATCTTTTGCAGACATCTCGTCAGACATAGGATGTTCAAACAAAGTGGCAAGCGCAGGGACTGGTTTGTCATTAGTCGATGGACTACTAGGAGCACTATCATCAAGATTGCAACTGCTACGAGAAAATACTGGTGGATGAACCAAGAAATCTGATATACGCTCCAGCACAAAATCCCTATCATCCAGTTCTGCAAACAGAAAGTTCATCTTACCTCTCGTCGTCAGCAAAACAGCATTGTGCAGTATGTGGCCCGAGCTGTTATCAATCTTCTCAACAACGTTTACTTCCGAAAGAGGAATTACAACGTTTACAAGATTTTTCACTCTACTGGCAAAGCATAGAAATCCAGATGAAAGATACAGCGTACCCCACGCATGTTGCTTATTGTAGGGAGTCCATAATGTGCACTCTGTTTCGCCATCCAACTTTTCCATGGCGGGCAAATTGAAAATGCATCTGTATGCATCACTCCGTGCCCTGGCATTCAGATCCCTCTTCAACGACCATTTCCGGGCAGACTTATTTCTGCTGATTGTTGTTGGCAAAGTCCGATCTTCTTCGAAACTTTCTTCTGAGATGAGCTGGGTCATTGCCATGTTGGCAAGCTGCTGCATCAACTGAAATGTCTCTTCACTTGACATGAACATGCTGAAGTCATAGCTCTGCTTGCGTGTTGACACCCGAACACTGTCAGGAAACAGCAGGTTGTTGCCACGCACAAGTTTGGTTATATCTGTCCAGCGAACAACCAGTTTTGCCTCACCACCCATCAGAAATGAGTAGAAACACAGATGGTTGACGCTGAGATACATCCATCCCTGGCGAGGCACGCGGCCCTTCCAATAGCTGCATGAATAGTAATTGACCAGCTTTTCCTCCGGAGGCATGTTGAACAAGTTTTGAAATCTAGCAACTGCTTCACGACTGCCACTTTCATCCTGCTGCGTTGTAAAAATATTTGCAGCAGAATTGGCTTGAAGGCTTTCAATTTTGCACTTCACATATTCCAGCATTTCCTCAGAACTGTCCAATGCTGACAGTGTACCAATAAGGTGGTCTTCAATCCACTTCCAATGTCCATTGATCTCCTTCCTATTGTCAGACACAGCCACAATGTAACTAATATCGGAATTCGGAACCTGGTGAAGAATTCTGTATGGCAGAGATTTGCTGTCTAGAATAGAATCCAAAGTTCCAACCAACAGACCGGCAAAACCGGCACCTCTGCCCTTACGTTTCTGAAGCACGAAGTATGGATTAGCACACTCAATACCCCACAAGGCATTGCCCAGCAGGATTTCCTTAGGTGACACCCACATTGTTACATTTAACACATCTGAATACAAATAGTAACAGCTGTGTTTTTGAACTGTCTTTAGCTGCTCAGTATGCTATGAACTTCTTCACACAATGTCTGCGAATGAAGACATACACACAACATTTTAAAATGTCCACTAACAGCTTAGATTACCACAACAGTGATTAAAGAATAGAATACAACAAATAATCAAATATACATAATGTTTCATAAAAAACAACACTTTCTTCTTTCTTTCATAATTCACTCGTATGATGATCAATTTACATGAAATTTTTACCAGTTGCAGCTGAAGAAATACTAATTCAAAATATTTCAACAAAATATGGCCTGTCCTAATCCTCGGGGCGGGGCGGATTGTCGGGGCAGATCAAAATACAGTCTGAATCCTCGCGGCGGATCATATGGTTCACGAATTCTTGAAGCGATCGCATGGCCTCGGATCAAGATTGTGAATGATATTTGTGACGAAAAAGTTGCACCTATATTAAGCTTCAATAAGACTTCAATAACTAGAGGCAACAAATTTAAATTGTATAATCAAACTTTTATTCACAATTTTAGAAAATATTTTTTCTCAGCACG
>Ga0056128_1003286_pt1 | contig 19770 bp, 11 predicted proteins | sample WorMetLIZISLAND2_FD_71113 | JGI IMG/M metagenome (GOLD analysis project Ga0056128, IMG submission 71113) | Marine gutless worms symbiont microbial communities from Max Planck institute for Marine Microbiology, Germany - Olavius geniculatus... ... | reverse complement strand
CGACGACAGGGAAACCCGGCGGTCACGTGGCTTCTACACGACGCGCGGGATTCCCGTGACGTCACGGGAATCCCGCGCGTCGTGTAGAAGCCACGTGACCGCCGGGTTTCCCTGTCGTCGAAGCTGGTGCGTGACGTCATCATTTTGGGTTGGCGACGACGACGCCGTTGCCTTGGCAACCCCAGTTGCTGCTGCTGCTGCTGATGATGATGGTGGTGGTGATGGCGGTGTTGTTGCGGATAAGAATCCGGGATCAGCGGATCAAGTCGCTGGTGGATTCGTTCTCCGGCGGCTGGCGGATTACGATCCGTGATCCATCGATTTAAGTCAGTCCTCGATGTCGCCGGCGCCGGCGGCGGAAATTCTCCGTACCGTTGTGTGACGTCATCGTGGATCGTGGTGACGTCACGTTGGGAAAGCCCGCCGCGGGGTGTTTTCCTGCTGACATTACTGGAGAAATCCCCCTGCAAGTGATGTCGTGAGCGGCTGTTCAACCAGTTGTAGTACAGACCCATTCCCTGACGCCTGTAGTCGGCCACCGACGTTGTCACGTGATCAGACGCCATCTTGATGACGTCACCGCAAATTACGTCACCGATAAACGCGCGCTCGAGCAGCAATGAACAATGAGAATACCGCTAAATATTCGCGTTAAGGTTTTTATGCGGTCGTCCTGGTGAGCCGCGTTAGGGGTCTTGCCCGCCCGTCCATCTGTCTGTTTCGAATGCAGGCTTCTATCTGTTCGAACAAATTTTCGAGCAGTCCTAAACCACACTTAAGCGAACAGTAGAACACCCGAGTGATTGTTAGTGCTGTAGACTAGCACTGAGTCGAACTAAAGTGTTCTATCGGACGTTGATGCACGTGCACTTTTCTGCCGCTCTGCTGCGGCTACTGCCTATCTATGTGGTTGCTGTGTGTGCTGCCACACACCGTGCCGACACGGCGATTCGTTGGAGCTATTATGAATAGCATAATTGAATAGCATAATTAACTAGAAAGCAGTCAGAGCCCGCACAGATCCGCCAAGACAATGTTGTTCGCTAGGTGGCAGCACTATCTTCGGTTTTGCAGCGGTTTCCCTTATGCCCCATTGAAAGCGCAATGGTAACAAAAATTTTAAAGTGATCCAGAATCCAGGATTCCTTCCGGATCACCCCAAAAATTGAATCACTGGTAGTTTGTGCCATTCCCGACATACCCTTAAAATTTCAGAAAGATCCGTCCATAACTTTTTGAGTTATCTTGCTAACAGTCAGACCGACAAACAAAGTCTAGCAAAAACATTACCTCCTTGGCGGAGGTAATTATATCACTGTAATTAAAAAAACGAACAAACGTTCTTTGTTAAAACAATTTTGCCATGCTGGGATTTTGATAGTAAGTAACCTGCGCGAATAGTTAATTTAACTGTTCGTCTTTTCTGCCTACTTCATGTTCTTAGTTGTTATAGTCTGTATAGTTAGTGAGAACATGTTTAGGAGCCTATCTTTTTCGCTTCCTGTCTGTCGTTCTGCAGTGTGGGTCTATTCAAATTTCCCAGTGGACTGTGAAATATGCACACTTCTGTGCTATAATAACCGCTCAAGGTCATCCAAGGTCGTTAAAATGTCGCAATTTGCTCTGCGTGCACCATGCCATTGAAATAACAGTCGAACTTTCTCTGGTAACAAGCATTTAATTTTATTAAACAACACAAAATGCAACATACGCGACAAAATACCACTACTCATACCATAGCAGATTTATTTACATCAGAGTTTAAGTTAATCTACGTCCGTGTATAGCTTACAGTATAGCCTAAACGTGTGTCGCACGCTCCGGGTTGAGTTACCGGTAAAAACAACATGTAATTATAACATAATTTACAACTCTAACTATACAGAGTAATTGCGAATATTAATGCCCGACAAAATAAATGACACCGGCAAAACGTACAAAATAATATAGGCCTAGTTCTCACAACTGGTAAATTTGTTATCTTCAATTTCTTTGGAAATATAATATAATCAAATTTCATTTATGTAAACTTTTAAAATATAAAAATTATGCTCACAGTCACATTGCAAAACATACGCTGTTTGCTTAGCGCACGTAGTAAATACGTTGCAAAAATGTTGCAATGTTCTATTGAGCATGTAAATACGGCTTAATATTGGTCCGGTGCTTAAGAGACGGAGCCTGACGTTAAATCGTCGTGAGGTAGTAAACTTGAAACATCCGAAAATCACGAACGTAAACGTAAATAAATACATCACACGGCGTTAACTACGACCGTACGGCGCTCTTATGTTTTGCACGTACATACCGCCAAAGACAATTGATACTGAAAATGGGTCTAAATTTCGATCATTTCTAGTCCAAGAATTAGACCACTTAGACTCTAAACATCTAAAGGGAAACTCACGAAAACACGATTGTAAACCATTATTTTGTTAGTTAAGTTTACTTAAGTTGTGTTTTTTTATTATTTGCATTTAGCCTTCATTTGTTTGTACCATGTTTATGGTGAATAAAGTTTCGTGTGTAAACACAAAAAGTTTGCGGTGTTTCCTAGACCATTTGGACGCTGTAGACCTGAGAAACTCCCGCCTGTCCGTTGGAGCAGACGAGATATATCTGTCCTGTGTTTGTGGTAAAAGTTTCCCAGTCCGTGGCGGGGGGAGTATCGAACCAATGAACGGGGACAAATTTTTCAGTCCCCTGCCACCGATAGATAACCCCACGACCACTACTGCTACTAATACTACTACTGGACGTCGCGGTAGCAGCACGGCTTGTAGTCCTGGCGTTGGCACGCACACTGTCTGGGGTGGTATAGTACTCGGCAGATATGAGGAAGTGGTCGTTGCCGACTCTGAACTCCTCCCAGTCGTATACACTAACAACAACAATTTATCAACGATATTTTATTTTCCGAAATAGGCTTACTACAGCAGTTCACTGTATCATATTGTATCGAAATAGTAAACACAGGCTAATTGTTTTTAAGTCCACATCATTACGACATTTGTAACATAAAAAACGTAATCTATCACATCACAATTAATAATTCTGTTTTCATATCGAGTTGTAGTTGCTTTGTAATCATAATAGGCCTAGGCCTGGGCATTTTGGTTGCACCACAATTTGTTCAAATTTTTCTTAAAACTATATCAACGAAAACAAGAAAATTGGGCTAATGCTCACGAGACGCGCGAAAGCCTATAGCAGTTCCTGTTCGCAAACTGTCAGTCTATATCCAGCCATTTCGTCGCGAATTTTACGGGGGTACCGCTTTTTGAAGCCCTCGTGGGCAGGTTTTCTTGAACCTAAAAATAGAGACTTGGACAGTCGAAATCTAAGTTCAGTGCTAAAAATTTCATACGCAGCTTGTTCTATCTCAATTGGTTTCGGCGCAATTCGCTCTTGAAATGCGTCTTGCAGCCCGAAATCGCGAAAAAAAATCCATAATACCCCCTATTTTAGCGTTCAAGGTCATCCAAAATCAATAAATTCGGTGGCAATCGAGAGAGAGTTTAGACTTCATATTAGTGATTAATAGTAATATAGGCCATCTCGCACCGTTCTTAAGATACAGCGACTTATTGGCTAAAAATCGCAAATTTTTCCCACTTCCCTCTCATTTGGCGCTTTCGTTCGGTGTGACCCCCTTCGAATTTATGGAAAAGCTTTACGGTTTCTAAAACTAAAGTCTTCCAGGCAGCCAAAGGTGAAGATTTTGTGATCCTAGCTTGCACGGTTTTTGACTGATCCACCCGTGTGACGGACGGACGGACAGACAGACAGACGGACGGACGGGCAGAATTGCGATGGCTAAGACGCGCTGAAAGCAGCAGCTGCTTTCGCGCGTAAAAACTGTTAACGACACAAGCTAGCAAAAAATTCCAAAAATCCACTATTCTTCGTTTTAGGAGCAACGAAGTTGAAATTTTGAGCATGCATAATGTCTGGATGGAAATTTTCAGCTGTCTGTTTGAATTTTTTTTAGCTCTTGACGCCGTTGTTTATAATTTGTTCAGAGTTACAATATTAACATGCTATTGTGTCAGTAAAGGCCACTCTGAGCTTTGTGGCGTCACCTAGAGGGTGCGACTGACCTGCGAGTAGTGATGTGCTGGTAGACATCGAATTGTTTGCGTACTTTGTCCAATCGATACACCGTCGATCCGCCCGCTACCCTTGCTCTACTGGCCTGACTAGCTAATGACATTGATGATGATGATGATGCTGATGCGGTGGCTGCAGCTGCTGATACAAGGTAATAGTCGTTGCCGATACGAAAGAACTCCCAGTCAACCACGTCCCACGTCTGCTAGCAATCAATATCAGTCAATCAATCAACACGCTTCGTCACAGACATTCTTCGAAGTTTCTGACATTTGGGGACGGTAATCTTTAATTTTTCGAGCCAAAATTGGCACACCGTTTACTCCTGAGCTGAAAAACGTGTTTTTTTTCAAATTTTGTTTTTTTTCTGATTTTTTTTTGTTTTCGAACACAAACCGGTATGAGACAGATAAACACGGAGAGGTATGGACAGACAACAGTCGGACAAACGGATAAGCAAGACCTGTAATGTGGCCTATTAAGACGTTCGCAATCGCCGCATAACAGCGTTACTCAGTAAAATAAAATAGAACGAAAATTCATAACTTATCAACCAAAAACTTTCAACAGCTCTCTTACCAGCAACTTAAAACACTCAAGCACTGACTATAGTCTAACTAATTAATTGATTTGTATACCAAGCTGAGTAACAGACTGATTTCGATAACGAACGACGTAATAAATGTTTTACTGTTATTTTTACTGCTAAATACATCGAAAACGTTTTATTCACGGCACTGACACTGCTCGTTAGTTTATGTCATAGGAAAGTTAATCAGCAGGCACAAAAACAACTTGCCTCTGTAACAATTATTCACAAAAACGTTCTCTTTTAAAAACTCAAAGACAACCTAAAACAACTTTTTAAAAAGATCGAATGAACAAAAAATAGAAACTATAGTAGTAGGCCTAGTAGTAGCAGCAGGTTGTTCTTGCTGTATTAAAGTTGTGCAATCTGACTCCACATAATATTTTCCCGCGACAATTTGGCCTTAATTTAACGTAACTCTGATCAGCTAAACGAAACTAAAAAAAAACAGCAGTATATAGAAGTTTTAGCACGGTATACCGTATAGGCTAGGTAATTTAAAAAGATAAAGCAAAAAGCAACTGGCCTTAATTGTCTGGAAAGGAATAAAGCGTCCGCGCTGCCAGAAGTAGATAACTGAGTTCTGCTGAGAAACTGATAACATTGATGATGATGATGATGATGATGTTGCGACGACTAGAAAGTGATAACTGTCCACGGTAAAGTGCGTCCAGTCTCGCGCTCCCGTGACCTCTATCGTCTGAATGTCCTTGAAACGACCTTGACCCTCACCTTCGGCGTCCTCCACCACCCACTCGTACAGTACAGACTGACTCCACGTCACGTTGTCCAGACCGTCTGTGTTAAGCCCAAATTCCATTACGCCGACTTTGCGACAAAGTCTTTGTCGCCGACTTTCCTCGTGCATTATAATGGACAAAATTCAATTAGAGCAACACGAACGGGGTTGTCACGGACTTGTCACGGACTTTGTCGCAAACATCTCGACATGTCGAGGTGGTTTGTGTCCGCGACTTTCATGATTTGTGTCTACGACTTTCCCCGTGGAAAAGTTTCGGTGAAAGTCGGCGTAATGGAATTTGGGCTTTACACCACAAAGTACAGAATGACGGATCTAGCTCATATTTTATCAATTCGTTGACAAGTCCCTTGCCCGCTAACAGATTTGGATGAAATTTTACACGAAATAAATTTTTTCGACACTGATTAACTATGCCAAATTTTATCCAAATAAATTGTGGGGGTCGATTTTTTGCCATTCCGTATAGAACGTGGTACCGCTGTTAATGCAGGACTTGAACTACCGTCGGCGGCGGGAGGTAAAACTATTCACACACTCAGTATAAAGTTTTAAGTAGTAGAAATTGACACTTTTTCATAATTACTTTTAAGAAATTACGAATAATTGAATGCTAATTCCGTTTACAAGCTAGCAGTCATAATTGCGACAAAAACGCATTTTCGTGCTTAGTAGCGGAGCCATAAACTCTAACAAATGCAGTGAAAGTAGCATCGTGACAGCGGGAAAGCAAAGGAAAATGGCCCTTTCTTAAATTATAGCTGCAAGAAAATGTTCGAAAATTTTGTTCCTGTCAAAAAATGCAGCATTCGAGTCTATTATTTCCTTTTTTGACAAAAAATTATGAACAAAATTGAAATTTTAAGCACCCGTGCATAATCATTTCTGTCGAAAATTTGCAACTTTTCTGTCCCGCCCACTTTTTAATCGACGACGCCGCTAGTTGTAAACAGCTTAAAATGTAGATTTTTCTGAAAAAAAACGAATGATTTAAATGATGTCATATGCTCGTCGTGACGTCATTGCAGCTACTTTATTATGCTTTTATTAACGTGACTTTAATCGACATTTTATTATTTATTAAAGATTATTTATTAACGATTACAATTTTATTATTCGCCTTCTCGATTTCTCGGCAAAAAAATCGCGCAGCTCGGAGGAGATTGGTTTGCCGTGCCGCCAATGTTCGCATTAGCGAATATAGGACACCGACGACGACGACTTTTCGATTTCGGCGCCTGCAGCGTCTAACACTCTAACTCGTATCGCTCGTTGGAGTCCCACCACTTCTTTTTTTACAATGTAAGCGCTGTAAATAAATAATACTGCACAGACCGTGTAGCAGTGCGGGGTCATTGGCTACGATGAGGTAGTGTCTGCCGTCAATGCTGAAGTGCTCGAGGTCACGTGCAGACCACGTGATCAGTTCCTGGTGTAAACGGAAACGACGTCTTCGTCTGCTCCAAACGTAGATTAGAGACTTCGACGCACGATGACGACTTATGCCCTGATTAGCTACCGCCAGATAGAACTAAATATCGTAATCAATCAATCAATTAATTAATTGCCAATCAACTAGACTGTCAAGCTACACTGTGTTCCAAAAAGGGATGTCGACATTATCGATCAGAAGTTCGGTAGGCCTAAGGTGAGAAATTAACTGAGCGTCATTTAAGGGGGGAAAGGGCATGAAGTTTACTGACCCCAAGGATCTATGATTTTATTTTTTCCTGTAAATCTTATTTTTAAAACAGTGTTACTGCTGCAAGAACAATACGTTACGTACACTGAAATCCCCAAAAATTACTTAGACCCCCTAAAGATTTACTGAAATGACGCCACTGATCCGAAGACCAGTTATGTCTGAAATATTATGACCAAAATTATTAAAACAAGCGGACAGGTCGCTACGCTCTCTGTTCGCTTGATCTTTGTCATAGTATCGGCCTGCGGCCTCCATTTTCGGCCCTTACGGCCTCAACTCGGCCTGCGGCCTCGATACGTCCACAGCGCTGCAGCGTAGCCGCTATAATTATGCTGATGATGCGTCACCATAGTGACGACGTCTATATGACGTCATAGCCAATCGCAGTCTAAACTGAAACCGAGGTAAAATTATTATAAGATCTGTAAATCCATCTTCAAGTTACAATTAATAACGTCGGGGTCCCTTTTGGGGACACGGTGTAAGTGCAGAGGTTCACGAGTTGTCGTGTTTACAGACGAACGAAAGAAAAACTCAGCTAGAACAATACTGTTGTTGTTGACGCAGACAGTATCAAATCATTCAAGACGTAGATCGGAAACTGACGCACGGTGACGACTTGTGCCCTGGACAGCTACCGCCAGTGACGCAGTGACGTGCAAATTCGTCCATTGGGGGTTTCTCGAATGGGTGAACTAAAAATTTTCTAGTATTATAAATACCTTTTTTGTTGACGCAACTACAGGTCATACTTCCCGACAGATTTTCGCGCGCGATGGCTCAAACAACGCGGCCTCATGCAAGGTCCGGCGTTCGCTGGTACTCATTGTGCCTGTTGTTTACCCACGAAGGGATGGCCAGGCTGAGTTGACCTGGGATAAGGTATAACATGTAATAGAACAATGTGATTTACCCGTTTTCCGATGACGAAATGTTCCCAGCAGAATGCGCCCAGAGTGTATAGCGACTGGTAGACGGTGAAATGGTCTTTGCTCCACTTGAACAGAGTCGACTGCTGCTTACGCCTTGGCTCATGGCGGTCCAATGTGGCTGCCGCCAGGAATAATCCTTCGTCCGGGACTCGAAATATCTCCAGGTCAGATACCGGGGCTGAGGTAACCAGGTCTTGATGCCATACGATGTAGTCCATGCGACCAGTGTACTGGCGATCTACAGTAGGAAAAGTACAAGTAGTCGTTGTAGTAGTATTTGTTGTTGTTGTTGTTGTTGTAGCCTATAGTTGTAATGTAAGCGTTATTAACGTTAGTGGGTGTTGTGAGAAAAAAACTTCGTGTTTCTGATCAAACACCGTAGCCGAACGTTAGCGAGAGCTTGTGCGTTCGGAAAAAAAATTACCATTTGATGAAAAATGTTCTTTCAACGATACTAAATGTGCTGCTGGAAATCCCACGTTTGAGAAAATTGAACGGCAGAATAGAAATTTTGTGCATCCGTAATTTCATCTGTCGGCAAGTTGCAGTTGTCTGTCAAAAAATTGCAACTTCTTGCCCCCTAACTTTTTGAACCCACTAACCGCTGCGTTAATGTATCTCTGAAACTTTCTTATAACCCGTTTACACGATCGAGCAAACATCGAGCAGACATCGAGCAAACGTCGAGCAAACATCAAGCAGGCCTGATGGAACCCTGCCCCCTGGCTTAAATGTAGGCTTAGGCTTAGCACACAGCTGATTACAACCCGCTGATTACAGCTGATTATAGCAGTTACAACCCGCCCGCCTTCCTAATTAGCATGCTAATTATCATAGCTCGTCGAGCTAGCTCGATGTTTGCTCGATCGTGTAAACGGGGTATTAGAATAGCTCAACAGAGTTGATGACAATGACGACGTTGTAGACAGATTAAATGTGTTGGCAGTGTAACGGCAAAGCTTCAAACTTAACGATCGAGAGGTCATGTGTTTGACACTTTTACTTTTAGTCTGGTGGCTATCAAATAGTTACTACTCTGATGGGTGACTGTCGGCAGACAGTTAAACCATCTCGGTATATAACCAACACCAACGTCAACTGGGCTTTCCATCTTTTCATGGTAAGTAAATCGAATACCGGCCCGTCTGGCTGGGGTTAAGGCGGGGCGCGTTCACCTATGTCGGGCGGCAGCTAGCACTGTACGATTACATATGGCATGTGACGCTCTGTAGCTGTCTGCTGGGTTTCCTACTAAAAGCTATACAGCACCTTTACCTTACCTTTCAACCATTATCTTACGCGCACCTGTATGCTGTAGTACAGACTGCCAGACGCCGCTGTAGCACACTTGAAGTGATCTGCGGTAGACGTCGTAGTGTAGTTTACCAGTCTCCGACCAACCACATGACTCTTTCTGCCAGCTGACAGCCGGGTCCATAGCAGCACCGCCAACCAACGCTGTCAACAGATACAGTGAAGTTTTCATCCGACGCAACACAACGTACGACCAGTTGTAGCGTAAACAAGGAAGAGAGCAGGAGGCCTAACCATTTTTCTCCATACGAAACGAGACATAAACACACGTTTGACTACACTAAGTTTTTGCCAATTTGGTCAGTTAATTTTCGGGAAAATTATCAAAATTGTTGCCACCAGATTTCATGTTTTAAAGCTTTAATGCACTAAATTTCATTTCGGCTGGAGCTCCACTTTAGACCCCGTTGGCCAGCCTGGCCGGGAAGCTCACAGCGCTGCCCCAAAGCTAGATTTTAGAAGTTTTGCTTTTAAAGCGAAGGAGAGAAAGAAAAGAGCGGAGAAAAAGAAGAAGACGAAAAGAAAGAAAACCCACCAATTCACATACAATTTCTGGCTACGCCATTGCGTTGCGTCCGCTACGTCAGCTGCGTTTGTTGCGTACTTTTCTTGCGTTCCTTGTGTTTGTCACGTACTTCCTTGCGTGCGTCGCGTTGCATGAAAACCCCGCTTAACGCCGCCGTGGTTATACAAGTGAAATGAAACAATACGACAATGCGTTATAATGCGGCTGTCTTAATAGGCCGCATTACGTTTCTGTCCGTCTGTTTGTCAGTAATGTCACGTTCTTTATGTAATTGTTTTGCTTTCTGTTGTATACGTGTACTGTGTGTGTGCCAGTGCTTGTGCAAATTCGTATGAAGGTTTAACTCACCTATTGCTACCATGTTTAATAAATACAATGTAGGCCTATATCTAGAAAAAGTCGGATTTTGAGTGCTTGTAAACTCTTTCCATGCCCTCAAAGCAAATAGCATCAAATTGGTAAACTTAAGCCCATTGCATTCCATACACATTAGAAATTAACTCTGAGCCTACTATGCGCTTATGATTCGTTAGCCACTGGGGTACAGAAACGTGTTTTGATTGACACATTAAAAAAAATGTTATAGACATGCTACGTTTCTCAATAAATTCTCACAGCGCGGTATAGTTGCAGATAACACAAAATAACGCACGTGTGACAGGGAACTGAGATAGCGAAGGTCGGTTTGAAGGACAAGCGTACGACGAAAGGTCAGATCCGGCTAGTAGTATCACGTCCTTCAGTAAACCCTGTGAAAATATGCACGTCCATCATTGCCATGATCAGTGATAAATGAAAAACAACGTCGCAGTTGTTAAAGGTTAAAAATGTATTGTAAATGTTTGGTGTTTTATATAATTTCACACGTACCTATGCCGAAATGTTTTTTTCGTTTTAAATATGTAACTTGTACGTATTTTGGTTTAGTTTATTTTAGTTGCATGCTTCGTATACACTCCTTACGTAGTTTCTGAACACGAGTCTGACTAACGTAAGCACTGCCAAATGGTATCAACTGTTTTACTTTTACCTTTGCTTTTGCGTTCATTATAAGGCCTAAAAATCTCTGTGCTTCCGGTCGCCGTCTGTCTCTAGAAATTTTTTTTCGGATCCTCAAAAATATTAAGTGCAATTTCAGTTTGCTTTCAAAGTTTTACTAAAAAATACTGTTTGCATCTAATCCGTAATGCTGCAGTATCTTAACTTTAGTCTTCATGTCTACTATTTAGTGTTTTTGTGTGAGTTATAGTGTAATATTACATGAAATGTCATGATATAAAAAAATAAAAATCAAACAAAAAAATCCGCCACCGTTTCAACTTTTTTGCCGGCAAAAAAGCACAGAAATTTTAAAGGCCTATACATAAGTACACCTGACCCTGAATCGTTCAGAAGCTCGTCGGCCGCACGTGGCGATGTGTATGTCGTCAAAGCGGATGTTAATGCGTGTCGGGAACGGTCTGCGCAGGCGTCGTTGTTTGCGCTTGCCGCAGTCGGTTCTTGTGGCCACGCGGTCAGCGGTCACACTCAGTACGACGCTGTGCCACGAACCGTCGAATACCGGCACGCCTTTCATTTCTACCACCTGCATACCGTGACGTTAATCGAGGCCATACTTACGAGGACGAGGACAAGGCCAGAACCATGAGTTTCAGGTCGAGGTCAAAGGTCAAGACGGAGGTGAAGAAGTATTTTCTCTACCACGCTGCAGACGAAAAATGGTTAGGCTTAAAAAGTTCAATGGTATAGTTCTTCATAGAAAACCTCTATCAGAGCTACAGAGCGTCACCTGCCATATGGGATAATACAGTGACAGCTGCCATCTGACACAGATGAACGCGTCCCGCCACAAACCCAGCCAGACAGGCCGGCACTTGATTTACCTACCCCAGATGGATAAAAGGCTGAGTTGATATTGATTATATACTAAGATAGCTTATTTATCCGCAGACATGTCACCTATCCAAGTAATAACCACTCGATTCGTGAGTTGAACCAACGACCTAGCGATCGCAAGTCTAACCTTTTAACCGTTACATTACGTAACCACCACTAAGAAAAAGGAAAGTTTGTAATTTATTTCGCCAGACAAATGTATTCAAACAAAACAACACAAAAATTACATTTTGCTACCACTTATGGTTTAATAGAAATTATTAAAAAAACGCTTAACTTTTTGTGACAAAAATTAAAATTAAAATACATCTAATTTATCTAGACGGAATACCTGGACACACAGATGGCGAGTGTTCAGACAAAAAAATACACACGTTTTGTTTTTTTTTAATTGGAAAAGCGTTAATTTTATTCTTAAACGTTTATTATAGTGAAGACCTGCAGAGAGTATCGGTGTGGTGTGGTAAACCGAGTGTGGCGTGGATAGAAAAGTTGTAGACGACTTTTGCGCAGTCGAACCGCCAGCTTTGGCCGATCTGAACCTAACACACAGTAAAAACAGCTTTAGTCAGTTAAATCAGTTAATCGCTAAGTCAACGTTGCTTTAATAACAAAACTACTTCATAGTAGACTCAAAAATAACAAGGTCGTTAAGCCTCGCTCAAGGTTAAGTACTGCTCGCGCGTATCCGCAGTATCATGCACACGAAAACGCTCAGTATGTCCATATGACCTTGATTTTTAACTTTTGACCGCGATATTTAGCAAATATCTAGAAGTTGTCAAGATATGTTCAAGCAAAATGTTATCAATTCAAGTCCAGCGGCTCCTGAGTTACTGAGTTGACAAAATTGGCGGCTATGCTAAAAATACTGCCGTCGCTTTCACGGAGAGTAATAAACTGGTTCAAATGGTAATGTATGGGTATGAAAGTTAGCACGTTATCAGCTTTAATTTCAATGTTGTAAATAATGTTGTTGAGTGTACAACAGGATAAAACACACCTTTTATATAAGCTCTATAAAAACGTGACCTTTTGATTGGCGTATTGAGTAAGTCCATTGCTTAATCCAGAATACTGCAGTTTTTTTATATTTATTAGGTTTTATCGTTTTCCTTAAGTAAGTAAGTTTAAATGCAAAATTAATCATTATTTCGTTAGTTATTTAGTTTAATTTTTGTATGCAAATATTTTAAAACGCCGTCGTTTATACACTGGCCGTTCAGCTCTTATAAAAATTAAAAGTTTTGGAAAACATCAAGAACGTGTGCTTTTCGTCAAAAATGGAAACGGGCCCACGTCTATAAACGATTACATGCAGACGAGACTACATTATAGGGCTACAATAAGTCTTTTGCGTGTACCTCGTCGAGTAATAGCAAAAAGACACTGCGCGACTTCGGCGGTTTTCAGCTTTCGCCTGTCAGACATTTTGAACGTGAACAACAGCGAAAACTCCTCGGGAAAGTACGCACAGCGCGTTCCCGCTGGTCGTCCGTGGGTGCTGAGCAACCTGGCCGCTAGGAATGAGAACGGATGGTGACTGTGCAAAAAGGTGTCCTCGTCGAAGGGATGCAGGAATCGGAAAGCGTGTACGGCAGAGTGACGGTCGTACGCAATCTCTAGACTAGGAGGCAGCTCGTTTCTGTCGGGTACCAGATAGCGCAGTAGGTCTATTGGTTTCAGATCTACAGCGCACAGCCACATGTATTAGCTAGAAGCGATCAAACATCTCAACCTCTGCCAGAGACAGTGCTGCCACTTAACAAATGCAAAAGGCTTAATGCAGCTCTTAACACTAGGTGGGTCTCAGATCTGAAATCATCGCAATGCACGTATTATGTAACAACGGTTTGGACGCAATTGAGTTTAATGGTAATTAATATATTTTTCTTACGCAACATATAGCTCAAAGTGATTTAACCACAAAGCGGGCAGAGCTGCACACATCTCGGATCCACCAGAATAAGTAGAACAGTTTTAGGCCTATTTAATTTTTTTTACCGTTTTTCGTCTATTCTATATTTCGTTCAGAAAAAAATTATAGCCATTTACCAGAATAGCTAACGCAATATTATAGCGCTGGCACTACGTATTATGTTACTAAAAATTACAAAAAATGTCCGGGGAAAGACTTGTAGGCCTATGTTTATTACTGCACAGCCGAGTACGAAGAAGACCAAAGAACACGTGGATAGGATATTTGGAAAAATGGACAGCAGGTTTTAAATATAGCTGGTCTAGCTGGAGGAAGCCAAAGACGCCAACACAGGGCTAAGATAGATCTAGAGAGAAGTGGTCTGTGCAGCCCGTGTTCCACTGGCAGCGACAATTAGGCATGACCAAAAGTCAAGTATATGTTATTATTACATTTTCGTCTTTTACAAGCTGACCTTTCTTGCGAATCATTTATCATTCTCACTGATAAATGGTCGGTACTTTGATATACGGGTACAGTGCGTCTATGTCTCTCTCTGTACGTACGTACATTATATGTCAGCGTATTGCTGTCATTGACTCCATATATCACTGTATGACAGTATACAACAAAGCTGTCTCTGGGGCATGCACGCGCCTCCGAATAAAATAATTACCTACAGCTAAGATCATATTTCACTAGGCCTAACTGTCAGCCCGCCGTGTATGTCTTGCGGTAAACGTGACACAATGTTCGCTATTAGGTTTACAGCTGCGCTTGTCACACAGTCACATTACAGATCACATGCAAGCCTGCGCTATATTATTATAAAGGCACAGGATATTGATCCGGCAGCCGTATCGATAGCTTCTAGGCTGCCGATACGGCTGCCGATTTGGATGGCTTTCGCCGGTACGTACAAGCACCGAATGGTGCTTATAAGTACCGGCTAAGGCCGTACGTGTCCATGCGGTACGGCGAGCACCCTTTGGGCGCACGCCGTATCGCCGCAGGGACACGGCGGCACCGGAGCAACTGACCGTATTCAACCGTACCATCACGGATCGCCAGTCAGCCAACCGGCACCTCAAGCCTAGCAAGTAGACCATCACAGATCGGCAAGTTTTCTGCTTGTTTGCAAGAATGTCGAATATACCACCCATATTTTACTCTAATTTGTGGTGTCCATTACTGTCACGTACATCTTTGAAAAACGCTAACCCTAATCCATAAACCCTACACGTTAATATTTACACGAATTCTAGTGTTCGGGTGGTCGCTGTACCGCCGCAAAACATTGTACCCATTAGCATTCCCTAGGTGGCGACTGCGTGATGCGTCATGTCAATCAGTGGCAAGCCCCGCCCACTCTGCTGAAAAAATAGCCTAAATGCTATTGTTACGGCTGCCGGATTAATAGTCATCAGGTATTATGGAATTTTTTAGTTCGCCACATACTACTAGCAACTAGTTCTTAAATAGTCTATACACGCAACAAACACAGCAGAACAATTTTTCTACTAAATTCTGTTTGGCTCTAAATTAGGCTTATTACTAACACTCCGACGTTGGTGAATAAAGACATTCACCACAGGAAAGCCATAACGGTATTCAAACTTTGCAGCTTTAGGCTGTTCGTCGTCAGTCGGTAGATAAAAAGCAAACAATGGAAACAAAATAATATCAAAATAATCACATAAATAAAGTCAGCGCGGTGCAGAGAGACGATGTTCTATACTGACCAGTGCACGGGCGTGGAAACTTGTTGTCTTCAGCAATTGTCATTTTCATCATCATCATCAGGAGCAGCAGCAGCAGCAGCATCGCTGGACTGACGTCAGTTTATCGTCACCACCATCATTGTTTTTATCCGCTCATTTTATCATCAGGCTGGATTCAAGCGACACGATAGACTTTGGACGTACGTCGTTTCTACAAAAAGTTTATTTATTTATTTTAAACTTGGAAACACCAAGTAGGCAGGCAATGTTAATGTCACTTTCGAGCACCACAGTAGAAACAACGCAAATACTAAAAGACCGATTACATAAAACAAAACATTAAACGAAAAGGGGGAAACAAACGCAAAAACGAATACGCAACTAATTCAGAGACAAAAATACTATTAGTATTCGCACAGGATATTCATCCGGCAACATTACTAATAACCGCTAAAACTGGCAAGTTTGACTATATTTTCGAATACAGAGGCGCGAGCATCAAATTTTTGAATTTGGAAAATTACTCTTTCGAACAAATAGCCATTTCTCACCGGGGTGGTTATTAATTCGACTGCCGTATTAATAGTCAACGCGATTAGTATTGCATGGCTTTACTTCGTGTCTCAAAAAAACTAAGTAAGATTGATTTTGTCAAAACTTCGCTAAATTTCCACCGACTTTAATAATTTATTTAACAAACAGATGGCTAAGGCATTAAAATTATGTAAGGTGCATTCATTTTTTACTTTACTTTGTGTCAACACAATACTATGTTAAACTCTGATGTTCCGAATTGCTAAAATAGGCTATGGTTATTAAAATCATATTGCTCACACTTGCATTATCAATACCGGATAAGGTGCCACGTGATTTGATAATTTTTTGGTGCTAAATATTCTATACTGAAAATAGCAGAGGACAAAACTGCTGACGTTGATAAACTCAAAACACGTCCGGTCGATGAGTGAATGCGGTACCTACGTGTGACTAATTATCGTTGATGCCGCTATCAGCCAGTGGCGTCGTCGATTAATACCCCGTTTACACGATCGAGCAAACATCAAGCAAACGTCGAGCAGGCAGAGATGTGCGGATCCCGAAATTTTGAGTCCGCATCAGTTCGAGGATTTTGACCTTGAGGATCCGCGTCAGTTCGCGTCCGCACAAAATTCTGCGGATCTGCGGACGGGTCCGCAGTACGCATATCTCTGCAAGCAGGCCTGATGGAATTTGCTCGACGTTTGCTCGACGTTTGCTCGATCGTGTAAACGGGGTATAAGCGTTTGTGTTCGTGTACGAGGGCCACACTGCAGCATAAATTCTGACAATTTTGAAAAAAAAACTCTAATGCAAACTTAATATTCTGCTAACTAAATCTCATTATAGTCTGCTTTTTGCTAACTAATTCGCTAGAACGTTTGCAACAACTTAGCATTGTGTAACAATTTGGAACATCCGCGTTTCACAAGGTAGTGCGTTGACATAAATTAGGCGAGCTAAAAAATAAGTGCACCTCAGGTAATGATATCGTCTTGGCCATCTTTTTTTTCAAAAATTGTCAACATTGTTAAAAATTTGGCGAAGTTTTTAATAAACAATTTTGCTTAGTTCTTTGAGACACGGTGTAAAATTTCACATACAGGGACAAGTCCGCACGCTCAGTGAATGGTTTAAAATTTTGCATACTGACAAAATCTTTTAATGTATTAAAATTTGTTTCAAATTTTAACGATTTGACTAGAAAAAATATTGCCAAACATCCACGTACACGACTGTGACGTACAAATAGTCTAATGCATTAACATGTCTACAGGTTGTTTTATTTGGGTTGACAAAAAAACCGCGTCATTTTAATTTATGGCAAATAAACAAATACATAAAATAACAAATACATAAATGTACTGCCAAGAAACAAAAATGTTTTATTTTAGGCCTATGTGTAATTTTGTTCTCTTTAACACGTGCGTTAAACTGTTTTGCAACACGTTTTGCAAAGTTTTTACATGTAAGTCTAACTTGGCGAGAGATAAGTCATTAAGCGAATATTAAACATTGTGACAAGCATAGATACAAAAAGCCAAGTTGGTATAGGCTTAAGAACTTACCTGGATGATGATGCATCGATTGACTGAACAACCACCTGTCGTATGGTGACGTTACGGCATGACGTCATCTATCCAGTATGTAAAATTTGTCACGTTTTCTTCTCTGATTACTTTAACCACCACTATCAGTCGCTTGCAGTGACAGATGTCGTGTCTCCGTATCTATCGGACTTGTATTATAATAACGTTTATGCGGCTCAATGCCGCGTGCGGTATCCCACAATTCACCCCTAAGCCCTTCCCCAAATTTGCCCTCGCTTTCTTTACCCCTACCGACATGACATTTGCCTGCCTCTTTCATTCACTTTAATGCGATTTTTAGATAACAAAAACTAAAACAAAAAATTCTTATTATCAAAAAATGACGGATTCGTCAACAAAAACTACCACTATAGTGACAAAAGATATGTAAACTAAAACCACACTTAAACGACAGAGACTGAAACGAAAACGAAAACAATTTCAGCCAGACATCAGATTACACTGCAATACCACGGATACGAAGCTAATACATTGCGCGGTGTGCCTGTTTACGTCCCAGTTTCCGCTGACAGTTTCACTGCGCCTATCCACGGAGGGATGGCCAGGCTGAGTTGACATGAAAAAACTAGCAGAAAACTGAAACTGGTATTAAATGGTAAATCAAAACGACGAAAATTGCACCGCGGTTTAGCGTTACCGCGTCACGAAGATCGTCTCGAGTGGCAGGCATAGCGTTTGGGCCTAATTTGCCTGGTCGGCGCCGTACGAGGCTGCCTGTGGCCGTGAGCCCGTGATTCAATTAAAGCACCCGCACAACGTCGTTCGTACGCCGGCTTTTATCAAGTGTCAACAAATGATGCCGCTCTGTAATCTGGCCGACGACGCGCCGCTAATGGGGTCAAAGGTCATGCTGGTGTCATTACGGGATCGCGTCGGGGTCACATAAGCCCAAGCGCCGCTATACTTCGATTTGTTGACGGCTTCTCGGACGATAAGTCGTACCGGTCGACTAGCGCCATTCTGACGCGTAGCCTACACACTATTATTTCAAACCAGCAATATACACTGTGTCTCAAAAAAATGTCACACTGTCATTTTCATATTTTTGCCAAATATTATCCGATTTTCCATTTTTTACTGACACATTTCGTGGACAATTTGCAATAAAGTAGTTGTTGAATATCTCACCACACCTTGATTATGTTGTTACACTACCTTGTGAAATATAGATATTCAAAATCACTATAATCAGAATAAATACATCACAAAAAATTATCTTTTGAAACAATTCTTTACTAATTTAGTACTGAAGTTAAATTATGTTTAGTTTTTAATACAAGGCCAGCGTTTGAAAACAAAAACAAATGACGTTATTGTGAATAATGGTATTTAATGCGATGACAAAATACCGGCATTGTAACATGCCATTCAGCAACAAAGACAAGGCAGTGATTAGAAATTTACGTCACTTCAAAAAATACGTTTTGCAGAAAATACTGACTAAATTTTTGAAGACAAAATGCAAAGAGAACAACTGAGCATTTTACTTTAAAAATGTGAGAAACGCGAAGCACCGACTAAAGGCATGAGGCTGCAGACCGAAACACGCGCATATCTGAAGAGAACGGGACCACTGTGGATGAACAGCTAGACCCAGTAAGGCAGGAAGTTTAGATACAAACGTATCTTTCAACACATCAGAAGATGGTTCTAGCACAGTGTAGCATTGTAGGCCTACACTGCGATCTAAGTCTGAAGTGTCTTGTTCGTTTACCAATGTGATTGTTGCCTATTGTTAGTTTTTCTTACATTTATATTTTACAAAGTAATGTAGCAACACAGTTAAAATGTGGTAAAATATTTAATAGTGATTTTATTGCCAATTGTCCATAGAATGCGCTAATGAAATAAACTTGAAAATCGGTTAATATTTCGTGAAGATATAAAAATAATATAGTGTGACATTTTTTGAGACACAGTGTAAAAGTAATTAGGCTTCACAACGTATGTTTAATTTTGAGCTGGGCTATATACAAGCTTATTAGTTAAAAAAACGTACTTGTAAATTTTGTAAATGTAGGCCCTACGTATATACACTGTGTCTCAAAAAAAGCATGTGACTACATTTTTTGCAATAACTGGAACAATGAATGTCCAATTATAATAATTTTTGGCACACTTATTAATGAGATTATATGTCATCGAATGGTGG
>Ga0056128_1003285_pt1 | contig 19774 bp, 8 predicted proteins | sample WorMetLIZISLAND2_FD_71113 | JGI IMG/M metagenome (GOLD analysis project Ga0056128, IMG submission 71113) | Marine gutless worms symbiont microbial communities from Max Planck institute for Marine Microbiology, Germany - Olavius geniculatus... ... | reverse complement strand
ATTTCTTAAAATTTGCATCACACCACTTCTTGTTGTATGCAGTTTACATTTGCAAAAAAATCATTGAATTTTACCTATGCATTCAAATGTTACCAGTAAATGTAAGTTGGCTTTACTTTAGCTGGACCACCCTGTACAATTTGAAATTAAACTGTTTGATTTTTTTTCTACCAGACCAGTCTAAACAGCTCTCTGATTATATTTATACGGACATGAACTGTAAACTCGAAATGCATTGGACAGACTTCGTGTTCGTATGAACATTATCTTATTTTGATAAATGTAATGCTATTAGGCTAGCAGTTTGATTAACTTAATGTCAGTAGTTAAGCTGTCAGTTGCATCGATAAAAAACTGTAACTAAAATAATGTAAATACTGATACTGAAACTGGCCTGAAATTATTTTTTAAAACTTTATAGAAACTATAACTGAAAAAAATTTAGACACTGTATAGAAACTTAAACTAAAATGATTTTGAGAACTGGAATAACAATGCTCACAATAAGGTTCTTTGAGTTGCATGCGAAAATCGACGATTAATGACGCGATTAATCGTTAAAGTATTTTAGCGATCAGCAACAATTTTAGTCGTTAAATTTTCGATTAACGTCACGTCGTAGGAACACATTATGATGTGACAAGGATTTGGTATAATATTGACAACCATTTTCTGGAAAACGTGATTGTTTAAAACAAACATTTGAGGCCTTAGGGTCATAGGCTACTGATGACAACATAGACCTACTGTTGTCTCGGTGCATTTGTTAGCTGAATAAGTTGATAAAAATGTTAATACTATTGCACTGTTATTGTTGTTAGTTTTAGTCAAAATTAACGTTAACTTTTAAAAAGTTAATAATTATACAAATTTTCATCCTTACCGGTTCTAATTTTAATCACCGAATTCTAGTGTTAACAAGAACAATTTTATCTCATGTTCTCGATCTCGAGAACTAGTGACTTAAGCCTGCATCACTATAAACGTGTGTCCGTGTTCAGGCAATATTGATATTCAACTTGGTCGAGTTTAGTCCTCTATCGTACGGGGGTCGAGTCCTGCCGGACTGGAGCCAAGCTTTGGGCTGGCTAATGACTCTCACGTCGATAACGATGATTCCCCTGTTCGCTGTCTATCAGTACTGCAAGCTCAGAACACGACAGCCCTACAGACAGCTCAGCTTCTGCCCGGTATATTGCGACACTTCGCATTGGATCTGTCCTGCTTTTTGAGATCTTCTCTTAAAACTAATGCCCTGTTTGCAGCGAACGAACTAAACTAGACTGAAATAAATTAAACTGTCAATTCGTTGCTTTGTACAGTCCGCACTAGCATTTCGGTTTAGTTCATTAGGTATAGCATATGCAACGCACGCAGCGAAAGCAATGAACGCAAGAAAAGTACTATGCAACAAACGTAGGCTAGCTGACGCAACGGCCAAAAACGTAAGGATAGAGGCGGTTACTGGTTGCATTAGCTATTCAGCTGCGTTACATTCGGTACGTTGCGTGCGTTGCATTGTAAAGCCCTTTTTATAACCCACGAACCAGCTGAACAAACATGAATTTAACTGTTGGCTTTGTGCAGTCCGTACAGCGCTACTGGACTAGCGTTTTAGTTAGTTCAATTCAGTTCATTTACGTCGCTTTATGCACTTGTTAAGTTTCTGCTGATCTGCGACGAATCGCGTCGCGTCGCAGACCAGTCGGCGACGGTGAAGGCTAAAGGTTGACACGTCGGCGACTTACCGGTAAATGGACGATGGGTCGACATTGCAATTCGATGCAGTATTATGTCTAGCAGGCAAATCTAACGGAATTTCGATTCAACGAAGAGTTTTTATATTCGACAGGGTTGTAACGTCGGCGGCTGAATTATAATGTTTCTATCGAAAATTATTTGTGGCTATTATATTCACCTCTATTATACATTATGGTAGCACGTTAATAACAAATCAAGTAAACAACAAAACAAAATAACAGCAGAACGGAAACAAACGCTTTAACTAACTCGGCAGGAAAACTAAATTTCTGTGTGTCGGACTTTGTATTCTACTGTGTAACACAATGCTTGGAAGAGATACATGAAGAAAAAAACGATCGAGAAACTTTTACAATGTCAATATTTAGCTTATTTGTCCCAAGTAACTTCGTGAAGCATCTATTGAATACAAAATCAACCTAGCTAAGTGTTATATTGTTATGAAAAATAATTTACAATTTGACTTGTAGCCTTGCCTGACGATGGCATAGAAATGGTCTCGTTTTAACAGTTTTATCAAGATACGATTTCGTTCAAACTTCAAGTTTGTGCCGACTCAGTTTAACCACTGTGACTGCTGCTGCTGCTGATGATGACGATGATGACGACGTGCGTTTGTCTGTGTGTGTATGTGTGTGTGTGTGTCTGTCTTTGTTTATATCTGTCTGTTTGTGTCGCTGTATATACAGCGCCTGTGGAAGTTGACTCAGTCGACTGCTGATTGGCTGCCGGCAGACGCCGCCGCACGACAGACGCTGCAGCAGCAGCGCTTGACGTCACTCACCATGACGTCACACGTCGACGCCATGACGTCACCGCCGCCTGTCGGACTCGTCGGCTACCGGTCCCGGCTGTCGACCGATGACGTCACATACTACGCTCCCAAAGATGGCGGCGGATTTGTCAACGTCGCCTACGATGATCAGCGTTACTGATAATAACACCCCGGTCAACGATCCTTCACTCTTGAGCACGTTTATAATAATAAGCTAATAATAGTAGGAATAATTCAGCATTGATATAGAGAGGGGACGGTGCGAATATACAGCGGCCTCGCCGATTTTCGACCTGAACTGAAATAGTTTATAACTTTTCACTTTTGTACCTATGACAACAAGTTATCGATTACGCTCAGTCTATCTACACTGTGTCCGGAAAAAAGTAACCCCCTAGACATCGTACAATAAAAATGTCAGATCTAAACAAATTCAAATAAAATTTCATAAGATTAATTTTCAGTAAAATGCTACAAAGATCATTAAATTTTGTTTAAAAATTTTATTTCTAAGCAAAGTTACGAATTGTTAAATATCGATAACAAAATATCACTGTTACCAATATGGCGTTACGTAAGTAAACCCTGCGGTTAATGTACATTTTTGTAACTCCAACCAAAAAAACACCCGATTCTGGCAACATTCCGTATCAACAATGCATTATTTATTTGCAATCAAAGTGCAAAATTTCCGTCAAATCTGCCAAAACAAACAATAGTTGCAGCAACTTTTGTGAGGTCACCCCAGAACACTTCAGTTTCAGGTCTCTCGTGTCTGATGTAATCCACAAAAACCTGAAACTGATGTGTTTTGAGGTCACCTCACACAAACGTTTTATGTTGTATATTTCGTATTGTTACTGTTTTAGCAGTAAACGAATTAATGTAACTTGTTTTAAACGCTCTGGTGTCTTGTGTTTAATAAATTTGATTTGATGATGCAACTAATCGTTAGTTGCTGCGCTGTCTTTGTAACTAACATGGTTAGAAGATAGATTAGATAGGCTTATAGACAGCTAGATAAGTCCTATAATTTTATTTTCCAACCATGGTAATTAGTAAGCCGATGACATTGTTATAGTTACCGGTATTCTAATAACCCATGACTCCCATGACAAGGGCTAAAAAGTTGTTCCAAAAAACCTAGTTTAAAAGAAGTTTTTTTAAACTTTAAAAAGCTTTAAAGGTCTAATTTTAGGTTTTTAAAAGTGTTTTCGTTGTAAAATTTATTAGCCCTACATATTTTATTTTTTATACTTTAATCGTGATTTTTGAGTTAAGACTTTAATCACGTCAGTATGCCGTTCACTCATAAGAAAGTGTATAACACATTTTTCAGGGTTGTAATGTTGTGCACAATGTTTATTAGGTAAAAAATTTAAAAGCCTAATTAACTTTTGTAAAATTAAAAAATGTATAACCTATTTTTTAAATAAAGGTTTTTTTCCAGCTCTGCCTATGACACTATGATTTTTATGTCCATAGTGACGTGTGGTTTGGCGTAAATAGGCCTATCCGGAACTCCAAAATCCAAATGCACGAATATGCGAATATCAAACGTTTAACAGACGTCATTTGTCGACAGACGTTTTCTTGGTATGAGCGTAGTATGAGACTATGGTTAACCATGTAGGCCTATGAGACTAAGCGCTGTTTAAAGCTTGTTTACTTACTAAATTGTTGCGCAGCGTCGCATCCTTGGTAACGGTTACCAAGGACGTTGTCGTGCATTTTTTCCGCTGAAACCGAATAGAATGAAAACGTATGAGTAAACATCATAAATTGTTGACCACACACAATGTAATATATTGTTGATTCAAGGCAGGATAACTTGATAAGATAAGAACAGTGTTAAATGCGAGCCGTTAATTACCTGGAGAGTACACTGCGTGCAAAATGACGGCGAAGGGCCTGCACGCTACCCGAATGGAGCCAGATTGGGCTAGGGTCCCACCGCACGTGCATACCTATCCGAACCCACCTATGCACTTTCGGTAAGAATAACCGTTTCACTCATAGGGTGTTTACACGATCGAGCAAACATCGAACTGGCTCAAGCAGGCTTATTGGAACCCCACCCCCTGGCTTAAATGTAGGCGTAGGCTTAGGCTCTTAGCCCACAGCTGATCACGTGCTATATAGGCCTTCGAATTACAGCCCGCCCGCCCCCCTAATTAGGATGCTAATTACCATAGAACGTCGAGCTAGCTGCTCGATGTTTGCTTGATCGTGTAAACACTTTATCAGTCGGATTATTTTTCCGGGTTGTTATTTTTATGCCGTTTGTACATTTAGGCCTATTCCTATGGCTTTAGTTTTTTCGTGGTGTATTGTGTAGACCTATAAATTATCTCACTGTATTTTGCTAACTTTTTAGTTTCTATTTTTTGATTATCCACTGTAAATAAAAACTGAATTTACATAACACATACTAAAAAACCTCTAATGTGCTTAGTTAATTAAGCTCTATGATTTGGATAGGCCTATATAGGCTCTGGACGTAGGTGGCAGTGAAGCCTTTTGGTGCATAGGAGTTTATTGCAGCTTTCTGCCTTGTAAAAATAATTAAAATAATTGTACTAGTGACAGAATAGATGTTCTGCTATGATTTATGCTAGTTTTGTTAAAATGCTGCTGAGCAAAAACATGAGATCTGTCTGCATAGGAAAACTCCGGCTGAAAAGTATACAGCGGTAGAAGGCAAAGCAGCTTATCGGGTTTGATCTCAGTTGTTGGCATTTATTAACCATCTGAAGTGTTCACTGTAGAACTCCTGTATTTTCCTGTAAATCTGCATGTGTTATTGTAAATCTACATCTGATACTTTGCTTGGTTGTCATTGTGTTATTAAAAATGTACAGCAAAAGACATGGCCTGCTCGATCCATTGCATATTGTTATTTTCATTTTCTTACCAAACTTCCACTGCGCCCAATACACTTTGTTTAACAGAAGTTCTGCTGTAGGCCTAATGCCACTATCATAGTTATCTTAGTTTTGCAATTAACTATCGAGCTAGTGCTGTTCTTGGAAGCTGTTCGTCAGTGATAAAGAATCCCAGATTTGGTTTGGCAACTGTTTATTTTTACTCCACTCAGGCCTAACTGACGTCACGTCGATAGCCAACAAGAGAGAGAGAGAACATTCTGCAAGAAGTCTATGCAGTGTACTCTGGCCGGCGAAACGACGAAAATCGTTTTTCATTTTCTGGGTGTTTTTCTTAGTTACTCTAACTGCAGTTATAATAATATCTAATTATCTATAGTATCTGTGGTATTTATTGATGGATTTTCACCAGATTTTGACAAATGTGGATTTTTAATGATAAACTTATTAGATAGGCCTACTGGGGTCAACCGATTAATCAAAGCTCAAGGTCACATCGTAAGTTGATAAAATGGTCCAAATATTTTAGAAAAAGTAGGTGGGGACTGGGGGCATTCAATCCAAAGCTCTGTTTTTTTGGTATGTAGTGCACTGTGCAATATCTGAGGTGTAATTAGACAGCCTTTATGATGACATAAATTACTCTGAATGTGTTCGTAGAAATGGTGGGACAAATGGCACTGGGAGTTGCCGGAATGGCGCGAGGAGCACTATCGACTGGACCCCAAGTTTCCGGTGATGAGGCGCAAGGAATTCTGGCCGGGCGTCGAGCGTCCCGCCTACCATCCGTGGTCCGACAAATCACCGGTCCGGCCGGAGTTTCTGCGCCAGGGCAGCACCCTGTCGGAGGCGACGCGCGCTGGGGCGCTGTATCGTACCCACTTCAACGCCAACGACCCCCTGACCACCTACCAGTTCACCAACGCGATGACGTCGACTCAGAACAAGCGGCCGGTGACGTCCGTCTACGGGCCTATGCTAAGGGAACCTGTCTACGGGCTGCGAGCTAGCACCAACCGTCATGGCTTCATGCCTGCTCACGACTTTTATTAGACTAGCTCTACCATCGCTGAACTCATCGCCGAACTCATCGATCTATATTCCACTGTATCATCTCATCGACTTTTTAGATCCTTTTTCTTTTATGCACCCCTATGATAGTTCACGTTGCGCATCTTGTCCGTTCGTCTGTCCGTCTGTGCCGCACGAGTTCTGAGCTTAAAACAAAATGGCGTATTGATGTGATCTTTGCCAGTTGTGTTAGTTTTTAGTTTGCATAGTTGATAACTGGACGTCAGAAACGTCAATAAATTATGCATATCTGGCGCAGGCAGCCACACGTTTACAGTTTACCTGCGGATGGTGTCTATAAGCAATGCGCAGGCTGCAAGGCTCAGGCGGCCACTGAAAAATATTGGGGCAATATCTTTTGTTGTTGACAGTATGAGCTTATAAGATCGACTTCGTAAGGTATTAGCTATAGGCTACTGAAGCCAAATTGCGTATATTAACATTTGTATCACTCGGCAAATCTTGATTTTTTTACTGTCATTAATCTAGCAATTAAAGTGGATGAAAAGTATTTTTGTGACATGTTTCTCTGTCAGTGACTCGGTTTTTTAAAGCAGGTTTACTTTTTTTTGCAAATTATTACCCCAGCTAAGGCGAGTGCTAGTTCTCAAGCGTTAATATCTACATTTAGTAAAGTAGTTTAGCGCGACGCATTTATTTTCGATGTGATAGCGTTTTGCGATTGATTTACTGCGAATTTCGTGTTCAGTATTTAGCTCAAAATTGCTAAAAGTGAAAATCAACTATGCTTGTTGCGTTTCACAGGCTGCGTCGGATTTTATATAGATCATCGGTTGGAGTTTCAAGTAGGCTTATAAATTTAGGCTATATAAAATATGATAGTCATTGTGCAAAACATTGATGAGATTTTGCCATAGTTTGCTACAAACCAGGTTAAATTTTCAATAAAAATATATTTTTCACTTCATCACCTAGCGTCAACGTACACTGGTCCCACGTACACTACCTTGAAAAAAATTAATTTATCACAAAAACATAACATACATTATAGTCTCCAAAATAAAAAATATGATTGATTTCTCATTGTAAAAATTCTTTTTTCTGTCACAAAAAACCGTACCAAGTTATAACTGATATTCAAAGTGTCTGTTTTAGCGCAATAAAAAGCTGTTACTAAAAGGCGTAATCAGTAATCGACTGTTCAAGGTCGTGCCAAGTGGCTGCTGTTTTTACAGTTTATCATAAGACAAGAAGGACTAGCAAGTAAGATTATTTACAAATCACGTTATTCTGCAAACAAACCGCACCACAGTGTGTACATGCCCCGGTTTTTTGGTGATAAACTAACCTTTATTTTTTTAAAGTAGTTTTGGTGTAAATTTAATTTTTTTCCAACGGTGCAAAAACTGCAAAAATTGATTACAATTTGATAAAGTTATCATCAATTATGTAGTGGCCTGTTTTATAAACCACTGTGTAATGTGTATACAGTATATAGGCCTACACCAGCGCCGTACGTATACCGGGGTAATTCCAAAAACTATTTTTTTAGTTTTACAAACGATGACAACTCGCACTGCAGCTGCGTCGTATATTCAGTGACAACATTTCATCTATCCGTAATGTCAGTATGTATGAACAAATTTTACTTTAAAAAAACAGTCTTGTAAATCATTTAACATTGACAACACGCTGATGCGCACGTGTGTTTGTTTACGTTAGCCGGAAATGCCTCACTTACGTTACGTTACGACCACAAAATAGTAATAACTATTCTACGCGTGAAAGTTGTTGTTTTTTTCGCAAAAAGCTGCAAAATTAATATGAAACCTGCGAGCAGACAATATTTGAGCGTGTTCCGTAATACAGTAAGTGTTCGGTATTGTTACACATTATACTAACGGTTTTGTTTGCAGATGTATGATTGAAACACAAGTTTGGAGGCGGTGCCCTTGAAGTTTGACTACACTCAGTGATGTAAACAGGACCAGAATCTGAATAAAATCAAATGTCCAAAACCAATATTGAGACTAGGATCGACTATTTTATATCTTAACAATGCCACTATCGATGCACTGTCCCTGCCTGGCACGCTGGTATTTAATATTGTTATGGTATGAGCTTTGTTGAGCTGGTAAGCGAAATGCAAATATATCATCATTCTGTCTTTTCCGAGTGTGTTTCAAGTCGCACATGATTGTTATGTCAGTTAAATTGCAAGAATAAAATTTTGGGTTTAGGAAACGTAAAACATATGTAGCAATATCAGGTAAATAAAACCTGCACAGAATAACAACATTTGTTGTACGCAACAATTGTTGCAGCGTCGTCTGTATGCCACCCAAGTAGCTGGGAAACGTGCTGAATCAAAACTACAGCTTGCTGCACAAGATGCTAAGGTATATTTGTTTTGTGCTGCATTTCAAGTTTATTTTAATTTGCTGTATAATACATCAATATTGCAGCTGTCTAACATTTTTTCAGTCACCTTTGTTTTTTCTACACATCAATTTTTGGAATAACTGATAGCTGAGACATTTTGCCTGTATCATATAATCAACTGAGATAACTCAGTATCGGTTTCAAAAACTAGTTTTTTTTAGTTTTACAAACGATGACAACTGGGCTGGACTGCTTTGCAGTCTGTCATTACTTTTACTCTCATCCACAGGTGTTGACTAACAGTCAAGATTTGTTTCACTGGTATGGAATGCATGCTGTATTCACATACAATATGCCTGCTCAATGCTCATGGTGCTACAGAAGTTAAGAAATTGTCATTTTTGGCATTTTAGCTTTCAATTTAAATCAGCGATTAATTAGACATTAGGCCCTAATTTTTGTAAAATTGGCTGTTTAAAAAATTTAATCAGCTCCCCTCAAGATGACATTACGAGTGTTGTGGATGTATTATTCAATGCTGTGTGCAGGTAACCAAGCTGCCGAATGGTGTTCCTGTGGCATCGCTGGAGAACTACTCACCTCTGTGTCGTGTTGCTATTGTCTTTAATGCTGGACCACGATATGAGGCGATTGATAAGTATGGTCTTACACACTGTCTGCGAATGGCTAGTAACCTGGTCAGTTTTGTATTTTCAGTCATTCTTGTTATTGAACCCATTTTTGGATATTTCTTTGGAGTGGACGGTAAATGTTTTTTTTATCCAGATTTGTCAATAATTTGTTTTTGTTTGCAACTTTTTCCGTGGAACTTTTGACTGCTTTGGCTCTCTGTCTTGTAGTTTTTATATTGCTTTGTGGTTCTCCTTTTCTGATCAGCTCTATGTGTTTTTTGATGTCACATCATGTTGTTCCTACTTCCTTTACATTTAAATATATGTTTTGTTGTTTCTCTCACTTAGCCATCGAACTTTATGTATTGCCTTTCTACTGCACTGACTGTAGACCAGAGGGCTCAAACATGATGACTTAAACAGGAAGGATTTTGTTGACAAGTGCTCCCAACATGATGTGCAGCTGCCCATCTAATTGCCGAGCTTTGAACATGAAAACAAAAATTGTGTAGAAAAAACTGGCATAGAAAATACCTAGGACAGGAGTAACTGATATGATATGTTGATTTTCATTTCCATGAAATTGCACATATTTTGCACAATCACAACTTGCATGGTGACATGATTTGCTTTTAATGCAATTAGACAGCTGCATATCATGTCAGCACTAGGCACCAGCATTTCTTCTTGATGTTTACTATAAACTAGTAAATATGATTTTAGTTGTCAGCTGCATTGTATGTAAACTGTGTTACTAACTAAACTGAGGTGACTTATTGGCTTGAATTTTATGGTGGTTGTATTTCTTGTTTTTACTAAAACTGTTGCAGAGGTCACAAAAATCCACAGCGTTTGCTATTGCTCGCAATCTTCAGCAGTTGGGTGCCACCCTCAGGTGCAGTACCCACCATTACCAACAGATTGAGAGAACTTAGTTTTAGCTGGCTTATGTTTCTTATGTAGCATTTGTTTATTTGTTTATTATTAGATATCAGAATGAAACATTGATGGATCTCACAAATGAAATTTTGTTATTTGTAGAATTAGAAATAGATCAGAGCAGTTTGCATTTGCAGACTTCCACGTGGAGACAAATTTCATGCCAGTGTCGTTATATTACTGGCATGTTATTTTGCTAACTGAATTAACCAGCTTTAGAAACACAAATATAAAATGTTCAATAATTTAACATGCTGCACTCAAAGGCTGTTTCCAAAAAAAAACTCAAAGGCTGTTTCCAAAAAAATGTATCCCCTATAGATGGCAGCAGTTTTTGGCAGATCTTACGCCATCACTTGTGCCAAAGGAGATAGTATTTTTATTGGTAAAGGTGGTAAGTTAAAATCAGCTGTTAACAGTGGAGGTGCAGATTTTTTTGCAATCTTAAGATCTTTTCACGTCATGAGATGACCCAGGGTTTGTCGATGTGCCATCAAGGTTTTCTTGGGAAATCTTATGTTCTCGAAGTTAGGAAGATCCCAGAAAAAGCTTAGGAAGAAATTAGCCATTTTATAAATGTGTAGTCCCTAGTGCATGAACTGATATGTGGAGTGAACTGGTGTTGTGGAGTGAACTGGTGTAAAAGACTGTATTGTATACTGCATGTTTTACAGTTGCTCAACAACAAAGGAGCACATGATCTACACTATGGAGTGCATGCGTCAAGATGTGTAAGTAATAATACGATATAATACATGATATGACAAATGACTTGCTAGTATAATTCAGAACATAAAGTAACAAGAACTAAAAATAGATGCCTGGTCCCAGGTAATAGGATTAGCAAAATGGCAGTAAGAAATGACACAGATATCACAGCAGTCTGATACTAACATACAGGGTGTTCGCATAAAGAAATGAGTGACTACAAGCAGCCTGCTGTTTACGTAAGCGTGTCATCTACAGGATGCGACCAAAAACTGTTCCAATATGAAAATTGCTTTAACTTGGTCGAACAACAATAAATTCCTACAAAATTTTTAGCATCTATATATGAAAGGAAAGTAAATCAACATATCTGAACAAAATTTGGCTGCTGATTAAATATTGTTTGGTGGTAGTCATGATGTAACACTGAATGCATGAAATGTGTTGTGACAACAAGATAGCTTGTCCTAACCAGTGCTGTCAGATGCTACTATGCTAACCTGCTTTGATGGTTAATTTCAATTGATTCATTGCACAATAAACTGCTGAAGTTTTACCATTGCAGCCCCCAAAAACCCAAAACGATATTTTGACTTTTACACCTCCAGCAAGATGGTTCGCTGAAAGAGAAATCGTGAGATGGTTGAGATTCTGGCTCGCAAGACACGTGATTTCGTACCTCCCCAAATTGCTCAGCGCTGACACGGTGAGCAGTTAACCATATGAAGTTTATTTCAATGCAGGTGTCATCGCAGCGTTACTGACGGCACTGGCCGAGACAAGCAAGCTTGTTGTCACAACGCGTTTCGTGATGCCACGAATGTTGTTTGTGATTTGCAGGGAACTATGCAGTGAACTGCTGAGTCAGGTCGCGCTGACTCCGTCGTTCAAACACTGGGAGCTTAGTGACATGGAGCACCAGCTGCGTGTTGACGTGCTTCAGTTCCACCAATCGCCAACCAGCCGTGAGTACTGACACACTCACCGAACTAGGTTTCTCGACTCTGATTGGCTGCAACTGTCACGTGACGTGTATATGCATTAATATATTGGTCACGTGGTGTTTTTCAACAAACTGTCAGATGTTTTACAGTTACTTGACAAGGCCATAATGGCAGAACATCGTGTATCTGTTGTTGATTACATTCTCAGAAAATGAAAAAAAAGAACTTTCTACATGATGTTTTTTTCCTGGTGTTTTTAATGTTGTTTTACAGTGTGTTGGTGAATAACATGTTTATTTTATTTTGTAGTGAGATTTGTATTCAATATTGAAGCAGCATTTTGAAGAACTTTTTAGTTGGGACGTTTTGCTGGAAAACTGTGGATGTACAATGTTTGCCATTCTGGCATCGATAAGCATTGTCTTTTACAAGCATCATTAATGATTGTTGTTATCTTGTCATCTGGTGCATCCAGGCATTTGAGGGTTCTCACTGTTTGTGTAAGAGTGAACATTTGGTTGACCCCTAGCTCTTGTGATAGCTTTGTCACATGTTTATAACCTGTATCTGTTTATAACAGGGTTAATGGAGATGATACACAAGGCAGCTTTTAGGGACACAATCGGTCATTCACTGTACATGACTGAAGATCGCGTTGGCTCCTTCACTCCGGAACATGTGAGTAATCTTGTCTTCAGGCACATCGAGAGCCACAATGGGGCCTGGGGAAACATTCTTGCGGGGCCCCCTAACATTTTCATGGGGCCCCTCTGGGGAGAAAATTTTAAATTTTTTTTTCAAAATGGTATATTCTGGCCTACTTTATATTTCTGGCCGACGGCGGGGCCCGCCCAAACGTCGTGGGGCCTGTGGTAGCTTACCCCCTATCCCACCCTCTCGATGGGCCTGCTTGTATTTGCTTATCAGAATTGTTAAATTATCATCTGGGCTCTTGAGAACTTGATTTCAGCATTTTGTATAAGTTTATATATGCTGTTGGTTTGACAACAAAAATGCCATCCCATGTAGAAGAATCCCTTCTGGCTATACTACGGCTGGCAAATTGATTTGAAAAATCCGGATATTTGGTTTTTAAGTTTTCTGTTTGTTATGGAGTTTAATGCATATCATATCATATCTAGTTTTTTTGTAGCTAGTCAGATTAAAACACTTCGCTATTTTTGGTAGAAATGGTGTGACCGGGAGCATGGCATTCTTCCGGTATTGTAACTGTGTCCGGTCTCCTTGTTTATTAGAACGGAAAAAAACCTAAAGAAACCTAAAAACGCTTTCCAAAAACCTAGATTTTCAGAGGCCTAGGTTAAGCAGGAAGAAAAGGAATCTGTGACCAAAAGCTCAGTTGTGCCTCTTTATGGAATCTGGTACACCACAATGTGATCACATTTTTAGTGTTGGCTACCTGGGAAATTGATAACGCTGAAGATTGATGCTGTGTCTGTAGCTAGAGGAGTTTGTCGCAACTCACTACGTCACTGGCAACATGTCAGTCGCTGGTGTCGGCATCGACCACGACAGACTGACGGAACTTGTTGGTAAAATGTCGATTCGTGACGGACCCAAACCTGTCATCATGCAGAAAGCCAAGTACCTCAGAGGTGATGCGTTGTCCCTAGTATTTCACTCAGGCTAATACATATCGCTAAAACATGAAATTGAATCAGATTTTTCAGTAATAGGGCTCAAGCTTGGATGTAACTTTATCTTGAATTGGACTTTTTATTTGGCATTTAGTTATCAAGGAAAAAAGGTTAATGGTTGTGTATAGCTCTTGATGATAACCCATCTCCAGAGCTATATGCTTGCCATATGGGATCACACCTGCCACCCGACACAGATGAACCCATTGAACCCACCCCACTGTAGCCCCAGGTAGGCAGGCTGCTACACATTGTATCTACTCTGGAGGGATGGAAGTGATGGCTGGTTATATACCTAGATGGTTTACCTGTCCATGGACAATCACCCATACCAGATGATAGTGACCTGACTGGTAGTCGAACTCAGCGACCTCTTGATGACAAGTCAAACATTCCGGCTGCAATGCCATCAAGCCTTCTTACCAAGGTTTTTGTGTAATGTAGTTTTTGTTGTAATTCTACTGTGATGCATGTTTGGTGTAACTAAGCACCGAATGATTTGCTGATTGGATCAGATTGATTGTGCATTGTTCGACTGCTCAACATTGAATGCAGGGGAGAAAGATTTAGAGGCCAAATCATATTTAACAACAACAAGTCAGCTTGGTAATTAAGATGGACAGATACATTACGGTGCTTTCTGACTGGATGAAGTGATGCATGTAGACAAAGAGAACCAAATGGAGGGGGTGTCTAATCTAATCTATTGTCTAAGCAAGGCTTCCAGGTGGGATTGTGTCATAGTGGAAGTGGGGAGTGTTAACGTGTTGTAAAAACAGGGACAGTTTGTAAGATTCAAGGGTCTGGCTAACTGGCCATTAAGATGATGATTTTGATGAATGTCTTTTGTCCTTGCTCTGTTTTATTTACACACAAATTTCACAGGTGAATCACTCTGTTGGAAATTTGCAGCTGTCTGTGGGAAAACCGCAACTTTTCTGCCATGCGCATTCTTTGTATAGGATACTGCACTGTGCAGAGTGCTGTCAACGTTAGGAAGCCGTCAGATTTTGTATGGAACTGGCTGGAGGCTGCGCTGTCTGAATCCTGCTTGACATGTCGTGCCAATCTAGGTCACAGGCAGCTCACACCACAGCAAGCAGCTGCTCAGCTGACGTGTCAAGCAGCATTCAGACAGTGTAGACGAGACGGACTGCCGCACGAAGTCAGCCAGCTTCCAAAGTGTTGACAGCACTCTCTGTAGCTCCGCATATTGGCAATATATAAATATGATTAGTATTACGTGTGGCTCGGTAGTCTAACGGTAACATGTCGGACTTGTAATCCTGAGGTAACTCAAGAGGCGCAGGTTCGCCTTCGCACTGGGACACTGCCGGGTAACGACCTTAGGCAAGTTGTTCACACATGTGTACCTCTGTCACCAAGCAGTATAATTTGGTACCGGCTTCACCACTAGGACGTAAATAGGCACAACGCGCGATACGCTGGCCCTGTATCTGTGGTCTTGCAATGTAAAAACTGGTGTCTGGCTGAGGGCCTTAGGAAACGGAGATCAGCGCCGCCCTATGGGCCGTAAGGCTCGGGAAGGACTTTACGTTTTTTTAGTATTAGTATTAGTATCAGTACAGTGCTGTATCAAACTTACACCAGTGCCATGGACATGACTGGTAAGCTGTTCTGTTTTTATTATAATCACTTTTTGGCTGTTTTTATCGTGGCTGCATCGTGTCCCAGCTGGTCGTTGTTTGTGTAGCCTAGCACTAGAGTCATGCTTGAGTGACTGAGGGCCGATTAATTCATGTCCAAGTTAACTTCTGGGTTACCTAACCTAGGTTATCTTGGTCATGAGGTTAAGTCCAGAGGTTAACCTTTGTCACGTTTATTCACGGAAAAACTAACCAGAGTTTGCTAATCTGCGAGTTAAACTTTGTCGATATAACCATGCCATGAATCAAGTGTTTCGATTGGCAGTAGTAGCCATGTGGCTGTTCATTTATGGCCCACTATAGGCTTATGAACTAAATGGCATGTCTGTGAGTAGTAGAGGATATTTAAATGGCAATTACTTTACAGCTTATTTAGACAGGATGCAATAAATGCAATACAACACATTGCAGCAACTACGAGAATTACAATTTCAATATTATGATCGCGATTACGATTATTACAAGGAGTTTCAATCTTGTTAGCTTTACTGCATAATCACCTCTATGTAAAAGTCAACTGTTCCGCGTGAGGCACGCCGCGAGGTCAGTCACTGGCGCAGACAACATTTTCGTGCACAGCAACATGGCGAATTCCGCATGTAGAAAAAGTACAATCATATTACAATAATTTTGCTGACTGTAATGATAGAATTCACTTTGCACAATGCTGTCATGGTTCTTCATTTTTTGGTTCATCGATCTATGACCGTGAAAGGTTTGACGAATGTTCTTATTTACACAAGTCCGCTTCGATCTTGCACTAATTGCAGGTTAACCGCTCAAAATCGCTTGCTAGGCTACACAAAGGCCAGCTCGAAGACGGTGGAATCACGAGAAAAAAGCATGCTTTAGACAAAGGGGAGTGGGCGTGGCAGTGGTGTACAAGAAATTTGAGCAAAGCTCACAAGACGCGCAAAAGCCTATAGCATTTCCAGTTCAGTAGTTATAAGTTTCGAAAATTGCATATCACTTGGACTCGGCCCATCGGGACCCTAATACACATCGGCCATAGGCGCGTGTGGCGTTGGCGACGGTGGCGTCTCCTTGTGAATGATAAAGACTTGTGCAGCCTCATATCGCGAAAAAATCCGTAAAAACCCCTATTTTGGCGTTCAAGGTCACTGAATTCAGCGCCAATCGAAAGCCAGTATACGATTTCCTATTGGTGATTAATAGTAACCTAAGCCTTATCTCGCACCGTTACTGAGATACAGCGAGTTATTGGCCAAAAATCGCAAATTCTGACCACTCCCTCTCATTTAGCGACCTCGTTCGGGGTGACCCCTTTCGAGTTTACGAAAAAGCTTTACGGTTCCTGAAACTAGAGTCTTCCAGGCAGCCGATGGTGAAAATTTGGAGATCCTAGCTTGGACTGTTTTTGCCTGATCCACCCGTGTGACAGACAGACGGACGGACAGAATAGCGATAGCTAAGACGCGCTTGGCGCGTAAAAACCAACGACGCCACTGACAGTGTGTCACTTTGGTCTTTTATTAAGCTACTACAGCCTGACATTTCAATAAACCATAGCTTTTAAGGTCACGAGAGTGCAAGATGTAAAGAAAACGCTGTTGCACTTTACTTTTGTCGTATTTGATCATAGAATACAACGATATTAGCTCGAATTTGTGGCTCGAGCAGCATTTTGTTTATGTTTTGACCTGCCGTGACCTAATGTAAGCCATTATGTAGGCCAGGTCAACGCGCATGCGCACTGGGCTGTTATGACCTTGCTTGTTTACATATGACGTCAGGGTCGTGTCAGACGTAAATAATTCTTACATTGTAAGGAAAAAAGTCAGATTGCAACGTAGCTGTCATATAACGAGCTGAAAGAAGCAATTCGCTATGTCAGAAGCATTAACAAACGATGGACATTCCGAAATGGATGGTAACGGAAAGCTGTTACATCATCCGACGGTCGACATTGTCACTCCAATCGATCTGTTAAATACTACCATGCCATTGGACGCTGACTGCGGGGGCGTGGCTGCAGCAGGAAATCCGCCGCTTCTTTACGCAGACGATGCTGACGGCAAGTCGGAGATTGGAGGATTGAAATCGGTGGACTCCATGCCGCGCCTGCTACCGATGACGTCAGATACGTCGCCTGGGGCAAAGAAAGATGTCCACGCCGACGCCGACGATTGGGTTCCCGTGGAGAAGCTGCCGTTCAACATGCGGATTATGAACCTCAACAACTTTCCCAGCACGCAGACGCTGTTCCGCACGAGCTACCGGGCGCACTCGACAGCCTGCGTCAGAGCTAAACTGGGATCTGTGCAGAACACGGCCAAGTCGCTGGATCTCGTGCGGAACCTGCTGCAGAAATTCATTGACAAAGAAATCAATGTGATCATCCAGAAATATGTTGTTGACTTTTTCCAGCCAGCTCTGGAAAACATTCGGCTGAATGCCGGCGATGCGGCCGTGTCAGATGAACACATGCAGACAGTTTGTCGACAGATACTCGAGGAGGCAAAGAAGATGTATGTCAGTAGTGACAGTCGGTTGAGTTTTATGCCATTCGATAACAATGCAGACAGTGCATCAGACACCGGCAGTCAGTGTGAGCCTCGATCGCTTCGCCATGCCCAGCTGCTGGGGTACCGCAAGCGACGTCTGTCATCAAGTTCTGAATCCAGCTCTGTTACACACCGACTGAAGAAGCGCGGCCGACCGCCACATCTCCAGGGTGGCTCGGGACGATCCACGCCAAGTCGGTCAACTAAGTCGGACACTGTGCGAAGACAAGGGCCACTCTGGGACCCCGACCGGCTGAAGGCAGACACCCTGTTTGTCATGGGCTCCAAGGCGAACAAGGCACTCGGTCTGGGGGCGACGCGTGGCCGACTGTACATCAAGCATCCGGACATTTTCAAGTACGGCGGAGACCAGGACGACAAGGCATGGCTGCATGAGCGGCAGTACATGCCGGCGACCGGCGGTCGGACCTACCTACTGATAGCCGACGACATCCGGGACCTGGCACAGACAGACGAGTACAGATCCAGTGGCCTGCTGCAGCTGCAGGAACTGGAGCCGGGTTTCTCAGTGCCGGAGTGGATGCTGGAGAAAATGAGGTGTCAGATGCGGTTGATGAGGACTGACATCGGACGACGACCTTCAAAACTGCTCCACGACTCCACGCCGGTCATCAGTTCGCAGGAGGCATCCCCGGCTAACATGAATACTCTCTCTCCTGAGCCTGACGATGATGATGATGATGATATTAATAACAATGACGTTGATGATGACCGGCCCTCATACGTTGCTTCGCCGCTTAATGCCACCGGCGGATTTGACGAGCTAACTGTATCAGAAATGACGCATGCTGCAGTCGAGGTGTTCAACGGCGCTGCTGAATTCACTGATAGTTTCTATAATGGATAATGAATAACTATGACAGACATCAGCAACATTTTGTTAGATTTGTCATTTATTTGGATCTGGTCTCATTAAGTGTGTGTAGTTTCAGTCTAAGTGTGCCATGTGTTGTGACGTGAACATTCATTATGCGGTTGTTGATTATTTATTTGTCAGTGCAAATTGTTTGCTTACATCAGTGGCATTATGGCAAGGATGGCAGTTTCTCTCATCCCTTAATTTTATCCCATAAGAAAATTTTATATTAAAAATACATAAATTGGGGCAGAATATTTTCCATTTTTTTATGGAATTAAGAGTATTTAGAGCATTCATTGTCTTCTCTGTTGTGCATCAGAATTTAGTCCTGAAAATGTCATTTCAGGGGAATTATGAGCACTAATAATCTCTGTTCGAAAATTCCACCCTGCTGTTTCTGAATTCTGTCTGTCTGTCTGTCCATCTGTCTGTCTGTCACACAGTCACCGCAAAACTCGCCGTTTCTTCCCTAGCGACAGCCTTGACCACCGCCAGTGCTCATTTTACCATCCCTCGGAAGGTAGAAGGCTGAGTCACACAGGTGTCAGTCAAAAACGGTGCAAGCTAGAATCACCAAATCTTCACCATCGGCTGCCTGGAAGACTCTAGTTTCAAGAACCGTAAAGCTTTTCCGTAAATTTGAAGGAGGTCACCCCGAACGAGGCCCTAAGTGAAAGGGGTTGGGCAAAATTTGCGATTTTTGGCCAAGAAGTCGCTGCATCTCAGTAACGGTGCGAGATAAGGCCTAGGTTACTATTAATCGCTAATAGGAAATCGTACACTGGCTCTCGATTGGCGCCAAATTCAACGACCTTGAACGCCAAAGTATGGTTTTATGGATTTTTTTGGCGATTTTTGGCTGCGACAAGTCTACACTGTGTCTCAAAAAAAAGCATGTGACTACATTTTTTGCAATAACTGGAACAATGAATGTCCGATTATAATAATTTTTGGCACACTTATTAATGAGACTATATGTCATCGAA
>Ga0056128_1003284_pt1 | contig 19774 bp, 9 predicted proteins | sample WorMetLIZISLAND2_FD_71113 | JGI IMG/M metagenome (GOLD analysis project Ga0056128, IMG submission 71113) | Marine gutless worms symbiont microbial communities from Max Planck institute for Marine Microbiology, Germany - Olavius geniculatus... ... | reverse complement strand
TGGAACGTGATGATGTAGTTTAGAATTGACTCCTTGTTTGACACATTCCAATGAATGACCACAGGTTTGGCGGTGATGCTGTTTCAGAAACATTTTGACAGTGCTCAGTATGAAAGCCATAGTGAGGATGGGCTACAGAAGTTACGTTCTGATGCAGTGCCGATGGTCTTTGAGGTGTCATTAACAGCTGTGGAGACAGTGAAGTTAGTGAACCGAAAACAGTTCAGTAAACAGGGTACGTGTCAAATATTGCTGTTGAGTTTGCTGTAGTGTGCATGCTACACTAATACAGCGTGCAACAGCTCAACAGTTTTAAACAAAATTCATACTGATTTTAAAGAGACAATTTGCCACAGATTGCACAAGTTTTACGTTATATTACAAAAATGGCAAATTGTTTCATGAATAGTCTTTGAAAATTTTGTCAAAAATATTGAAACGCACCAAAAATAATGACATTTATTTATGGGCATCTTTTTTATTGCCCACTCTGTATAGTTATCAAACCTGTAAACCTTCATTTAAAAGAGGGCAAAAACCCGGGTTTACGGGCTTAATTTTTGGTGTCAGTCTGTCATCCTATGCAGTATAAAATTGCAAACGACAGTTTTTACATGTACTTTTTTGAGCCGAATGTTAAGCTGTAAGCTTGAAGGCCGGGCCCAATTGGTATGAGTTGTCTGTCTGTCTGTCTGTCTGTCTGTCTGTCTGTCTGTTTATAATGGATGTATTTTGGCTAACTAGTAGATAAAGAAAAGTTTTTACGCGAATAATTAGGTCTGTCAAAACAAACCTAGGCTTGCAAAATTTTGACGATGCAGTGCAAGGTAAACACTTTTAAATTTAGAAATAAATGGAAAGGGTAAGAAAAGTGTGCACCTTTCAGTGGAAAACTGGCCGTATCTCATATTTTTTGCAAGGTTTCAACCTATTTGTCTTATGCTCATTGCTCATAGCCTCATGGAGTATAATTACTATAACGGGCAATAGTGGCAGTAAGCTTATAGAACTCGTAGGCTATTGTTTAAAACAACTTACTTCCATAAATCTAACCACTCACAGTCTAGTCCGCGTACGGCTCCCAACTCGCGAGTCTGCCTCTGACATTTGTCCATTAAGTGCAGGCCTATGCTAAGGTAACTACGGTACCGGCCGCCCGCTCGGTACCCTGGTTTGGAGGCCATAAAACCCGTACACCTGGGTTTGAAAAATACCTACCGGGTTTGCATTTCCTAGTGCCCACTTACTGTCAAGCACATAATGTTTGACTGTTGAAATGTTGGTGATGTTTGTCGCAAATAATTTATGACCACCTATTGTTACTGATCAGCTTTGTGTTACTGTTACAGCTTATTCGGTGTCGGATGAACACCTGTACTTCAAACAGCAACAGGAGCCAAGTGCTACAACTACAACAGATGTCATGACACTAGAGACAAACGCTCAGATGTTAGACGATGGTAGTAATGCAGATCGTATGGACACCGACAGCGACGTCTCATCTCTAGAACAAACCATCAATTGCAGCTCGAAATTCGGCGATTGAAGAAACATGTACCAGATGTTTACCCGTGCGATGCTATGCACGAGGACTTGTCCCTCCATTCGTTCGTCTGTCTGTCACAGCCGGTATTGTATCAAAACGGTTAAACGTATCGTTCATATTTTTTCACCACCGGATAACCCCATCATATCTAGACCCCTAAGCCGCCGTCATAACTGCTGTCGTCAATTTTTTTTATCAGTTATCTGCCACCGTTGAAAATGTATTTCGACTAAGCCGACTTAGCTGATGTAACATTTTATGATGCACCGCCGGAGAAATATTTGGCTACCTAGTCAGATTCAGTCAAATGAGAGCAACACATACTATAGTCATTCAGCTGTCTCTGTGCATCAAATCAACATCATGTGATGTTCATATGTAATGAACTGCACTATTTGCTTTCCTGTTATACACAGTGTTTCAACAAAAAGGCACTTTTTTGTTTTCTCCAAAACTCACTCAAATGACAAAAAAATATTTAATGAACAACAAAATTTTGTTCATATATTTTGATTTAGTATTCTTTAAGCTATGACTGGTAAAACATTTGTAGAAATTTATTGTTATTCAACCAAGTTATAAAAAAAACAAAAAAGGTGCCTGTTTAATGGAAACACCATGTACTTAAACTCATTACAGATTGCGAAACTACAAGTTGCATCTGAGCACTGCACTATGCAATTATAATCTACAAGAAATTTGAGCTAATGCTTACGGGACGCGCTAAAGTCTGTAGCAGTTCCTGTTTGCAAACTGACAGTTTATCTCCAGCCATTTCGTCGCGACTTTTACGGGGGTACCGCTCTTTGATGCCCTCGTGCACAGATTTTCTTGAACCTAGAAAATCAAGACTTGGACTGTCAAAATTTACGTTCAATGCTGAAAATTGCATGCGCAGCTTGTCCTTGTTTATCTCAATTGATTTCGGCGCAATTCGCTCTTGCAATGTGTCTTGCAGCCCGAAATCACCAAAAAAATTCATAAAAAGCCCTATTTTGGCGTTCGGCGCCAATCGAAAGCCAGTGTACGACTTCCTATTAACGACTAATAGTAACCTAGGCCCTATCTGGCACCGTTACTGAGATACAGCGACTTATTGGTTAAAAATCGCAAATTTGCCCACCCCCTCTCATTTAGCGCCTTCGTTCGGGGTGATCCCCTTCAAATTTATGAAAAAGCCCAATTCAGTGATCTTGGATAACCTTGAACGCCAAAAAAGAGAGTTTTATGGATTTGTTTGGCGATTTCGGGCTGTGACGCAAATCTATATCATTCACAATGTGGCGCCACAAAACTATCTTTATGCGATCCAGATAAAGAATTTGGTATTTGTATATTAACTTAGCGTGAACACCCCAATTTTTAGCTAAATTACTGAACCCGAACTGCTATAGGCTTTCGCGCATCTTGTAAGCATTAGCTCAAATTTCTTGTTTACTCATGCGTATCATGTTCATTGAATGATATTGTTTTTCATCTTTTGATGTGGATAAGTTCCGTTTTTTTATGCAAGTGAATTGCAATTTTGTCATGATGGGTGGATTAACTAATAATAAATGCCGTTCGATTTACAATATGCATGTGTAGAAACAATGGAGTTTTGAAAGAATTATGAGAAGGTCTTCAAATAAATGAGCACGTTAAAATCTAGAAGAAAGTTAGTAATAATGATTTGAAAAAACCGAACCAACCCTAATTTCATTTCATAAATCTAAACAACCTTGATGCTCTTAATACTAAGGTAACTGTCAGTAAATGTTAACTGAGCTACTAATGATTGTAATGACAAACTATTTGCAGTGTGTAGAATGTTTCCACTTTTGATGAAAATAAAGCTGTAATATTTGTGCGTTCAGGTTCAACAGTTAAAGCAGCGTGAGGCCAGCTTGGAGACAAACATCAGCAAGTTCCTGAATGCTGATTAAATCGAGAAGCTGATACAGCTGCCTGGCCAGAAGGAACACAAAATCGTTTGGTCAAGTGAAACAGTCCAGCGATGCGTCGGCATTTGATCAGTTGTAGGCCATAATGGGTATCATGGGGCAGAATAACTGAAAAATTTTACATTCATGACAGATTTGGAGTTTTTCGTTAACTAAATGTGCAGTATAGTAGTATTGATGCTATAAGTACATGTTAGCTGCCAGATTTGAACTTATATTTACTGGTGCATTATCCTGTTGAATGTTTTTTACATGCTGGTAGATTTGATCTTTTCCGACCGGCGTGAAATTTTGCATGATGGTCAGTACTAGGTTGAATTTTATAATGCCGGTCCAAATTTTTTTGGGGAGGGAGGCACACCCCAAAAAAATTTCAGGGGCCAAAAACACGCAAAATTTAGCCCGATTTCAAACGACTTTGAAGTTCGGCGGCGAATGTCTCCGGAAGGGATGAAGATATTTAAAATCGGTAAGTTACTCGTTTGACAGCGATTCCTCCCGCGTTAGGCGAAGCAAGTCCGGTGAAGTTTGGTCCAGTGACCTTGGAGATCTAGATGTGGAATTGTACCCACCGAAAACGCATTCTTTGGAAGAAATTATTTCGGCCCCTAGGGGGTGTTGCGCCCCTAAATTTTTACACGCGCTAGAGAATGACCAAGTCTAAATAGCGCATCCGCCACCAGAAACGGGGGCCCTTCTTACAACTTTTTTCAAAGCCGAGTCAAAAATTACCTTAAAATGTAGCGTATTAGACGAAATATCTTTGGAGCCAAAGGGAATAGCTTTATAAAACTTTGCCACGTGACGTGCTGCTAGATGGGAGTGATCACGCGTGTACAACATTTTGGGGCACCGCCTCCCTTAAAATTTGGAAAAGCAAAAAACGTGCAAAATTTAGTACGTTTTACGAAAACTTTCGAGTTTGACCGCAAATATGTCTGAACTAGATAGAGATATCGACAAGCTGGAAACGGCTTATCAAACACGTTTAATTCCGCGTTAAACAAAAAAAATTGTGTAATCTTCGGTTTTCTATGAACTAAGTTATAAGCGCTCATTTTGACTCACCCAAAGCGCATTATTCGGAAGACCATATTTCGGCCCCTAAAGGGTGTAGCGCCCCCAAGTTTTTACACGCGCTAAAAAATGACCAAATCTTACTAGCGCACCATCCAACGGGGGCCCCTTTACACTTTTTTCAAAGGGGGGTCAAAAATTGGCTTAAAAATGCAATAGAAGAGCGCCTATAACGTCGGAGTTAAAAAGTGTAGCGCGACGAAACTTTGAAACTTGACGTGTCTCTAAGTTGGAGTGTTAGCGTTAGTACAAATTTTGGGGGCACCGCCCACCTTAAAATTTGGCAAGGCAAAAAACGTTCAAAAATCGGTGCGATTTACGACAACTTTCGACTTTGAGCGCAAATGTCTTTGGAAACGATAAAGCTAGTGACAAAATCTAAACGGCGTTGACGAGAACTATCTTATCTGCGTTAAACAGAAAAAAATTTGTGAAATTATGTCCACCGCGAACAAAGTTATAAGCTCTCATGTTGACCTACTCTAAGTCGACAATGCGCGTTCGGCGTATGCCAATGCATTTGAGTTGAGGCCACGTGACTTTGATGCCGGGGAAATTTTACCCCCTTCCCTTAATTTTCCCCCAGTCGGACTTAGAGCGCCGGGCGAACTCACGTTGGACTTTGCCCAAATTTCTAGTTAGTACGCCCGAAAGCGATAGCTTGCGGAAAGGGCTTATGTTTTAGCCCAGATGTTTATTAGTCCGCCGGAAAACGATAGTTTTCGCAAGGACTTACGTTTTAGCCGTGATGTTTTATTTTTATAGTCCGCCCGGAAGCGATAGTTTGCGCAGCGGACTTATGTTTTACGCGTGATGTTTTATTTTTTTTATTTTTTCCTTTGCGAGATCTCCGAGATGCGTGGGCCGACCGGCGTGAAATTTTGCACGATGGTTAGTACTAGGCCCAATTTTATAATGCCGGTCCAAAATTTTGAAAAGCACACCTTCAAAAAAATTTCAAGGGCCAAAAACATGCAAAATTTAGCCCCATTTCGGTCAACTTCGAAGTTCGGCGGCGAATATCTCCGGAACGGATAAAGATATTCAACATCAGTCGGTTACCCGTTCGACAGCGATTCCTCAGGCGTTAAACGAGGCAAGTCGGGTGAAGATCGGTCCAGTGACCTTGGAGATCTAGATGTAGAATTGTACCCACCGAAAACGCATTTTTTGGAAAAAACATATTTCGGCCCCTAGGGCGTGCTGCGCCCCCAAATTTTTACACGCGCTAGAGAATGCCCAAGTCTTACTAGCGCATTGCCATCGGGGACGAGGCTCCTCTTACAACTTTTTTCAAAAGGGGGTCAAAAATTGGCTTAAAATGTAGCGTACTATACGAAATATCTTTGGAGCTAAAGGGAGTAGCTTCATGAGACTTCGCCACTTGACGTGCTGCTAGATGGTAGTGATAACGCGCAAGCAAATTTTAGGGGGCAGCGCCCCCTTAAAAATTCGGAAATCAAAAAACGTGCAAAATTTAGTACGTTTTACGACAACTTTCGAGCTTGAGCGCAAATATCTCGGGACCCGAGTAATATAACGACAAAATCGAAACGGCGTTGACGAGAAATATCTTTTCGGCGTTGAACAAAAAAAATTGTGAAATTCCGTTTACCATAAACAAAGTTATAAGCGCTCATGTTGACTTACCCTAAGTCGACAATGCGCGTTCGGCGTATGTCAATGCATTTGAGTTCAGGCCACGGGACTTTTATGTCGGGGAAATTTACCCCCCCTTTCTAATTTTTTTCCAATCTGACTTTGGGCGCCGGGCGGACTCACGTTGGGCTTTGCCCCAAATTTTTAATTGGTTTATGTTTTACTACAAATTTTTTTTCGCGCGAGATCTCGGAGATGCGTAAGCCGACCGGCGTGAAGTCTTGCACGATGGTCCGCACTAGGCCATATTTTATAATGCGGATCCAAAATTTTTGGGGGCACACTCCAAAAAATTTCAGAGGCCAAAAACGTGCAAAATTTAGCCCGATTTCGGACGACTTTAAAGTTCGGCGGCGAATGTCTTTGAAACGCATGAAAATATTCAAAATCGGTGAGTTACTCGACGAAACTTTGGCACTTGACGCGCCTCTAGGTTGTGGTGTTAACGCAAATACAACTTTTGGAGAACCGCCCCCTTTTAAAATTTAGCACGGCAAAAAACGTTCAAAAATCGGTGCGATTTACGGCAACTTTCGATTTTCATCGCAAATATCTTTGGAATCGATAAAGCTAGCGACAAAGCTAAACAGCGTTGACGAGAGCGATCCTTTCGACGTTGAAAAGAATAAAATTTGTGAAATTCCGTCCACCACGAACAAAGATATAAGCGCTCATGTTGACCTTCCCTAAGTCGACAATGCGCGTTCGGCGTATGCCAATGCATTTGAGTTAAGGCCACGTGACTTTGATGCCGGAGAAATTTTACCCTCACCTTTAATTTTCCTCCAGTCGGACTTAGAGCGCCGGGTGAACTCACGTTGGGCTTTGCCCCAAATTTCTAGTTTTTTTCCTCGCGTAATCTCCGAGCTCCAAGCGAAATTTTGCACGATGCTCGGTGCTGCGTTTATTTTTATAATCCCGGTCTAAAATTTTGAAAAAAGCCTCCCCAAAATTTTTTAAGGGCCAAAAACATGCAAAATTTAACCCGATTTCGGTCGACTTCAAAGTTCAACGGCGAATATCTCCGGAACGGATGAAGATATTCAAAACGGGTGAGTTACTCGTTTAACATCGATTTTTCCCGCGTTAGGCAAAGCTAGTCCGGTAAAGGTCGGTCCAGTGACCTTAGAGATCTAGATGTGGAATTGTACCCACCGAAAACGCATTTTTCGGAAAAACATATTTTGGCCCCTAGGGGGTGCTGCGCCACCAAATTTTTACACGCGCTAGAGAGTGACCAAGTCTTACTAGCGCACCAGCCACCGGAAGCGGGGGCCACCCTTACAATTTTTTTTAAATGAAGATCAAAAATTGGCTTAAAATGCAATAAATGAGTGCCTATAACTTCGGAGTTAAGGGGTGTAGCCTGACGTAACTTTGGCACTTGACTCGCCTATAGGTTGGAGTGTTAACGCAAGTACAACTTTTGGGGGCACCGCCCCCTTAAAATTTGGAAGAGCAAAAAAATGTTCAAAAATCAGTACGATTTACGACAACTTTCGAATTTGACCGCAAATATCTTTGGACTGGATAGAGATATCGACAAGCGGTAAACGGCGTTATCAAACACGTTTAATTCCGCGTTGAACGAAAAAAAGTTTGAGCGTAGTTTTTTAGAAAGTTAGTTTTAAAAAATTTTAAATATGAGCGCACATATCTCTGGAATTGATAAAGATAGCGACATAATCTAAACGGCGTTCATGAAAGCTATCTTTTCGGCGTTGAACAAAAAAAAACTTTGTGAAATTCCGTCCACTAAGAACAAAGTTATAAGCGTTCATGTTGACCTAGCCTAAGTCGACAATGCGCGTTTGGCGTATGCCAATGCATTTGAGTTCGGGCCACCGGACTTTGATGCCGGGGAAATGTTACCCCCTCCCCAATTTCCCCCCAGTCGGACTTAGGGCGCCGGGCGGACTCACGTTGGGCTTTGCCCCAAATTTTTAGTATTTATTTAATTTCTTGCGCGAGATCTCCGAGACGTGTGCGCCGATCGGCGTGAAATTTTGCACTATGGTCAGTATTAGGTCCAGTTTTATAATGCCGGTCCAAAATTTCGGGGGGCACACCCCAAAAAATTTCAGGGGCCAAACACATGCAAAATTTGGCCCGATTTCGGACGATTTTGAAGTTCGGCGGCGAATATCTCTGAAACGGATGAAGATATTCAAAATCGGTGAGTTAATCGTACGACAGCAATTCCTTTCGCGTTAGACGAAGCAAGACTGGTGAAGTTCGGTACGGTGACCATGGAGATCTAGATGTGGAATTGTACCCACCGAAAACGCATTTTTCGGAAGACCATATTTCGGCCCCTAGGGAGTGCTGCGCCCCAAAATTTTTACACGCGCTAGAGAATGACCAATTTTTACTAGCGCACCCGCCACCGGGAACGAAGGCCCCCCTTACAACTTTTTTCAAAGGGGATCAAAAATTGGCATTAAATGTAGCGTTCTGGACGAAGGATCTCTGAAGACAAATGGTATAGCTTCATGATACTTTGCCACCTGACGTGCTGCTAAATGGGGGTGATAACGCGCATACAACATTTAGGGGGCACCGTCCCCTTAAAATTTGGGAGTGCAAAAAACGTCCAAAATTTAGTATGTTTTACGACAACTTTCGAGTTTGACAGCAATATCTCTGGAGCCAATGAAAGTTGCGGCAAAATCCAAACGGCTTTGACGAACACGATCCTTTCGATAATTTCGAACAAAGTTATAAGCGTTTATGTTGACCTACTTTAAGTCGACAATGCGCGTTCGGCGTATGCCAATGCATTTGAATTCGGGCCCCGTGACTTTGGTGCTGAGGAAATTTTACACCTTCCCCGTATTTTCTTCCCCAATCGGACTTAGGGCGCCGGGCGGAATCACGTTGGGCTTTTCCCCAAATTTCTAGTTAGTCCGCCCGAAAACGGTAGTTTTCGGAAAAACTTATATTTTAGCCGTAATGTTTTATTAGTCCACCCGTAAGCGATAGCTTGCGAAGTGTACTTATGTATTGCTACACTTTATTTTTCCTTTTTTTTCCCTCGCGTAATCTCCGAGCTCCGTTGGCCGATCGGCGCGAAATTTTGCACAATGCTCGATGCTGCGTTCAGTTTTATAATCCCGGTTCAAAATTTTGACGGATGCTCTTCAAAAAATTTTTAGGGGCCAAAAACATAAAAAATTTGGCCCGATTTTGGTCAACTTCGAAGGTCAGCGGCGAATATCTTTGAAACGGATAAAGTTATTCAAAATCAATGAGTTACAAGTTCGACGCCAATTTCTCCCGCGTTGAACGAAACAAGTTTGGTAAAGTTTCGTTCGGTGACCTTGGAGATCTAGATGTGGAATTGTACCCACCGAAAGCGCAATATTTGGAAGACCATATTTTGTCTCCTAGGGGGTTCTGCGCTTCGAAATTTTTACACGCGCTTGAAAATGACCAAGTCTTACTAGCGCACACCCCAACGGGGACGTTGGCCCCTTTTACAAGCTTTTTCATAGGAGGGTCAAAAATTGGCATAAAATGTAATAAATGCCCGCTTATTACTTCGGAGTTAAGGGGTGTAGCAAGACGAACCTTTGGCACTAGACGTGACTCTAGGTTGGGGTGTTAAGGCAAGTATAATTTTTAGGCGCACCGCCCCCTTAAAATTTCGGAGAACAAAAAACGTGCAAAAATCGGTGCGATTTACGAAAACTTTTGAGTTTGACCGCAAATATCTCTGGAGACGATGAAGATAGCGACAAAATCTAAACGGCGTTGACGAAAGCTGTTTTTTTGGCGTTGAAAAAAATATTTGTGAAATTCCGTCCACTACGAACAAAGTTATAAGCGCCCATATTGACCTACCCTAAGTCGACATTGCGCGTTCGGCGTATGCCAATGCATTTGAGTTCGAGCCACGTGACTTTGATGCCGGGGAAATTTTACCCTTACCCCTAATTTCCTTTCAGTCAAACTTAGGGCGCCGGGCGGACTCAAGTTAGGCTTTGCCCCAAATTTTTAGTTTATTTATTTTTCCCGCGCGAGATTTCCGAGATGCGTGGGCCGACCAGCGTAAAATTTTGCACGGTAATCAGTACTAGGCCGCGTTTTATAATGCCTGTCCAAAATCTTGGGGGGCACACCACAAAAAAATTTCAGGGGCCAAGAACATGCCAAATTTGGCTCGATTTCGATCGACTTCGAAGTTCGGCGGCGAATATCTCCGAAACGGATGAAGATATTCAAAATCGGTGAGTTACTCGTTTGACACCGATTTTTCCCGCGTTAGGCGAAGCTAGTCCGGTAATGGTCGGTCCAGTGACCTTAGAGATCTAGATGTGGAATTGTACCCACCGAAAACCCATTTTTCGGAAAAACATATTTTGGCTCCTAGGGGGTGCTGCGCCCCCAAATTTTTACACGCGCTAGAGAATAACCAAGTTTTATTAGCGCACCCGCCACCGGGGACGAAGGCCCCCTTACATACAACTTTTAGGGGGCACCGCTCCCTTAAAATTTAAGAGTGCAAAAAACGTGCAAAATTTGATTGGTTTTATGACAAATTTCGAGTTTGAGCGCAAATATCTATGGAACCTATGAAGATAGCGACAAAATCCAAACGGCGTTGGCGAAAGCGATTTTTTCGCCGTTAAACAAGAAAAATTGTAAAATTCCGTCCACTACGAACAAAGTTATAAAACGCATATTGATCTACCCTAAGTCGACAATGCGCGTGTATGCCAATGCATTTGAGTTCGGGCCACGTGACTTTGATGCCGGGGAAATTTTACCCCCGCCCCCCTAATTTCCCCCAGTCGGACTTAAGTTGCCGGGCGGACTCACGTTGGGCTTTGCTTCAAATTTCTAGTTATTTATATTTCCCGCAGGTACAACTTTTAGGGGGCACCGCTCCCTTAAAATTTGGGAGTGCAAAAAACGTGCAAAATTTGATTGGTTTTACGACAACTTTCTAGTTTGAGCGCAAATGTCTCTGGAAACCATAAAGATAGCGACAAAATTCAAACGGCGTTGGCGAGAACGATCGTTTATGCGTTGAACACAAAAAAATATGTGAAATTTTGTCCACTACGAACAAAGTTATAAGCGATCATGTTGACCTACCCTAAGTCGACAACGCGCGTTCGGCGTATGCCAATGCATTTGAGTTCGGGCCACGTGACTTTGATGCCGGGAAAACTTTACCCCCCTCTAATTTCTTCCCAATCGGACTTATGGCGCCGGGCAGACTCACGTTGGGCTTTGCTCCAAATTTCTAGGTTGTTTATGTTTTGCTACAAATTTTTTGTTCAACGCGAGATCTCCGAGGTGCGTGGGTCGACCAACGTGAAATTTTGCACGATGGTCAATACTAGGCTGAGTTTTATAATGCCGGTCCAAAATTTCGGGGAGGGCACACCCCAAAAAAAATTCAGGGGCCAAAAACATGCAAAATTTAGCCCAAATTCGGACGACTTTAAAGTTCGGCTGCGAATATCTCCGGAACGGTTAAAGATATTCAAAATCGGTGAGTTACTCGTTCGACACCGATTTTTTCGCGCTCGTCGAAGCAAGTCCAGTGAATTTCGGTCCAGTGACTTTGGAGATCTAGATGTGAAATTGTACCCACCGAAAACGCATTTTTTGGAAGACCATATTTCAGCCCCCAGGGGGTGCTGCGCCCCAAAATTTTTACACGCGCTAGAGAATGACCAATTCTTACTAGCGCATTTGCCATCGGGGACGAAACCTTCCTTACAACATTTTTCAAAGTGGAGTCAAAAATTGTCTTAAAATGTAGCGCACTGGACGAAATATCTTTGGAGCCAAAGGAAGTAGCTTCATGAGACTTTGCCACGTGACGTGCTGCTAGATGGGGGTGATAACGCAGGTACAACTTTTAAAGGTCACCGCCCCCTTAAAATTTGAGAGTGCAAAAAACGTCTAAAATTTAGTACGTTTTACGACAACTTTCGAGTTTGAAAGCAACTATCTCTAAAACCGACGAAGATAGCGACAAAATCCAAACGGCGTTAACGAGTACGATCTTTTCCTCGTTAAGCAAAAAAAATTGTGAAATTCCGTCCACTACGAACAAAGTTATAAGCGTTCATGTAGACCTACCCTAAGTCGACAATGCGCGTTCGGCGTATGCCAATGCATTTGAGTTCGCGCCACGGGACTTTGATGCTTGGAAAATTTTCCCCTCCCCTAAATTTTTCCCAGTCGGACTTAGAGCGCCGGGCGGACTCACGTTGGGCTTTGCCCCAAATTTCTAGTTAGTCCGCCCGGAAGCGATAGCTTGCGGAGCGGACTTATGTTTTAGCCGATATGTTTTTTTTTATATTTCCCGCGCGAGATCTCCAAGATGCGTGGGCCGACCGGCGTGAAATTTTGCACGATAATCAAAACTAGGCCGAACTTTATAATGCCGGTTTAAAATTTGGAGGGGCACACTCCCACAAAATTTCAGGGCCCAAAAACATGCAAAATTTGGCCCGATTTTAAACGATTTTGAAGTTCGGCGAAGAATATCTCCGAAACGCATGAAGATATTCAAAATCGGTAAGTTACTCGTTTGACAGCGATTTTTTTGCGTTAGATGAAGCAAGTCCGGTGAAGTTTGGTCCAGTAACATTGGAGATCTAAATGTGATATTGTACTCACCGAAAACGCATTTTTCGAAAAACCATATTTCGGCTCCTAAGGGGTGCTGCGTTTCCAAATTTTTACACGAGCTAGAGAATGACCAAGTTTTACTAGCGCACCCGCCATCGCGGACGGGGGCCCCCTTACAACTTTTTTCAAAAAGAAGTCAATAATTGGATTAAAATGTAGCGTATTGGACGAAGGATCTTTGAAGCCAAAGGGAGTAGCTTCATGAAACTTTGCCACGTGACGTGCTGCTACATGGGGGTGATAAAACGGGTACAACTTTTGTGGGCACCGCTTCCCTTAGAATTTGGCAGAACAAAAAACGTGCAAAATTTAGTACGTTTTACGACAACTTTCGAGTTTGACCGCAAATATCTCTGAAATGGATAAAGATATCGACAAGCAGTAAACAACGTTATTAAACACATTTTATTTTGCGGTGAATAAAAAAATCGTGTGAACTTTAGTACACTAACACCAGAGATTACGCGTCTGATGTTTATCGAATGAAATCAAATTTTTCGGAAGGCCATATTTCGGCCCCTACGGGGTGCTGCGCCCCAAAATTTTTACACGCGCTAGAGAATGATCAATTCTTATTAGCGCACTTCCCCCATTAGAGACGGGGGCTTGAATACAACTTTTTCAAAAGGAAGTCAAAAATTGCCTTAAAATGTAGCGCACTGGACGAAATATCTTTGGAGCCAAAGGAAGTAGCTTCATAAGACTTTGCCACGTGACGTGCTGCTAAATGGGAGTGATAACGCGAATTCAACTTTTGGGGGCACCGTTCCCTCAAAATTTTGGAGGACAAAACACGTGCAAAAATCGGTGCGATTTACGACAACTTTCAAGTCTGAGCGCAAATATCTCTGGAAACGAAAAAGACAACGACAAAGTCTAAATGGCGTTGAGGAAAACCATCTTTTTGGCGTTGAAAAAAAAACTGAAATTCCGTCCACTACGAACAAAGTTATAAGCTCTCATGTAGACCTACCCTAAGTCGACAATGCGCGTTCTGCGTATGCCAATGCATTTGAGTTCGCGCCACGGGACTTTGATGCTTGAGAAATTTTATCCCCCCTAAATTTTTCCCAGTCGAACTTAGGGTGCCGGGCGGACTCACATTGTTTTTGCCTCAAATTTCTAGTTAGTCCGCCCGGAAGCGATAGCTTGCGGAGCGGACTTATGATTTAGCCGATATGTTTTTTTTTATATTTCCCGCGCGAGATCTCCAAGATGCGTGGGCCGACCGGCGTGAAATTTTGCACGATGGTCAAAACTAGGCCGAACTTTATAATGCCGTCCAAAATTTTGGGGAGGCACACCCCCACACAATTTCAGGGGCCAAAAACATGCAAAATTTGGCCCGATTTCGGACGACTTTAAAGTTCGGCGGCGAATATTTCCGAAAGGGATGAAGATATTCAAAATCGGTGAGTTATTCGTTTGACAGCGATTCCTTCCGCGTTAGGCGCAGCAAGTTTAGTAAAGTTCGGTCCAGTGACCTTGGAGATGTAGATGTGGAATTGTACTCACCGAAAACGCATTTTTCAAAAGACCATATTTCGGCCCCTAGGGGGTGCTGCGCCCCAAAATTTTTAAACGCGCTAGAGATTGACCAAGTCTTATTAGCGCACTTGCCACCGGGGACAAGGCCCCGTTACAACTTTTTACCAAGGGGAGTTAAAAATTGGCTGAAAATGTAGCGTATTAAACGAAATATCTTTGGAGCCAAAGGGAGTAGCTTTATGAGATTTTGCCACTTGACGTGCTGCTAGATGGGAGTGATAACGCGGGTACAACTTCTAAAGGGCACTGTTCCCTTACAATTTGGGAGTGCAAAAGACGTCCAAAATTTAGTACGTTTTACGACAACTTTCGAGTTTGAGCGCAAATATCTCTGGAACCTATGAAGGTAGCGACAAAATCTAAACGGCGTGAAGAGAACAATCTTTTCGGCGTTAAACAAAAAAAATTGTGAAATTTCGTCCACTACGAACAAAGTTATAAGCGTTCATGTTGACCTACCCTAAGTCGACAATGCGCGTTCGGCGTATGCCAATGCATTTGAGTTCGGGCCACGGGACTTTGATGCCAAGAAAATGTTACCCCCTTGCTAATTTCCCCCCAGTCGGACTTATTGCGCCGGGCGGACTCACGTTGGGCTTTGCCCGAAATTTTTAGTTTTTTTTAATTTTCAGTAGTTGCAAAAAACAACTCAAATTCGTTTGACTTTGCATCTGTGTACCTTATTGTTTTGTAATTCACTGTTGTGCAAATTGGCTAATGGGTCTCTTGAGATAAAAGGTCTTTAAAAGATGAAACTATGTAACACTGTGAAAACAGACAAGCAACATATAATAACAGTTAATAATTTATGCTATTAACATCTAACTCCAAATTCTCATTATACAGCAACAAATTATAAGGCAGCAGCAAAATCTGACACTGCATCTTTCTGCACGTCTTCTGTAGCAAAATTCTCCGACTTTTCCAATCAAGGAATGACAATTTTCCTGACTTTATCACAACAATAAGTTTATCACACAAATGTCAAAAATGGTACACTATATCATAACTAATAATACAGCATTGGATGTTCAATGAAAGCCGCAAACTTGCCTGCTTTTCTTGGAGACACAAAAAAATCACATATATCTGCATATATCTGCAGTTACCACATATATCTGCAAACTGAAAGATCAAAGATTGTTTCCCCTGCTTTTCCGAAAATAATATTTTTTCCTGCAATTTCCCTGACCACACAAATTCCCTGATATTTTCCAGTTTTCCTTGACTTGTAGGAACCCTGCTAAATAAATCGCAAAAATAATAGTCAAAAGTGTTGGAACACACCACATATTTTAGTATACTCTGTAGATTAATGCCGACTTCTGGCAAGTTAATCTTTTACACATATAGATCTGGTAACAACAATTAAAAAAACAAAATGTTTACTTCTCAAAAACATCAGTCTCAACACTGGCCACTGTCTAAGGCTGTGACATTTACATGCCAACCAAAAACACAGAAGATTATAGGCAAGCATTATTTTAATTGTGCCCAAATTTTTTTTAAATGGGGGGATTCAGCCCAAAATGTTGCACTTTTATGACTTACAACTATCCAACAAAAAAAAATTTTTTTGACAGCACCAAATTTAGGGATGCGAAGATTGCCTGTGCCACGATGCCACTAGTCACAGCAGACCAGTCAATCACAAAAGTGACCAGAATGTTACCAATCAGGAGCCAAATTCACAAAACATCTTATGACAATTTTACGACAAAAATCTTACGATCACTTTTTAGGTGTCTTATGACATTCCAATTTATACAATTCCAACATCATCCAACAAGAAAAACTTTTTTGTATCTATTTATAACATCATTAATTCAATTATACTCGTAATCTAGAAATGTCACATTTATGCTATATCTGTTTTGCGTGGTCTTTTTGCTCGATAAATTATTAATGTATGAATAAACAGCACTTTGCATTGGCAATGGACCGTCGCTACGCGGTAGCCATGTAAACACACATCTTAAACACATCTTGACAACGGACATAAAATAAAAAAATACATCGTAGTGTTGTGCGGTGCGACAAATGAATCAATGATAATGACTCAAATATCGAGATACTTGATCGCGGTACCACAGTACCAAAATAAATAAAACTGCATAGTCCACTGCTGTCCGTCGGTGATTGGTGCAGGCTGTTTTTCTTTCGTTGTAGATTCTATACAACTATTTGATGTAGTAGCTAAATGTTAAATAGCTAATGCAATCGCTACCAGGCGCTGTCTAGGGAGTGCAACAGAGCGTGCCACGGCCAAGAAATGCTTCAAATACTTTACCTTTCCCACCGTTGTGCAGCTTTTAACAGGCCTAGTGTCTCTAAAACTAGCAGATATTAATAAAGTAAAAAAATATATAAAAAATCAAAACTATCAATAAATAAAAATATCTAAACAAATAAACAAATAAATCGGCACCTATGTTAAAACCATGTTCTCGAAATTGTTTTGTCAGAATATTAAGAATTTCTAAATTAAAACATTACAAATTTAACTCTAAACGACAGCTTTTACTTACTGACTAGTCAGCGGCTCGCAGACGACCATAGTTACCATGACAACAAGACCCCTTTGTAAAAAAAGTTACGATCATTAAAGATAAATTCTGTGAATTTATTTACGACATGTCGTAAAATAATTTTATGACATCTTAAATGATAAGTTATGATAATTTTATGACGTGTCTTACGACATGTCTTACGACAATGTTTGTGAATCGGGCTCCAGTCACTCATGGCTGCAGATAAGCAAGATAGGTCAAGTGCCAGCTGCATTAATTTTTGCTAAAAAAACTATTCCACAACAAAAAAAACTGAACTCTATCTATGCACCTGCAATTCAAACAGCAATGAATATTCCTATGTCGACTAGGTAAACAGTCGGCCATCTTGGTGATATAACTGTCTCCAGTAGTTCTCAAGCCGATACCAATCGGTCTACCTGTGTAGCTAGCGGAAATGTAATGCAGCTGGCATTCGACTGACCTTGCAGAAAATGACTCATAAATCAAGTAAGCAGGGATCAGAATAACATTGATACAACAAATATTATGGTGTATCAGAATTTCTAGTTGCCTAATTTCGAGCTCAAGTTCTGAAAGTCACTAAAGCCCACACTCCTGACAATGACGACAGTATAATAACAGGCACAAAGTGACGACACAACAGAATAGCAGTGAGATGCAGGATGAGCTGCCTCGTATATCATCAGCGTCACTTTTTAAACACATTCAAGTCTTCAAGAACTTGTTGCTGTGTGTCTCCGGCTGCAGACCTAACACACACCAGAATATTATTAAATGTGTTTTTTTCAAACATCCTATAAATTCAATTAAACTGAGTTGCTTAAATTCATTTTAAATCAACGAACAAAAGGCTCTGCATTCTGAACAACAACCAGATTTGCTCGGAGGCGTCTGAGGAAAATTTGACTTCACGGAGAAATTTTTACAAAACACACCCCAGTTGCTCATGACCCATGTCCGTAGCAGGATGACGCAATATGACGTCAGACTAGACCAGAGTCTCTGACAAATCTGTCTAGACCTAGATCATTCAGAATTTTGAAAAAGAATGCAGTCATTATCATCACTACAAAATTATGCTGCAATCAATAATAGTAAGTCAGTTTTTGTTTGCTGCATAACTGCATCACTGTACAATGTGTGCACATTGATCTTTATTGGTCTTAAAAATGCATTGAAGCTCACAAACATTCAACATTAACTTGTTAATTTATAATTGGCTAATTACCCCAAAGTTTTCAGTTGACAGGCACGAGATACCCGTGACCTGGTGACCTGGAAAGCCACTCATTTGTTGCCATCCCAAAGAATAGTTGACTGAACTGCAATGCTCTTCTGGTAGAGACACTCGATTTGTAAGACGACAATATACACATACTCCTTACAGCTTAAAAACATACTTTGTTTAAAACAAAAATATACAAAATGATTCGACGTTGTTAATGACATTACTACATTTGTACCATCCAACTACGAGGGTCGTTGGATAAATAAGTTACAAAACAGCATCATTAAGTCAGTTTTCCAAATATTAAAAATTCGAAATATACGCTTTGTAAGGAATTCAATTCTAAGTAGCAGCTGCCGCAAGTTTTATGATGATGACGTCACTGTGACGTCATTTATAAACATTTAATACAGCGACGTTGTCACTGAAATCCTCCCATAATGAACAGCATGCCGTTGTTATATTTTTGTGGGCAAAAAATGCAAATCAGATTCACTTTGAGACGCACGCAGTATGGCGACAAGTTTTTTTACGAAATGAGCAGTTCACGTTTGGTGTAAGAAAAATGTTAGACGGGCAGAAATTTGTATCATATACCGAGAAGCTATCAGTCGTTCTTTAGTGGCATGGACAGCAGCCAGCATCGTTTTTTACATTGGGCATTCAGAAGTTTGCTGACAGATAGGACAAATGTGTCAGTGAACTCGGACGATATGTTGAAAAATGAAACATTAGTCTTTAGCACTTAGATGGCGTTAACTGGTTAAGTTTATTCATTTTTTTCGTTCCTATGCTGTTTGTTACTTGCGAGTTATGATAGATTAGTGGTAAAAAAATAATACACGTGCAGAGTGTATTCTGTGAACAGATGATGTCACAATAATGAATTAATGATGTCATCATCAAAAAATTTCTACATGTGTTTAAAATAAAATTCCCTACAAAACGTATATTTCAGACTTTTTAGATTTGGACAACTAACAGAATGACGCTGTTTTGTAACTTATTCATCGAACAACCCTCGTATTTGAAGGTTTAAATACAACTGAACAGCTAAATTTTGGTCCTGCAATTTTTCAGTTTAAGGAGAAAGACTGATTTTTTGTGTTTAAAAATATCAGTAATGCACACATGCAACTCCTACACCTATAATTTAGTAATTCATGCTTGTGGACTTATGTCAATATTAGGTCAATGATATTTAGGTGATCTTAATTCTCTTCAGTGGTATAAATGTAATCGGTAAACCAAAACTTTTTTTTACATTGCCTATAAAATATGCGGTACCTAAATATATTTTAAAATTATTTTTATTTAACATATCTTGTTATTTTGGTTCATAATCTTCACAAAATTATTTGCATATTTATTTTACTCTTTATCAGCCATTTTTACATGTAAATGGCAATCCATCAGGTTAGCAGGAATGACGCGGGTTTCTTTTATTAATTCTGGAGGAATTCTGAAAATGAATCACAAGTAATGGTAGTAATGTGATTTCCAGAACATTTAGATTAGTAACTGCATACCGAAAGCCATTAGAGAAGCATGGTCCTTGTCATCAACACAGCTCTCGGCATCAATA
>Ga0056128_1003283_pt1 | contig 19779 bp, 10 predicted proteins | sample WorMetLIZISLAND2_FD_71113 | JGI IMG/M metagenome (GOLD analysis project Ga0056128, IMG submission 71113) | Marine gutless worms symbiont microbial communities from Max Planck institute for Marine Microbiology, Germany - Olavius geniculatus... ... | reverse complement strand
GATCCTGAACACATTGACTCCAGCGATCGATCAGCTGCCTAAAAGGACTGATGACGGTTATGAATGCAAAAGCTGGGCAACTGTTTATGTCGAATTTCATCTAAACTCAACGTATGTGTTCATGATTGTTGATATTTCACTGTATGATGAATGAAAATCAACTTAAATTCATGTGTTACTGCCAATTTAGCATGATTTTAGGGGTAAGGCAAATTTGTGTAAATCAGGCAAAGAATATGTAAACACTGAGACATGCAAGTTGTACCCTTCTTCTGTACACAATTTCGAAACTGTTGGCATATTACGTGCCTTTCCATCAATAAACATCGCCAAGTTATAAAAGCTCAAATATCCATGTTAAATCTAGGTGTTACGGTCAAATTTGGCAGAATTTCAGGGGGTGACAAATATTTATGCAAATTAGGCTAAGAATATTTAAATGCTTCATAAGGCAAATTTGTCTTTTATCCTTTACAGCATTCTGAAACTTTTGACGTATCACACCTCTTTCTACCACTAACCGTCGTTGAGTTATCAACGATCAAACAGGACCAGTTTTTTGGGCCCACCCTGTACTTCGCTTTTGTCCAAAGTTAAACACAACCTTTAAACTTTAAGAGAGAAGGAGCCTAGTATCACTAAAGGCCGACTGATTCACACTCAGGTTAGAGATAACCTATAGGTTAAAATCGGTAATTAAACAAGTTAATCTCTATCACTTTGATTCATGACACACCAGCAGGTTAACTAACTGGGCTATCTCAAACATAACTCGCACAGTTAACCTCCCGATTTAGCAAGGTTAACATGCAATTAATGCAAGATCAAAGTTGACTTGTGTAAGTAACAACATCTGCAAGCCTTTCACAGTCGTAGATCGACGAACCAGAGGATGAAAAACTGTGACAGCGTTTTGCGTAGTGAATTCTATCATTACAGTCAGCAAAACACTTTTTCTATGTGCACAATTCGCCATGTTGCTGTGAGCGAAAATGTCGTCTGCACCAGTGACCTTGACCTCGCGGTGTGCCTCGTGCAGAACACTTGACTTTTACATAAGGGTGATACGCAGCAAAGCTGACAATATTAAAACTTCTTGTCATGATTGTAATCACGATTATGTCTTGAAATTGTAATTTTTGCAGTTGCTGCGATTGCATACTGTCGAAATACACTGTAAATTAATTGCGATTTAAATATCCTCTACTACCCATAAACATGCCATTTAGTTCATAAGCCTATCGTTGGCCATTAATGAACAGCCACGTGACTACTACTGCCAATCGAAATGCTCGATTCATGGCGTGGTTATATGGACGAGATTTAACTTGCAGATTAGCAAACTCTGGTTAGTTTTTCTGTGAATAAAAACGAGACAGAGGTTAACCTCTAGACTTAACCTCGTGACCAAGATAACCTAGGTTAGGTAACCTAGAAGTTAACTTGGACATGAATCAATCAGCTCTAAACAATGCACGAACACACTCACCCGCTCTAGTTTTTCAGGCACTAATTCCTCCTCCTTCGGTCCATCGAGCTCCGGGTCTTGACTCTTGGTTTTGCCCTGCTGTTGCTGCTGTTGTTTCTGTTGTTCTTCCTGTTTCTGTTTCTCACGTTTCATTGCTTCCTGCTTTGCTTTCTTCCGCTGCTTGTTCCGCAGCTTCTTCTGCTCCGCTGGCGTCAGGTTTTCTGTACATACGAACAATGACGTTGACGTTGAAGGAGGCCTAACTCCTGAGAGTGAGGAGGAGGCCAAGGCCAGAATCGTTAGGCCAAGGACAAGGCCGAGCGCAGAAGGCAAGGCCAGGATCAAAGAAGCCAACTGCTCAAGACAAAGGTCAAAGATAGAACTACAGAAGTGGCAATGACATCAGAAGCAGAAACTGTATGGCATTAACGAGAGCAAAATACTACGATCGAGGCCAGGCCGAGACCAAATGTTTATGGCCGAGGTCTAGGCTATGGTTTCACGGCTACGGTCGAGGCTGAGGCCAAAATTTTGGCCTAAAGACCACTATGGCCTTGACTAATTAACACCTTTGTACATACAAACACCACAGTTCTCATGCGCTGAAATCAGTCTACAATTAGTGCTTTGCAATGATTACAGAATTTCACTGCTGCAGAAATTAACAATAAATTAATCGACGAATCATTATTAAAACATTAAATGACTAAAGTGTTTTGATCGATTAAAATTTGACTAAAACTTTGGAATTCTTGACAGCCTTAAATGACTGATAATAAACTTTGTAATATAACTTCATTTTGCATTGAAAATGTTATCAAGATTTGAACTTGAATGAAGATGGCAACAACCAGTAGTTAAATTCTGCAGTGTTTGCAGTCCTTCTTGAGTACAAAAATTAATCAAAATTAACTGATCAAATGTGGTGATTGTTAAAAATTTTAATAATCAGCAACCATAAAAAATTTAATCGTGACCAATCAAGTAATTAAAATTATTAATCACAATAAATCGTGTGCTAATTTAGGAAGAACACAACAATACTTATATCAGCAGAGACAAGTCAATATCCAGCATCCACACAGATCTGATTATTTATGCTTGTCTGGTAGTCTGCTACTAATACTTTGTGCACTAAGATGAATAATTTTAAAAGGTCTAGATTAAAACTTTTTAGTTTCTGAGAGCACCGAATTCAAGACTGCAAGTACCAAGTATGAAAATGAAAAAGACTTAATGTAATTAAATTATTTATCGTGATTAATCATTTTAATTGCAATTAACATAGTAACCTGAGTCCGGATTGTAGATTGCAATGAAGCAAAACTGACTAAACTAAAAATCTTGCCAAATACTAAGACTACTCAATAATGACAATATAGTCCAGTACCTTGATTGCACTCCAGGCTACCATTGCTGTCTGGCAACGGACTGTCATACAACCGCAAGTATATCTGCAACATCAACACTCAGATTATGTACACCAGACAGACAAACATGGCTCAATACAAAGCCTGTTAAAATATCGGTGTCTGTCGCATGTTCACTGACTGACCGATTGCTGTACCTGTCAGTGTGTAACCTTCAACAACTATGCACTAGCAGATTCAGGTGGGGGCTGAGCCCGCTCTGCCCCCCCCTTTGAGCGAAGAACAGATGCCATCATTGTACTCCAGCTAAGTGAATTTTGAAAGCTTCTCAGCTTCTGGGGGCTCTGCACCCCCACAGCCCTCACCGAGGCTCTGCCACTGGACCTGCTGGGGGACTCTGTTCCCCAGACTTCCTGCACTGCCTCCTGGATTTTCACATCCTGGCTATGGTCCTGACAGAACATAAACCTGCAGTGATGCATCAATCACTATCTTTCTCTTCAAACATGTCATAAAAGTGTGTTTGAAAATACAGATAATGACTGATGTGTCCCTTGCAAAAATGACACGAAAGTTGATGCTCAAATAGCATAAGCAGCTTATCTGAAATTAATCAAAATAATTGCGACCAGTGGTTTTCTCACAGCTTTAGAGTGCACTAAATTCGTTTTCAGCCGGGGCTCCACCCCGAACCCCACTAGGAGAGCTTGCAGTACTCCCACAGATTCTCTAGCTGGTTTCAGTGGGGGCTGACTTCTAAGGGAAAAGGGGAGGGAAAAAGGAAGGTAAGGAGAATCAAAAGGGAAGAAAAAAGAGGAAAAGGAGAGAAAGAAAAAAGAGGAAGAAAAAAATGGAATGGGTCGGAAAGAAAAGGGAAAGGAACGGGACCCATCAATGCAAATTCCTGGATCCGCCCCTGCACGGGTGCATTCTAACAGAATACATATATAGCTCTTTACGGGAAACCCAGAGCACAACTACGGAGCATTCATTACCTGCCACAATGGCATCACACAGTGTTACCTGCCACTATGCATTAACCGCAGCCAAGCAGGCCAATACTCACACACATAGGTACCCTCTAACCAATGAGCCACAAAACTCATGGCTCACCTCGATGGCAATCTTAGCGGCACGGAAGTAGAACGGATGTTGTCGTAGCACATCTTCCAGTCTCAAGAGATCGACGTAAGCACGCAGCGTCATCTTGCGCATGCAGTACGTGTGGAAGTCAAACTGGTCTTCAATGATCTCCGTAAAATGCTACAAGATCAACCAACCGCAATGCAACCATACGTAGTAAATGACATGGCTCTTCTGTGCAAATGTGAACCCAGTTTCACAAATACACATCATACGCCATTTCTTTCTTGCCATTTTCTAATCTGTGTATGATATAATGAACATCCTGCTAAATTGCAGTTATCATGTTATTTTTGAAAAGTCTAAATTTGCACACTAAATCACTCAATACGCAAATATTTTTGCCAAAAAATATTGGACGTTTATTGCTGCAGAGTGTAAAAACTTTGCTCATGTGAAATACAAGTACTGATGGTTAAACAGTAAGCAGGTGGATTTTGGTGGTAATCAGCATTCTTTCATGCGACAATTGTATGTTGTATGTCCGAACAAAAAAACGTTTATAATGCCCAACATGGTTGACTTCATTGAGTTCTGTGCTTCTATGGGTTAAACCTGCGTTTTTCAAAAAGCCATACTTGTTGTGTTTTGAGGGTTTACACAGGCTTTCAGTTATTAGAATAAGCAATGTTAAATACTACAACATCCGATGCATATGCAAAAATTTACAATTTCATACGTTTGAAATTTTTAAAAATAAAACTGCAATAACATATTTCATTTTCAGAGGAACGAAGAACTTAAACTGGATTAAGTCGAGGATGAGATTTTAATGAGCATAAACCCAATAGGTTTTTTGGGGTACGTGCCCTGTTTGCCAGCACTTGACAGTAGCAAAGCAAGTCACAGACCCGATCGATCTCGTGGCACTTCTTCAGAGCTTCGCCGTACTTGCCCATCTTGCGGTAAGCCAGAGCGCACTCCAGCTCAAACCACATACATTGCATCTCATGTAGGTTCTCCATCGCTGCCACACCTTCCTGCAATGCACAGTGCCACCAAAACTAGACAAGGCCTACAAAAAATTCCTGTGCTTCTAATTTCTGTCTGTCCCAAGAAAAAAAATCTGCATCCCTGATATTTTATTCAGACCTTCAAAAATATTAGCGCCATTTTTAGTTCACCTTCTTCAAAGTTTTGCTAAAAAATACTATTTCCATCTAGTCTGTATGTCTGTTTTCTTACAAGCTGTTGCATTACTCATAATATTATGCCACGTCAATAAACTAAAACTAGATAATACATCACCAAACAGAAAATCCATTTGGAGTGAAATCACAACAGACCCGTGTGAACTTGGAGCACATCAGTTCAGCATCAGCAATGCGGCCAGCTCGAAGCATGTACTTAGCGCACTTGGAGTTGATGTAACGATCGGCCATGTCCAACGACTGCGCCTCGTCCAACCAACGAACAGCCTCGTTTATATCACCCGCATGCTGCAATAGATGTACACATCAAGAATGACAAAATGGGTACATTTTGGGATTGTTTTTTTAAAAAGGCCCAACTTCAAGATTAAACTAGAAGTCTGTTGATTCTTCTGATTTTTTACTTGCTTCCGAAAACACAGAATGTCGAAAAATGTGCAAATTCATAAGCCTAGATGTTTTAACCATAATAAAACACTCAATTATTAGCAAAACAACAAAAAAATTAGATTTAGTGAATGCTAAAAACAATTGAGCTAGCACACAGCCCAAGTCAACCAAATGGCTGGCTCCATTGACATTCTGCCCCTTTAAGGCTGCGTTCACATGAACACGAGTACGAGTCCAGCACTGTCCGCAATGTCCGGGTATCCGTTGTGTATTTCAATGGCATGGTTCATAGAAGCTTCACACGTACAAGTGAAGTGTTGACGGTCACTTGTACAAAAACAAATCAACGCCTGTCGGCCATACTGAATGAAATCGAATCGAGGAAATGCTTCGCGAATAAAACAACAATATTCCACTACAGTTACTATTTTTACTAACCGCACACCTCTAACGATGAACAGTTTTACAAAGACGTCAGTTCTGACATCGAATATGCGCCATATCTTTTATAAATTGTATTAATCCTATTTACGGGTAGTTTACTTTGCACGACTAGATAAAAACACGACCTGCACAAAAACTACTCGTATGAGTAAAATTTACAGGTAATCCGTTCTCGTATGTATGTGAATGGCTGCTTAAGATCCATTGAAAGACACGACGAGTACCCAGACAGTGCTGGACTTGTACCGTACTCGTGTTTATGTGAACGCAGCCTCAATGACTGAGTCAGTCAAACCAGCAGTCCTGGTAACAGAACAGCTTAAAAGAACAGCTGTTAAAAGAACAGCGGTGGCTGTCATTATTGCCAGTAGTACTCATTTTGCCTACTCACAGAGAGATGGCTAGGCTGAGTTCGCCTGAGTGTCTTGGCTGAACATGAAGATGGTATAACCACGGAGAGTCGCCCATTTCAGTAATAACCCAGCTCAATGTCGAGTAACTTCATTGACGCATCAAACGAGGTTACTGTGAATTAAAAGAAACAGACAAATAAAACCGACAAACGAAAACAGCAGTTCAGACCTTGTAGATGCGAGCCTTGATGACGTAAAGCTCAATTAGTGTCATCGTGTGATCGAGGGCTGCGTTAATGTACTTCAGTGCACTGTCTGTCTGCCTCCGATGATCAAAGTGCTGAGCCAAGTAGCTCAACGTCCACAACAATGACGTAGGACTTTCAACCTCACCGTCTGTGTCTGGCCGTATACACAGACAACCATTAGTAGAATGCTGAAAAAAAGCAGGCAGGGCAGGAAGTGGCAGTCTTTCGACAGACACTGCAAATTTCGGACAGATTCCTGACAGAAAGTTGCAAACTGATGATAAAGGAAATTATGGGTTTTAATTCTGGCAAAATTATTCACAAAATGGAGAGTTTCTCAACCCCAATTTTGCACTCTAAATTCAAATTTTTAGACAAGAAAAAGATTTGCTGACAATTTTCCGACAACAAAAAATTTACGAATGGGGAAATGCGCGACCCCCTGTCCCTGCCACAATGCCACTGCACTTGCCTCACTCAATAATAGATATGGTAGTAAGTTAGAAAATAAGTAATCTATATATAACATATATACTATGCATAACCAATGATTAATCTTACAACAAAAGTGCAAAAAAAAAAAAATTGCATAGTCTAGCAATGCATCTTGCGGTAAGCCAGAGCGCACTCCAGCTCTGCGCAAACTTCCAATCACAACCTTGATGTCACTGAGATAGAGTAAAAATGTGCTTATTCAGAGTCAAAAATCTCAATCTAACAGAAAAACAGTTCTAATCTAACATCAACTATGTCTTTTCAATGTTGTAAGAGTTCGTAATTTTTGATAAATACTCGACTATGTCCAGTGTCTAGGAAATAATACGAATGCACAGGAAAAGTACACAGTGACAGGTAATTGTAAATCAGCAAAGTTTTGACGTTGCTAAAAATGCAGTTTTTTACCAGACAAGTGAAAGTGTCCACAAGACTTCAATGACTCGAGATAACCGAGAACAATCTCCTCAATCACCAGCAGCTAAAAGAGACATACATAATCACACATAATCACATAATGTTAAGTATTACATATTTATTTATTTAATGTACTGACAGAACAACAAGACAGTACAGCGCGAATAGTTTTCCATTCAAAATGGGTTATAAACACAGTAATAAAATGCACAATCTGTGACATAATCATTACATAAGAACAAAAAATGTGCAAATTAATAATATATTTTGTTGCAAATGAATAATAAGCACCATTTGGCAGGAAAATGGCTAATTCGTGCCGACAACCTGAACTACCGCACCTCGATCAAATAGTCCCTCTCGGCATAAAACAACGAAGAGTGTAAATGAAGAACAGTTGTTAAGTACGATCTCTGCAAAAACATTTGAAGCAATTTGTACCTTGTCCTTGTCACAGTACAACGAGCGGAGATTGTTGAACAACGGCGGAACACCTTTGCGCAGAGCTTGTGTCATTATTGCATCCAAGCGACTGCGGAACTCTTCTCCTATGCAGAAACACACAGGCAACGCTCTATATATTTTACATTACACGCACAGCACTGCACTGATCAATTTATATAAAAAAGCACAAATGGTAGAAGACCATACCACGATACAGCCAGTTGCTACAATGAACATTTTATTTTCTTATTTAGTATCAAGATTGCAATATTATTTCCAGCTGCGTAAGACAGAAGAAAAAAAGTGTTTGCATGAATATGGCACGTGCAGGTACAAGTTGCTCTATACACATGATAACTAGATTCTGTATAAAGTAACAAATAAGCAACATTTGCTATTTGCAATAAAAGTATTTGGAGTTTGGACAGTACACCCATTTGATGGAGAGAAAGGCTACCACAGGTTAATTGCCATATCACAATCCCCATCATGCATCATGGTTGGTGGCGTGGCATAGCTGGTAACACGTTTCGGATGAAACGAAGTTACTCTACGCCGGGCCTGGTTAGTACTTAGATGGGTGACTGTCTACAGTACGGAGCCAGCCAACTAGGTCGACTCAGCCTTCTACCCTCTGTGGGATGGTAAAATGAGTACTGGCGGTGGTCAAGGCCATCGCTAGAGAAGAAACGGCGAGTTCTGCGCAACAGTAGGCCCTGTGGACAGGACTGCAAGTATACCGATCCAGTCGGTTAATCCGGCCGACTTGCGCTGTATGCTGGCTTAACTGGGCTCCACCTTCGCCGGCTCAAAGTGCCGTCATGGGGATGAGCTCCCATGCAACGGGCCTAGTTCAGCTTCGCTGCCTAGTGCCTTTGCGAAATCTTCTTCTTCTTCTTCATCGTGCATCTGAAACTAAACCAGAAGTCCTGCACTGACCGATGCATCATGGGAATCGTGATAAACCAAACTGCAATGTGATCACACAAATAAACCAGCCAATATCATCAATATATAAGTTAATACAACACCATTTGTTACACCATTCACTGTTCAGCTTTTCTTAAACCAGCGCTCACAGTTCTAAGTTACTCCAATCAGTCGCCAAGAAAAAAATTTCTGGAAATACTATGGCAGGAGTAATTTAATGCTGTTCTTTTCGTTGAACTAAAAACAACTAATAAACGTCTGACAGCATCACTTTTTGCACTGTACAAAAAAACAATTCAATATCAAATAACAAACCTGTTAAAAATTCTAGAGGCAATCGTTTTGGAGCGTATGCCTTTGGAAACCGACTTGCAATGTCCTCATATATTCTTAAACGCTCTTCTGTGGTTGCTAGCACATTCAAACATCAGCAGCCAGTAAACTACCGTACTACCACAAAGTCAAAATTTTGGCCTCGGTCATACTGTTTTGGCCTTGCTAACTTTTAGCTTACAATATCATTGTCACTTTTATAGAACCACTACCTTTGACATCTGTTTTGGTCTCAAACTTATATGCTTCAATCGCAGTTTCATCCTTTTGGCCTTGGTGTCATGGTTCTGGCCTTGGTTTAGTCTTCAGCCTTGGGAGTTAGGCTTCTTTTAACATATCACTACTAACTACTAACATTAAATTCACTTAAAGTAGTAACTGTAATAATTCAATGATAATTATATCGCAGCTACATCCAGATGACACGAATAGAATCAATGTAACCTGCACCTGTAAAATCCATTGTCAATGTACACAAAGAATAAAATAAAGTGTCCCTGTTTTCTGCACAACCATGTATATACTACAACGATTTCACAGTTCACCAGATACAGTAGCAGAGATAGAAAAGAAACAGAAATCTAAACAACACAACGATAACATAAAATGATAAAGAATATCACAAAAAACGTTTGTCACTACCTGCAAGCATGACGACGAAATGAGTCTCACAACTGTGTATCGCACACAATCCCAGGCAGAACACACTGACGATCACAGACATAAAATGAGATGCTAATGAGAGATGTAACAAGACGGCAACAAACACTCACATGGCTCGGTGGCTTTCTCAAGGCCATAGAAATACAAGGAGTTCTCCGGGTTGCGATCGAGTAGCTGTCGATAACCCAACGCAGCTTCATTCTTGTCAGTCTTCAACAGCAGCGTCGCTGAATACAAGCATACAATGGCATTTACTGAGTGACAGTTCATTGTATTCATCTCATTCTGATCCAGATGTGCAGTGGCAGCTTCAGCCTCGCGGTAAAATCGTTCGTTGCATCAACAAAGTTAGTAAACATTGAGCCGGGTTAATACTGAGATAGGTGACCGTTTGCAGGCATACCATTTGCGTATTCGATCAAGCCATCCAAACCAACTCAGTCTGGCCATTACTCTTTGGGTAGAGAAAATGCGTACCATACTGGCGACAACGATAGAAATAAATGGTGAGTTTGGCGTAACAGTACGAGGGGCAGGCAAAAAGTTTTGAGCTTCGATATATAAGACCAAATTTTTTGACATTGTTTATACATCAGTAAAACACGCCTTTCTTGTGAACTCGTGTGTGCGTGTTGGAAATGTGACATCACTGTAATTTATGACGTAATAGAGCTTTATACCAAAACGATTTGGAGTGCTGGCACAAAAAGCAGAAAATCAGGTTCGCTGTTTTATAAAATTTTTTCAGTCTGTAGTTGGTGTTACAAAAATGGAGCCTCGTGGCATCTAATTTTGTAAAAGCCCAAACAAATACGTTTGTGAGTTTTTTATTTGCATATGAGAATATGCGATAGCCCAAATTTGCGTTAGCCACAAAAAAAGTGCACTTGAGTCAATAATGACTTCATCCAAATACGGCGGGCGGTCATAAAGTTTTGAGACTCAATATACTACACCAAAACTTTTTATTGTCTGTATATCAGTAAAAAGTACCTTTCTTGCGTATTCAAGTAAGCAGGTTGTACAAGTGATGTCATTGTAATTTATGACGTCATACAGCATTAAGCCGAAATGATGCAGTGCGCTAACACAAGCAGTGTTTGAATCAGGCTGGTTGTTGCATGAAACTTTTTTCAGTCTGTAGCTGGATTTACCAAACTGGGGCTCCGTGGCATCCGATTTTGTGAAAGCCTTGACAAAATGTATTCAGCGCATTAGAGATCTTTTTGAGTATGCGCTATATAAATTTACACTTTACTTACTTACTTATGAATTTCTCATTTGCACTTGTGAATATATGATACACCAAATCTGTGCTGGCCGCAAATTACAGCATTTCAGCCAATTATGACGTTATGTCAATTTTTGATGGTATCAGAAAAAATCATTAAAAATTAAACTGTAAATTATATCAGTTGTGTTGATGAAGAACTATTCAAGATATCCAACTTGTTGCATAAGGCCCCTGATGGGCAAAGGGCTGGGGGCAAGCCCCATGCACCCTCCCCCAAATCTGGCACTGCAGTCTAGTCCTACACAAATACTATTACCCAGCCGGTTGTTCATTAGTATATTTTCGTACACCAAGACCACTCTGCAAAAAATAATGAACAAACCTCACTCACTCATTCACTGCTGTGCGTAACCGGCTGCGGGTTGTAGTGCCCTCCACGTTGACCGGTTGTCAGCAAGAGCCCATGCGTCGGCAGCAGTGAGTCCGGTGTCCCGTACAATCTGACTCATCCATGTAGTCCGTGGTCTACCAGTGGGGTGATTCCAGTCATGTTGACTATTATTTGTTTTCAAATCTAAAGTCTGATCATTGTGGTGGCCACTATTCATGATGATGAATAACTCGAGACGTTTTTGTTGACGCTTCAAATCATTTCCGTTTAATGCCCCATGATGTCATAAATTACAATGATGCTATACTGACAGCAGACTCGTAAGAGTCACTGAAGAATGCATGTTTCACTGATATACAGATTGTGAAAAAAATTGTAGTGTAATATGTTCAAGCTCAAAACTTTTTGCCTGCCCCTCGTAGTCCCTGTTTCCGGGACTGCTGGCATACTGACCCAATCATTTAAAGGTGCTACTGGGTAGCTGCTTACATCTGGCCAACTTACCATTACATTTCAACAATCTACATTTGACATCTATCAATTGCTTAAGTATTTTAAATTGCCTTGTGCCTAGTCATCAAACACGAATTCACTGAACGTTAACAACGCTGCACCTAATATTGCACAACATGGGAATTTTTCAACCACGGAGTTGTATCAGTGCCAATACATAGTATCAATAATAGCTACAACTGACAAATAAAAGACCTACATAAGCATCAATACATTTTTCTAGCCAATGTTGTTTTGGTTTGCAGTACAAAGAGAAGTTTTAAACTGCTAGATAATAGAATCGACGCAGCCTACCCCTGATCTCATGGATGGCAAGTTTGTCGAGAATCTGCCTATCATAGTTGGCCAGATGGTGGATTGCTTCGTGCTCCAGACCGGCCTCCACCATCACCATGTTCTGATAGAGCAACATCTCACTGTGCTCGTAGTCCAGCTGCTTTACCTAACCACATAAGCACCACAATTCTGACAAATTGATCAGCGTGGCCGCAAATTATAAGAGAAAATAATTCCCCAAAGTTTCTAGATTTTTCCAGAGCCAAAAACAATGCTTAAATGCACTTTTCCATTGGTTATCACAACAAAAAAGAATTGTAACAAAAGGCGCTCGTCAGAGTGCATATCTCCGCCAATGTAGAAGTTTTCACAGGATAACACCACCGTTCTTGCCGATTGTGTATTCATGTACACAGACAGACAGATGGACACACACAACGACAGACAGATCGACAAATCTCATAATCTCCTCCAATTCACTTCGTTCCACTGGCGGAGATAATAATGGTATTAGTGAGAGCCCTGTAAACACAAGCACCCCGAGTTGGGTCAGAGCGGAGTTCAAGCAAAAATGCATTATAGAGCATTTTTGAACCCGGAAAACTGCATCTGTTGATGCTACTTAGTTTGCTACAATTTTTCCCTCAGGTTGCACAGAATTTTCTGATAATTTCTGCACTTTGCACGTTCAGAAAATTCCCCAAGTATTTGAGGTTTGTGGCCACTCTATTAATTTTAATACACAGTTTCCACACACAAAAAAGTTGTCAAAAAAAATAAACAGAAAAACAGTTCAAAATAAACAGTGTTTATTTTGAACCTCAGTAAATTCATCGACTATTTAAGACTGACTTTCGTCCAGGACCTTAAACTTTTGATTTACGGACTTACCAAAACTGAAATTATAGCACGATAACCCTGATAACAGAAAGGTATTACAATAATTACCACTTTTGTGCTTCTTCAGCACTGCAACAAACTAAATGGTATAACACAATAAATTTCTATTACTTTATTTAGAAAGAATGGTGACGGCTTCGCTTCGTCCAGTTCCAAGAACCACGCATGCAGACTGGAAGCTCTGCATCTGAGCTGGTTAGATGTGTTTTTACCTTTTTTTGTTACATCTGTTGCACTGTTTTAATCTTGGTTTTTATCTGACTTCTCTACATAATGTATAAATTTCTGCACAAGTTGTATATGTGGCAAGCCTGTGCTGCAAATGAAGGGTTCCAAAGTACAGCAAATGATATGATATATGTGATATGGATACACAAATACATAACACACCATCTGAGTTTTACGATATTCTTCTAAAATCTTGAGCGCCATATCGTAGTCTTTGAGCAGATGATACGCCATTGCATATCCGATCCACGAAGCTTTCTGTGCTGGCCGTAACACTAGCAGCTGATACCTCGTATCCTAGCAGATTGTAACACTATTATCAATTCATCATCATCATCATCAGCAGCAGCAGCAGCAGCAGCAGCAGCATAGCAAATCATATCCTACAGCTTTATAAACGTTACCGAAATGAACAACAAACAAGTAAAACCTTTGCTTAAGACTAAGACTGTGGGTATTATGAACACAAAAAAAACACAAAAAAACCAAGTGACCTTGACCTATGACTTTGATATTCAATAGGCTATAGGAGGTTGTCAAGATACATGTTTGTGCAAAGTTTCATCAAACTAAGTGCAGCGGTTCATAAGATGTCGTGTTCACAGAAAAAAAAATGATGCAGAAAACAACGCTGCCATTGCTTCTGCAGGGAGTAACAAATTCTATGTTTATTAAATAGATCAGGTGTCACCGAAGTGTGTTGATGACAATGACATCAATCTATCAATCAAGCAATCAACAACAGCGGCAAATCACTGAACAAGAAATCTGAGTTAATGCTCATGAGATGCGTGAAAGCCTTTAGCAGTTCCTGTTAGCTGGTTGTCTTGGTCTATCTCCACCCATCTCATTGCAGTTCACTCTTCTGCAGCCGAAAATTGCAAAAAAAAATCACAAAAACCCTTTTTGGGGATTCAAGATCATGGATGTTGATATCATTAAAAAGCATGTCACCATTGCTTGTTATGATAAGCAGCACGTCTGTGCCTATCTGCAACCATTTTACACCAGACAAGCCAATAGCGAAAAAACAGCCACTTTTTAGTGAAGTGCCCCTCTTTGACACCCCCTTGTGCACTGTGCAGATTGCGTTGAAGGTAAGGAGTTGGGACTTAAAACTGCTAAAATCTACATTCAATGCTGAAAATTCCTAGCCATTTTGGCACAATTCGCTTTTGAAATGTGTGTTGCAGCCCAAAATCGCAAAAGACTAAACCCCCTATTTTGAAGGTTAAAAGCCATTCTAGGTCATTGATGTTGACACCCCTAAAAAGCATCCTGCCAGTGCTTGTTATGATAAGCAGCATGTCTGGGCCTATCTGCAACCATTTTCAAGCTAAACAAGCCAACAGCTGTAAAATAACATCTTTTTATGGTGGGTGTCCCTCTTTTGGCCCCTCATTCAAGGGGACCCTCCTCACCCAGTGGCATGAAATTTTGTCACGAAATACTAGAGACTCGAAGCTATCATACAGTGAAAACCCGAAGTCTTTGGTCTCCAAATGTTTCCTCGTTGTGACAGACAGACAAACAGAATTACTGTAGCTAATACGTGCTATGCTAGCTCTGGTGCATAAAAATTGCTTTGTCATGAAATCATAAATTCTTTATTAAAACAACAAAACATTCGACCTTCAACATCTGAACAACAGACTAGCTTCATTGACAATCAGGAAACACATCAGCAAGCTTAAATCAGTTTGCAACTTCAAAAACTTATTAAAAGTGGAGAAATAAAGACGATCACAAGATAAACAGCAGCTCTGACTGACCCGATAGCCATCTAGATCACGCATCTGAATCTGAAGCAAGGACAAGTCTCGCAAGATCTGCAGATTATCCTACAAAGTACACAACAACGTCAGCAATCAGACAGCATAACTGCTATGATGTCAGACTAACAATCAAGAGGTCATGGGTTCAACTTCCGGACAGGCTGTTATAAAGTGATTACTACTAGGATGGGTGACTGACTGTGGGCAGTTAAACCATCTTCGTATATCCAACCACTGATGTAAACTCAGCCTTCTATCCCTATGAGATAGGTAAACTGAGTATCAGCCTGTCTGGCTGGCTTAAGATGAGGCATATTCGCCATAGTTGGGTGGCAGGTAACACTGTGTGAGAGTCTCATAAAGCAAATGACGCTCCATAGCTAAGCAAAGGGTTTCCCATTCCTGTAAAGAGCTATATAGCTTCAACCTTTTAACCTTTAACATGGAGTAACAAATCATGCATCTTATGAAACTTCAGTCATAATCAATTCAGTCTCACAGACAAAACTAATGAGTAATGACTACAACTTGCAGAAAAGCATCACAGATGTGAACATATTGTTAATGACACCAAAGCAAGTACGCAGCTTACAACTAACAGAAAAATTCATTGAAAGACAAACAGTACCGGTATGTTCTTAACGGTATAATTACCTGCAAAATCGGACTGATTTTAGTGTGTGCAGACATATGGCATCAATGTTTCATCGGTATTTAATCGCATGATTTTTCATTTTATGAATACCACTAATTCAGAATTTCTCTTAACTGTTCTTGTTTATTTCTATCTTCTGTCCATCTGCGCTTTGGACTACAAAATCATGAGTTTACATAAACCTTCATCAACAACAGCCATACAATGAAGATGTGTTTGCCACAGCTACAACAACTACAACTAACCTTCTCCCACTTGAGCGCATTCCGATAGCACTTGATAGCTTCATCGTATTTTCTGTCGGCTCTCTGGAGTAAGCCATATGCATGCCAACCTGACAGTTTCAGTAGTTAAGAACAACCTTTCTTTCTGAATTGAATTACTAGCAAAAACAAACTGATCACTACTTGCATTTGTGGCATGATACAGCAAGGACTGAATAACTACAATGAAAGTTAAGAAATAGAAAATTTAATAATTTTTTGGCATGCAACATCATGAAGAAACTTGACGTAAACGACTATAGTTTTGTCCACCTCACCTTAATACTGTTGCTACACTACCTTGCGAAATGCAACGATGCTGAAAACAACTGCTGTCGCTACTGCAAACAGTAATTAAATGAACCATAAAGCACACTTGTATTCAAGAGACGCTGGGTGACTTCACTTTTTGACTTAGACCATTTATGCTTGGACTTGCTTATTTAATTGCGCCGCGCACGCAAATAACGTAATTACGTAAAATCTGACGTCACTGCATATTCATTATGGCATTTATTTTTGGTACCAGACTGCTTTAATTTACTAAACTATCCGTATGCATAGAACTGTAAATAGTCGCCATGTTTTCGCTCAGCTAAAGTCAAAAGTTGAAGTGGATTCAGGCTCAGCGAAAGTTAAGCCCTAATGGCTAAAGCTATCTCTTCCATGCAAATCGAACCGACTTTAGCCAGGTTAGTTCAGCTCAACTTTGGTCTAAGTAGGTACTTTTGGACTCAGCAAATCGCTGAGGCTTTCGCTGAGTCCAAACTTCGGTCTAAGTAGAAAAGTTTAGGCTCAGCGAAAGTCTCAGCGAAAGTCTAAGTCAAAAAGTGAAGTCGCCCTCCGTCACAGAAAAGGATACAGACATGACTTTTCAAGTTATTGCGTAAGCCACGCCGAACAAACTCGTATGCTTCGTCTTTGCGACCGAGACAGTTCAGAGTCAGGCCTTTCATTGCCAACGTCTCTGCAACAGAAACGCCCGTCTCAAACTGACACCATCAACTCAATTTCAAATGTAATATGTGGTTTTGCTAATGGCAAGGTTGCAAGATTTTTCTGGAAGTCATGTCACCCAATGCTGGTAAAAAGCAGCCCAATTTCTATCTTTTATATGCATCCCAAAAAAACTAGTGAATTTAAAGAATAACATAGATCAAATAAGCAACAAACAAAATGTCAAAGCACCAACAACTGCCAAAAGTAAACCATTTGGGGCTTTTCCACCCAATCTGGCAACCTTGGCTAATTAAAGAAGAGCTCACGCTATAAAAAAGTATACTGAATTTCAGATATGGTACATTCATCAAGAGAAAAGGGAGAGCTAGTGCACCATAAATGACATTGGTTTATGTTATTATTACATGGAACACACTGCTGCTGCTTCACGAAATTCAACATAACAATGTTCGACTGCAAAAACTACTAAATGCCCCTATTACTGTTCACTGAAACAATTTAACAACAACAACTTTATACCAAAATAACTTGTACTGATTGACTGGCAACAAAAACATGTCATTCTATGATTGCCAATTTACCAGCCTGAATATGTATACCAACCACCATGTTCAGCAAACTTAGGGTTTGACAGAATCTGCTTGGCAAACTTCAGTCCGTTTCTGTACTGTTTCTGCTCGTAGCATTTCTGGCAACATACAAAAGATATGTCATAAACAACTGATTGCACATAGGTCACAAACCAACAAAAATGCAGCTTAAGCATTCAACTGCTAATCACAAACTGTATGCTATTTTAAAACAACCTTCCACTTCCTGCACAGATTTATAATCATAACAAAGATGTGTATGTCAGCCACAAATTAATCCTAAACCTAGACTAACTTGTCCCAGCATCTGGAATTCCGCATTCTCTGAAATGTCCCGGCATGCCGGCAGAGCACACGGACCATGTCCCAAGTTAATTGTTCCAGCATCTGCAAACAGAATGCTCCAGTCCCAGCATGCTTTAAGCAGATTTCTCTCTAAATGTCAAATGTAAATTTATGCAGTGCATTATCATGCGAAAAAGAACCTATAATGCACTGTAGAAACAAATACTGCAAGTACAAGAATGTCTTTAGCAAGTGTCCGAAAATGTCAGCAGAACACTCCGGATCCAAAAAGTCATCGAGCATCAAGTTCCAGGTTCCAGACAGTTGGTCTGGCAACAGAAAACGCCCAGTGGCCGTAAGTGTTGAGACAATGATGTGGCACGGAAAGCTGGTGACTGCTGGCCAAATGCAGACGCTGTCGGAAAACATCAGAAACTGGCAAGCGAGCAGTGGTCCATCAGGTACCGAGGTGCTTGGTCGTGCTGGTATCGGTACATCAGCATACCCAGCTTGTACTTGACTCGGTCTGGTACGTCAAGCCAATGAAGCTAGCTAGTTGTGGGTCCAAAATATCGCGAGTCCAACTAAAGTGTCCTAAGACTGAACGGTCCAATGGGCACTTCAATCTCGAGTCTGAAAGTCCAAATATGGCAAATATCTGGACTATAAATTAGTACAAATGGCTCAAACCCCAAAACTGGTACACTTCAGACCCAAAATCTACAGTTTGCTGCGTCTGAAGTATGAATGGGCAGCAGAAGCTACGGAATGACGGCACCTATGGAACTAAACTAGTCCGGTGCAGTCTAACACTGTGTATCAAAAACATGATATATAATGTCATATATCTCTCAAAATCAAACAAGCAGACTAGTCGCGCAATTTTGGTCCTGGCACTGTTCCTGCATAAATACTCACCAATATCCTTTTAAACAGCGCATTTTCTTTGGGTGGCAAATGATTATCGGTCGACATTGCCTTGTTCTGAGACAAATGCGATCTACCCGGAAATTAACTACACAGTCAAATGTGCGTGCTACAACTTTCACGTTGACGGTGTAAACACACAGTCCGACATGTTTTCCTCGACAACTATCGCTGTAGTATCGACATCACGAGACTTTCGATCTGATCTCCGCATTTATTTTATTTTTTAAATAGCATATTATCGCTAATTTTTTGGGACACGCTACAACTTATAAAAGTAATTGAAATAATTTTATACTGCAGAACAGAGTTTCTAGACGGGGGCTGTTGGTGTCGCTAGTAGAGATGGGCAGTACTGAATATGCCCGCGGTAATACCGCGGTACTAATAAATCTCACGGTACCACTACCACTTCTCTTTTGTGGAAATTTGCTTTGTCCAGTGCGGAAAAAAATGTGCCTAGCTTCAGCAAACGTGGGAATAACTGCATGAAGATCGACAATTTGGAACTGCAGAAATTATTCAAATTATCACGCACTAATTTATATTCAAATTTCAGGCTAAAACTTTAAGTATCAAGTAAAACTTTAAGTAAAACTTTATCACTATACTATCAGCTAAAACAACAACACTTTAAAGAATTTTCCAGTCGTACTTTTTAGCCCACCGTACTTAAGTAACGGTCGACCTTATGATACGTGTTGTCTGTCCGTCCGTCGTCGTCCGTAATTGTCTATAACGCGGATGTATCAGGTAGGTCTATTCATTGTGGCTAAACGGTACGTTGTAGGAATATTTTATTGCTTGTTTGTGGAATAAGTCATTAAGTTATGATGTACAGTGTCTTTATAGTGGATATGATTGGCTGGTTGCAATTTCATTAGCTAATAGTAACGGTAATTCTTTTACAATTATTAATGTGTACTTTCCATG
>Ga0056128_1003282_pt1 | contig 19779 bp, 10 predicted proteins | sample WorMetLIZISLAND2_FD_71113 | JGI IMG/M metagenome (GOLD analysis project Ga0056128, IMG submission 71113) | Marine gutless worms symbiont microbial communities from Max Planck institute for Marine Microbiology, Germany - Olavius geniculatus... ... | reverse complement strand
CCAGTGGGGTCCAGGGGCAGAGCCCCTGGTTGGGGGGTCAGGGGGGCAAAGCCCCCCTGAAGCTGAAACACTTTTTGCTTCTGAATATTCAATGGAAACCACAAATTCGCCCATTTTTCTGAAATTTGGAAACGCAAAAGACCATCAAACATTGTTGAATTTTGCAATTTTTGCTGGAAAATGGCAAAAAATGCACCTTTTCATAAAAGTCGCCTGTAAAAAATTTTTATGGTCAGGCCAAAGGGGGGGCCATCGCACCATGGCCCCCCCCTAAATATGCCACTGAAAGCTAGCATACTATGTTAGAACACCAGCCATATAAAAATCATCCACCACACCTGTTTTGTTTCATTGCTTTATCGTGTAAAGTAACTCTGTCCTTAAATTTCACTTTTTGCCATACAAAAAAGTAGCAAAAAAATTTAAACATGAAACTAAATCAAATCTGCAAGTTTATGATATTCCTAATTGTTATCATAGTCAAGCATGAGAATGCGGGAAGATGCATGTATGGTAGTGATGGCAGGAACAAATGACATGGAAAACAAGATTCTCAGCTGTCTCTAAGCTGTAGCCGATCGCACCCCCTATGTGCGACAGATGACGACAAAGGGCCAACCTTAAGCTTTCAGCTTAGCAATCAACCCAAAAAAATGGTACAGAAAAAATGATGAATGACAAAACAAAGCTTGACAAATAAGCAAAAAAAAACAAAGCAAAGAAAAAAACGACAAAGCAAGTCATTGTTGTTGGTCTGCCTATCAAAAGAAAAGATTAAGCGAAATGGGATTAATCGAAATGAGAATATGCAAAATAAGATTAGGCGAAATGAGATTAGATGAAATGCAACCCATGTTCATTATTCATTCACTAAAAAGCAAGTGTATACTCCTTTCCATCACACCATGAACATCACACCAGTGGTTGCTAGAAAGGGACAACATACTAGTGGGCCTGTTCCTCGCTACATTTAATCCATTATTTACTTATTTAATATTTAATTTAAATAGTACTACTTAAGGCTAAATTGGTACTGTTCTCAGTAAGGTCTGTCTTGGCCCCATGCATCTCATCTTCGTCTAAAAAGGTTTTCTGCCCATCCACGGTATAACCTACACTAATCGATCAGCTATCTATTAGCAGAAGACTCCATGTACAAGCCACGCCTATGGACTAATAACTAAACAGGTGTGCTAGGGTTAGGGTTCGATCGTGTTAAGGTTAGGGTACTAACAACCCTAATTCTAGCCCTGTAGGCGTGCCTGCCGTTTGTACAGAGTCTTATGCTAATGGCTAGGGCCTAAATAACCAAATCAAAAATTAAATCTATGAATCTGCTACCGCTACACTGTATATAGATTATTGCTGTTTCTCATTCTTTTCTTACCCGAAAATAATGAAGTCAGAAATCATGCTGTATTTATTTTACTGCAATTAATCGCAGACACGTAACAAAACTAAAGGGAAACGCCCCTTAGTCATTTTCTCTGTCGGTACCGCAAAGGAAAATTTCTGCTGCCAAACGCCATAGAAAAATGCTAAAACAATCCTTGACGCACAGGATCAAAACCAAAGATAATAAAATCATTCACTAATCCTGGCAAAATTATTATTCTCTCGCCAAAAGCTAAATAATAACTCTTTTTATCATTACAACCAGTAATGCAAAGTTTATACATATATGTATTTTCAAGGCCGAGGCGCGTTTCTCACTTGTTATTTCTCTGAGATGCTGCGCAGAATTCGCGTTTCGCACCTGCCTTTTTCTGAGAATCTCAGAGAAATAAAAAGTGCGAAACACGCCACAGCAATCATCAAGGCAAGTGGCCTTCAAGATCAAGGCCACAGTAGACAAGTGAGGGGCAGCCCCCATCCCCCAAACAAAACATAAGCATACGTTAAAACTGCACAAAATATGCCGATTGGGTCAGTTTATTGTTGGGAAAATAATCAAAACTTTTGCCACCAGATCTCCTCTTTTAAAGCTAATTAAAATGCACCAAATTGGATTTTGACTGGGGCTCGCTGGGGGAGCTGACATCACTGCCCCAGACCCCCTAGCTGGATTTTAGGGGGTCTTACTTCTAAGGGAAAAAGGGGAGCGGATGAGGGGAGGACAGGGGAAGAAGTGAAGGGGTAAAAGGGGGAGGAAAGGGGAAGGAAGGATGTAAGGGGGAAGGGAAACGAGGCCACCCCAAATTGAAATTTCTGGCTACGCCACTGCAAGGCCATACCAGTAATTCTCCAGGCCACGGCCACCAAGTAACTTAAGTAAGTAAAGTATGACAATTTTAAACAAAGCTTCAAAAGCTGCTTTATCGTACTCAAACCGTAATGAACCAGCAAATATTCAAGACATACAGTTTCAATAGATACATCATATGAAATGCATGTACAAAAACCCATTGCACAGAGTGAGTGGGTGAGTAGAGTTTAACGTCCCACCTGACACAATATAGGTCATTTCGGGGACTAAAAAACAAAAACAAAGCCATGGTCTTCGAGGCCAAGGCCACAATTTTGTTGTCCTCAAGGTCGAAGACAGTCTTCGGGGACCACATCCCTTGGTTCCTACTACTCTGCAGAATTCATTTTCCCTGACGTTCCAGGACAGAATGAATAGTTTTCCCTGACAAATTTGTTCACGCGAAACACCAATGTCGACTTTCAATCACACTAGAAACAAGGGTGGTGAAACAAATTTAAAAGTAAAGGTACGGATAATTTTTGAACTGTTGAAAGCAGTCTGCATCTCTGCACTGCCTTGCACCACTGCTGTTAATCTGCTATTACAATATTTTACTGCATGCAGCTGGCAGACCACACATTGGGTTAGTCTAGTAAAACTACAACAAAATACCGGTAGGACTACAAAAATGTACAAAAAATACAAAAGTTGAAAAAGATATTTTAGCACAAGCCACTGTATAGCATTTCATTTCAAAAATTACACTGACAAATGTGAAAGGTTGACATCAGATAACTGTCTGTCCTGTTTGTGCGGCATGTAAGATGCATCTGAAAAAGGAGGATTGCCAGTCTGCAAATGATAGGCTAGTATACGGTTATACTCTTGTGCCCATATCAGTGTTAATAAAAAAGTACGGAATGCTGTAAAAAAAGCATTGGCTGTCAGTAGCAAAAAGGCAAAATCTTACCGGAATCTTTTGTAGTTATGCATTGTTTTATGTGCCATATACAAAATGCACTAAAATTATCATAATACTGTAAACTAAAAACTATTATCGGTACGAATTATTCAGCTGCTCCGGTCAGAGAGACAGAAGAACAAATTTATAGGCCTATAGTTACATTATCATCCTGTGGCAATGTTCCTGCATTATAGCCTAGGTGCCTTTTTTACCAGTAACTTAAAGATAGCCCCTATACTGTGTAGACAGCATCATATGCCTTCTACAGTACTAAACCTGGACTGGATGTATCCCACGTATAACATGTATGCTCTACTCCTGTATGCGTACTGTTTGCTTCTTCTTGACCATTCTTGCTGGTATCACTTTCATCATGTGGGCCATTGCTGTATCCACTGGCAAGTTTTAAAGCTAGCATTCTGATATCCTAAGCCCGGTACTTTAGCAGGGAAAAGTGTAACTGACCATAAGTGTCCACTAGCATAAAAACAGAATACGATTCAAGTTTACTTCGGCCGACACAACACACTGGGCATAACTATGTTAAATGCCACACTACAATACAATTAGAAAACACAATACTATACAAAATAATAACGGGAACAGTTCAACTGTCCGAAGAGGCCACTAGTCCGAACAGCGCAAGCGTTAAGAGACAAGGCTAGAAATAGGAATAGATTGCATTTTTGGCTACGCCAGACCTTGGCACTTGGATATAGTTGCATATGGCTATAGTAGAATGGAACCTGACCAAATTCGGACCAGTGCCCCTCCGGACTGGCGACCAATCAGTGTCACTATAATAATACGAAAGTGTCAGACAACACAGTACTGCCTCTTCACAACCCGCTGACCTACAGGTGTAGCATAAATGTTGTCACATGCTACTGTTCAATGAGTGAGTGAGTAGTTCTTCAATGGCACATCAGCACAAAATAGGCCATTCAGTGCCATAAATGGTTCAAAGCAGATAATTTGTGTCAGAAGGAAAGGTAAAAACTTGTTCAGATCAAGGTCATACAAGACTCGTATTAAAAACAACGTTATATACAATGATAACAGTTTTCATCTTTAATAAATGCAATGATGTTTCTAGATTTGACATTTAAAAAAACCTTTGGAAGTTTGGATGTACTGTATATTCAAGATATCTGCAATGTGTTGCACCAAAACAGATGCAGTCTATGAAAATGTGCTTGGCAGTGAGACGAAAATGGCAAACTTGATTGATTTTCTTCTTTTAGAAGACAAAGAGCTGACCAATTCCAAGGTGATAGATAAGGACATAATTACAGTGACTCAGTGACTATGCTATTGTATAGGTGAAGCTGCTCAGAATCAACTTAGTCTTCGTCATCACTGTCAATGATGCCGTTGCGCTGACGGCCTGACGAGCACTCGCCGACAGCCGACGACGAGGAACTCGTCTGAGAACTGCAACAACAAATACATCACCAGTATCATCATTAGCAATGACATCTGCTATTTATTTATTTTATTCATTTATTCAGCAATGACATTAACAAATACAGGTAAGTAAGCAAACAGATAAAACAACACAACGTTGGCTTTTCAGCTTCAAATCTTGCATTTCTGAAGGGAACTTTCCGACAGCCCAAAATTAATGTGAAGGAAGGTGGTGCCCCCATCCCTTACCCCTGGCCACAATACCACTGATCAAAATTCATCATAATCAGTAGCTCAGCAACAACATTAAAATGCCACACTTTTCATCAGCAGTCTGTCTCTACCAACCAGAAATGAGCAAACAAGGCTTTCAAACAGTCAATCATTTTAACTGCTAACGGAAACAAACACAAAATGCACCATTTTTGAGTAACCAACACGCATTTGGGACTTAGTTATGTTATTAAACTTGTCATGGCGGCACTTTTGAATGCCAGATAATAGCCGTCCTTTCTCCCAGTCACCAGCATCGAACACCAAAAGCATATGGTGAACTGTGTACTGTTGACAGTTGCTAAAATGTTTATGTCATTAATGCTGATACTCAAGCAGGATGTTAGTTTTTTGACTGTGACTTACGGCGTAGGCAGACTATGGATTTTTACTGCAACTACTAATAATTAATATGATATGACACCTGCTAAAAATACAAAGAGCAGCAAGCAAAATGCACTTTGGTGAACCGACTCTTTACTTGTGCCTCAAAACGAATTCTTAAATGTCCACGGTCATAGCAGACGGTACATGTTTTGAACTGATGCCAAATCAAGCCACACAATTTCTCTGAATGCTAATCAAAGAAATCAAACAGATCAGATCTTCAGTTACAGATGCAATATTTAATTTACTCAACTACAAATATGACTTTATAATAAAACAGTGGAAGGTTGTACATTGCACAAACAAATCAGGCAATAAAATTTAAATCCAACAACAAACAGCAAACCAAGCGACTGACACAGAAAAAGAGACAAACTAGAAATTTGAGGCAAAGCTCAACGTGAGTCTGCCCCGCGCCTTAAGTCTGATTGGGGGGAAAATAAGGAGGGAAGTAAAATTCCCCCGGCAGCAGTCACGTGTCCCAAACTCAAAATGCATTGGCATACGCAGAATGCACATTGTCGACTTAGGGTAGGTCAACATGAGCGCTTATAACTTTGTTCGTAGTGGACCAAAGTTCACAAAAATTCTTTGTTCCACACCAGAAAGGTCGTTCTCGTTAACACCATTTTCATTTTGTCGCTATCTTCATCAGTTCCAGAGATACCTGCGCTCAAACTCGAAAGTTGTTGTGAATCGCACCAATTTTTGAACGTTTTTTGCCCTCCCAAATTTTAAGGGGGGCAGTGCCCCCAAAAATTGTACTTGCGTTAACACCCCAACCTAGAGGCACGTCAAGATCCAAAGTTTCTTTGGGCTACACCCCCTAACTCCAAAGTTGTAAGCGCTCCTCTACTACATTTTAAGCCAATTTTGGACCCCCTTTGAAAAAAATTTTAAGAGGGCCCTCATCCCCGGTGGGAGGTGCGCTAGTAAGAGTTTGTAATTCTCTAGCGCATGTAAAATTTTGGGAGCGCAGCACCCCATTGGGGCCGAAATATGGTCTTCCAAAAAGACGCTTTAGGTGGGTACAAATTCACATCAAGATCTCCAAGGTTACTGGACCAAACTTCACCGGACTTGTTTCGCCTAACGCAGGAGGAATCGTGGTAGATAAAATATTTATCCGATTTTGAATATCTTCATCCATTTCGAAGATATTCGCTGCCAAACTTCGAAGTTGTCCAAAATTGCGCTAAATTTTGCATGTTTTTGGCCCCTAAAATTTTTTTGGGGTGGGCCCCCGAAATTTTGGACCGGCATTATAAAATTCGGCCTAGTACTGACCAGTGTGCAAAATTTCGCGCCGATTGGCCGACGCATCTCAGAGATCTCGCATTTAAATAAAAAAATAAAACATCTGTGGTAAAACTTTAGTCCTCCCGAAAACTATCGTTTCCGGCCGGACCAATGTTTTACTGGGCTAGAGGAGTACCATATACAAGCAGCGTAAATCACTGGAGTGATCACCTTGAGCCGCTAGCCACTGCCTTATCATTCACTTCAACAACTGGCTGATTTTCACCATCAACTGGCTGATTTTCATCTTCAGCATCAGGTTTCACATCCTTGTCCGGTACTTTCTTCATGAATGATGAAATTCCCTTCTGCCACTCCGGCGTCGGTCGAGCGCACACTGGGTTCCCACCCACATATCGGCCCGCTTTACCTGAAATTAACAGCACACCAGAATCAGCTCGGTTACACAGTGCAGACTTAATCACTAAATTCAGTTGATTATCATTTCCGCCACATTAAAAACCTCTACAGTGATGATGGCAACTCCTGCACAGTACTGTAGTATAACACTACTAAACAGTGACGACAACATTGGTCCATCAAAGTAGTTAACTATAACAACTGGTTCACTTAATGAATGTTTATGCCTAAGAAGGGTACAAGTACAACTACTTCAAATATATACTAAACATTTTTGTAAGCAACTTCTTCTAGTGTGAAGAATGAAAAATAGTATTGAAGACTGAAAACTATACTCATTGCACAAGTACAGTACACATAAACGGTAGCATGTACAACTAGCCAAATAAAATTATGACATCAATGACGTTTCAAAACAGTTTTTGATAACCCAGACGAACAATATACAATGGCAAGCTTGCACTCACTGGAAGATGGTGACAGAGCACTGGATGACCCACTGTTAGAACTCGTGGGTGCAAGAACTTTACGAGTCGCCTTCGCAGCAACAGCTGCCATCAACACAAACAAACAGCGCAATTGTACATTACAGTCACACTACAGCAATGGCAGATATAACATCACATCTGTTCATTCTAATCAAGCCTGTCCCCAAAATGACTTATACTGTGTCAGGCAGGACATTAAACCTTACTCACTCACTCACTTATTCTAATCAAGCTGTCTGCAGACTTAGGCCAGTTGCTACAATATGGCTAGAAATAAACTGTTTATCCAGCTGACTTACCGTACAATTCAAGCCACTAATGGCGATGATAACAAACACCAAATTGACGTTTTAAGATAATATATTGCGACACACACAAAATAATACGCAAGAACTTACATTTCACACATATGCCTACACATTTACTCATAAAATGACTGGCAATGTAACTATATAATTGTTCTTTATTGCATCATGACTCATGTTCCATGACGAAATTTGCAAACGCAGACTGACGCAAATCCTGTTTTGTGACAAGTGTATTTTTCGTAATAAGAGTTAAAAAAGAAAGAAGTGATGTGTGCTGAGACTTGCAGTAGCATGGTAGCACTGTAACCAGAAAACTGTAATCTGTTATAGACTTAGGCGTCATGGCCTACCTTACGTACTAATGACTAGAGGTTTGGGCCTATTCAGTGCAGACACGGACTGAGAGTGGATCCAATATTTCTCTTCTGTTGCGGATTGACACAGATATTTGGTCAAAATCTGCGGACTGACGCGGACTAAAAAATTTTAGGATCCAAACATCTCTGGTCTGGTGAAGGTGTACTTTGTGGAATGCGAAATTTCGCAAAGGTGTATTATGCGGAATTTCACTTGTGGAAATTCTTTGAATTTCACATGTGAAAATTCTCTGTGGAATAAAGTGTATTTTGCAGAATTAAAATTGCGGAAAATGTTCTTGTTGTTGAGTTATGTCAACTGAATAGGTGTACAATCCTACAGAGGACTCGACCACCATGCCCAGAAGCCTCGTTGTGCCTTACAGGAGGAGATAGTAGGCTATTTTACCATTGTTTTGATAGGCCTACGTTAACTTGATTTAGTAACAGGCGAATAAGTGACCCGTGTTGTATTTTTTATTATAGTAATTTTATCTCTAATGTCTTCCTAATGCAAGTATTTTTTATAAAGTTCATAGTTATCTTCTAATATCTTTAGGCCTGCAAAAAACGCCTAATACCTGTATGCGCAAAGTTATTGGAAATAGTGAAAGTTAGCTTCTATCAGACTTTGTCCTAAAACAGTCCTTTTAACTTTTTATTCCAAAAAATTAAAATCTGACCAGAAACGTTTCTGAAATAATGTGACGTAGAAAAAAATTGACGACGACGATGCTGTACACACTATAAAAATTAAGCCAGCTGAAGCTTACAAATTTAACGCAATATTTACCTGAGCTGAGCAAGTGACTCGGTCTTTGCGCCGCATCATCGTTAGTGGATTAGACCTAGGTAACTGAGTTGACCTTGCATTCTTGTGTGATGTGCCGGCTTACACTCGTGAGTTAACAAACTTCAAGGCGTTTCAAGTGTTGAGCTGATTTGAGACTCAAATTGTAAGCCTAAGCGTACGCAAAGTTGATTATTTGCTTTTATTTGAAGTTTGCGGAATGCGGAAAAAACTCTTAAGATGTAATTTGCAGAACATTCCACAGGTGAAATTCCGCAAAATACACCTTTTCAAATTTCTGCATTCTGCATTCTGCAGACTACACCTTCCCTCTGGTCTGAGATGGTAAGAACGCCGAAAACGAATTATGGAACTTTCGTTCCCATGTACTTTTGCTCCCGGGAACAAAAGTTCCATAGACGGAACTCTCGCTCCCTGGAACTTTCGCTCCCAGGAACATTTGTTCCCTGGAACTTTCGCTCCCGCAGCCAAAGTAACATGGTTTCGCTCCGCAACACGAATTATGATTATTTAATTGATAAACTAATGGCATTAAGGCGTTATGGCTTGTTCGTATCTTTGTACCCGTACAGCTTCATTGTAGTGAAAGATGCCAGGTTTTAGCAAATTATTTTATTAATTATTTTATCTTAAATTTATTAAGTTCCCTAAATTCTTTTTCAAATCTTTATAAATTTTTCCTTAAATTATATTTTTCATCAAGTTCTTGACGATATTTTAAAATTTAGTTTTTTCCCTAAACCTTAAACCCATTTTTAGTCTTTCGGAAAACATTTAGTCTAGCTGTAGCACGTCTTCCCTAGCAACAGCTGGGCTTTCTTGTTTTGGATGTTGAGAATTTACACCACATGCTAGCATCCTTTGATTTCAGCTGCTTCTATTAGGGTGTGGGTAATATGCGTCTGGTGCGTCTAGTGCGTGTAGGTGCATCTAGTGCAATTAAGGTCAGGATAATCGTTAAAGACAGGATCAGGCATAGGGTTACGTTCAAGATCAGCAGCAGGGCTAAGGTTTGAGCTGGTGAGAGTTAGGGTCAGTTACGTTATTTTGCGTAAAAAATAACAGATGCACCGGAGCCAGGTCTGTTATGTTTAGGGCAGGTATTGTTCGGTTTTGAGTAAGGGAAAATGATATCAGTAGGGTTAGAGATAGGGATAGGGTATATACTAATGTTAAGTGTTTGATTTGTTAAGAGTTAAATACGTTACTAGTCGTAACGTATTTAACTCTTAACAAATCAAACCGACGCGCTTAGACGCACTAGACACATTTTACCCACACCCCTTCTATTAAGCATTAAATGTGTAGGCCTATAATGTTAACTCTTGAGTGAGAAGCAAAAGTTCCACCTCATTTCCGCTCAGAAGAGCGAAAGTGGTGAAATCACATGGTCACTTAATCGTGAATCTTGCAGTAATCATATCTTATTGCACATTTCATGAATCTTTGTCATCGGAGATTTCGTTTGAGTTCCGGACACACCAACTTTCTGGACAGTAAGACAGACTTTTTAACAACTTCAACATGATCTTTGCACAAAATCAACGTATTAACGTAAACATCAGACTAAACTATCATGGCAGTCGTAAACATCTGCTAATATAACGCAACGTAACATCAGAAATTTACGTACATCAGACACGCTTGCGTTTAAAAACCAAGAACGGCCATGTTTAGATTTTCAGACCTAGGTGTAGAATTAGGGTTAGTTTAGGTTAGGGTTAAAAACAGGGTTAGGGTTAGGTTTAGGGTTTGGAGTCGCATTTAATTGCAATTAAAATAACTAAAATCCAGTGTGATTGGTGTCATAATCGTTCTCGAAGAATTACGGTTAGTTTTAAGGACAGGGTCAGGAACAGTATTAGGGTTAGGTTTAGGGTTTGTAGACGCATTCAACTGCAATTAAAACAACTAAAATCCAGTACAATCAGTGCAATAATCGTTCTCGGTCGATAGACGCTTGAAGTAAACAGCTGTGACGTAGAGATCGCACTGCATGCACATGTATGATTTGTTGCAAAATAGTTATAAAGCGTGAAATGTTCAAAAATATTTGTTTCATTTTCGGATTTAGACATCTTTAGCAGTTGATTAACGTAAGTGAAATTGGAAATTTGCGAGTAAGTGACCATGTGATTTCACCACGAAAGTTTCAGAGAACGAAAGTTCCTGGGAACAAGAGTTCCAGGGAACGAAAGTACCAGGGAGCTCCTGGGAACAAAGTACGTGGGAACGAAAGTTCCAGTCACCACCGAAAACAGTATGCCAGAAAACCGCAAGACACCGCAGGACTCCATAGGAAGACCACAGGACACATGAATAATAACCACAAAACGATTTTAAGATGTGAAAACAAGACTTAACCTTTCAGTAGTTCGTAAATTTAAATTTAAATAAACGCCGCTAAACAATGCAAAAATAACAAAATCAGCATGCCACCAGACGCCTAGAAACAGGGACAAAATGCCACACGCTGACGCTGAGACACAGGCCACATACCTGGACGCCAACGGTGCCTACGCCGTACGTCAGACGTGCGCCTGAACTTACAATGTACATCACTCATGTTGCCAGTGTTTGCACATTCATTCACACCACTCCCGTTCTCAAATTCTGTACTGTCTAAGCTTACAATCAATACATTTACCGGTATGCGTCCTGCGGTTTTCTTGCACATCCTGAAATATTAGTATCCCTACATAACCGCTATAATGTGGCTATATAATGCTCTAAAATTAAAGAAAACCTATAGCTTTGCTGTTTTCAGCACTTTTTGGTGGTTAATCAAAGTTCCTGCGGTGTCCTGCGGTTTTCAGTCATACCCACCGAAAACTGTCTCTTACGGCAATACGCATAAATGACAATCATAAAAAATAACAACATTCAGTAACCTCTTTTCCCGGAACTATCCGCTTTAGTTCTGACCATATTGCTGGCGAATGAGCTGGTTATGATTGCTTGCTGAGCTCTATTTGCAACAACAATTTCTATAACTCCCGCCACTGCCACAAATATTAATTTATTCGACTCAGGTCTGCCTAAAAACTGCAAATCACGGAACTCACTGTTTCTCAAAAAACATCCCCGACATTTTCGACTGTAACTAGAAAACCAATTATAAGATTTTGATATAAATATTCCTAACACAACTTGCCATCAAACGACCGTTCAGTTTCCCACCTCACCCAATGTATGCTTCTGCACTACCTAGGGAAATCAGATCAAACGAAATAGGTGTTGAAATAGACAGAAAACCTGAAAAAACATCCCCGACATTATCGATCGTAACTTGAAGAAAAATTAGCCGATTTTAATAATTTTTGGCAGAATCTCCAATGCTGATGAACACGAGATGCTGGAAGTGTTTCTCGCGGCCAGTGATATGGACAAGGAGGCCCACAGGGCCCAAGGCCCCCATAATCTCAAATTTGTATTTAAAAAGATATTAGGGACTCCATCGAACAACTGAGATTGTTGCCACCACATCTCATATTTTAAAACTATAATTGAACTACATACCATTTCAGCTAGGGCTCTGCTTCAGATCGTCCTGGGGAGCACTCAGCACCACTAGAATCGGTCGAAGCTGAAATGTAGGGAGTCATATCTCTAAGGAAAGAGAAAGAGCAGAAGAAAGGCGAGAAAGGGGGAACTAATAAATGGGAAGAGAAGGGATGGGAAGGAAAGAGAGGAACGGGAGGGGAGGAAGGAAGAGGAAGAGAGGCAAGCCCCCATTCCCCAATTCACATTTCTGGCTATGCCACTGGTTTCAGCACAGCAGCCATTGTACTATGCTTTTTGCTACAATTAGAAACATTTTCCTCTCTGGAGATGGGGCAATGGCACCATGCAGCTGTGCATTAGACATCTAGACTATTAGGCAATTATTACAAAATTATTAAAAAGTAAGATTTGTTTAGCAGATCATAGACAAATACGGTATCTTTTAAAGATAGCACAAACGATGACAAATGATCAGAAACAGAACAGCAAAAAGTTACCGGTAGATATACAAATTACTATCATGTATACAAAACTGCAGTTCGTTAAAACATAATAAAGGCATAATGAACAATGATGAACAAAGAGACCAGTGGTTAAAATACTTAAACCTAATGTGGTGGAACTCTGCACTTCCTCGCTTACCTTTCCCTCCCCCTTTGCCTCCATTCCCCTTCAATCCATTCTCCTTCCTTTCGGGCCTTTCCCTTTCCTCCCCATCCTTTTCATGCTCAGAAATAGGCCCCCTTAAATGCAGCCAGGGGGTCTACAGGAGCAATGCAAGCTCCTCCAGTGGGGTCTGGGGTGGAGCCCAAGTCAAAATAAAATTTGGTGCATTAAAATCTGACCTCTGGTGACAACAGTTCCTGAAAATCAACTGACCAAAGAATACAGCGTGGTCCATCAGGACGAAGCCATTTGGCAATAAGCTTCAATATTCCGCATAACTCAAAATTCAACTGTAAAGTACAGATGACAGAACGGCAATTTCTGTGGGCTGAATTTAGCCACTGGAAAACACACCGCACATGAATGATAATGATGACATACGACCAGACACATTAAAACCGCAAAAATCATAAAAATGTCATATCACCCATCATTACATAAGCCAATGTCAACGTACTGCAGAATAACACCATTTTTTATAATTTTGATGTTTTTGATGTGTTAGCGATTGCCTGTTCTGCCATTATCATGTGCAGTTTTGTACATGTATTTTTGCTGTTTTGTTAGTAAACATTGTTGCTGTTTACTAAAACATTGCTCAGTTGGGTTCCATAGCCAATCAGAAATTGACAGAAAATATAGACCCCTGACAATTATAGGAAATAAATGAATCGAGGGAAAAGGCATAAAAGGCAAACAATCACTATGTTCGATCACTTAGATCTATTTGAGCCCCAGTCACTTGCTATTTCAATGGCCAACAGCTTCTAAAACCAGTTGACCAATCCACTGCTCAGTGAGAAATTTGGAATCTTCTACAGAGAAATTGCACAGAATTTCTCACTGACAATATGCCAAAATGTTAAGCTGTTATTTTCAATGCGTGCACATTACGAAGCATACACTTTATGGACAGCAAGCCATTTTGTGCTTAATTTTTCTATCAAAAATTCCGATTATAACCCCTCATGCGTAAACACAGCTATGGAGAAATAAGTAACTAATATCACATAAACTGTTAGTTTAGCTGAAGTCTGCAGTACCAACGATAATTGTACAATAAGATACCGAAATAACAAAAGCAAAGCAATTGTAACTAAAGCAACTAAATCCTATTGGACGTCTTCAGATTCCCCATCTTCAGCTGCCAATACCAATCTCCTGCAAAACATCATCACATTTTTGCACTTGCTTTGTCACTTAGCCATAAATGGAGTTCAGTACAGAGATTTAGGGGCTAAGATACTCCCTTCCCCACACACCCTTAATCCCTCATTCCCAGCCCTCTCCTTCCTCCCTTCCCTATCCATTCCATCTCCTAAAGCCCAAATCCCATTATGCTGACTTTGCGACAAATCATGAAAGTCCGCAGTCTTTGTCACGGACTTTTTCGCCAACTTTCGCTGTGCATTGTCACAGACTAAATGTCATTAGAGCGACACAAAAAAATTTGTCACGGACTTTGTCGCAACCACCTCGACATGCGAGACAGTTTGCATCCGCAACATTCATAAAGTTTCGGTGAACGTCGGCATAATGGAATTTGAGCTTTACCCCTCCCCTAGACCTCTGTCACTGTTCGCTTTACATAGTAATAACAGAAATAGGAACAGCCACAACACACATCACAGCACTGCACTGAGAGAGTTCAACTAGTTCATCCAATAAATGTAGCACAAGCGCCAGTTGGCTGCAAACCTTTGGTCCCAGCCAATCAGCTGGAGCCTCAGATCACCTAAATAGGTGACCACATCACTACATTCACTATCACCCAAAATCTGAATTGATTTTACCATCTCAAAAAGGGTAGAAGGCTGAGCTGACCCAGTGGTAGGTTACATACCAACATGGTCTCCTTTCCCTACCCCACCCCCTTTGCCAACACCAGCAAAAGTTAATACTTCTCAGCAGATACAAACATGAGTAGTAAAAAGTAAAAATGAGCAACTAATACATTCATACTATCATTATGTGCACTAACATTACTCAACCGTGCTATATGACGATTGGTGCTGAATGGTGTTTTTTGTTTGGAAATGCACATACCTGGCCAATAAGCGAATACATTTTGGACAGCTGTTTGGGTTGAAACAAGACTTGTGAAAACATGATCCACATGCTGAAAACAAAAAAATAACACCAGATGCCAAAAAAATTCACACCACACAACATATTTTATAATTCAATTCTATACTGAAGCACAGGTAATAGGTATTCATAGTTAAAACCCACAGTTTTCCGCGGCAAATTTTGCCAAATTCTGCGGGCCAATTTGCAAAATTCCGCAAATTCTGCAGCTCATCACGGCCATCTGTTTGTGAGTAAACTGAGCTCTATCGTGTCAAAAAACTTCAGCTGCTGAAGGCTGGCGTTGTGCTCAGTTATGCTAGCAACATTCAAAGAAAATTGTCAGTCGTTTTTTTCTTTTCAAAAGTGCAATCTGTCAAGTCAGCATGTGTTTATTTATGATTTTTGCCATACTACGATGGGTATTAGTAGGGCTCACAGTTTTAGGCAGTTCAGTTTGATTTTTTCCATGACATAGTTAGTCTATTTAGTTACCTTGTGAAGCCGACGATCGTACTGATCATCGATCATTTCTCAATTTTTGTGAAATTCCACGGAAATATCAAAATTCGGCCGAAAAGGGCAGATTCCATGGCTCAGCTCAAAATTCCGTGACCCGCAAAAACTGTGGGCCCTACTCATAGTACAGCTGTGCAAAAAGCTAAAACCAAAAAAATCTGTGCTTCATGTTGCAATCTGACAACTAGCAAATATTGGAGAAAATGTTTGTTTTCTAAATTTTCATACTGCTTTGAAGAAACTTATGGTAACTAACAGTGCAGACGATTCTTAGAAATGTCAGTGGAAAGAATTTCAAACTAACTTGAAGAGGGATCACCAGATTCTAATAATATGTGGTACAAATATTCCCGACACCACTGGTCATCAAATGTAAGTCAAATTCACACCTCATACAATATCTCATTCTGCATTACCTGGGAAAAACAGAACAAAACTTATCAAAAGAAAATGATCAACTTTTACATGGTTACAGTAGTGCAGATGCACAGACAGTATTAGGTGGGTGAAACTTTTAACAGATGACAGAGTGGACCCTTGTACGCGGTACAGTTCAGTGGAAATTTGGTTTTTATTCGCCTACAGAAATAACTGAAAGCCATTATAACATTACTTACCTCTACAAAGAATAACGCGAGCCAGGTCAAATGGAAAAATTACATCGTCAACTTTCTGACAAATTTCACAGATGAAACCTTTTGCCAGACAGAGCTGTGACATGCATACACACAAAACAGTGCTGCAAAACATGCTGCATATATGGAATTACTCGATGGTGTAGGCTCACAAGGTACACCATTGAGTTTTTGTCATCACGTGTTTACTATTTTCCAAATTAATCTGGAGCGATCAGTTAAGTAGTCAGTACTATATGATCCCAGCACACCTGAAATGAAACCGTGAAAACTATCATGTCCTAAGTTTGCAGTGGCAGTCTTACTGAAGCATGAACTTGCATTACATATGCCAGACACAAACTGCAATCTGACATGAAATTTACTGACTGTAACTGCTACTAACTCAAAGTACCAATTTTTAGTACAAATTAGCAGACAAAAAATAAAACCTCAGAAATAGTTTTCACTAAAGAACACAAAGCACTTGTTAAGAATTTGTACTTGATTAAAAGCTGTAAACTTCCATGCAAATAAAGTAAGAAAATATCATACTTTAGTGAAGTAGAATCTCAAAAGGTTGACGGCAAAACTTATGAAAATATATTTAAACTTGTTAACGATATACATGGAATACTGTAGTCTGTTTTTCTGTAGGCAATGTATAAATGTATAAAGCAGATGGACAGAACAGGCAAGCTACCTCACAACGACTGATGTGCTCTTTACATTCCCGCACAATTCTTTTCATTGTTGGCAGCAGCTCATTCTTCTTAATCTGAAAAACAATACAGACTCGACATTTCAGTCAGAAGTGCGTGTCTAATCTATGAGACTCATTCTACAATTTATTGCCAGCAGCGTTTTGTCTCTATTTCCAAAACACCGAGCTTTTTTAGTCAAAAATCAGTACCATCAATGCCGATATAAGTTTTTCCGTTCACGAATGCCAGGTTTACATATTTTGTTCCTCTCTTCGGTCTTCACTGCCAAATGGCAGCCTGGCAGTTTTATGCCAATCTCTTCTGCAACTTATTTCTTTCCATCTTCCGCTATTCTGTCTATGCCAGATGTTTTTTAGTAAAAAAAATCAGCACCAAAATGTTGGTAGAAGGCTGCTAGAAAATTGATGAACTTGCTTGTTTAATGAACAGTCGTTTGATGCTAAATAAGCTACTGTGAAAATTATACATTAGCTCTAATAACAAAAAATAGACTGTCAAAGCATAAATAATTTTTCTTTGATGCCCTCTCCAACAATGAACAATGCCAATACCCAAGCTAATTCAGATACATGTACTGAAAGATAGAGTTAACCTGTATCAGTTCATGCAGTGAATACAGATGTACGTTGTTGACATCACTGAACCAGTGTGCGGGACAACTGTTAAGCAAGTTCTGAGGCCTACGCGCCAAACACAACTCACCGGTCAGATTTTCACATCTAAAACAAACTAAGATCACAATATACACTCAAGATAAGCATTCAAAATGCAACCACAACGAGCTGGATTATCTTTAGCACTTTATGAAAAAAGTGAAAAAAATACATGCCAAACATTGCAGCTACCCTCGGCAAAAAGTGGTGGCTTAGCCTCATAGGAACATCGTTGGTCACATCAACGAAGTTACTCAAAGTTGAGCCAGGTTAGTATTAAGATGGGTGATGACCAAGACACCCAGGTCAACTCAGCCTGGCCATCCCTCCATGGGCAGGCAACATGGGACTGGCAATGGTTATCGATATCGCTAGGGAGAAAATGGCAAGTTCCGCGTAACAGCAGACCCTGTAAATAGGACAGCTGGCATACGGACCCGGTTGACTAAAGGCACTGGCTGTTAATACATCAAGACTCATCTGTTCTTGGACAACACCGCCATCGATTAACAGTTACTGCCCACACCTACGATTCGAACTTCTGTTCTGACATATGGTGCGTTACAAATGCAGACTACTTACTTACTTAATGAAGCTGGCTGTCTGCATGACTTGGGCTGCATCCTAGCTTAATTGAGCTTAAATTTCACCAGTCAAAAGCGCCGAAAAAATGCATGAGTTACAATGCAACAGACCTAGATGTCTGTGCAAAAACTTCTTCTGAGCAAAAAGTGCTGCCACCAGGTCAAATCAGGTCTTCACTGTCCAACTGGTTTCTGCTGTCAACCATTGACGCCATGCTACCAACTCCATCCACTGCGATCTGTCTTCTGCTACCAAATAAAACTGGCAAAAAAATTTATGGAGCCTAGTAAAATTCAACCGACTGATTGGTCACTAGACATGCCTGACTCCTCCAAACAGTTTGATCATAACTTTTAATTAAAAAAACTTTTGTTCAGTAGAAATGACTAGACAAAAAAAGATACAGTCAGACAGACGGACGGACAGACATACGTTGGTGACTAATAGCTGATGAGAGCTCACCTGCCAGGCCTTGTGCACGTGTTGACAAATGCACTCAAATGAAACAGCTGTTTGCGACAACTATACACTTCTTCAAGCAGCGCCACTTTCTTGTACAGTAAAACAGATGACGAAGAAGCCTCAACGCTGAACAACGGATCGTCAAAAATACGCCTGAGGAGCTCCAGCGCAAAGTGCGATACTGGAAATTTGGAAAAATTCCAGCTGTGCAGTATGTGACCAGGAATGTACATGCGATCATTGCTGTGGCAACAAAGACAGAAATATTTGCCGAAATACTCGCAGTAGCGATAACGTTTTGCATAACCTGCACACATCACATGCGCAAAACGTGCATCATTTTACTGCTGTATAAACCAAACAATTGCATGCATAACCATTCTACATGAAGTGAATTTAGTTATCGAAGCAGATAATATAGCATAACTTCTGATATAACCCGCTGACTTCTAATAAAACAAGTGACCAAGAACCCCAACTTGTAACAAAGACCTGGCTTCCATCAGAGTCTGGGTTTGTATTGACAAACTGTTAACCTTCCACATTAGACTCTTTCTATAAATAGCATGCATACATTACAAAACATGTTTACATTTCATTTTGTCAAAATGGTGTACGCCATAACTGACCTCAGCTCCACACCTGGTAAGCTGGCACAAGCTGGACAGCCAGCTCGTATCAGAGACCCAACTTAGAATAAAATAAGTGACCTAGAACCCCAGTCTGTATTAGAGACTGGGCATTTGCCAGAAATTTTATGATATTTGTAGCATCTGCTTTCATTTAGCAACACAAGAAATTTGAACTAATGCTCACGAGATGCGTGAAAGCCTATAGCAGTTCCGGTTCAGTAGTTTAGCTGAAAATTGTTCATGCTAAGTTAGTATACAAATACCAAATTCTCTATCTGGATTCTGGATCGCATAACAATAGTTCCGTGGCGCTACCTTGTGAATGACATAGACTTGTGTCGCAGCTTGAAATCGCCAAAAAAATCCATAAAACCCCCTATTTTGGTGTTCAAGGTCATTCAAGATCATTGACTCTGGCGCCAATTGAGAGCCAGTGTACGACTTCCTATTAGTGATTAATAGTAACCTAGGCCCTATCTCACACCGTTACTGAGATACAGCGACTTATTGG
>Ga0056128_1003281_pt1 | contig 19782 bp, 14 predicted proteins | sample WorMetLIZISLAND2_FD_71113 | JGI IMG/M metagenome (GOLD analysis project Ga0056128, IMG submission 71113) | Marine gutless worms symbiont microbial communities from Max Planck institute for Marine Microbiology, Germany - Olavius geniculatus... ... | reverse complement strand
TCGATGACCTCGAATGACTTTGAATCCCCCAAAAAGGGGTTTTAGTGAATTTTTCACAATTTTTGGCTGCGGCACACATTTCAACAGTAAATTGCAACGAACTGGTTGGAGATAGACCAAGACAACCTGCATATGAAATTTTCAACGTTAAACGTAGATTTTAGCACTTCCAAGTCCTGACCCCCTAGGTTCAAGGAGGTCGGTGTAGGCGGGTGTCGAAGATGGCTATCCTCCTAAAAGTGGTTGGCTCGTGTAGCGTGAAAACGGTTGCAGATTGGCAGAGACATGCTTCTTATCATAACAAGCAATAGTGACAAGCTTTTTATTGGTGTGAACATCGATGACCTTGAATGATTTTGAACTTCTAAAATAAGGGTTTTAGTGGGTTTTTTTTTTTAAATTTGTGGCTGCAGCATAGATTTCAAGAGTGAATTGCATTGAAATGGATAGAGAATGGATCAAGACAACCTGCAAATAGGAACTGCTAAGGGTGTCGTGCATCTCATAAGCTTTGCTCAAATTATTTGTAATGCATGCATGTGATCAAATGTTGATCGGCAACTTGCCTATTCTGGCGACCCATCTAATCGTGTTTTGTATTTTTGTTGCATGTATTGTCATTCATCACAGCTCGTGTTTGTGTTTGTTTTCATCAGTCGAAAGTTTGGGCATGTCATTGTCTTTGTCTTCTTGTGGAAAAACTTTCAATAAATATCAGTATTAAAACTTCTGAATAATAAGGAGCTAAATGAATATAAGTTCACTTAGCTTGAAAACATTTTAGAAATAACTAACCCCAATTTTTACGTGCGACAGCATGTAATGCTTCGTGCGTCTTAGCCATTGTCTAGGCATCTGTATGTTTGTCTGTTTGTCCATCTGTCTGACACACCCTTGAGTCCTATCAAAACGGTGCAAGCTACGATCATGAAATCTTGACCATGGGCTGCCTCAAGGTCTCTAGTTTTTTGTGACAAAATTTTGTGCCCCTGTGTGAGGGGGTTCCCCTTGAACGAGGGCAGCAAAGTGTGGTATCCTCTCTAAAAAGATTTTAATTTGCCGTTATTGCCTCATCTACTGTGAAAACGGTTGCAAATAGGTACAGGCATGCTGCTTATTATAAATAACAAGCACTGGTGACGGGATTTTCAGATTTATCAACACCGATTACCTTGAACGACATTGAACCATCAAAAGAGGGGTTTTCGATGAATTTTTCGCAATTTTTGACTGCAGCGCACATTTCAACAGTGAATTGCGCCGAAATAGCTGAAAATAGACCAAGACAACCTGCATATGAAATTTTCAGCACTAAACGCAGATTTCTGAAGTCCAGGTTCCGACCCTCTTGGTTCAAGGAGGCTGGCGCAGGGGGCGTCAAAGACCTTGAATCCCCTTAAAATGTGGTTATTTTATCGCTATTGGCTCGTTTAACGTAAAAACAGTTGCAGATAGGCACAGATATACTGCTTATCATAACAAGCACTAATGACAAGCTTTTTAATACTGTCAACATCAATGATCTTGAATGACCTTGAACTTCTAAAATAGTGGGTTTTAGTGGGTTTTTTTTGCAATTCTCAACTGCGATGTACATTTGAAGAGTGAATTGTGCCAAAATGACTGAAGATAGACTTGGACAACCTGCGTATGAAATTTTTAGCATAGAACATGTACATTTTTAACCATCTGAGTTCCGACCTCTTAGGTTCAAGAAATCTTTCGGAGGCCTCGAATTTGGGTACTTCTTCAAGACGCAGTAACCTACACTGTACATTGTACAGTGTACACTTGTTGCCCAGATGGTAGGGCCAGTGCTGTCGCACGTCACGTGAGCTTTGCTCAAATGACTTGTTGTTGAAGCTATAAATGTTGGTCGTGGTTGCACGGCAGCTGCTGATTGTTGTGACAGGGAGCATTCATCAGTGCTGGATATCAATACATCGACATACAGCTTGCCACGTGCGTCGGCGGCCGAGGTGCGCCAGTACTACCGCGACTATGTCACCACACAGCGACTCAGCCCGTACTTCGTCAACCAGGTCGTCGTGACCAGCGTGAAACGTGTCTACGACGACGGCACCATCTCACAGGCAGACCGAGAGAGCGGAGAGGACGATACCACTCGCTGCCGTAGCGACAGTTCTCGTCCCGTCCTCTGGGAAGTCCGCGGATACCGTGCCTTGGAAGGACTTCAGGACGCGGAGCCACCTGGAGTTCGCGAGGAGTTCTGCTATCGGGCTGCAGCTGTCGTCCTTGCCACCGGCGGATTTGCCATTCCGAACGCGCTCCGCATACCTGGTGAGGCACGACCTTTCGTTCTTCACTCGGTGGCGGAGCTAGACGAGAGAATAAGGCGTGGAGGGCTGAGCCTGGTGAGTGATCCAGTGGCTGTGATTGGTGCCGGGCTGAGTGCAGCCGATGCTATTCTCCGTGCCCATGCTGATGGCATCCCAGTCGCTCACATCTTCCGCCGCGCCGGTCGGGACAATCTCTCGGTCTACCGCCAGCTGCCGCCGGACCTGTACCCCGAGTACGATGCAGTCTATCGGCTCATGTGCACGGACGTGATCGGTGCCGTGGACGGCTACACGAGTTATCCGAATGCCATCGTGGTCGACTTCACATCTAACAACGAGGTTTTACTGAAGTGTGATGGGGTCGAAGGCAACGTGGTGATTCGCACATCGTTTGCCGTGGTTCTCATCGGCTCGCGACCGGATCTGTCTTTCCTCCAGGGTGATGAACTGGACATCGGAGCTGTTCCCGGCCTGGCCGTAGATGGGAAGCGTAATCCAGTGGACGTTGATCCATGGACCTATCAGAGTCACAGGCACGCTGGACTGTATGCCGTCGGTCCATTGGTTGGAGATGGTTTCGTCAGATTCCTGCGGGGTGGTGCACTCGGAGTGGCATCACATCTATGGCAGCAGAGAGAGCGGCGTTTGGCCTCCGGTGCAGAGACACAGTGTCAAACCGGCCATCCAGGCATACAAGTCACTTGCCGTTAACCAGTTTGGTTCATTTGTTGACCTCTCGTAATCTTGTTCCTATTTATGTTTTGATGGCAGTCAGATTGTTTTGCCAGTAGTACTTTGACACATACGGCACACATCTTAGAGAACGCGTTAATAATCGTCAGTCTATCATGACACTTTTGCTGTTAGTTTTTTTCCATTAACATATACTTTGAATCTTAGTTACATGTTCATGTGATGGGACTGGCCAGTTTGCATTGATTTGATACCACTGTCATCTGTCACTGTTGGCATTTGACGTATGATGCAAACTGATATGATAATGGGATTGGTCTGCAGACAGTCACGGTGTGTGGTATTAGTACACGAACGATTTGGCTTTTTTCCATGGATACTTGTTTTATCGTCAAGTTTGTTTGATTCGGAAACTGGCTTGTTTACTTGATAGTACTGTAATCATTCTCCATCAATTCTATCTCTTATCATCATTCAAATATTCCCTGCTGTTGAACGTTTGTAGTTTTACATGCTGCACCTGCTTCATTTGCATCAGTAATTAAGTGTTTGTACCAGATTTTTATCTTTTTGTTTTCCCATTGCATACTCGTGCATTTGTTTCATAACGAGCATTAGTTGATCAGCCATGACGTATGACTGCTTACAGACATGTACAAGTACTGACATTTTAATGACCGCTTTTACTTTGCTTTCGTCGGCCACTGGCCATTGATTTCCGGTGAAACATTTGGATAGCTGAAACAAACGATAGCCGGATGCCGTTTTTTCTCAGCAGTGCTGAAACAATTATAGCTAGAATGTCAACGTACTGAAGCAGTTTTATTTGCTATTTTTACAGTTGTTTCATCCTGCAAGTACTGAACGGTATTAATCAATCATATTCGTGTTTCGTGTTTTGGTACTTCAGTGCAGGTGCCATTTTTATAAGCCGGCTTGTGATTTTCTACATCAGTAGATAGAACGTAGTCACGAACAGCTATTTCTTAGTGTTACTGTTTTTAACTTTAACCCTGAACCATCACATATTATGTGACGTAGTGCCTATTATAATCTTATTACAGTTTATTGTCACATATTGTTATTATAGTAATCGGTAGTTAGTAGTGTTTTTGTTATTATAATCATTACTTTTTTACTATGCAACATGTAGTGGACCACTGTTTTGTTCGGCATCGATAAGCACTAATCGTAATTGGCGTCTTTGTTTGTTTCAATATTTGTAATATAACCTTAGTAACATGAATAGTTGATAATTGTGTATAACTTTTGTTGTTTTCTTCTTTGCGTACGTTTGTTATCTTACGTATTGAGACCCAGAATTGTTTGGTTTTTTTATGTTTTTGGTTTATTTAATAGTTCTGTTCTTTTGCACGTCAGCTCATAGTTTCGAAAAAGTAATGCTTGAAGTTCTGTTTCATTGTTATCGTTACTTTCGCTTATTTATCACCGTATTATCCATTAAGTTTTCATGCAGTAGTTTAAGTTTAAGTTTACAATTATTGCGGACGTTGTTACGTTTTCAGCTTCAATATTGTCATGGCAGGTTTATCAGACTGTAGAAGTCTTTGCTTTTGCATCCCAGCTCATTTCCGTTAGACGTTGCAGCGTTAAGTGCTTTGTGCATATTGTTTGCACTATATTCTTGTACACTTTATCTTTTGACGTCAAAGTAGTGGTGTTTGGGCGAATATAATGACGATAAACAACTATGTTAGTCATTTACTGATGCAAGCCTTTAATTACCAGCGTGGCTGAAACTGTGCTGTTACACTTAGTGGACTCCATACTTTCATTATTTTTATTCTTATCTGTGAGGAATCTGGGGAACGGACAATCGCTCGCACGGACGTTCGCCCGCACGGACAAATGCCCGTATGAACTATGGCCTGCTACCGCCATTGAGGATGCAGCATAAGACAATAGCCCATAGACACACCGACGCGTTGCTTGCGTTCTGTATTGTGAACTTAACTCACTCCTGTCACAGAACCTATTATAGGATGTACGTGAAATACGCAAAAGTGCATTAACTTGATAGTTTTTTAAAAGCATAATGACGACGTATGTTTACTGCATTGTCGTACAGTAATCCTATTTGTATTTTAACGTATTATTTAAGAAAAGATTGTCTTAATCGATTGACTGACGTAAGCAAAGTAGGCCTACATGATTTTTTTCTACGGAAAAGACAACTTTATTTACAGTAAATCTGCAGCAAAAAAGTTGTAGGCTACTGCGTAAAAATTTAAACCACAGTCTACTTGAATACCATGTAGCTAAGTTTATCGTGCGTGTATTTAGCCCTGTTGATTTATCGCACCCAACGCGCCACACGTATATATTACACGACGGGTAACTTGAATAGCAGAATTCTAGCAGAATAATCATTCAGAATGACGACTTCTAAGAAGTAGACTGTCCAAATGTCAAATTCTGAGGCGGCTAGACCTTGCTTAAGCGTAGACTATGAAGTCTGCTGTCTGCGAGGCGGGTGCCTGGACGCCGTGACGCTAATTGTTCTACGGGCGTCTGTCCGCCCCTGCAGTAGCAGGCCATAGTTCATACGGGAATATGTCCGTGCGGGCGACTGTCTGACACCCGAAGAATCTGGTAATAAAAATACAATTGGCGCTTTTTGCTGGTACTTGATGTTGAGTAATATGTACGAATTTGACGAAATTTTTCTCCTAATGTGCCTCTTATGTAACACGGGTCCATATTGATGTAATGGTGACTGTTAGTTGGCATAGGTTAGCATACGTGTAACGTTTAAATGCTCTTACGAAATCTTGTTGCACACGGTAAATAAAAGGATCTATGTTAGTTACATTCCAGTTCGTTTGTAGTAACCGTGGAGTGTTTGCACAGCTATAGCTGCTGATGCTAAAGTCAGCAATATAACCGTTTCCCATCTATAGTAACATCTGGAATGTGATTACGGTTTGTTTAACGGTATTCTGGTATATGATTTTGATGTTCTGAACTTATTTTGTCTTTTGCATTTGTGTGCGAGTGCGATTGCGTCATTATGATTACAATGAAAACATTGACTGAAAAAAACGTTTTTTTCTAATAAAATTAGTGCCATAAGAATGTTGTGCAATATTTTTGATGATTAGGACATTAGGATTGCGTGAAAAATGAGCAGTATGCTTAAAGGTAGTTCTGCGCAGAGGATCGTCTTTACATCAGGCTACTGTGACTCTAATGCAGTGATTTTCAACCGGGGTTCCGCGGACAGGGTACCGCGAGCATCTGCCAAGGGTTCCGCGACTAATCAGTAAAAAACTTAAACTTAGTTCGAAATTAGCGCTTCTAAACGTGTACTTTTGCATACAATGTTGAATATTTTTTTTGCTAACATTCCTCACATTGAACAATAAACACTAAAGTATAGGTGTTAGTGTTAAGAGATCGTTTGTCCATTTATTGAAAAAAAAATTAATTCCTGAAACGTTTTGTTTGAAAGATATAAAAAGCCTCACACAGCAGCGTATCTAGCTGGAAGATCCAGACCCCTGAGCTCCACGAGTGCGGCCATGTAAAACGTATGTTTTGGGTTGGTGGGAAAGCTAAACGGCCGTTGGCGACCGCCTCGCGAAGTGTTTTTGGTTAAATGCAATAACGTATAGGCCACTACTGTTTGCGGGTGAAATAAAATTGCCAAATAATATTATGTAATACGGTCAAATTTAGCGAGTATTCTGCCTGCTGCTTTATTGCCAGCTTTTGGAGGCTTTGCCCCAGTCCTCCACAGCTTCTCTGCCTCTTGACTCCGCTGATGGGGACCTCGGTCTCCAGACACCCTAAAAATTCCACTTCGCCTTAGCCGCTGGACTCACGGATCATTGCATGGGGTTCCGTGAGTGATCATCACTTCTTTCGTAGGGTTCCGCTGCAGCAAAAAGGTTGAAAAACACTGCTCTAATGAATACCAGTGGTGTTGCGGAAGAAGGGTGAGGGGAAATTGCCAACCCTTAATTTTTACGCGCGAAAGCAGCTACTGCTTTCAGCGCGTCTTAGCCATCGCAATTCCGTCTGTCCGTCTGTCTGTCTGTCCGTCTGTCACACGGGTAGATCAGGCAAAAACGGTGCAAGCTAGGATCACCAAATCTTCACCGTCGGCTACCTTGAAGACTCTAGTTTCAGGAACCGTAAAGCTTTTCCTTAAATTCGAAGGGGGTCACCCCGAACGAGGGCGCTAAATGAGAGGGGGTGGGTAAAATTGCGATTTTTGGCCAATAAGTCGCTGTATCTCAGTAACGGTGCGAGATAAGGCCTAGGTTACTATTAATCGCTGATAGGAAATCGTATACTGGCTCTCGATTGGCGCTGAATTCAATGACCTTGAACGCCAAAATAGAGGGTTTAAAGGATTTTTTGCCGATTAAGCGCTGCGACACAAGTCTATATCATTCACAAGGTGGCGCCACGGTACTGGCGTTGGTGGCGTGACGTAGTTGGGAACGCGTTTCGGCTGAAACGAAGTTACTGTACGCCGGTCCCGGTTAGTACTGCGATGGGTAACTGCCTGCGGGCAGGAACTGCTATAGGCTTTCGCGCGTCCCGTGAGCATTAGCTCAAATTTTTTGTTGACTGGGAAAATTGTCAGAAAATTTTCTTGTCGGAAATTTGGTGCTGAAAACCGCCATTTTGAGAAATTCAGGGGCAAAATCAAATTATTGAGCACCCATAATCTGCTCGGTCTGTCGGAGATTTGCAACCGCCTACAGGTGTAAAATATGTTGGAAATTTGCAGTCCATGTCGAAAAACTGCAACTTCCTTTTTCTGTCTAGTTTTTCGATCCACGACGCGGGCGTGAAAAAGCACGAACGGTAAACATTTGCTACGGTTAGCAGTTGGTCACTGGCTTAACAGACAAATTCGTTTTTACCGTGCGTTAGCGCAGCTTTTCAGAGGCTCAGAAGTGTTGAAGAAACATTGTACAGCGCGTAAAATCAAGTTCTTGTGCTTAGGCCAACCGGAGCGAGAATAGATGCGTCTAGGTAGGTCATTAATAGCTGCAAGAAATTCGTCTGCATGTCTCTCAGTCGTGTCCGTCTCACACCCGTGCATTGCGCGAGAGAATTGCACTAAAAGCACGTCGTTTTCGGTCGAGGAATTAAGTTGCGATCTTGTTAAACGGACGTTGATGCATTGTGCGAAAGGTCTTTTCTCCACTGTACTATGTCTTGAAAGTGCGCGTCTAGGGTCACGGTTACTATTAATCACCAGTAGGAAATCGAGCGGAAGCTTTCGACTGGCGTGCATTCGACATCGACGAGCGTGAAAATCTGATCGTACGTTGCAGAATGTATTGCTCAGTAGACCTAAGTTTTAATTATTGTGAACATGACATTATCGCTAGGCCAATGCGGCTTAAATTTGAAACACAGATGCACATTAGGCCTAGGCTACTTCTCGTCGCCGATTATAAGTCATGTAGCAAGCGTTAGGCTTAGGTCTATTCTAGTTATAAAATCTTAGTAAGAGGCCTATAAATAATAAAAGCCAGCTAGGCTTTCATTTGTTGTTTGTTTATTAATGGGCACATTTTGTCGCAATAAAACTTTGTCGTTAAAAGAAACCACAAAATAATTATTTCATCGCCTTTGACTAAGGATCCGCGTCACGGGTTGCCTACCTGCAGACTTTTTCAATTTGACTTCCTGTAGGTTACGTCCAGCAAACTTTCAACAAATGTATTCAAATACACGTGCTAATGCTGGACGTTTGCTGGATCGTGTAAACACCTTATTAGGTCTACCGGTTACTGCGTTCGTCGTTCGTGTGACGTGGGTGTTGCAGCGAGCGGTCTAACTCAAAATGGGATAGCGTAGCGAAGATAAATTGCAGATCGCGTGATTGTAATATGAAGCTGAACCTCATTCTGTCGTCGACAGCAAACCAGCGCGTTGTTTATATAGGCCTACCAAGTCGGGGACACTCGTAATTTTCCGCGTCTACAGTGTTTTGAACTGTTTCAATACCAGTATTGTGTTATTGAAGTGGACTGTCGAAGATGATCTGGCTACGGCGTCCGCGTATTACACCCACGGGTTAGATGGACGGACAGGCAGCGGGTTTAGAGTTGTTCTTGCGATGGCACGCAAGCTCCGATGACGCAGTCGAAATTGAACCCGACAAACGTTGACGTCATTCGCGCGCGAACCCCCTGCAGTCTGCCGATCGGGTTCTTTTCGCGTCTCGGCGGACTTGGAAGGAAAATTGCCGACGACGACGACGATGATGACGCCATGGTGTGACCACGGGAAGACTGGACTGGGGGAGGGGACTGCATTGAGGCTGCTGTGGCGGGAAGAATGACGTCATAATACCGGTATTGCTGCTAGAGATGTGCAGATCCGCAAGATTTTTTGTGGACGCGGATTGACGCGGATCCTTAGTCAAAATCTGCGGACTGACGCGGACCCAGAAATTTAAGGATCCGCACATCTCTGGTGACTGCACTGCGGCTGCTGAGGCTGCCATGGCGAGAAGAATGACGTCATGACCGACGTAGATATTGCTGCCACGTAATCCATCATTGCAGTCGAGCATAAGACGCGTCGCAGGCGCCAGGCTGGTGGTCGAGCATAACCGGCCGTCCGTACGTCGAATTAATCGAGATAAGGCGGAAGGAACAAAGGCGCGCCGGACGACAATTTGCGTATAGGATTGATTCAAGTAATTGCGCTCGAAAGAAGACCGCAGTTAATTTTCGTTCATCGTCGGACTTAGCGTGACCGTGGTTAACGCGCACTTGTGATGTAGGCCTACTGGCGCACAAAACGTCGCACTGCATGCTATGATGCCACGTAAAAGCCTACACTACAGTACAGGGTGGGCCAAAAAAACGGACGTGTTTGAACATTGATAACTCAGCGATGATTACTCGTAGAAAGGCGTGTGATATGTCAAAAGTTTTAGAATGTTGTAGACAAAAAGGGCCGAACTTGCACAGCAAATCGTTTAAATTTTCTTTGCCTAATTTGCATAAAACTTCATTACCCCTGAAATTAGGCATTTGCCTACACTCCCATGTGCCCGAGTTCACTGAACTCAAAAACTCACTGCCAAAAAGTTCAGATTTAAATTCTATGAATTATTCAGTGCAGGGGCATTGCAACAGATAGCATGGTCACAGAATTTCAGTAACTGACCAGATAAAACGTGTGCTAATCGAATGCTTGGCTCAGCTGATCCTGAACACATTGACTCCAGTGATCGATCAGCTGTTTAAAAGGACAGATGACGGTTATGAATGCAAAAGCTGGACAACTGCCTATATCGGATTTCATGTAAACCCAACGTGTGTGTTAATGATTGTTGATATTTCACTGTATGCTGAATGAAAATCAACTGAAATTTATGTGTTAGGCTACTGCCAATTTAGCATGATTTTAGTGGTGGGGCAGATTTGTGTAAATCAGGCAAAGAATATTCAAATGTTGAGACATGCAAGTTGTACACTTCTTCTGTACACAGATTTGAAACTTTTGGCATATTACGCGCCTTTCCATCAATAAACATCGCTGAGTTATAAGAGCTCAAATATCCATTTTAAGTCCATGTGTTACAGTCAAATTTGGCAGAATTTAGGGGGTGACGAATATTTATGCAAATTAGGCGAAAAATATTTAAATGCTTCACTATCCAAATTTGTCGTTTATTCTTTACAGCATTCTGAAACTTTTGACGTATCACACGTTTTTACGCGCGAAAGCAGCTATCCCTGACAATGATTATCATTTCCCTTGCAATCGTACACTGGCTTTCGATTGCCACCAAATTCAATGACCTTGGATGAACTTGAACGTTAAAATAAAGGTTTTATGGATTTTTTGGTGATTTCGGGCTGCGAGACACATTTCAAGAGCGAATTGCGCCGAAGCCAATTGAGATAGACATGGACAAGTTGCGTATGGAATTTTCAGCATTGAACGTAGATTTCAACCGTCAAAGTCTCGATTTTTTAGGTTCAAGAAGACCTGCGCACGAGGGCATCAAAGAACAGTACCTCCGTAAAAGTCGCTATTTTTTTCCGATGTTGGCCAGTCGTTCGTGAAAACGGTTGCAGATAAGCATGGGCATGCTATATGCTTTCGCGCGTCTCGTGAGCATTATCTCAAATTTCTTGTTTTAATCACAAACGATTTGTATGGTTTGTTTTTTTGCTGTGGTCGTCAACTCAATTTTATTGTCTATAAGCCTCTAAGTTTAAACAACGAAGTGACACTTTTTACGTATTTCCACTTGCCAGTCAAGCATTTTATATTATTCTGCATGTACTAATATACAATTTACTTTGCTGCTCTGCCTTGTGTTCTTGCGTTGTTTGGCAAGAAATGTACACTGCATTGTAACGTAATCTATTGTCACGCGATATCTTTTTTTTGTCCTGCAATTTCACGTCTTGCAGTTTCATGTCCGGCATTTTCAGTCAAGCGGAAGAAATCTGCTAAACCCGTAGATGCAGCGGACACCACCAGTCTCTGCAGTCACTCAACACGCGCGTGGTTTGCAATTTCGACGCACCTCCTTCGTTTGAAGCGTGCCACTTTGTTTGAAAGCTGTTTCGTGTTCTCTTTCATTCCCGGCTTTTATGCGGCAAGGCGACAGTTTTTGGCGGCAGCAGTGATGCTTGCGCTTTTCACACACAGCCAATAGGCCTACGCATGGCAGCGGTAACTTTAAGAACACCGACCCGTGCCTTGGTGTTTTTATCTAATGACTAAAATGCTTTTTTGTTTTGTTTTGTTTTGTTTTGTTTGCTGCGTTTGTTTTGTGCATATAAAAGTGACGTACTGTAGCCTTCAATGCTGTTTTGACATCGGACTTGTTTTTTAATTCACCAGTTTTTAAAAGTTGGCGTAGCAGTTTGTTTTAGTCTTTTTTAGTCTTTGTGCTTGTGTTACAATTGTGTTTTTGTGTGTTGATGGGCTTCGAATCTGCTATTGAAGACAAATAAATAATAATAATAATAAATATATCTCTATGTTTTGATTCCTCTGTTTCGTTTAATCAAAATGTTACTGTCAATTAATAATACGCATGAATGGTGTCTTGGGAGGCAAGCGAGGCGCGTGACACGCCTGAGTGGGCTTCATCGACAGTGACTGTAGAGCTATAGATCTATAGAGCTAGGTCTACTCGCTCTGTAGCAGAATGAGGATGATGAAACGAAACGTCGTTGAAGGCTGTAGTGATACGCCTGTGTCACATTAAAATGTCTACTCCATGAAAAATCCGCCAGGTGAGAGATAATCACGAAATTGATATGCTTGCCCCTTATTAAAATATCGCCGGCTCCATAAAAAGTCTGCCCATTATAGGATCGCTCCTCCGCAGAAACGTCTCCCCGGCCGACAATTTACCGATAAAAATCCGTCCCGCCCGGGCGGCTGCCGGGCGGGCGGATTTTTAGCGGCGAATTATCGGCAGGGGAGAGACTTTTCTGGGAGGCAATCCTATAATGGGGCACCGGTGTGCGGTGCGGTCGTTGTAGAGAAAGCGACTTCACGGAGGGCGTCCGAGTCACGTCTCAAGCTTCGTCCCCGCCTGCCAATCATTCTCTAACTCATCAACACTGACACATGATAGCTAGACTTCTCCTCTGTGGGTTTAGGTTTTTATTTCGGCATTTGCTATTTCGACAGTTCTTATCCCGACGTCCACTACTCGGTGACAAACGCTACGTCACAGCTAGTAGGAAACAAGCTAATAGCTTAGAATGAGCTGTCGCTGACGACAATAGAAATGAATGAGAGAATAAATAAAATTAATAAATAAGATTGCAGTCTAGGCCTATAAAACACATACGACGGTCGACGACGCGAGCGTTAAACGAACTCCGATGTTTGCCAATGACAATTAATCAGACCCGTCAGTGGGCTATCAGTCGTAGCAGTGAGACAGGGCAAACCGAGAAATAAAAAAATGCGACGCAAAATTCGCATTTTGTTTCGCACTTTACACTTAAACAGATTTTGCGCTTTCGCATTTCACAGTTAGCACTTTGGCTGCAAGCATCATGATAGGGATTATAAAATCGAACACACTTCCGATCACGGAGCGAAATTTCGCGGCGATCGGCCGACCAAGCACGGAGAATTCGCAACAAAAAAAGAAAGACAATAAATGCCAGCAAACACAACTTCGCTCTGAAAACTAACGTTTACGGGCGGAATAAAAGTATAAAGTGTACGACAGATCTACGCAAGTGGAGTTTGCGCGACGGACGGTGTGATGCCCGCTGCATACATTGCTTTGTATTAAACATCCACAGTGTTGACGAATGACGACGGGTAGCTGATGCCAGCATCAGGTCACATTGCCATGGCAATGAGCCAAAAGTCTGCCGACCGTCACATAGCAGCAATCGGTCGGCACTTGGTCGGTGCGCTGAGATGGACAGAGGACAGATACACAGACAAACAGACAGACAGACATACGCTTTCTGCTAAAATTTGCTCAGTTTTAAAGAGCTGTAGGCCTATCAGTGACAACTGAATAAGTTAGTCCGCCCGCGCAAAGACGCAATTTATATCTATCTTCGTTCCTAATCTTACCACTAACCTTGTGTGTGGTGTAGGAATTGTCGGAAACGGAACTGTCGGAGGAAAAACTACTTCCTCCTTCGTATATGGAATCCGGGCCATGACTGTTTGAATTTTTTATCGCCCACACATTGTTGAGAACGATATCCGTTAACCGCAAGACAGACATTAATAACGCAAAATAGCCGCTTTTAGGAAACGATTGCGAGTCCAATGATAACGTGGGTGACTGGGCCGATGACAGTTTGGTTTGTCATCATGGCCATTAACCTCAGGGAACCCCTCATCCAGGTTCCCCTCGAACAAGAACGTCAGAGAGGGGTACCCTCTAGAAAAACGTTATTTTGTTGCTATTGGCTCGTCTAGTGCGAGAACAGTTGCAGATAGATACAGACATGTTGCTTATCATAACATTCACTGGTCACAGGCTTTGTAGTTTTATCAACATCGATGACGTTGAACGATCTTGAACTTCCAAAAGAGGGAATTTTGGCGAATTTTTCGCAATTTTTGGCTGCAGCGCACATTTGAAGAGTGAATTGCGATAATGTAGCTAGAAATAGACCAAGACAATGCGCGAACAGGAACAGCTAAGGCTGTCGCGCGTCTCATGAGCTTTGCTAGAGTTACTTGTTGGTTACGCCCATGCTATGAAGGTATCGGCAACAACAGTACTGGCTTTGACTGAAAAGCTGTTCATGTTGGGAGATTCCCGTAGGCCGACGTCCACAGGTCCAGTGAGAGTGTCCAGCTTCTTCAAGTTGACCGAGTGAACTTCGTCTATAGCGACGTCGATTACTCCCAATAGCGTCATTGAAGAGCCTCCAGGGATTTTACGAGATAGTAAGAAATGGATTTCTCGTGCTGATTTATAGCGTAGCAAAATACTCCTTATCCATATATGCATGGGCATGGGGTGTATATTAAACTGGTAGGCCTATAGTGTGTCTTCTGCAGTTTTCTCGCAAAGTGCAAACAACCTTTTTAAACGCTGATTTTCTTTAACGATAGACCTACCTGCGATATTAAGCATTCAGTTATGCATAATGAAAGTTGACCGTTGAAATCCAATATTTTAATTAATTGGACAATGCCGTCCGCTTGTTCTTTCGGCAATGTTTTAGTTGCCAATGTCAGCAATAGAAATTTAATCAACATCTTCCAGCAGGGTCTAATATTGTCCACACGTAGTCACGTATCTATAGCAATCCATCTAGTTCTGTTCCAAAAATTTTTCAGGGTCACAACATTTAGTCTATTTATGGACCATTTTACACTCGTTTAGCAAGACAAAAGTTATTTTCTTTTTACTTAGCAGCACTGATTCAGCGAAACGGACATTCACTCTATCAAAAATAGTTTGTGTTGTTTTCGCGATTGTTTTTCGGCTGAAAAATTTAATGTTGGATGTGAGTTAGTTACCTAAATACTGCTGATTACATTTTTTGCGCTGTAGCTTAAAAGCAGTGCTTTATTCTACTGTCTCTGCCAACCATGCACGTGACAACACTTTACACGGTGTTTCATAAAAAGGCGCCCTTTTACTTTCTTTCATAATAACTCAAATGACGATCAATTTACATAAAATTTTTACCAGATGTAGCTGAAGAATACTAATTCAAAACATTTTAACAAAATATGGCCGTTAGTTAAATATTCTTTGCTAGTCGTGACGTAACACTGACGTCATAATGTGTCGTGAGTACAAACTGGCTTGTGTCAACTGGTGCTATGAGTTGCTACCCTGCTTCGATGGTGAACTTCATGTTGTTCACTGATGAAAAATGTTCATCGTATCAGCATTAAGCAATATGAGAACATGAAATCAGGCATCTCACGATCTAAAAACTCAACCATCTGGCAAGCGGTGTGTGCTGGTGCACTGTCTTGCTGGAAAGTGTAAAAGTCAAGCTATTCCCACAAGTGTGTGAAAGTTATGGTTTTGTGCGTTTTTGTAATGGTAAAACTTTAACAGTTTGTCATCAGTGAACCAGACGAAGTTCATCATCGATGAAGGGCAGCTATTCAGCAACTGTCAGCATTGGTTACGACGAGCTAGTTTGTACTCGCAGCACAATATGACGTCAACATTAGATCACGACTGGCAAACAATACCTAACAAACAGCCATATTTTGTTAACATATTTTGGATGAGTATTTCTTCAGCTACATCTGGTAAAAATTTCATGTACATTGATCATCATTTGAGCGAATTATGGAAAAAAGAAAAGGGCATCTTTTATGAAACACTGTGTGATGCTAAATGTGAGTTAAACGTGAACGCGGCTGTCTCTACACGGAAGATTACTGCCATTTGGGTGGTCATGCATCGAATATCATCTGAGAGCCAAAGTAAGGCCTATATCATGATGAAAAACCGCGAGCTGCTTGTATATCGTACGGATGTATGCCGCCGGGAGATTCCAAGCGCACTTTAGTGAGATAAATAGGCTCTTCCGATAGTGATGCTAGAAGTCATTCCATTATATGAAATATTTATTTGTCAAGATACAACAGCTCAAACACAAAAAAACAAGACAGAGAAAAAACAAAAACAAAACTACACAAAAAACAACAAGCAAACGGTGCAAGGCTAAGCAGACAAGAAAGCCCAGCTGTCGCTAGAGAAGACGCGCTACAGCCTGTACAGTTCCTGTTGCGGTTCTGACCTTCAAGGTAATCCAAGGTCAATGATTTCCATCTTTTGTGAACGGCGTATGCCACTTTTTATTAATGATTAATAGTAATTTTGGCCGAATTTCTCATTGTTTTTAAGACATGGCTAATTTCCGTTCAAAAAAGCATATTTTTCCTACCCGCTCCATTTTGAAAATGTTCTCCTTGCACTAGATCGCTGAAATTTTGCATGGCTTGCATGGTTTAAGGTACAGGGCTAATTATTTGCGTAAAAGTTTTCAACTACGACCTATCGTTTAGCCACAATACATCAGTTACAGACGACAACGGACAACCGTGCCAAAGACGCCTAAAGCATAGCTGTAGCGCGTCAAGAACTTCTAACCGAAAACATGCATACCGGGAGCCGTGAAAACTCACGCGATATTTTTCTGATAACGTTGACAAATACGCAGAAATTTTGATAAGCCTAACTGGTTTACTGTTGCATTTTGAGATAAAATCTGCTGTAACAGTTCTGCCGTAGGCCTATCACTTTAAATTTGTTATCGACATTTTGCGAAATGTAAATGTTTAGCGGTTCAGCTTGTAGCAAAATCGTTAAATGTTTATCGAATTGAAATTAATGAATCTAAAGTATAAATCGTTCATTTACAACGAATGATGTTATTGCTTGGAATAATAGGCCTAAATTGCAATAGCATAGCGTAGGCCTACGTAAAATGTCTACAATTCATCTTTGGGTGCAACAGCAGGAGAATTATCAAAATCGGTCTCGGTCTACGGTTACCAAAGCTATAGCAGAAAAACTGCTGTGTGTGTCTTTTTGATTCGCGCTGTATTATAACTGCACGATCGGCGATCACATTAAAATGTTGCCCCATGAAAAGTCCGCCCGGGAGAAATAATTACGCAATTGACATGACATTGTTTCCTCATAAAAAGCCTCTCCCTTGTATTATCCCCCAGAAAAATCCGCTCCGCCCGGCGGCCGCCCATGCAGGCGGGACGAATTTTTGCGGGTAAATTGTCGGCCGGCGGAGACTTCTGGGGGCCATCTTATAATGGGGCACCGGCAGTTTATCCAGATGGCAGCCATGGATATATGATTGATTGGCCTGCGCTTTGCAGTACGATAGCGCTGTTCGTGTCTGATAAATCCGTTTCTACAACGACCAGGCCTACGCAACGCATTTGTAAATGTCATAATGTTCCCCCTCTCTCTCTCGTATGATTCTGTCTTACTGCAACAGCTCAGAAGCGACGACGAGGAATGATTGTGACGCGCGACGATTTGTTTTATCCCTCCGACATAACGCGTAGTCGGCATCATAACGTATTGCCTGCCCTAATACGAACGATCGCAGAGATCTTTACGTCACGTGCGCCGGCAAAATCGACTGTCGCACGAGCCGCCGCGTTAACCGGTGTCATTTTCAGGTCTTGCAATTAGTCAGTGCCCTGTACCTGCCAGCGTAACCTTTGCAGGCCCTCATGCAGTATAATTAGGCCTATATCAGTGAACGGTTTTGGGGCCGACCGCTAAGCTGTAAGCTTAAACCTCGGCCCTTTGTCGTGATTGTCGTCCGTCCGTCTGTCTCTCTGTCACGGATGTACTGTGGCTAAACGGTGCAAGATAGGACCTAGGTTGCTATTAATCCCTAACAGGAAGTGGCATACGCCCTTTCACATGAAATGAAAATCATCGACCTTGGATGACCTTCAAGGTCAGTGTCAACCAGTATTGTCGGCCCCACCTTAGCAACAGCTGGGATTCTTGTTTACTTTCTGTTCATTTATTGTTTTTTTTGTTAAAAATGTGAACTGTGAATATAAGGGCTTATGTTCAAGATACGCTGCTAAGTGATATGTTTCGTTGTGTGTTTTTTAAAGTTTTCTGTTTGTGTTTTTTCATGCTTGTCATTTGTTTTTATTTTTTGCGCAATGGCGGTTCTAGCTCGCAATATCTGGGAGCACGGGCCCCCGCCGGATAGCGAGCGCGGTAGCGCAAGCCTATAACGGGGGTCTGGGGGCAGATCCTCCAGTGGGGTCCAGGAGCAGGGCCCCTGGTCAGGGGGTTAGGGGGGCGAAGCCCCCCTGAAGCTGAAGCACTTTTAGCTTTTGGACGTTCAATGGAAGCCGCAAATTTGGCCGCTTTTCTAAAATTTGAAAAGGCAAAAAAATCAAAAAATTTGTGTTATCTTTGTAAAAAAATCATGGGTGCTACGAAACTGGGGGACTGAAGCAAAACTGGGGGCCTGTGCTCCCCGGACCGGGCCTAAAACCGCCACTGCTTTTGCGGTTTTTATTCGTTATTAGTTTCTTTTGTATGTACGTGCTGCTTCATAGCTGCTTCGCGAGCGATAAAACAATACAACTACCTCCCAAATGGCGAGGATTAATAACTCCCGCAGTGCCGACTGCCGACGTCCAGTCAATCCGTGATAAAAGGGTTAAGCTGATATCTGACCAATGACCACTCCATCCCCCGTCTTCCGTCTGGCCAGCGCATGTGTTGACGACTCATATTATAGAGTCATTTGGCAGTGACGTGAGGTAGGATTTACATGGTGTTTCATAAAAAGACCCCCTTTTGTTTTTTCATAATTTACTCAAATAATAAGCAATTTGCATGAAATTTTTACCAGTTGTAGCTGAAAAAACACTAATTCGTGACACAGTATGACGTCAACGTTACATTACGACTAGCAAAGAATATTTAATTAACTGCCATATTTTGTTCTAATATTTCGAATTAGTATTTTTCAGCTACAACTGATAAAAATTCGAAATGTTTTAACAAAACATGGCAGTTGATTAAATATTCTTTGCTAGTCGTGACATTATAATGTGTCACGGGTACAAACAGGCTAATCCCAATTGGTGCTGCCAGTTGCTACTCTGCTTCAACGGTGAAAAATCTGGTTCGTTGGTGTCAAATATTTGAAGTTTTACAGTTGCAGCCATAAAAACGTGCAAAGCGATCGAATTTACGTGTCTGTGGGGATACATGTAGTTGGTCTTTTACATGTTCAAGCAAGACAGTGCACTATAACACCGAGTTTGCAAGATGTTGAGTTTTTAAATTACAAGACGCTCGATTTCATGACATTGTTTCCATATTGCTCAGTGCTGACATGATAAGCATTTTTTATTAGCGAACCAGATTTAGTTCACTATCGAAGCAGGGTAGCAACTGACAGCACCAGTTGAGATTAGCAAGTTTGTACCTGTGACACAGTATGGCGTCAACGTTACATCACGACTAGCAAAGAATATTTAATTAACTGCCACATTTTGTTCTAATATTTCGAATTAGTATTTTTTCAGCTACAACTGATAAAAATTTCGTGTAAATTGCTCATAATCTGAGTAAATTATGAAAAAAACAAAAAGGGGTCCCTTTTTATGAAACACCGTGTATATTACGGACCAAGATGTCGATCGACTAACGTCGTCGTCTTTCGCACGCCGACTGAAGGGGTGTAGCCGATGAAAGTACGTCTGACGAATATATTCATATAATCGCTATAAATACGAACGGGAAGAAAGCTAAGCTATCACAAAGAAAACGCGCCACGCTTCGTGT
>Ga0056128_1003280_pt1 | contig 19787 bp, 13 predicted proteins | sample WorMetLIZISLAND2_FD_71113 | JGI IMG/M metagenome (GOLD analysis project Ga0056128, IMG submission 71113) | Marine gutless worms symbiont microbial communities from Max Planck institute for Marine Microbiology, Germany - Olavius geniculatus... ... | reverse complement strand
GCGAAGCGAGCAGAAAAAATTTTGAACTGCTGTATGCAGTGTGCGTGCAACAGTTCTGTTTTTTTCTGCATCTTTGTTAACTTTTGCACCATGGTACTTTTGAATTCCCTGACTTCCCCTTTTCTCTGACTTTCCCTGACTTCTTAAAATTCCCTGACTTCCCCTGACAGTAGGAACCATGAACTATTAAATTCGACTTCACGACTGGAAAATTGTGTTGCAACGATTTAGCAGCATTAGATTACACAACGTTACACAGCCAACGATGATCGTATTCAGCCGTACTTTGCCTTTGTCAACTTGTCGACTTTCTTCTTCCTCTCAGCAGAGTCTGCGCTGAACGGGAATCCAGAAAACCGACGTATGTTCATCCTAATTTGTGTGACCTGAACGTTTACAAACAATTTTATCTTTCTGGATACACCAAAATGCTGTACACCATCGTCCATAAAAACGTGCCATGTTTATTTTTTGAATAGATCCATGCAGCTGTTTGCAGCACTGGCCGATTTTAATAATTTTTGGCGTGCAACATCAAGAAGAAACTCGATACATATGACTATACTTTTGGCCACCTTACTTTAATACTGTCGCTACACTACCTTGTGAAATGCAGGTTGTTGAGCCTGCTGTTTGCGAGTGGTGTCAATGTTTGCCGCTTGCATTCGCGCTGGAAAAGGACATTTTGAGCACATGCTGTAATAAAGGATGTGACGTGACATGTGTGACTTTTTGAGATACAATAGTGGCCAATCGTGTTTGTCGCTATTCGGTTAATCATTTCTGAACCGACGTGTGCGCTATCCAGTATGAATTCATTGTTTTAAGCAGCCAAACTACAACTTCTGCATTTCCCAAAATAGTGCAGCAATAAGATTAACGTGAGATGGCCAAAACTACAGCCGGTTGTGTCAAGTTCAAGTTCTTTCCTGATGTCGCATGCCAAAAATTATTAAAATCGGCCAATGTTTCACAAAGCTATTCAAAAAATAAAAGTGGAATGTTTTTCATGGACAACAGTGTATATTTCAGGAGATATGAAAACAGAGCAAATGTGCATATATCTTAGGAAACAATCACATTAAAATCACCACATAGTGCACAGTTGCACACTGTATCGTAAAAAAGCCCACTTTGTATTCACTCTTAACTCAGCCAATTAAAACTATTTATGACAATGATGACCCAATCTAAACAGACCTTCATCTATTAAATGCAGTTCTAGTTTTCCAAATATAATCACCTGAGCTCACTCATGTACGATTCATACATCACGTGACAAGTTTACCAACCTGCATCATGTGCAGAAGAAAATAAACTACTGACTTAGCGGTAATGTAAATAATGATGACTAGTTTGGACCACACCATAATATCTCAATGCCTTGATATTCTTTTCTGCGGTGCAGTTATTACTGAATCACAGTAATTCTGAGTACTATTAAATACAATTAATTGTTATTAAACTTGTTAATGCAACAAATATCCATAAGGACCAAAAAATTTTGATCTATAGATTTTAATAATTAATCAAATATCTTGAAACAGCCACCTGATTAAAAACATCACTCATCCATGCATTTATCACAAGACAGTTAATTACTACACTTAAAAAAACACAAAACACTATCAACTTGTACAATTAATCAGCTTGTACAATTATCTCTTTTGCAATAATGCAAACAAGTGAAGGAATCTGGGAATTACACTTGTGGTCAAATCAATGCACAGACTGCAAAATTTCCTACAAAAATTACACACAGATGCCTACTATTAATCATACGAACTACAAACAAAAATATTGTAAAAAAAAATTAACTGAACAACAGTTGAAAACACCATAAGCAACTGCTACTGAATAACGATCTACTTATGCAGTAAGTACAACAGTACAGTACAGAGTTGCTCACCGGTGCAATTCTGTCAAACAACAGTCTGTGAAGCAGTTTGAGATCGTCAGCACGTGACTTTTGCAACTGAAACTCAATACATGGAATGTCCCCAAGTTTTGTGCCAGAACCCTCCTCAAATGATATTCGCCGCTGCTTTTCTGGCGGCGGTGCTACTTCCAATCTCTGTGTTTTCTTCTTTTCTCGCTTTTGACCCTCTTTAAGGACAACTGGCTGCTCCAGTAAGCCAGCTAAACAGAACATTCAATAATAAGAACTGGTGAAAGCTACCTAGTACAAACAGCAAAAAAGTAAATGAACAGTAAACATGTATACATCTAAATACACATACAGGTATGCAAAATCATACCTGTACATAAATTACATCAAGCAAGTCACCAGTCAGCGATTTAGACTCTAGATGGCACAAATTTCTTAAATTTACCTCAGAATGCAAGCGTAAAAAAACTGAAAATTGCTCCATGTTTTTCATTGAAGTTACGGCATCACAATAAGATGGTATGGATGTTTTGAAATGAAATCTACATAAAAAGATACACTCAGTGCCACAATATGTTGCACTAAACACTAAAAGCATGTTCTACTAGCGTCGAGCCATACACACGTGCAAGATCTTCATCACTTGCAAAGCCTCTTGTCGACTTTCGCTTCTTTGGTCTTGTCTTGGGACTGCTAGCATCGTCTTCTTCAGACATGGCATCCTCGTCATCTGATGAATGTTCAGCTGGTTCACTCCTCTGTTTCTTTTTTGGACTACCACAATCTTCACTCTCGATGTCAGACTTCCCACTAATCGGTCTTTTCTTTTTCAGACTACCATGGTCTTCACTCTCACTGTCAGACCTTCCACCAACCAGCTTTCTTTTAGCGGGGCTTGACGAACCATTCGTATCAGGCTTCTCTCGTACTGGTTCTTCCAGTTTGGCAGCTTTTATATCTGACTGTGATTTTGCATCATTAACATCTGTAACTGGTTTACTGCTAACTGCATCTACAGCACCACTGTTCTTTTCTGGCTGACCGTTACCAACCGATTCCATAGTCTGTTCTGTGCGCTCATCCGCATTTAGATTACTGACATCATGTTTCTGCATTACAGCAACAAATAAAATGTGTAAACTTGATACAAAAATTATAATACATACTGCTATTTTTGGTAGCACATGGTAATACATACTGCTACCAAAAATATGCAAATGTTTATGGTGTAGAGTAATTAACAATGACAATTTCCAGTCTAGACTTCTGTATCACATTAGTCACACAATGTAATGCAGATGGAACTGCACTGTGGGCTACAGGCAAAAAGCAGATAGCAGACATGCGGGTATCACAATGGGTAATGCGGCAATTTCATAATTGAAGCATTCCCCAGCCCAATTACTAACGTTAACTATATCTCTAACCCATTCGCAGATCCACTTTTTACCTTCTTCTTATTGTCTCTGATATGATCGAAACAAGTCTATTAACTTCTTGGTCAGTCACTAAGTAGAAACACAAACTCATTCACGACCACTAAGCGTCATGCAAACAACTAATGGACACCGTTCCATACATCATATCTTTAAATCACAGCGGGCTTCCAAGTTCAAATGACGTTTGCCATGGCACCATATTGGCAAATTATGGAACTTTCGTTCCCATGTACTTTCACTCCTAAGAACGAAAGTTCCATAAATGGAACTTTCGATCCCGAGAACTTTCGTTCCTGGGAGCAAAAGTGACGCGGAACTTCTACTCCCAGGATCTTTCGTTCCCAGTCAACGTAACGTGGTTTCGCTCCTCAACACAAATTATGATTATTTAATTGATAAACTAATGGAAATTAAGGTGTTATAATTTGTTCGTATACTTGTACAGCTTCATTGTAGTAAAAGATGGCAGGATCTAGCAAATTATTTTATTAACTAATTTATCTTAAATTAACTAAGTTCTTCAAATTTTTCCTCAAATTATATTTGTTTATAAATTCTTAGTTAAATTATATTTTTCGTCAAGTTCTTAGCATTATTTTAAATTCTAGTCTCTTCCCTAAACCTTAAACCCATCTTTCGGAAAACCTTTCTAGGCTAGTTATAGCACGTTCCCTAGCGACAACTGGGCTTTCAAACGTTGAGCAATTACACCACATGCTGGCGTCTTCTTCGGCGTATGGTCGGAGACTCCTGACCAGTAGTGGTTGTGGACATGCCGACAGTGCTGAGTGCATAAAAGATAAACCACGAAGGATGTCCCGGTGCAGGACTAAATGCCAATTAAAATAGAGAAGTGTCTCTGGCTCCTCACGGAAGGGTCGCGACTCCCTTTCACCAGAATCGGTGGAGTACCGCAATCGGTGGAGTACCGCTTCTATTTAGTGTGTAGGCCTATAATGTTAACTCTGAGTGAGGAGCGAAAGTTCCACCTTATTTTCGCTCAGGGGAGACAGTTCAGTGTATGGAACTTTCGCTCCAGGGAGCGAAAGTACGTGGGAACGAAAGTCCTGTTACCCCATATTGCCTACCGAAGTAAACATACACTAAAGAAAATATCCGACAACTGGGCAACAAGAAATTTTACATTGACCGTTATTCTACTCAGAAGATATTTACGATCTGAAACGTACAGCAGTCACCGACAACGAACTGTCGACTTCAACACCCGACATTTCTCACCAAACACTGCCGATAAGTAAAATGGCGGGAGTATGAATAGCGAATCATAACAATTGCAGCTTCTCATTAAATAAGTAAAGCCTTATTCCTGATTTCCATCACAAAGTCACTGGTACGCATTTTACTCAACTCTTGCGACGCAAAAATGGTAAATTTTTTTTATATATGCGTGGCTTCCTGATAAGGAGCTTGTCACAGCAATTTGGCCTACGAAAAGCTTGCTTTATCTAAGATTCACAGCTGCTCAATTCACCAATGTCCACTTTTTGCATAAACTTTTTTGGTGGTCGTTCGTCAGTAGCATTGTGAACTTTACATGGTTGTCTGTAGCTGGTCTTTCTGAAGCAGATGTCACAATCCAGTCCATGACAAAGTTGCTGAGCCAGTTTGTCCCCAGCCAGTGGTATCCAGAACTTTGGAATAGGGGGAGGGGAAGGGTTGGGAGATGGGACCTCGATCGGGGGCCCCCTTCCTAGAAAATTAAAAATTTCATGCATCATAATTTTATACATCACAACCCAAATATGTTCACCTCTCTCTGCAGACCATTACGCCCATATAGGTGAATGCTACCAAGTTTGTGACCGTGAATCAAACCCACAACTAGTCGACCACTTGATCTTGATCTAACTTATGGCGACAAGCCACCCCCAATATAAGAGAATTCCAATAATTCCACAAAAATTTGAACACAAAGTTTAAAGAGAACAGTGGGGCTACATAACTGCAAAACTTTCCATTACATCTTTTGCCATTTCAATAGTTTTCAAGTGTATGAAGATGGGAAAAAAATATATGACATAGTTATCACTGGTCACTATCATCACAAAATAAATGATATCAACTCAATAAATTGACTAAAATATATTTTACACTGCATATGAAATGCACTTACAGTTTTATAAAATTTACCATCATAGCGTTGCAGATGTTTCACAAAACATTGACAGACGAAATAGTAACGGATGCAAACAACAAAATTTCCACATCATGTGCATATGATAAACAGCCAGAAACCTACGTCACAAAGTCTGACAACTTGTCAAGTGATACATGAGCAACAAAAACACTAACAACAGAAGACATACTAACACAGGCTCCACAAAACAGAGAAAATGGATTGCAAACAATGATGCACATGAAAAAACCGCAATGCATTAACGCGGAATCAGCTTGTAGAACAGGTTCATGCAAGGTCTCCATCAGTGGTCAAACGAAGATATCCCGCAGGTATCAACTGCAACACAAACTGACTTACAAGTAATGCCTGCTTACTGTTAACGTTTCACCCCAAAATGAAAGACATATAAACACACAAAAAACACGAAGCGTTAGTACAGTCCAGCAATTTGATGCATGCATCATATCAGCAAAAGTGTCCAAAGTTAAATTTTTGGGTGCCTGTATACCGTACATAGCGATCTGAGGTGCGTTTCACACTTTTTATTTCTCTTGAGAATCTCTGAGATTCTCTGAGAATACATGAGATGCTGCATAGAATTCGCGTTTCGCACCTGCCTTTTTCTGAGACTCTCAGAGAATCTCTGAAAATCTCAGAGAAATGAAAAGTGCGAAACGCGCCTCTGGTTGCTAGCACACTGATTACTAGGCTTAGTAATGTGGCAAATAAGAACAAAAACAGAGATCAAAATGCAGCACGTCTGGCGAAAACGCCGTGTAGCACCTAGACAACTAGACAGCGCCAGTGGATCACATACTCAGCTAATCAAAACAGCGTTCTACCACTACCAATAATCTGTGCAGTGCGTGACTGTGGTCACAAGATGGTGCACAAAGATTTTTGAAATACTGAAACTTGGTTCATTCCATCTGCCATATTAACTGCTGTCAGTAAAACTCACCTTAGCAAAAAAAACCCATATTTTCAGCTACTTTTTTGCAATAATAAAAAACTGGTGTATCATGTACGTTGTATAACTAACACCAAATTACAATAATTGTATAAAATGCATTTAAAAACAATAAACAGCACTAACACATAATCAAGTGCATATACTGCCAGTTTTTAATACATTCATGCACCTGTGACACCAGTGACATAGCCAGAATCTAGTTGTAGTGGGGGCACTTGAGGGGTGGGATATAGAGAGGGGTGTCCTCTTCCCATAAGGAAGGGGTCTGGGGAGGAGGCTGTGCACACTCCCTAGAAAATTTTGGAATGACTTGTGTGAAAATGATGTGTTTTAGTGCATTTTGGCACTATTTATAGTAACTGAATAGGCTCCTAGGGGGCACGTGCCCCCAGTGCCCACCCCCCTCCTATGGCTATGCCAGTGTGATACATGGCATTCCATGGTAATGAATACAAATTCAATGTTGATACAAGAGAAAAGATCGAACGTGGCAACTGTTGAGCAAACATAACATGGAATGTATTATATGCTGCAGATGCTGACTGAATAGGTTTACCAGTAACAGATAATTCTTAAGAACATTTCCAAAATTACTATCACTGTAATTCCCAACAGCATACTTTTGAAATATAGCGTAATCCAGATTGAAGTAAAATATTTTAAAGCTAAAAGTGCACAAAATTCGATTTCGTCCCACTACAGGGAGCTTAAAGTGCCCAGACCCCTTAGCTGGTTTTCAGGCGTCCCACTTCTAACGTAAATAAAGGAAAAAGAAGGAAATTGGCGGAGAAAGTGGGGATTGCAATGGAAGTAAATAAAACCTGAAGGTACGGTCATTGCTATCCCTGGTTTCAGCTCAATGGAGAAGAAGCATCACCACTGCAAGCTACAACAAATTCTAACATCATAATAATGGTGCAGAGTGGCGATCAGTATTAATGCTGCAGCACTCACTACAGCAAGATTACATACTACTACCAGATGGCATACACAAAGTTAGCTGTCACTCTCTCAACAACTAGTAGCTGCCTTGTTGGTTGTTCAGTAAATTTAGAATTTGACAATAGACCACTGTACAGTATAATGCAGTATAGTGCAAGAACCAGTCGAGCAGGCAACAACAGGTTTAATGATAACTACTTCACAATTAACGTCCACTGATTCTACACAGTCGGCTGTTAAAAATCACCGGCATAAATAGCATTTCACTTACAACACAGAGTCGACAGGTCTATTCTGTGTGCATTAATGTGCATATGTGCGTGCTCATGTGCGAGTGTTTGTTACGGCAGTATTCACACAAAAACAAAGAGCACTTGCTCTTGTGCTCAAACTGCCTCTTTTGATAGAATCATTAATGAAATACGATGCAAAATACCCTCTGATTTGGGCCAGCTAACAGTCTGCACGTGTGTGCACACTGATGATAATGTTACAGTAATTATCTTGCTGCACATGTTACCAGTTACATACTTCACCAAATTCAAAAGTTCTTGCAAACACAGAATGAAAACCAACTTACGTACAATACTGTTGAGCAGCAACGAATCCAAATGTGGAAACCATTCCGAGTACTACGCAACACAGAACCCAAACTGGAACTCGGAAACAAACATCGGCACTCAAGAGCGCCATTCCAGATGTCACCAACAGCTGCCTGCTGAAAGTAGTAAACCGGCATCCGTGGAAATGGAATTAAGATCATGCACAGTCGTTAACACAAATTCGCTATGAAAACGATATCAGAAGGCACAAGTGACCAGCAGCACTGAGATCGTCGGTCGACAAGCTACATGTGCTGGTCAAAGACGTCATTCTCGTCGGTCGGATCTGTTGTGAAATGCACTGCACTCGGCGTGGTTTCCGACATGCTGCTGTCGCCATCAGCGGCGGATGTATCTGCAGTGCCGTCACCAGTTTCCGACATTGGCTCCTGGTTCTCCAGTTCCGTCAGCAGAGCTGTTGCTTCCGCCAGTGTGTCCTAACATGCAAAATCGTAACGTAACATGCCCCATGTTACTACAAAAAATGCTTTATTGTAATACAAGTAAGTACACAGTCCCAGTACAACTAATTAAATAAAAAAACTTACAAATCACATAATACTGAACCTAAAACAAGAAATCTGAGCTAATGCTCATGAGACGCGCAAGAGCCTATAGCAGTTCATGTTCACAGGTAATCTTGGTCTGCCTCCATTCATTTCATCGCAATTCACTCCTTTGCAGCCAAAAATGGCAAAAAGATCACCAAAACCCCCTATTTTTAGGGTTCAAGTTCAATCAAAATCATCAATATTGACAATTCTAAGAAGCTCATCGCTAATGCTTGTTATATTAAGCAGGATGTCTGTGCCTATCTGCAACCATTTTCATGTCAGGCAAGCCAGCAGTGGATAAATAATCACTTTTAAGAAGGGAGCCCCTCTTTGACACCCACATGCGCACTGCGCAGGCCTCCTTGAACTTAGAGGATCCAGACTTAAATTGCTGAAATTTACATTCATTGCTGAAAATTTCATGTGCAGGTTGTCTTCCATTTTGGTGCAATTCACTCTTGAAATGCGTGTTACAGCCCGAAATCGTGAAAAAATTTACCAATACCTCCTATTTTGAGAGTTCAAGGTCATTCAAGGTCATCGATGTTGACATTTCTAAGAAGCTCGTCGCCAGTGATTGTTATGATAAGCAGCTTATCTGTGCATATCTGCAACCATTTTCATGTTAGACGAGCCAACAGCGGTAGAATAACGCCTTTTTAAGGGAGTGCCCTTCTTTCTCTCCCTCATTCGTGGGGACCCCCTTCATCCAGTAGCATGAAATTTTGTCACAAAATACTAGAGACTCTTAGCTATCATACGGCAAAAACCAGAAGTCTCTATCTCACCTGGGCTCTGATCAGTACCGGGTTGTGACAGACACCAAGACACCAAGACAGAATTACCATAGCTAATATGCGCTATAGCTAGCTAGCTATGCTAGCTCTCGGGCGTAACTAGCATTTTTGCTGTTTATGAAATTTCAAACTGCATCAAAGATAAGCAGCAAAGATATGACACCAACCCAACTCCAATTCGAAAAAAAATTAAAGAATAAAACTGCATTAGCTTAGATTCTATAAAGATAATGCTACCTGATATGCAATACATTACCTGAGCACTGATTGTTCGCTGAAAAGTTAATACTGTTGAATCTTCGTTTGATGTTCCGGAGGCAGCTTGCGAACTCCAGCAGTACTCTGTCATCTAGCATTCACGTGAAGGACACATACAGTCAGCTAAATACTTTAGCAACCTAAATTCTCCAGTAAAATCTGAATAGAAAATGCTTATTAATTTTTCACTTGAAGCTGATCAGCTGCTTAACTCATTAGATGGCGGCAAGACTCAAAAATCAGTACAACTGTTAATACACAAATCATCAAAAAGCTTTGGCATCATATTGAAATTACATAAACTGCAACATAAAAAGAAAAAAAATTGCTGCATCATTAAAATGAAAAAAGGTTTTTGTGCAGAAGCCAAAAAAACAAAACACGTAAACACACTGTTAACTTTAATCACTTTATTAAGCCGTGTTGGTCACCTAAATGCTGAAGATATATAAATGTCCACCGAACCATAGTTCCAGTTCATTTGAAACAGTAAGGTCAGCATGGTAAAGCTGAAAAAATATATTAACGTCCACCTGCGGTATAACCCAAGAAATAGAAATTCCTACCTTTGACTTAAGCCAGTTGACAGCCCACTGCCACCGAGTCGCTGCCTGTAGCAAGTAATCCTTAGCCAGTGGACACTTGTTGACAAGACTGACCAAGAACTTTATGATCTGATACGAGCGTCGGCTATCAGATGTGTGGTAGTGACTGATTGCAGCTACACCACCACAATATAACAATCAGCATCATCCGACCATTGCATTACATCCTCGGACAATAATAACAACAACAATGTCTGTTATCAGGTTCAACTCCTGGTTTTCCAACTGAATATTTTTATCGTAACTCAAAAATAATGATAATAATGTAACCATTACAAACATTTAGATTTAAATTTTAACCTACTACTCTACTACTCTCAAGATCTGCTTCCTAAAGCTAACATCAAGTTAGATCACTGCGAATAGATTCATTAGGTCGAAGAAACTTTATATATACAGTAATAATTTATTACTGTAAAGTTAGATCACTGTCCTGAATGTGACAACAATGACCACGACATTGACGTTTGACAACAAGACTGTAAGCATTGGTCAAACTGTGACTGTTACATTCTGATCAAACACAATGCACTATTGCCATGATGAAGTATACCAGAGAAAACGCTGCAAGCATCACTGACCTAGCATGCCTTGGACGTGCTCATCTCGAGACTCACCCTCACGACCATCAATCACGTACTGCAGACGATGCATCTGAAGTGAATCTTCTAGCAGCTACGACAAACACATCAGCACACTAAATCGCACATTCAGGTTTCCCATGAAACCGCATACTAATGCCGCAAGGCACACAACAGGAATTCATTAAAATTCATAAAATGCAGTAAGCACACATTTTAGAATTTAGTACAGTCTAATCTGTACTAAATTTCCTAATCAATGCTTATTTTTTCGTTTTTCTACATTGCACAGCAATATTGCAGTGTTTGTTTGAAAAAGCACCATTTTTTTTGTTTTCGTCCTGACAAGGGAGGTGTATAATAGTGCAAAAAAGTCATATTATTAATAATAATAACTGCTAACAAGTTATATCAGTAAAATTGCTATGTCCTTAGGCTTCAGACAGTATATGTTTTACAGTTTTATCTCTCAATGAATAATTATTTCTGAAGTTAAAAACTGCTGTGCCACACGGCGTCACTATGCGGTACCGGGTTAAACAGTTTAGTTTTCAAACTGTGTTTAGAAGTGCCCAGAATACACCGCTAGAAGTGACCACTAACATATAAAACAGTTCGCAATTCTTTTCAATACAATTTCATTTCCAAATGTCAAGCAATCATCATGACAATGCAATAATGTTTTACATACCAGTAACTGCTGTAGTGCATGGAATAATGGCTTCAGTTCATTGCAAGGTGCATTAATGCACTGAACCTATAACAAAATAAATATATAAACAACACATTTATAAACAAAGTTTCCTGTAGATTATGTTGTCTAATTACGTAACTCCTTGAAGTCACTAATGTATCAATACATACCTATTAAAACACTACACTCAGCAGATCAGCATCTTCTTGACAGGCCACATGTCAGCACAGACTGTGGCAAAAGAGCCTTTTAGTACAAAGCTCACAACATTTAGAACAACCTCCCTGTCTCAGACAAACAATCCACTTTACACTCAACCTTCAAACGTAATGTCAAAACCTATCTACTAAGTTTAAATAGTAAATAATAACAATAATAGCTACCCATCACTACCCATCTAGCAACTGTTAGTGTCTCAGATTCAGCTTGCTGATGTTGCGCGCATTAAATATTGCTATATTATTATTATTTATTATTATTATATTAAGCTACACAAATTTTGTCTAAAATAGTCACGATGCAGACTCAGAGATTGGGAATGTGTCAGCCAGACAAGCTGCGTTAAAGTGTTGGACAGCGACTGACAAACGCTGGAACAAGAACGTGGTTTCTTGTGGATCAGTTGTTGCCTTGGTCAAACGCCTTCCGATTTGTGCCAGAACTCCTGTGTGCTGACACTCATGGGGCCAAGTGAAAAAAAGTCTCAGCGGCACTGGTACTGGTGATGGCACTCTGCTGCAGATTGGCATTCCCCGGAGTGGTCTGGCGTTCCCCGGAGTGTCGACCACTGTGATGTCCCAAGTGGCACTGCGCCCGGAGTTCCATGGCAACAACGTCAAACCGTCAAGCCGCTTGCCATCGTCACGGACCACACTGTGTGTTTCCTTCATGCTAGGAATGCCGGCTCGAGTCAAAATGCGCCAGATGACGTCATTAATGTAGTTGTGACGTATTATTATTATTATTATTATTATCTCCCAATGCCCCTTGCAATTCACTGCCATAATCACCATAAACTAGCATCACTCACTCATACACATGCTAAATGCATCGCAACCAAACCAACCTTACTATCACCAGTCTTCTGGCACTGTTGCCAATCGAACAATTCTTCAAACTCTACAGTCTTTAGCATTCATCAACACAGCTCAATCTGGAGTCATGACAGTCCACTACTGTCACAATGAAAGTCATAGCACACAGTTTGTAGACACTTATTATCTCTGCCAAGTGTGAAGCTAGTGAACATTGGAGGAGATTAAGACATTGGCCATTCTGTCCATGTTTCTGTCGTTCTGTGTATATGATGACTCATAATGGCAATGACATCGTTGCACCAAGCATCAATGCCGGCTATTACATTTCTCTCCCTCCCCTGCAGCGAAGCGGCTCTTCCTTCTCCCTCCCACTGAATGGCCTATTTTGTGCTGATGTGCCGTTAAGAAACTACTCACTCACTCACCCCTTTCCTTGTGTTTAAATCACTTCACTTGACGGAGATATGACTCTCACAAGCACCTTCTAGTTTAATTATTTACCATGATCATGCGAATCACAGTGATGCTGAAGCGAGCATTGTTGTAGTTCAAATAGCAGAGCATGTCTTCTAGCACCACGATTGCCTGTCCACTCGTCACTTCACGCAGGGCGTGGACCACCTAGCATATACACGTAGTAGTGCAATGTAATGCAAAAACAATCTGATATAGTGCCATTGTCACATTGTGACCGAGAATTGGAAGTGCCAACCCACACTGAAAAACCACATCAACATTTGCTGCACTCACCCAGCAATATATAAATTCTACAAGTAAACAGGCTTTTTAGCAGCAATTGATATAATATCGTGGAAAAGGAAGAGAACAGTTTACAGTTTAGCACAATAATCACAACATCACACACCACATACAACAATGCAAAATACACATTCACTCATCCACAACAGACTATGTTTGACTGGTCACTGAATATATGGACACATCAGTGCAAAAAACATAACTGTATATTACATGTCCCCACCAGAAACAAATTTAACACAGTTTTCCTGTATCTCCTTCACATTTAACTAATTACAGTGCAGCACGGTAGTGCTGACAATGTTGTAAGGGTGATGAATGTTAAGTATACGAAATGGCGTTTGGGGGGAGGGAGTTCTGTGACTCCAAAACCCCTTAACTGATTTCCATAAAACTTGGCATCAATGAACACATCGACCACCTGACTCCACATGCAAAATTTGACATACAATCGATTCAAAGAGAGTGTGGCTGCGAAATTCGCTGTTAGGCATCTATTTTTTTCTTTTTTTCCTTGCGCACGGCTACAGGTATATATTGCAGTGAATGCCAATGCCCATGGCATGACTGATTTTCTGTCTATCGTTCTGTCTGCATGTGCGTGCAGTGGCGTGACGTCATAGTGACAATGACGTCAGTAGGCCAGCAGCAGATTATGCATTGCCTGTGACGTCACAAGTTGCAACTCTGGCAGCATGCCAGTAACAGCAAATTACAGCTATACAATATATAGGGCGTTACTGTTGAAAAAAAATTGAAATATTATTATCTTAACTTTCAAGTTCACCGTACGTTAAATTACATTGAGTAAAAACTTACATAACTACGCATTCTCGCAAGTGGCTTTCACAGTTTACAAAGCTATGTAAGGGCGATATGAGTCAACACTCGAAAACGGCTTTCACTTAGCTTAGCTTGACACCTATTTTGTGTCAATTAAGTAAAAGTATCTACTACAAAATAAATTTTGTTTAGGTAATACAGTAATAATTTTCAAGTATTTAGGATGGCTAGTCTTGTAAGGGCCAGTCTGAAATTCAACACATGATAATATTGCCCCAAAACCACTTTTGCCGTTTTCGAGTTTTGACTCATATCGCCCTTACACAGCTTTGTAAACTGTTACCTCACGCAGATATCGAACTGAGTCAGGTCCGAAGACGAATCTGTTCATGTCAGTTGACATTTTCAAGTATTTCTGTGGTGAAACCGTCACAGGCTGATACTGCTTACACAGCTTCGCATCTACCAAGCACATAACAAAAAGCATTAAAGAATGTCATCATCATCAATCTAAACATAGGATATCAAAATTTTTCCATCCAAATGCTGCCGTTAATGTTCACCGTCAAGATGTGTACAAAAGGAATGACAAGTTGAAAGGACTAAACATTATAACAATAAAAACTGTCAAAAACAACACAACATTACAAACTTCAGTCTTTCAAACTGCCTCTCACGCACTATGCACGCATCAAGTCATTGTTAACCATGCATAAGCCTGTCTTGTTTACATTCTTTTTATCAGTAGTAACTAAGAAAACTTAAACTGGCACCTAATTAAGATTTAGCCACAATGGGTCATGACCTCAACACCAGATATATTTTTGTATGTACATTCTGACTGCACTGTTCATCAAAGCACATGTCATTACACGCAACAGCATCTACTGCTGCAGCATGTCTTAGCCATCGCAATTCTGTCCATCCGTCTGTCCGTCTGTCCATCACGTGGGTGGATCAGTCAAAAATGGTGCAAGCTAGGATCACCAAATCTTCACCATCGGCTGTCTGGAAGACTCTAGTTTCAAGAACCGAATGTCAATATTACACTACCTTCAGTGTAGGCATGTGAGACATCGCAGTTCAAAATAAGTGTTGCAATCGTTGCATGCAGTGAACCAAAATCACGGGACTGAAGAGAACTCCAGCGCCTTGTAGTCATCTCCTGCTACAAAACATACAGAACATATAAAATATACAGTCTGCAGTCTGTACGGCTAACAAAACTGCTAGGGTCCATCTAGCAATACCACTTGACAGAATATTATCATCGCTTACATGACAAATAAAACAGCATACACAGACAGTAATGCTGGACTGTTAGGCAACAAAAGCTACACTAATAACTGCCTGTAAAATCTAAGCACAAAGCACAACCTAACTAAACACAAACAAGAAATTTGATTAAATGCTCAAAAAATGCACGAAAACCTATAGCAGTTCCTGTTCGCAAACTGTCAGTCTATCTCAAGCCATTTCGTCGTAGTTCATTTTTGGAGTGTGCACTGCAGCCGAAGATCACAAAAATCAATATGTATATGTATATGTATCTGGTGGGGGTGACCCCAGGTAATGTTTCTGGACCACCTCACTAATAAATCTGATGCAATAATGTCAACAAAACCGAAAAAAATACACATGCATCAAAATACATTAACGCTCTAACCAGTTCTTTAGCCTTTTAACCACAGCACTGTTATAATTAATAACTACGATACCCCTAATAAACTTATATTTCATTCCGGTTTTGCATTCACTTTTCAGCATTTTATACATAAATGTTATCAAACGCTATATTAATATTGTCATGTAAACTAAGATCAGATAATAAAGTAATGCATCAATACCACAAATAGACAGATACAATAACTGGTAAACATCTGAAATAAATGAACTCATACCTGTTCACTGCCAGCTGTTACTGTATTCTGGCCAATAAGAAATTCCATCAGCCGCTTAAAGCCGTTGCGTCCAAACATGTGAGAACAGGATTTTATTCCCTGGATGACAGAAAACATGAAAACATATCGATATCGATGATCAACTGAATGTAAACCTAGAAAATAAGTAAAAAAATAAATCCACTAAAACTGCAAATAAACTACATCTACCTTGTTTGGCAAATAATTTTTATTAAAAAAACATTATGGTTGCAGTATAAAAAATGTTCGGTTGAGAAAAGTATATATCCTATTGCTGCACCATACATGTTACATTTTACCTTCCTGAATAAATATTTTTGTAGCTCCCAACAAAAACTACCAAACTTAACTAAAATGCATTAGAGATGTGAAAAATTGTGGCAAATAAGTCACTGGACTTTGACCGCAAGAAACAGTTCTTACTTTTTCAGATTTCAAATGACTTTTGAATGTCAGTAATTTTCTCATAGTATTTGGCAGACATGCAGTACAAAAAAAACTTTCAAGAAATGGCACACAATTTACCCACTTAATGCATTTTGTGTAAACGGACCGGGACTATCTTGTAATAAAATCTTGAAATAAACAAACCATCTGAACGTAGACATGGAGAACTTGGAAATACTGTTGACTCTGTCTGCAGCTATCAGGCACATCACGCTGCAGCATCGACAGCAGAACCTCAACAATCTCATTGAAGCACTTGTTTGTCTGGAACATCAGCACACTGATCCATTAATCACAACAATAAACTAACACATGCTAGATGAATGACGTAATGAAATGTAAACAAAACGAAGATTCCTTCCCGAGACGTAAGATGTGACCTCCATTTCCTTAGCTCTCTGCCCTACACCAGTTCACATGGTGGGACCATGCATTGCACGATCTGCCTGTTTACACCTACCTTTCACTAGTACTCACTGCACATATGCATCTATCTATAAAAAAATGACCTTGGCGGCTGGTAAAAAACTGAGATGGTTTAACCATATGCTAATAATCATCCATCATACCAGGGCATGATATCAATCAACTTCAGTGATTGATACCGACATATTAATCACCAAACTAAGCTACCGACTGACCGCTCGGTATTAAGTAAGCATTTTATTGATCCACATGCTTACAAAAACACATTAAGTGTAATACACTAAAAAGATGCAAAACAATAAAACAATTACAAAACACGAATACAATAATGTAACATCACAGCATGTAACATAATCTAAATACTGTTAAACATGAAGCTAGAAGACTTAGCAAAACCATTCCACATAGTAAATACTTAAGCACTGCATCAGTGACACATTACTAAGTGAGCAAGTGAGTGAGTAGGGTTTAATGTCCCGCCTGACACAGTATAGGTCATCTCGGGGACAACCCTGTAGGCAAAATTGCACAAACACATAATAACGAAATACAAAGTCTAACCTTTACAGAAAGCCTAACCTTTATAAAATACAAAACACAAAAAAAGACCTAAATCTAAAATTGTAAAAACTGCACAGTAGAGCAGACACTTTGTATGCAAAACAGAAGACAAAATGCATAGGCATATGTGTGGGTGTGTGGATGTGTGTTTGATTGCATTCTACGGTTTTTTAATTTTTTTATCTGTTTTTCTTTGTGTGTGTGCTTGTCTTGTTACAGTTTTAATTGTGTTTGTGGCTGCCCTTGAGGAGAAATAAAGATATCTATAATGCAAACAGAATAAGTACATACTGCAATGCCTCCCATCTGAAAAAATGCCGCCATAGTTTTCTCCAATAGTTTGCCAAAGACTTCTCGTACTTCTCGTGTCGAGCACTCAAGCAGCAACGGCCTAAACATATTTAACAACATAATGTATTATATACTGTTATCACTCATCATGCCAGTGATAACTTAACAATACAACGTCTATGCTAATACAGCAGCTGCGAGTACTGTTTTACAATGTACCGACTCATTTCTGGCACACACTAATGCTGCTCAAACTGCTCATTTGCAGTAAAAACAAATATTCTGGCACACGGGAAAGCAAAACAACAACCAATATCTGCTCTGCTCACCAGTTCTGCAACAGCTTTATGCTACACAACGTTGTGTAAGATAAGAATTACCAAGATTAAACATGGTAAAACTAAATGCCAGTCAGCCAGCTTATGACGTAAGCTTATTTCACATCTAATTAGGTTTGTAGGGATTGGTGACCTTAAACTCTGTCCTTGAAATGCTATCATGCATCCAATACATATTTTTGAGGTTCTTCTGCTCTTGAGCTATGAGCCCCATCCATGCCCTATCACTTTTACACACCTTCAACATATCAAAGTTCGTGGTGGCAATATTTCCAACAAACTTCAAAATCATAGCAGCCTCGACTTTTTGGTTTTACAATGGCATGACTGGCAGCAGCTGTAAAGTAACTTCCCATAACAAAGCATCTTATTACATCAGTACTGAATCCTGACATCTACACAGCGAAAAATCGAAGAACAACAAAAATATTGTGTAAATGAGAAAAAAATAGTTCGGCCTATTTACTTTATGCATGAGTTGCCATCCGTGGCCAGGAATTCCACCATCCACATGCAGGTATCTCTCGACTGTTGTAACAATGATGTGATGAGATTTGACCACCGATCTACGTCCACTCTACATGGTACCGGTGACACATGATCATATACACGATGTGCAAAAAAAAACAATGGCCTAAAAATTCCACATCTCCGTAGTTGTAGCGGATTTTTTTTCACCAAGTATACTTTGGTTACGGTCAACAATTCAGCCATGTATATAGCAAATTTCATTCAATATTTAGTTTGACAGCTAAAATTATACTTAATTTGACATAAAAGTGCATTTATTTAAACTGCTGCATCTAATAAACCATATTAGTTGTTTTAATGAAATTTGGAGGACATGGGGTGTGACTACTTGTGAAAAATTCAAAAGTTTGGCTCAACTTCATACTGCCGTTGCTGATATACAGACGTTTTTCTAGGTGGTTGTTTTTATTAGCACACCTCATACATATGCTCTCAACAGCACAGTAAACAATGACAAGTACACCAGCTTTAAATGTCATTTTGACTTTTATTAGTATTATTACCCTTAAAACTGTCGTTATTATAATTATTGCTCTTAGGAACACAGATTATAACTACATTTAACAAAACATACTACAAAGCAAACCTACCGCAGTTTGGTCTTTGTATGAAAGTACGTGTTGAAAAGAAACTTTATGGAAAGATTCAAACATTCCAGGCACATCTGCGTGTACTGTGGGTCATCAGCATTGGCCTGCAGTGCACAATAATCAAACTAAACATCAAGTTTAAGACCCCTATTACAACTGCAATAACACATGCAACATGCAACTTGCAAGTCTTGCAAGTGCAAGAAAAGATATTACATCTGCAATAAAACTTGCAACAAACGCTGCAAGAAGTTACACAACTATTGCAGACCTCATTAGCATAGTATTGTGTGTGCACAATTTTTCTTCTCTTTAGCACAATGTGTGCTATTACCAGTGCGCTCACAGCTGCTAGACAATGCAAATTAAACATGTCGTCAAATTCTTCATCTATTTTCGCGTGGTTTATGTTTGCAACAGAGGCGCATTTTGCAATTTTTACGTGCGAAAGCAGCTATGCTTTCAGCGCGTCTTAGCCATCGCAATTCTGTCCGTCCGTCCATCCGTCTGTCCGTCCGTCTGTCACACGGGTGGATCAGGCAAAAACGGTCCAAGCTAGGATCTCCAAATTTTCACCATCGGCTGCCTGGAAGACTCTAGTTTCAGGAACCGTAAAGCTTTTCCATAAA
>Ga0056128_1003279_pt1 | contig 19787 bp, 12 predicted proteins | sample WorMetLIZISLAND2_FD_71113 | JGI IMG/M metagenome (GOLD analysis project Ga0056128, IMG submission 71113) | Marine gutless worms symbiont microbial communities from Max Planck institute for Marine Microbiology, Germany - Olavius geniculatus... ... | reverse complement strand
GCTTTAAAAGATGAGATCTGGTGGCAACAATTTTAATTATTTTTTTCGAAAATAAACTGACCAAATTGGCAAATGTAGTGGAGTCTTTAAACGTATGATATGTTTTGTGTGGATGATTGGGGGGCTGGGTCCGCCACTGCAAAAGCTGCATTTATGCAGCGGAAGACAGTGCAACTTTTGAGCCAAAATTTGTGTGTGGGCAGTTTCGTTGTCGCTGAAAAAGAAAGGGAAGAAGACAAGAGGGCAACTATCCCCTAAATTTTGGACTGTTGGAAAATTGTTGGAAAATCTTCTTGTCGAACAATTTTTGTCCAAGCATGCAAAATTTGGGGCATAAAACTTCCACTTTAAGAAAATTTAGGGACAAAATTGAAATCTTGAGGACACAATCTCTGCCGTCGAAAATTTGCAGTGTCTATCGAAAAAATTTCAACTTCCCGTCCTACTCTTTCAATTCGTTACACTGCTACGGGTGCGTAATCTCCATTTTCCTTTCCCTTCCTCCCTCTTCCCTTATCCCTTATTTTTATTCTCTTTTTCCTCTTTTCTTTCTTCCGCTCCCCTCTTTCCTTGCTCTTAGCACGGGATCCAAAGTGTCACCTGTGAGAAAATTTTCGAAATAACTTTACCACAGTGCTGCTGGTGAGTTTATTGCATTCACTAGTTACCAACGAGCCTGGGCCCTGAAGCAGGCTCATGACGATGACGACAGAATACTTTTAATCCACTAGAGATAACCAGACTACCTTTACCAGCACTAGAATAACAAAAAATAACGCACTAACCAATTCTGGCGAAATGGCTTGAGTGGGCGGGCGATTTTTTGAGTGGGTGGGCTTTCGCCAACCTACTTTACATATAAAAAATTGCTCTACCAGATGCATAAGTATCTTAATGCCCAATCAAACATCACACATGCTTGTTTTGAATAAATGGGTGAATGCTGCTAGTTAAAATGAAGACTCAGCAAGCAACAACTAGGACGAAAAATGTTATGTGTCAACTTTGGCCAGAGACAGGTCATCTTTGGAGTCAACTGTCTACCAAAAATGTTAAGGCTCCTGAAATGTTCAGGCTGTTCCTTTGATAGTATAGAGCAGTAGCTTTCATTTAACAGCATACAACTATCAGTTAGATTTCAGAAAAAATTCAAACAATATAAACATTCTGCTGTTCCAGAAATTGCTAATAAAGCTCCTGATATGCTTTGAAACCTGCAGAAAATAACTTACTTACCTACAGTAAAAAAACTAAAATATGCTAAAAACAAAATTTGTTCCCTCAAAATAGCACAAAATGTAGTACATAAATTACAAATGTATTCACTAAGAAAACACACAGATTTACTCAACCATATATGATAAAGTTACAACATGATTAGAAAGACACAGTTAAATTAGTCATCACCCACAATATGCAATAGTCTCAGTAACAACCCTTCATGACTGATAAAAAACAACAAGACATGGAATAATCAATGTTCTACTACACAATAACATGCATGTTGCATACAACACTCAGTTTACACAATGCACTACCTACAGGGTGGGCCAAAAAACGTGCCACTTTACTTTTGTCCATATCTTCGCCAATTATTGACCGATTTTCAAAATTCTTTCACTAGCACACTCTGCGGACAATTTGCAATAGTGTGATTATTATATATCCCACCATAAAATAAATGCGTCGTTACACTATCTTGTGAAACATAAATGTAAAAAACCTAACGATAATAACAAACATTTAAGTAAATGAAAAAACACTTCAGACCAACATTGCGGCAAATGATCCGTATGACACTTGACTGTGTTACCCACACAGTCTGGTGTTATACAGATCATTCACCGCAATGTTGATCTCAAGTGTTTTTTTTTCAATTATACCAAAATGTTTGTTTGTTATTATCGATATACATGCATATTTCATTCATATTTTACAAGGTAGTGCAGAGACGACGCATTTATGGTGTGGTGAGATATATAATAATCACATTATTGCAAATTGTCCGCAGTATGTCAGTAAAAAAATTTTGAAAATTGGTCATTGATTGGTGAAGATATGGACAAAAGTAAAATGCCACGTTTTTATGGCCCACCCTGTACATCAGATGCAATAAGTTAGTAAAGGAAATGGAACCACAGCACAATGGTACAATGCTGTCTTTACAAAAGGTGATGGAACAATTTCAAAATTAAAGAAGCATGATGACTAATCCTTTCGTATTTTCTTTCCATTCAAAATTTGCAATTTTATTCCTCCCGTCAGTACAGATGAGACTATCTTTAATATCAGTTGTTCTATATCCTTCTTCCATATATTAGTTTCAGTTGATTTACGTGGTCAATTGAATATTTTTATTTACTTCATTAAAATTCGTTCCTGACTACAACAAGATATGTCAAATCTATAGACTTTGAGGGAAAATGCTGTTAGTTAAATTCCACACGAGCAAATTTTAGCGTGCCCTTTGGGGTTCAAATATAGAAAAGACGTGCCTGCATGACTCAGTGGTTCCACCACCTACGGACAGTCCATTAAAGGCGAGAAAGTGATAAACAGTCGACCACGTTCTACATTTAAACAACAAAACAGTGGGTTCGACTAGTTCAGAATGATACATCACTACAAGACAAATTGTCAAACAGTCTCAATAAGCAAAAGTTACTCTGATAAGTTCGTCAAACAGACATGGCAAGTCAGGACTTCTGTTGTCAGCTACCTTGGTGTTATTACCTAATCAACACCTCACTGCTATAGATGGCAGGCAGTATTCCATGACAATTTTTTTGAAAATTCTGCAGGCCACTTGGGCAAATTCCGCAGCTAACTGCAGCAAATTCGCCTAATTCCTCCGCATTTTATTTACCAAATGAACTGAGAAATTTCTACATAATTAAAAGTTTGAACAAGTCCGTCATTCTGCGTATCAAATGTCTAATAAAATCACTGATTAGTTTATACCTCATCAGTGACTGCAACATTTTTTACGTGCAGTGAGCTTTGCTGCTCACTGAAATGGGCAGTCGATTCCAGAAAACTGGCAGTTTTGTCAAAAAGCTTTGCAAACTTGTATTTAATTAGAAAATAAAATTAATCACTAGCTGACACGAAATTCCACGGAATGCCAAAATTCCATGGAAATGGGAAAATTCTGCAGCTCGGCTCAATATTCTATGGCGAGCAAAAAACTGTGGTCCCTACTCACTGCAATTAATCTGCAAAGTCGTGTGGATTCACATCATGACAACCAGCCACATTATGTAAGAACCACTGAACATGGGCTGGCTCACAAGACACCAACAAGAAATTTGAGCCAACGCTCACAAGATGTGCGAAAGCCTATAGCAGTTCCTGTTCGCAAACTGTCTCCAGCTATTTTGTCGCAGTTCATTCTTGAAGTGTGCGCTGCAGCCGAAGATCGCAAAAATCAATAAAAAAAACCCTTATTTCGGAAGTTTAGGGTTTCTACGTGCAACAGCAGCTACCGCTGTAGCGTGTCTTAGCCATCGCAATTCTGTCCGTCTGTCACACGGGTGGATCAGTCAAAAACGGTGCAAGCTAGAATTACCAAATTTTCACCATCAGCTGCCCGGAAGACTCTAGTTTCAGGAACCACACAGCTTTTCCATAAAGTCGAAGGGGGTCACCTGAACGAGGGCGTTAAATGAGAAGGGGGTAGGCAAAAGTTGCTATATCCAGCCGATACGACGTTAGCAGAGCGATAGAGGCGACCTCTGGTGAGTACAAGTAAATAAAATACTATAGACACTATAGCTGTGAGTCGTCTGGCGCCTTCTAGTGAATGACTTAGACTTTGTTTTACTGTGTTTCAAACATGCAACCCGGCTGTTACGCGTTTCTGTTTGCGTTAGCATCACTTGTTCAGTCATCGATGTTGATACGACTGAAAAGCTCGTCACTAGTGCTTGTTGTGATAGGTAGCATGCCCATGCCTACCTGAAACCGTTTTCACGAAAGACTGGTTAACAATGGTAAAATAATGACTTTTACGGGAGTACCGCTATTTGATGCCCTCGAGCGCAGGTTTCCTTGAACCTAGAAAATCGACACTTGAACCGTCAAACTCTATGTTCAATGCTGAAAATTTCATGCACAGCTTGTCCATGTCTATCTCTATTGGTTTCGGCACAATTTGCTCTTGAAATGTGTCTCGCAGCCCAAAATCGCCAAAAAATCCACAGAAACCCCTATTTTAGCATTCAGGGTCATCCCACGTCATTGAATTCGGTGGCAATCAAGAGCCAGTGTACGACTTCCTATTAGTGATTAATAGTAATCTAAGTCCTATCTTGCACCATTATTGAGATATAGCGACTTATTGGCTAAAAATTGCAATTTTTCCCACCCCCCTCTTATTTAGCACTCACATTCAAGGTGACCTCATCCAAATTTATGGAAAAGCTTTACGGTTCCTAAAACCAGAGTCTTCCAGGCAGCCTATGGTGAAGATTTGATCCTAGCTTGCACCGTTTTTGACTGATCCCCCAGTGTGACAGACAGACAGATGGACAGACGAACGGACAGAATTGTGATGACAGTAGCTGCTTTCGCGCGTAAAAACAACATTAATGAACCAGCATACCCCCAACTTCAAAACAGCACCATACGCTGGCCTCGCTTCAATACTCAAGCAGTTTTTAAGCAATTTTAGCATGGCATTATAACAGCAGATACAGACATAAACAACCTTTCCTTATAGCGGTTGAAGCTTACAAGCCGTCAAAGCCAGAAGCAAAGCGGCCTGCAAAATGCAGTGAGACAAGCAATTTGATGTGTATGGAAAAAGCCAAGAAGCTGATTGTCCGAGAGTCGAAGGTCATGCAATTCAAGTCAAGTAAAGTGGCGACCACAATGTTTCAACAAAAAAGACAATCACAAAAACAACCTATAATCAGTGTCAGTTGGAGTCGGAGGATATATTGCCGGCGTCGCCGGGAAAGACAAGCATGTGATCAACGCTGTGCGGCGGTGATGAGCGTGCTGAGTACGAGCGAGGGGCATCACTGAACCTCGGCGATTCTCCGCTGTTTACCCCTAACATACATATCCACACATAATATCAAGGTGACCAATCTCCAATGCTGTAAAATGCCTGATGTACTGCAGGCACTTTTTACCACTGTTAACACGATAACTCGGTCACACAGCTGCCATTAGTTCAACAATAAGCATCACTCTGACCATGCACAGAATGCTGTCTAGCTATTTGACTCAAAACATTTGATTAAATCTTACAAACTCGGAACTCGAAATAACAAAACAATTTACTACTGCAATATGTCACTGCAAAATGCCAATCAGTTTCACAAATGTTGCCAGCTTTCAACAACTCATATTACAACAAAAAGCCCAACTATTGCTAGGAAAAGCCGACTGTATCTTGCACTGTTTAGCCGCAATAGCATGTAATGGCCTTCAAAGTCATCAAAGATCACTGACTTCCGACTCATGTGACAGGGCGATGCCACTTTCTATTAGTGATTAATAGTAACCTAAGCTGTATCTATCACCATTTGCAAGATACGGCCACTTATACCTTTAAACATTCCATTCATAATTGTGGCCAAACCAGCGTATAGGAAGTTGCTAGCACCCTATCCAATGGTACCATAGCAGACCCTCTATGATTTACCGTTTAGCCACAATACCGCACGATTGGCATTGCATAGTGCGTTATGACTCTTCAAGGTCATACAAGATCAATGATTTCCATCTAATTTGACACGGAGTATGCGACTTCCTATTAGTGATTAATAGTAACCTAGGCTGTATCTCTCGCTGTTTCCGAGATATGGCCAGTTTTCTATTCAAAAACGCACATTTTTCCTACCCCCATTCATTCAACCCACTATTTAAAAATGTTCCCCTTAGAGTAGATGCCTGAAATTTTGCATGCCTGAGTCTACACACCCATGGCTAATTAGTTGTGTAAAAACTTTTCCCCTATGCCATTAGCCACAATACATCCATTACAGATGAAGAGACAGACAGACAGACGACAACCTATGGCAATAGCTTGACCTGTACTAAAATACAGTTGGCTAAAAACTGGCGATAGAGAACAAAATCTGCAGACATGGCAACCTTTGCTTTTGCGAGCGTCCTTCAGTGGAGACTCTGTCATCGCATCTTCGAGGTGTTTCCTGATGTCGTCCTCAACGACTTCTGTTCTGTCGGCTAACGGCACGGCTGGAGTTCCATCGGCCCAGCTGTATCGTGCCTCCAACATGCTCGGAGAATGACCATAGCTGCCTGCAGCAGCAATCGCCATCAATAAGCATGTAAATTATCCGCGGCAAATGCAGCAATATCACATTTCATGAGTTTGCGCATACACCACAAATTTTTGAATTATGATGGAGATCTCCGTAACTTCTGCCAATTTCAGTTCGCTTTTTGTGTTCGTTGTGTATTTGTATAATGGAAAGGCAAGGTCCAGTACTTGCTATAGTGCCGCTTGCACGAGTCAGATTTGTGAACAAAAGTGTTTTACAATATGGGAAGTTTAAAAGAACATAGATGATTCACATGAATTCTGTACTGTTTACTGCAATCAACCTGCAAATTCTTTGTTACATTTTTGCTGTGAAAAATTTACAGCCGTAACCATCAATAATAGTCAGATGTGCGACCATTGCAGAACTCTGACACAAATTAGAAGTTTCTTTTCTTTACAGTTACTGTATTCCAATTATAATTATTTGGGTATGTTTGAATTGAGTTTGCAAATAAAAATTCGCATGCACTACCAACAAATGTATGCATCAACATATAAATTTCACACCATAATTATATAAAGTCTTAACTTCTGTTTAACAGGGTTAGACTGAGTCTTAAAACACTTATAAGTAAAAATCAGTAAGCTCCAACAGTGAAATTTATTACAAGCCAGATACTAGTTTTAGCATCTATAAAAAAATTGCAGTTATCTTTTTAACATATACATATTACCTCCTCAAAACAGCACATCATGTAGTATATCAGTTATCAGTAAGCAACAAAAGCAACAGACTTGAACCTGACTCAGCAGCTTCAATGAAAGTAGCGTACGGCATTGAGCTGCAAGTGCTGGCAACTACAGTGGCTTCTTCACTGGACTTTGGCATCTCTACGGGATTAGACCGTGGAGTCAAACTGTCAACAGCAACAAGCACAGTACAAAAGCTGCATGCTACAGAGTGACGAATAACAGAAACTAAACACTACAACTACGATTACAACTATGACCATTAAGTAAGCAAATTTATATACACTGTGGTCCATAGAAAACATGCCACTTTTATTTTTGGAATAGCTCCGTGCAGCATTGGCCGATTTGAATAATTTTTGGCGTGCAACATCAGGAATAAACTTGACTCAAATGACTTTAGTTTTGGCCACCTCATTTTAATACTGCCACTACACTACCTTGTGAAATGCAAGTTATTGAACCTGCTGTTGGCGAGTGGTGTTAACGTTTGCAGCTTGCATTCGTGCTAGAGAAAGACATTTTGAGCACATGCTGTAATAAAGATGATGTGATTGTGATGTGACACGTGTGACTTTTTGAGAGACAATAGTTGCCAATCATGTTTGTCTCTATTCAGTTAATCATTTTTGGAGCTGACACATGGGCTATCCAGTATGAATTCATCGTTGTAAATGGCCAAACTACGACTTCCACTATCTTGTGAAAACAAGATAGTGTAGCGACAGTATTAAAGTGAGAAGGCCAAAAACACAGTCATTTGCATCAAGTTCTTTCCTGATGGCACGTGCCAAAAATTATTAAAATCGACCAATGTTTCACAAAACTATTCAAAAAATAAAAAATAACTTTCCCCTACACCCTACCAATTAGCTACAATACATACGAACAAACAGACAGATGACGACAACCCATGCCAATAGCTCGACCTGTACTAGAGTATGGTCAACTAAAATCCGGCGATAAAGAACAAAATCTGCAGAGATAGCAACCTTTCCAATTAACAGACCACTGTGTAGTAAATAATGTGAACAAAAAATCCACCAAACCCAAATCTACTACAGCTAATGCTGCTACTGTTACTACTAGTCTGTCATAAACAAAGCTTCAACAACTGCGTAAATGTAAATGCTGAGACAGAGCTAATGCACTAAATGAATAAAAAACAATAATATGCCAGCAAAAAATATAACAAATATCTTACGATAACATAATTATCTATCAACTGTGTGCAGTGCACTCTAAAAATGTAAAAATATTACTAAACATTACTCAGCATTCAGCACCGATTACTGACTTGATTAACTGTAGGTATTTTACACCCAGACGTCAATATTCAGTAGGCACAATCAGACAGCTGAGTGTGGTAAAGCCCAAATTCCATTACGCCGACTTTCACCGAAACTTCCCCGTGGGGAAAGTCGCGGACACAGATCAAGAAACTTCATGATTTCATGATCTGTCACCGTTTATGGACTCAAATGGTGACAAATCATGAAATCATGAAGTTTCGGTGAAAGTCGCCGACACAAATCACGAAAGTAGCAGACACTAACCATCTCGACATGTTGAGATGTTTGCGACAAAATCCTCCATGACAAGTCCGCAACAAACCCGCTTGTGTCACTCTAATGGAATTTAGCCCGTTATAATACACGGGGAAAGTCGGCAACAAAGTCCGCGAACTTTGTCGCAGACACAAATCACGAAAGTCCATGACATGATTTGTGTCATGGACTTTCATGATTTGGGTCCGCAACTTTCCCTGCAGGGAAGTTTCGATGAAAGTCGCAAAGTTGGCATAAGGGAATTTGGGCTTAAAGATGCCGTATGGTAAGGCAACGCACCAGAGGCTCTTGAGGTCTGTATCCATGTCAACCACCGCAGCCTGTGACTCTGGACAGTCAGACAGCAAAACGGGAGATGACGATGACAGAGCATTTGCACCTTCAGCCGGAAAAGTCTTGAATGTAAACTGTGGACCCATCCACAGACGTCTGTGCGGACCGACATGTGTTATAATCTCCACCTGTAACATAAAAACCACACAACGTCTACATTCCAACGATGAAGCAACACAGGCAAACGCCAAACAAAACAATGCGTACACACTTGCACACACTCATCTGAGAAAACTGCTCCACATTAAGAATTTCCTAAAAGTACAGCTGTGTGAGCCTGTGTCAGAAGCTTTAGATCTTTCTGTCACCAGAAATGTGAACAAGACTTTTTTCTATGACTATGACTACTAACTAAGTAAATTTACATAGCAAGTATATAGCAGAATACTTTTTTGAGAACAAGACCCAGATTATTTTTAGTCCTTGAGGCACTCAAGAACCAAGATCATGAAGGGTCTTGAGGACTAAATCACTATCTATGGGACTGACAGCTTCAAAGCATAGACAATTCTACAAAAGAAAAGTAAAATACAATTCAATATTCATTTATTAAAGCACTGTCAAAATTTGTCTACTGTTTAGCTTTTCATCAATACAACAGCCAAAAATATAGATTAAAACTAAAAACATTAGTTAAATGATTACAACTGTACAAACAAAACAAAACAAAGATAAAGCAATGACCTGTGAAAGCCATTGTTCATCATTAGCATCAGGACTGCTGTCAGACAACTGCTTGTCAACAGCTTGTGAACCTCGACCAGCTGCTCACACAGGTACAAAAAATGCAAAGTCACAAGGCTCATAGGGTGGCACTAATCACCATATATTCCTTAGCCCTTAACCAGACACCAGTTTACACTGCAAGACCACAAGGTTGAACCGTGTGCCTGTCTACATCCCAGCTTTCGCTGGTACTCAGTGTCTTCTACACGTATGGTTAACCTAAATGGCTGGTTATATGCTGAGATTATTTAGCAATCTCCATGTACAAGATTCTGCAGGTTTCCCGCTGACATTGTGCCTATATGAATTTTCTTACTGACTTACTTCGTTAACAGAGCCCGGAAGCAAGTAACTTTGTTGATCGAGACTAACATATAAGCATCCGAGCCAAGCCACTACTCCACCATGTCTGCAGCTCGGAGATAATTCCACCAATTCAACTCTTCTACTTCGCACCATGCAACGCTCACTGCAGGACCAGTGCACTAAGTTTCTTCTGTTAACAATGACATAGAGTAACACTTTGTAATAAAAAGTTCTACTTCTATGCAAAAATGCTCAACATCAAGGGGTGAGTGAGTAAGGTTTAACATCCCAACTGACACAGTATAGGTCATTACGGAGATGGCCTTTCCGAGCAAAATTGCACAGACATATAATAACGGAACACAAAGTTTAACATTTATAAAAAAGTTTAACCTTTATGAAACACAAAACACAAAAAATGACCAAAACCTAAAACTGTAAAAACTGCCAATTATAATTGAGCTGAACATCCAATATGACAACTTCGAATTTTAGAAAACAAAGTTTTGCCATTAATACTTACAGACAGAATTTAGCAATAAACTTTAGAAAGTAAACACGACATTTACACGCAATGTAATTCAGCCATAAATTTACAAATGACAATCACTGTAATGATTATGTACCATTTGTCTTCTGCGACAGCACCATGTCACATGACAATATCAACTGATTGTTGCTTGGCAACGGAAGTTTCACTTCAGATGAATTGTACGAACTGCCACGAACAGTTTCAAACAGCAATATATCAAATCTACTAAAATATCAAAATTACGAACGATGACAAATCAGGACAAAAAAATCACTTTTAGTTAAAATGGCAAGCAAATAATATTCAATAACCATGCAGAATAATGTCTCTTCTTTACGATCCACACAACTGGTTTCTGTTCAACTGGACATTTTCCGAACTAATTCCAAATTAAGTCAGTGCCTCAAAGCAAACCTCTGAGAACTGTTGTGGCAGTGATTGTGGTATGTACCACAATTTACAAGAACAAAAAGAATTATTATTAGATTGCGACCAACCAATCTAATGTACTCCTCGTGTGCACAATTTTCTTCTGTATTCTTCTAAGTGTCTTTTCGTTCCCTTCAACTTGTATTAGAGATCCAGCACCAATTTGAGCATCAATTTGAATTTTAGTTGTTATTGAAAATTGTCTCCCTGTCTATCTGGCACCGTTATAAAAATATGGCGCCTTGAAGATAATGGGGTCACAACCTTGACCTTTTGGGGTCAAGTAATGTCATCGGTCACGTGACCATTCGACTCGCGATGGTTGACTTCCTATGGGTGATCCATAGTGACCATGCATCTGTCTAGCACCGTTTTGGAGATATAGCCGTTTGAAGTTCTTCCAGGAAGGCTCTTCCAGGAAAAGAGGTCGGTCGTCGGTCGGTCCTCAATATTACACTGATCTCATATACTCCTCTTCGCTACGTTAGGAACGTAGCGCACTGCGCGAGGAGTAAAAAGTGACAACTAGAAAGAAATGGAAAAAAAGACATTTCTGAGAGACTGACCGTGCTAATGGCCACTGAGCCCAGGCTCTTGCCAACACCTCTATGGGCGATTCATCAGTCACTTTCTCAAGGCCAGACTTGGCACGGGGTTCCAATATATACTCCATCAGTGTGCCGGTCCAGTTAACGATGAACAGCGAATCCACGACACGCTTCTCATCTGCACAACAAATACAGCTGTCAGTGGAAATCAACCACAACAGCTGCAGGTCTTGTCTTCGAATGGCAATTGAAGTTATTGTGTTATCCAGCATTTCGGTTAAAATGCACAGAATGGTCTTGCTTATGTTGATAACTGATATACCAAGCCAAATCTAAGTAACTTGGTCGCCAGTGTAATACATAAATTTATTTCCGCCAAGTTAACATATTTAATGATGGAGCTTGTGTGCTCATCAGATTTGAGTGTCTGACTGTCACTGTGTCATGATTCCAAAATAATAATGATGTCATTATGTTTCCACAGATTGCTGTGATGTCACCAGCAGCAACACCTAAAGTTGTAGTTAATCTTTATGGCTATTAATGCTAAAAATGAAAGAATTTTAGTTATTTTAAGTAACAAATTGACAAAAACGTCTCTAAATTCCCCCAAAATATGGGATTTTGTCAATACTTGAAATTCTCTGCCTGACTCAATCTTCTTCAGTTCTCAGGCTGCTTTCAGCCAATCCCTTAAAGATATTGACTTGTCAGCATATCTGCGATGCTACTAGCCATGTTAGTGGCCTAGCTTTTGTGTTGGATTTCTTATGTACCAGCTGGGTAACTGTTAGCGTTCATTTATTTGTGCCTGGTTGTCCAGCTGTGATGTTACACTGTAACTGTTCTGTATACTGTGTCATGCAATGAATAAATAAACAAATTTTCAGCCCGAGATTTTGTATTTTTGGAAAAAAGTTTTCCAACAAAAAGAAATTTCCTGACAGCTTAAAATTTAGAGAAACGGGACAGCAACTGCTGTCCTGATCCCCTACCCCGATGCAACAGACAGTGTGGATAAGTTCAGACAATCAGAGAGACCTGCCACAGTGGAAGGCGGTGATCCAGCGGCAAAGAAACCACGACCGGATGCAAAGCACGCAGCAACACAGGCCGAGTCCAGTCCAATGGCCCCTTGACCAGTTGCCATCCTTGGCTTCACAGAACTGCTGCCACTGTTAGAACTAGCACTGCCCGCCGGCCCACTGCCAATGCCCGGGATGGCCAGGCCTTGGCGTATCTGGATGGCAGCGCAGACCAGCGTGGGATGCGGATACGGAGGCAGGCGAGGATTGTTGGCATTGCCAGTTGCCGTTGATGATGGTGACACGTGACCGGCACGATCGTGCGCAAACGCATGACGCCCTGTATGACCTATAACAGTCAAATACAACCACTACAACCATCAATGTATGGCATCCTGGAGAAAATATATCATGGTCCCTAAAAAACGTGCCACTTTTATTTTTGAATAGCTTCATGTAACATTAGCTGATTTTAATAATTTTCAGCACATGACATCAGGAAAGAACTTGATGCAAACAACTGTAGTTTTGGCCACCTCACTTTAATACTGTCGCTACACTACCCTGCAAAATGCAGAAGTCGTAGTTTGGCCATTTACAACAATGAATTCATACTGGATAGTGCACGCGTTTGTTCAGAGATGATTAACTGAAAAGCGACAAACATGATTAGCCACTACTGTATCTCAAAAAGTCACACGTGACACATCACATCCTCTTTATTACAGCATGTGCTCAGAATGTTTTCTTCCTGTGTGAATGCAAGCAACAAACACTGACACCACTCGCAAACAGCAGGCTCAACAACCTGCATTTCACAAGGTAGTGTAGCGACAGTATTAAAGTGAGGTGGCCAAAAGTATAGTCATTTGCGTCAAGTTTCTTCTTGATGTTGAACGCCAAAAATTATTAAAGTCAGCCAATGATGCATGGTGCACAGAACTATTCAAAAAATAAAAGTGACATGTTTTTTATGGACCATGGTGTATTCACAACTAACAACATCATCATCATCAACAACAACTACAACCATTACAAAACAACAACAACTACTTCTCATAATAATACAAAGATTATTAGTCTGGCACAAACAGCAGATAACATAAACGGTGAAGCATTTTTACGCATAAAATGACTTATTTAAAGAATTGACACTGCTGCACACTAGATGCAATAAATACAAAACTGCAAAGAATTCATTATGTTCACTTTTACCGAATGTTTGTGACTAAGTTTAGTTTCACTGATGACTACTATTTAGCTGCACATGCATGTAGTTATCAGCAGCAGCAATAATTCAAAAAAAACACTGCAAAGAACTAGACAACGAATACAATAAACAAGAATGGCTCTAACTACAATTACAAATAGCTTAATTCACTATTTATGCTTAGGCTATGTCATATGTAAATCTGTTAGATTCAAATCAGTGAAATCACATTGTGACAATGTAATGTGACTGTGGCGCCCCACTCAACTGATTGATGCAACATTAGCTTTATTGTAAGCATCACGTCGTACCAGACTATGCACAGTAGCCCTATAGCTGTAGGCTGGCAGTCAGACTTGAGCGAATGTGGCATGTAGTACTGTTTCTCGTTATGTTTTAATTTCTGTATTATCTTTTCTGATCTTATTAAACCTGTATATAAAGAAAAGAAAAACAGTCTCGTTATGTCATCGTAACAGTGACAAAATGGCTTATAAAGCCAATGCAGAGATACAACCTGGACTGGAGCTTGGACTCGCGGACACATTACACGGACTTTCCCGACCTGAAGACGAATGAAAGCCAATGTCCTCGAGACCGGCACTGCGATGAAAGCGACTAGCGCGATTGACAACACGAGCCGACGTGTGAGTACGAACGTTTACCGGCCCTGCAAACAGTTGCATCATCCACTCTGACTCCGATCACATGCATGATCTGTATTTTCACTGTGAACAAATGATTAAATGTTTAAAAAAACATCTTTGTTTGCACCAGGAGGCACAATAGAGTTGTTATGAGAAATGATATATCCTAAGACCAACAAATCGCAACGAAAAACATCTTTAAATACATTCAGAGACGGATTCAGTTACCAAACTACGGCAGAGCTAAACTTAAACAGTGGTGAAGATCTGCTGAGAAACTGACCGCCATAGGTTGTGATTGGAAATATGTGCGCAGTACCACGCAGAGTAGTGACGGCAACCCAACGGCTGTCCAGCGAAAAATCAATGGACTGCACCTAGCAAAAAGCACCAGCAAAACACTCGTTTCTTTATCGATAAATTACCTACACAGCAGATAAATCTTTGTCACTACTGTCATTCAATTAATTATCACAGTACACTCATGTCATTTGTTGGGCTTCTGGCCTGTAAAACAGTCCTCCCCCAGCAATAATTCCCCAAAAAAAGATTACTTAAGCACTAATCTAACCTGAAAAGCAAGCCAGTCGAACGAAAGCTGAAAGACTGCACAGTATCATCACCAGTGTCATAACACACACCTACAGCGATGAATTGCTCTGACTTCTAAAGAAGATGCTACCCTGTAACCACTGCAGTGAGCTGTTTACCCAGTTATGCATTTGTTACAATGCAGAATAATTTAGCACTATTCAAGCACCGGTGATGCTCTGCAGCAGAAAAGTAACTGGTCGGACAAAAAACCCCGTAAGTGACACTGTGGGCTAAATGAATTACACACAGCCTCCATTCAGTAAGCGCACAGCAACATTAGTCAAAAACAATCAGTTTTAGAATTTTGCATTTGCAAACTAAGAGCAGAAATTACCATATATTTTATTTATAATTTACCACTGTCAGCAAAACGGTCCAACAACCAAAACTGAACTACATAATTTAGAATCACAAAATTATCAACAAAGCAACAAAACCAACAAAACTCGTATCAAGGCAAAATAAAAATCAGTGTTGCTGAATACGACAAGCAGTAAAATATTTTAAAAAAACTTAAATATCTGCAAAAGACAAATCAGACACAAGCCATTGAGACCTACCCTGGCAGATGTTTCACCTCGGAACAGAACATAGAGATGGTGTACAGCACCGAGCGCACAACTCAGTGGGTGGGCCATGAGCCGGAACACGTGGAAACTGTGACCAAGAGAATCGGCCGTCAACAGCAACGTGCCGGACGGATCAAATGCCATCGCGGCGACTGGATGACCAGTGGCATGCGCTACAAAGTGAGCGATCAGTCCAACGCCATCCGAGTCTTCCTGGACCATCACCTAACATACGACAACAACTCATCATCAAGGTCACACTGAAATTAACACTCACATCTCTCAAATGCACTAAGCAAAAAAAGTTTGGAGCAAAATGAAACAAGAAATTTGAGCCAATGCTCACGAGATGTGCGAAAAGCTTATAGCAGTTCCGATTCAGTAGTTTAGCTGAAAATTGGGGTGTTCACGCTAAGTTAATATACAAATACCAAATTCTATATCTGGATCGCATATGCCTAACGATAGTAACGCGGTGCCACCTTGTGAATGACATAAACTTGTGTCGCAGCCCCAAATCGCCAAAAAATAAATAAAACCGCCTATTTTGGCGTTCAAGGTCATTCAAGGTCATTGAATTCAGCGCCAATCGAGAGCCAGTATACCACTTCCTATTAGTGATTAATAGTAACCTAGGCCCTATCTCGCACCGTTACCGAGATACAGCGACTTATTGGCCAAAAATTGCAAATTTTGCCCACCCCCTCTCATTTAGCGCCCTCGTTCGGGATGACCCCTTTCGAATTTATGGAAAAGCTTTACGGTTCCTAAAACTACAGTCTTCCATGAAGCTGACGGTGAAGATTTTGTGATCCTATCTTGCACCGTTTTTGACTGATCCACCCGTGTGACAGACGGACAGACAGAGGGACGGACGAACAGAATTGCGACGGCTAAGATGCGCTGAAAGCAGTAGCTGCTTTCGCGCGTAAAAAAACTGCTGAATGGACAAAGTAACCAACAAAGAAGTTCTTAAAAAATACAAGAGCACAGGAGCACCATAGTTCAAGGATTCAAGCGTAAGTAGATTGGACATAACTTACAGCATGACGTAATGTTGCCTAGCATAATAGGAGAAATAAAACATTATCATATATCTAAAAAATCTCCAGCACAGCTTCTGAAGGTCTGAAGATTGTGGGAGAAAAAATACTAAACTGACAGAAAAACGCAAATAAATTGTACTAATGCTACTACATATATATCTTCTTGATAGACACTTACTAAATATTTTCAGCACACTCTATAGACACTAGACAGTAATAAACAAATGAAAAAAATTTCAACTAACATCAGTAAACATAATATTTAAACCAACAGAGAAGAGATTGACTGTAGTAACCTGTGGATCAACAACACTCTGGACGTCGACGACAGTGACAACACCAGGTCGACACCCTGGTGAATCTGGAGATCCAGTTCGTTTCCGGCCAGACCCACTCCCACCACCTCCCACACCAACTCCACCACTGTACGCCTTGTTCCCCGACAGACTGTTGGCCACGGTCTCACCCAGCATTGACAGGCCTTTGGTAAACGTCTACAAATAAACATCACGTAACACAACCGCTTGCAATCATAATGTCATTTATGACATTTTATGACATAAATAAATAACCCATCCACAAACCATTATAGCAATACACCATATGTCACATGCACACAAAATGCCAACACATGTATCTGCAATGAATTAGATGCTGGCGTGGCCAGTGGCTAAAACTACGTACGGTATTATTCATTCAATTGACAAAGGTGCTCTAAGCTGGACCATTGACGCTGGACTGGTAAACCACTAACGTCAACTCAACCATCCATTTAAGGTAAGTAAGTGTGTTCACCTGTGGCAAGTGGCAGATAACAGTGCGTGATCATATGGCAGGTGATGCTCCATAACTTTGGGTTTCCTGCGAACCACTACATACACTTTTGACCCTTTTACTGCAGCTGTTTTAGTCCTGACATCATTACACATTGCTGTAAGAAACTGCTAAGTACAGCAACTAGAGGAGACACTGGTGTTCACCATACAGAAACAGAACATCGCATCATCATAATACCACAGTACATACAGGGTGGTCCAAAAAATGGCACAATTTATGGCACCATAATTTTGCAACCATACATCACAGAGTCATGCGGTTTTCAGCAAAATGTTCCGAAAGAAATTCTTTACGTGACTAGAGTCAGTGTTTGAATACAGCAGTTAAATATTCTTTGTTATTGCCGCTGGCAATTAAACTATGCAAAAACAGCATTACCCTCGACGCTGCGGTCCATAAAAACGTGCCACTTCTATTTTTTCAACAGCTCCACGAAATTTTGACCAATTTCAATAATTTTTGGCATGCAACATTAGAAAGAAACTTTACGCAAATGACTTTAGTTTTGGCCACCTCATCTTAATGTTGTCACTACACTACCCGGGTGTGAATTGCAGAATTTGCAGTTTGGACATTGACAGCAATGAATTCCTACTGGGTAGCGCATGTGTCGGCTCAAAAATTATTAACTGAATAACGACAAACACGATTGGCTATTATTATCTCTCAATAAGTCACACGTGTTGCATTACATCATCTTCATTACATCACATGCTCAAAATGTCCTCCTGCAGCACAAATGCAAGTGACAGACGTTGACAACATTTGCCAACAGCACATTCAGTAACTGCATGACTCAAGCGGCTCACTCACTGTTGATGTATCATTTCAGTTTGTCAACTTACAATTTTAAAATGAAAACGAAGTAACAGATTTTCAATGACTTTGTGGTCTAATTAATTTTCTGAGCTGACACATGCACTACACAGTATGAATTCATTGTTGTCAATGGTCAAACTATGCCTTCTGCATTTCACAAGGTAGTGTAATGACAACATTAGGGCTAGGTGGCCAAAACTACAGAAGTTTGTGTCCAGTTTCTTTTTAATGTTGCATGCCAAAAATTATTGAAATGGGCCAAGGTTTCATGAAGCTATTAAAAAAATAAAAGTGGCACGTTTTTATGGATTGCAGTGTCAAGGGTAATACTGTTTTTGCATAGTTCAATTGGAACATTTAGTTGAAAACCACATGACTCTATGATGTAAGGTTGCAAAATTATGGTGTCAGAAACTTTGTGCCGCTTTTTTGGACCACCCTGTATATGCGCCAAAGGCGTCATATGCGCACAGCCTATTACGGCCGTGGTAGTGCTATTTTGGCTTATCATACCAGGCTCACCGCACCAAAATGTGCGTTTTGACCAAACCATGGCAACACGTCCATAGCAACATCATTGTCGCAGCGTACTGCAAAAATCCTTTGTTGTGGAGTGTTTCGATGCTGCTAAATAATCACACATGTACTGTCACATCATATTCATTATTTCTCACAAAATGCTGAGTCCAATTAAGGTGAATTTAACCCGAATTAGTGAGAAATTTGCGATCTGCCAGCTGGTCTTACAGCTGGTCTGTGAACTGACGTACTATTACGCCCATTAAAATAGTTCCATACAAATTGCACTTTATTATGTGTTTTAGCACATACTGTCCATAGTGCTAATATAATAATAACACAACAAAGTGAAAGAATGGCAACACAATATTATACAAGCACACACGACAACGAAAATACGCGGCAAGCATAGCATGCTTGGTGTATGAATTGGCCTGGCAGATATGGAAAGACCGAGATGACTTCAACCACAATTATAGCTTGTTGCAAATACTACGCGCCTTTGGTGCATATATATGTATTGTGGGCCCTAATCATTACCTTGGCGGCACTGAGAATGGTAGCTGTGTAAGACTGGCTGTTGTCGCCTACCATTCCACCACAGGACTGATGCACAGCCACCAACTGTGCACATTACAGACTGTATCAACCTTAACCACTCTACAGGGTGGGCCAAAAACAACGTGGCACTTTACTTTTTACGCGCAAAAGCAGCTACTGCTTTCAGTGCATCTTAGCCACCGCAATTCTGTCTGTCTGTACGTCACACGGGTAGATCAGTCAAAAATGGTGCAAGCCAGAATCACCAAATCTTAACCGTTGGCTGCCTGGAAGACTTTAGTTTCAGAAACCATAAAGCTTTTCCATAAATTCGAAGGGAGTTACCCCAAACAAGGGCAATAAATGAGAAGGGGTGGGCAAAATTTGAGATTTTTGGCCAAAAAGTCGCTGTATCTCAGTAACAGTGCGAGATAGGGCCTAGGTTACTATTAATCACTAATAGGAAGTCGTACACTGGCTCTCGATTGGCACCGAATTCAATGACCTTGAATGACCTTGAACGCCAAAATAGGGGGTTTTATGGATTTTTT
>Ga0056128_1003276_pt1 | contig 19790 bp, 12 predicted proteins | sample WorMetLIZISLAND2_FD_71113 | JGI IMG/M metagenome (GOLD analysis project Ga0056128, IMG submission 71113) | Marine gutless worms symbiont microbial communities from Max Planck institute for Marine Microbiology, Germany - Olavius geniculatus... ... | reverse complement strand
TTTTGGTTCTAGGGTATGGTTTTCGGGGATGGCGAATCTAACGGTGTCATTTAATTTTACCCCGGACCCTCCCTGGTTGCCATGGCAACGAAATTTGGGACAAAATTGGCTATAACTCGAATTGTATAAAAGATTTTTGCGAGATTTTTGCGCCTATAGGGGTTTTCGGGGATGGGCCATCGAATGCTGCCAATTGCATTTTTCCCCGACCGACCCCCGTTGCCATGGCAACGAAATTTGAGACAAAATGGGCTATAACTCGGCTTGCGTAGGAGATTTTTGCGAGATTTTTGCGCCTATAGGAGGGTTTTCGGGGATGGGCCATCGAATGCTGCCAATTGCATTTTTCCCCGACCGACCCCCGTTGCCATGGCAACGAAATCTGGGACAAAATCGCTATAACTCGGCTTGTGTAGGAGATTTTTGCGAGATTTTTGCACCTATAGGGGAGTTTTCGGGGATGGGCCATCGAATTCTGCCAATTGCATTTTTCCCCGACCGACCCCCGTTGCCATGGCAACGAAATTTGGGACAAAATTGGCTATAACTCGGCTTGTATAGGAGATTTTTGCGCCAATAGGGTGGTTTTTTTGGGATGGGCCATCGAATGCTGCCAATTGCATTTTTCCCCGACCGACCCCCGTTGCCATGGCAACGAAATTTGGGACAAAATGGACTATAACTCGGCTTGCGTAAGAGATTTTTGCGAGATTTTTGCGCCTATCGGGGGGTTTTCGAGGATGGGCCATCAAATGCTGCCAATTGCATTTTTGCGTCATTTTGCTTCCCCGTTCCCTTCCCCTTCCCCTTTCCCTTGCCTTCTGTTTGTTTTCTTTCCATTCCCTTTTCCTTTTCCTCTTTTCCTTCCCCTATCCCTTCCCCTTTTCTTACCCTTTTCCTTTTCCCTTACCCTTCCACATTTAACCTCATCAAGTCAGACATTTATTACCTCTAAAAAATTAATCACGACTCTCGCATTTTTCGACTTTTAGAGTCAGGGTCGGTTAGAGTTAGAGATAGGGTCAGTAGTTATAGGATGACGAAATCAATCTGTTGCCCATTTCAGTAGTGCTGTCCCGATCGTCTTGTCGTCAACATAGAGAGCTTTCTATGCGCTGCAGTGAGTCAACACCCAACTTTTTGTCTGTAGGCTAATCTGAGCTAAACATATATATAAGCTTAGATCAGTTTTCGAATTCTTTCACATACACACTCCGCTGATGATTTACACCAAAAACGAAGTAAAGGATAATATAATATAAGGGCAATATATCCATACTTCGCAGGCTTTATGTAGCCTAACTGTAAGTTTAGGCCTAAATGGAGGCTAGCTAACTTCCCCATTGAGACTATGCGTATGAGAAAAATTGTCGAAAAATGGTCAATATGGACCAACCATAGGAACTCGACCCCTGGGAGTCAAATGGTCACGTGACCGATGACGTCACGTGACCCCAAAAGGTCAAACTCGTGACTCCATTATCTTTGAGGCGCCATATCTCCATAACGGTGCAAGATAGATGCATGGTGACCACGGACCTTTTATAGTAAAGCGCTAGTGACGAATCGAATGGTCTCGTGACTGACAATGTCTGTTCTTTAGTTAAAATAATACAGAAGGATGAAAGGATCTTTGCTGCTGTACAATTTGAAATTAAACTGTTTGATTTTTTCTACCGGTCTAAACGGTTACTTATTATAGTTATATGGACATATACTGTAAACTATCGAAATGCATTGGACAGACTCCGTGTTCGTATGAACATTATCTTGTTATTACTCAATTCGTGTAATTCAGGCAACAAGCTATACATAATATTGGAATAGAAGCAAACAGCGCAGATAAAGACACACATCGAACAGTAAGCAGTGCACAAATATTAATATAAAAATAAAATAAATAAAAAAACTGCTACAAACTCGTTAAAACAAACGGCTGAATTCCTTGAACTTTACAATCTTTGTTAATTCACAAGTGTAAAAAGATCGAACGTCAGTAGGACTGCTATACTGACTGAAATTTGTGATGGTGATGTATTACTGTATGAATGCAAAACTATTTTTATCCTACTAGTGTCCTCGGACGGTGCCCGCCTGACAGTGCCAGCGCTCTCCGACACTGGTCCAGTCGCGCGCCATGTCCACCATATCTCCGGCATCCAGCACGCCGTAGCCGAACAGATGATTGAACTCCAGACCGGCGCCGTTGATGGTCCAGTTGTGGTTGGCCTTGGGATCGTAGAGATGGTTGCGTTTCGACGTCAGCACGGTCAGATGCTGCACGTCGCGCCACGTCAGATGTGCGCTTCACAGTTACACGAATAATCACCAGACCAGAGCTAGTCAGTCATTTACACAACAGCAAGGATGGAGCGTGCGAGGCCTGCCAGCGTTTGCAAGGCCGAGGCTAGTGATCTTCGAGGTCAAGGCCAAGAAGACAGCACATCCGTACAACAACAATTATTGAACATGTGGTGCAGTCAAGCAGAGCTACTCTTTAATCATACTTTAGTATAAAAGTATCAGCTGAGACTGTATGCCCCGCACTCTTGTAGAGAAAGTGAGAAACTAAAATGCATTCAGATGCCATGATAAGGAAAAGCGCTATTTTACAGTGATATCAAAATATAGTGTGTTAGGCTTATTACTTTCTCTCTTCTTTGTAGCGTTCTTAGTTTGTGTTTTTATTGTTTCTATGTCTGTTCCTGTAGGCCCCTATATATTGACCCAAATGGTCTGAGTCGAGTAAAACCTACAATGAATGAATGAATGAATGAATGAAACACGCCAAAGACTGACTTGGCTTCAAGTGCGAGAGCAAAGACTCCTGCAGCCTCAGGAGCCGCGGCTGATGTGCCCGAGTGACGAGTTGTGCATTTGCCGTACAAGTCCGTCGTCGCCTGTAGCACAGCATGCATTACATAATATTACATTTGTACATTACATATTACATTAATAATACACATGACGCCAACACTTTGGCTGATGACACACCGTCAGAAAAATGACGCCTAAGCTTCCACTATCTTATCGCCACAACGGTTACAGCAACAGCTTCACTTGCCGACTGACTGCCATATAGGCCTGCACGGTGTTTTACAAAAAAGACCCCTTTGTCTTTCTTTCACAATAAATCACTCAAAAGATGACCAATTTACAGGTTGCTGATAGACACAGATATGCTACTTATCATAACGAACATTAGTGACTATGACTTTGAACAACTTTGAACCCCAAAATTGGGGGTTTTAGTGATTTTTTTGCGATTTTCAGTTGTCGTGGCGCACACAGCGCGAACACAAACTGCTAAGGCTGTCGCGTGTCGCTTGAGATATGCTCAAATAACTTGTCTTAAAATTTTAAAAGACAACAGATAAGATGTCATGACATTCTGCCTCGATATGTTCTTTTTTTGCAGCAGTCTGTAGTTATTATTAACACTAGGCTAATATGTAGTCGGCGTAGAAGTAGCCTATATCTACCACTCCGGCGTCTTGGTAGCCGCTCTTTCCGTTGCTGAATGTCGAGGCGAGCGTAGAAGAGCAACTCTCGTCATAGCTGGCCGTCTGTCCGTCGTTGGTCGCCGAGTTGATTGAAATCGTCCACATGCTGGCCGCGTAGCCGTCGCAGTTGCAGTCGTCGTTGTGGCCGCCGTCTCCAGAGGCCCAGACGTAGATTGAACCCAGGCCGCCACGTCCCTGTAGCACCACAGCAATAATAAATTTAATAATCATCATATAATAAGAATAAGATTTTAGGTCGTTCAGAGAATTACAGAGAAGACATTTTTTCAGCGTATATTTCAGTTTTGTCGCATCATTTCAGTTTTACTTTGTCGCATGACAGTTATGTTTTAGTTGACTGTCCGGATTGATGGTTATTCCATTCACTTGCTATAGCCGATTTTGAGACACCTTTGAAATTTTCCAAGGGTTTAAAAATAATTCAGTAATATAGACTTAAAGTCAGTTTATACATGGCACTTAAAAACAAAAGTCTTAAGGCGCCGAAAATGCGGTGTATAGCTATTTATAGGAAACCCATCTTAGAGCTACGGATCGTTACCTGCCGTATGGGACCACGCAGTGTTATACCTGCTACCCGACAGAGGTAAACGTTCCCCGCCTTAACCCCAGCCAGACATGCTGGTACTTGGCTTACATACCCCGCCAGAGTGGAAGGCTGAGTTGACCTAAGCGTTGGTTATATAGGGCCTACCGAGATGGTTTATCAGTTTGCAGACGGTCACCTATCCAAGTAGTATCCACTTGATAATAGTAACCCGACCGGAATCGAACCCACGACCTCGCGATCGCAAGTCCGACACCCTACCGTTATACTATACCTATAGCCACTTTGCAACCTTTCAATGCAACTGAGACTCCTTGTCAGCTGAACTACAGGGGTGCGCCGGAACCACGAAAGACGAAACCTCTATAATCGCCAGCTTAATATTGGCGGCGGCGAACGGCGGTAGTTCCGGCGTTGACCTAGATGGCTGGTAACATACCAAGATGGTTTACCTGCCCACAAGCAGTCACCCATCGGAGTACTAACCCGGCCCGGCGTAGAGCAACTTCGTTGATTGGACACAACGCGTTACTGCTACGCCAGACCACCTTACCATTAGGCTAACTATACTGCATTAACCTCGTTGACGCCCTTGACAATGGCTCTCATGGTCGCGTTGCGAGGCCCATCAACAGTCTTCCCGTCGTCCGTCGGACCCCAGCTAGCGCTGTAGATGTGAATGTTCTGTGGCTTGTGACCCATCGAGTTCGCTTCAATCAGATCCGTCATGTACGGCTGGTCCAGCATTCGCAACCCTACACACACGTTTCAGTATAGTTGGAAACCACCACGGTGTGAGATGCAATACAAATTGTACAATACAATACAGTTCAGAGTGAAAAAATGCCTATGGCACCGCAATCACTTTACAGTCGGGAACGAGAAGAAGAACAAATGAGTTTTAAGTTTTGTCTTAAATGTTCGCAGGCACTCTGAAGACGTCACTTCTAACGCAAAATTGTTCTAAATTGTTCTAGATTGTTGCTGCGGCGACGGGGAACGCTCGGTAGCCGATCGCGGAGAGCGGTGTCAGTGGTTTACAGCCAATGCCGAGGTCGATGACTATAGCGCAAGCGTTGTCCACCAAGAAGTCCAGCGACAGGCTGTACTGTAAGCTTAGGCCACTGGTCGATATAAAATTTATATATAAAAACTTACCAGTTTACAACTGTGTGTAAGGACGATGTGATGCTATCAGTCCTCTAAAACAGCAAAAATCATTTGGGTAACCTTAGATAGGGCTATGCATATGGCGTCCTTACAAGCTGACTTTAGTTGGTAATCACTAACATAGTCTAAACTACCAAACTAACCGACTGTAGTTATCCCACCCCTACTTTAATACTGTTTCTACACTACCTTGTGAAATGCAAAAGTCGTAGTTTGGCCTTTTGCAACAACGAATTCATACTAAGTAGCGCAAAAAAAACTCGAAAACGAAAAGTGCAGAAAAACCATAATTTGTGTGTGATACGTAAATACACTAACCAGCCACTCTGGATAAGTAAGCGACACCTGCGCCACAGATACCGTTGTCTCTCTTTGCTGCTATTTCTCCCGCGCAACGTGTCCCGTGACTACAACCAACCAATCAGAATTCAGCGCTCGGCAGGTGCCCCGTGAAGTGCGTATGATGACGTCACAATGACAGTGGTTAGCTGAAACTTATAGGGTGTTTACACGATCGAGCAAACATCAAGCAGCTAGCTCGACGTTTTATGGCAAATAGCATGCTAATTAGGAGGGCGGGCGGGTTGTAATCGGAAGGCCTATATAACACGTGATTAGCTGTGGGCTAAGAGTCTAAGCCTACTCCTACATTTGAGCCAAAAGGCGGGGTTCCAATAGGCCTGCTTGAGCCAGCTCGATGTTTACTCGATGTTTGCTTGATCGTGTAACACCCTATTAGCCACATACTCCTGCATCTGTTTGAACTAAAAAGCGCCGTGCAAAATCTACCATCCCATCCGAGAATAAACTGCAGCAGTAATGCTGTAGGCTTACTTTAGGTGCTCAAACGTAGCACGAAATCTCAGAAAACAATGCACGTTATACAACATCTAGCATGTACAAACAAACAGATATGCTCAGTGACTTCTAAACGACAAATAGTGCATAACAAAAAAATGGTTACGGCTATAGAGAGTGACATGGTCACGGGGAAATCGGTAAATCCGCGGTTACCGGTTTTCGCCTTCTCACTCTTTTTTCTAACCATAGTTTAAGCGCAATTTAGTGAAAAAATTAGCATGATAATCCACGTCGAAAGTCATAGGCTTATTCTTTGGCTAACAACATCAAATAAGGCTTGGATCGGATCTTTGCTTGCCATCGCATGACATTTTTACTCGCGAAAGCTTTCAGCGCGTCTTATAGCCATCGCAATTCTGTCCGTCCGTCCGTCTGTCTGTCTGTGCGTCACACGGGTGAATCAGTCAAAAACAGTGCAAGATACATTGTAGGATCACCAAATCTTTACCGCCGGCTGCATGGAAGACTGTAGTTTCAAGAACCATAAAGCTTTTCCATAAATTCGAAAAGGGTCACCCCGAACGAGGGCGCTAAATGAGAGGGGTGGGCAAAATTTGCGATTTTTGTCCAATAAGTCGGTGTATCTCAGTAACGGTGCGAGATAGGGCCTAGGTTACTAACAATCACTAATAGGAAGTCGTACACTGACTCTCGATTGGCGCCGAATTCAATCACCTTGAATGACCTTGAACGCATAAATAGGGGGTTTTATGGATTTTTTGGCGATTTCGGGCTGCGACACAAGTCTATATCATTCACAAAGCGGCGCCACGGAACTATCGTTATGCGATCCAGACAGAGAATTTGGTACTTGTATATTAACTTAACGTGAACACCTCATTTTTCAGCTAAACTACTAAACCGGAACTGGTGTAGGGTTTCGCGCTTCTCGTAAGCACTAGCTCAATTTTTTTTGTTTTATTTGCTGTCATTTGTCTTTTTATTTCTATAGCGATGCAAAGGCGGCTATGCAGTTTTAAAGGTAAATTGTACAATTTTGCGAGTGAAGCAAGCAAAAAATTTTTTTCGCCCCTGCAGCACAGATCACGGCTAATCGTGTCCAAAACTGTTTGATTGCTCGGTCGACAGTTAACGCGCTATATAAATTACTTACTTACTCAAACATGCATAGGCAATTCCACTTTTTATGCCCCACTCTGTATAACCTATATCACGTGATACATGTAGATCTAAATCATACCTGTTAAACCAATCGTCGGTGTAACGTGGATACGGGAATGGATCATTGCTGCTAAAGTCGTAGCTGGCTTCCGCGTCCTAGAATAAATGACAGAATACAGCAAACATTTTAGGCTACAATTAACACGCCGGATAGCTGGCTCAAAACATTATCATGGCATGGAAGATTAGAAATCGCCAACGTCTTGCGGCTTTAGGTTAGACTGATCGACAAACTGTCGAATAAAGAAAATATTTGAACAACGTTTATAAAAACCATGTGATTTGTTATCATTTACAAAATAGAATAAGATTTAGATTAAAGATTTGGGGCCTATTTCGATATCGTGGCAATGTAGAATTTCGACATAGTAAAACAGGCTACACTTCAAGAATGTTAATACAGTACGGGCAAAACTAAAAAATATCACTTAGGGCCCACATTACTATCACCATTGGGCTATAGGCCTACTGATTAGGCCCCTAATACGATAAACTTTATGATCATCTGGTTATCATCCATATGTTCAGTTTATTAATCCGCATTATTCATATTTTGTTGACAATAATATAACGATAATCTAACTTACATGGCGCCGGTATGTCCAGAATTTCAGATCATAATAAAAATCAGGGAAGTATTTGCTTCAGCAGCCAATAACGCATAAATTGAGTGATTCATTTCCGCCACAGAAACATTGATTCCGTGTCAGTTTTTCACAAAGTTATCACGACTTAGGCTATCGGTTTCCGCAGCTGTAGGCTGTACAATCATTGTCACGCATTAACGCAATATATCGGTCTCATTGCTGTAGAGATAGGGTACAGTGTTTGAATTGTGAAAAATTTGCTGGGGGTTGAACCTTCCGACGATTGGAGACCGACTAAAATTGTGATGTAAATCGTATGTATATAGCATATAGCTGACCCCCTGTACATAATTTGACAGTGTGTTAGAGGGGTTAAAAAACAGTTGGGAAGGGGGTTCAACCTTTTAACCCCCCTCCGGCAATTCAAACACTGGGGCATTATAACATTTACAGTTGATATGATTAACATATTATTACGAAATCAACGCACGCACGAAATTATCCTCGAGATCGGGATGCATGTAATCAATGCCGTCGTCCATGATTCCCGTGGTAACGCCTTTGCCCGTGTATCCGAGCGCCCAGGCGGGCTCCACGTTCAGATCAAGCTTCGGTATACCACCCGCCTGTCCAGTGTTGTTCTGCACAAAAAATATATAATTATATAATTATATAAACACGGTGTGCAGTAAAACACACAATCTTAGCTGACGCACTCGCACAGTTGGCCAATGTGTCGCAGTGGCTTCGTGCGTAAAAAATGTAGGCGGCGTTAAGAAGTTGCAATTTTCCAATAGACATTGCAAATTTCAGACAAAAGAAATTATATAGCGCAATTGTTCAAGATTTAGAGTTTGCTTTTATATATTTCCAAAATGGGAGGCTTTTAGTTTTACATTTTGCATTTTTGGATGACAAGTTTTAGACAAAAAGAAAATTTATGTTACGCCAGTTTTCTGACAGACAAATTTCAGCCGTCCCCCTTCCCGGGCTACGACGCTACTGTTAATACAGTTTTAGCTAAAGCAAGGCCGTGGACATAGCCTAAAACAGGTCCATTCACTGCATTGGTTGGGTCGGGTCGGGTCAGGTCGAGACGGGTCAGATCGAGTAGGTCGGACTGCAGGGTCAAATTAAAAGCTTCGCTGATCAGTCTGTTCGAGATTCAACATTTTCAGATATTGGTTGCGTCAAATTTTACAGAAATAGGCCCAGGTAATCATAAACAGTAGCGGATTCAGGATTCAGGAGGATACCGCCTCCCCCGTACTGACTAAATGCATTTTATAACCAAGTAAAAATTTTGCACAAAAATGCATTATTTTGGCACAAAATTTAGACCTTATAATTTTTTTAGGAAGGGAGCATAGCCACTCCCAAACCCATATCACTCTGTACCATTTCGCCCCCCCCCCTTTTCCAAAATTCTGGAACTGCCACTGATCATAAGGCTGACGGATGTTTACTTACAATGTACCACTGTTTGGAGTAGAGCGGATCGTTCGGCAGCTGTTTTGTCTTCTCGTTGTTTTGGTGCGCGGTGGCTTCTGGGACGGGAATTCCGCGTATCTGTTTGTAGCCTCGTTTTGAGCGTATGAAGCCCGGCTGCTGCACCGCTAGCGCCACCTGCAATAATAATTAGTAGCGTAATAATTGTACCAGTAATCAATATCAACGTTTCCGTCACTTGCGCTGCAGCCTTTAGCATAATGCCACCCAGCCCCTATTACTAAAAAAACTTACAATTAACTGAAAATGAACTGAAATTCATTGATCAGTTTATAGCATATTATTTAAATTCTTTCGCTTTGAACACAACTTTACGCAAACCTTGTAAACAAACAGCAGACTTTAAACTTCTTCATGTGTAATGTACAAATTGAATTTAGTTTTTATTGAATGGAAATGTAACTTAAATCGACTTTATTTAGAATAAACATATGGAAGTTAAGATTGCTATGCTATGACGCCGTAAGCCCGTACCACAATTAATACGGTACCCCGTTTACACGATCAGTGGTTCGACCAGCTAGCTCGACGTTTGCTCGATGATTGCTCGATGCTTGCTCGATGTCTGCTCAATGTTTGCTCCATCGTGTAAACGGGGTATAAGCAACACTGGTTAGAGAGCTATGCGATAGTAAAAATTGTGTAATATAAGCAAAGACGGAAAAGGCAACACTATAGGCCTAATTATCATGAATCTGTAGTAGAAAGTAGCATTATCAGTCATTACAAACCAGTGGATCGGCCTTGAGTCGTCTTGTGTGAGAGATGCTTCGTCTAACTCTAGCGTGAGGTAGCATGCGATGTACGAAATGAAACTCGCGTTCGGAACCCAACACCTATGACAGCGCGTCACACACAAACGTAGGCCTACTACTTAATTCGTGGTTAATAGATAAAACTTAATTCACACACAATGTGTCCCCGCCGCAAAAGCTTGGAGGTTACTTTCTCCAGTCTATTCGTCTGTCTTTTTCTGTCAATTTGTTCGCTGTATTTCTCAGAAAGTTATAAATGAATTTTAATAAACTTTTGAACGGCTGGCGATTGTGGCTTCGCTCTAGCTCCACTGAAGAAGCTATAGTGCTCCCGAGACCCTCTAGCTATAAAAAAAACTTAGAGAAAAGGCACCGGAAACGAAAATGAAAAAAAGAGAAAAAAAGACGGTAGATTTTTCGAGAAAAATCGCAGAACAAATTTCTACGCGATGCATTTTTGTCGGATTTTATCCTGCAGTGTTTTTAAATAAGCTACGCTGCTTTAAAGTCTGTTTAGTGAATAATGTGCGCATTTGCTTACGTAAATGCTAGATTTCGCTTTGTATTTCAGTAAATATTAAAGCAACATTATGTAGAACTTTGTAATTACTGATAGCACATGTTCTAATGGAAAACTGCAGCCTACGTAAATATGATGTCTGGATACGGAAAAGGCAAGGCAAGGCACTTACCGGTGAAACGAAAGAGAAGCCATTTCGCTTAGCGACCTGCATGGCCGCATCCTTGCCCAGATCATCGACAAGATGTACATGCCACTGGTTGGTCATGACGTCCTCCTTGGCCGTATGAACCGTCACCGGGTGTGTCATGGCCATGATGACCAGTGTGACCAGGCTTGGCCACACCCCGGGTCTGGCCATCTTCAGCCTTGGCCTCATGGCCAACGACCGGAGACCGAACCGCCCGCTCGCGTTCGGTCCCAGAGACCGATCAGGAGGGGTGAAAACGAACCGTGAAAACCGTCAGCAGTAACCAGATGTTACGACGAAGCGATTGTCACCGAAACGGGAGACGCACAGTCAGTCTCGCAGAATGGCACCGAAGCTATTACTGCTGCTGCTGCTGCTTCCTGGCTGCGGGTGATATTTTAGTCTCTTCGCGGAATATGCCAGCTACTCCGCCGGGATATGCATGTATACGAACCGAGTCGAGTAGTGTACTAGGAACAGGACCGGCGAGAGGGGGGTAGAGGGGTAAGTTACCCCAGGCTCCGCGACGTTCGGGGCCCCGCCGTCGCTCAAAAATATATAGTACATCATAGTGCGCCATTAAAAAAACAAAATTCAAATTTTTGAAACCCCAGACGGGCCCCGCGAGAATGTTTTTCCCCTGCCTCGCTGTGGCGCTAGACGTCACTGCCTGCGCCACGGGGACAGCAGGGGCAGCTCCCCCTGCCTTTGTTGCAGGGGGCAAAGCGAAAGCAGAATAATGCCCTTTTGTGCTGTATCTAGACGTAGACTTACTGAGCTCCGTCTAACTGCATAATATGAATTAATGTTTTTTCTTTCTGATAAAGGCAAAGTCCAGTACTTGCTATAGCGCTTCTTACATGAGACGGACTCAAGACCAGAAGCGCTTTACTCTCATAATATTAGGCCCCTCTTACACCTAGTCTAAACCTGAATTTTTGGTTGATTACTGAGAATTTCCCTTGTATATCTCTTTGTGTGTAATTTGTACACAAAATAATAATTTTTGTGTTTTTTAATCTGTTTTGAGCTAAAATTTTATTTGCTGGCACTGATTACAGTTTGAAACGGAAAGCAGTGCAAAGCACTGAGATGTGACATTTTTGTAGAGCCCTTATTAAAGCAATTAAGATAACGGCGTTGTGGGTCAAAAAGTAGACGGGACAGAAAGTAATCATTTTCTGACAAACAGGTCACTACAAATTTTCGACAGAGATGATCATAAATGCTCAAAATTTTAATTTTGCTCTTAAGTTTTCCCAAAATCATTTTAGCAACAAACGGTTGCAACATTCAGTTGGGTTTGCTTCGTTATGAAGAAACATTAAAAATGCGGTGTGTGGAAACAACATTGCGCCGGCGAATGCGATGAAGTTGGCAGCAACGTGTAGCGACGAGGCTGCGATTATGTTGATGACAGCAGCGGCAGCAGCAGCAGCAGCCGGAAAATGACGTCACATACAGATCAATAGATATACTGCATCAGAGCTGTTAAATATTCGTTGTCTCACAGAGAGTGCATTCTGGCAGTACTGTTAGAGATGCTTTGCCCTGGTCAACAGCGGCCAGTTCAGTTGTTCAGAATACGATCACATAGGCCTACATTGTTACAAGATGGTGCGAAAGCCAATTAGGCTAACAAGCGACTTAGGCCTACAGTAGCCATGCCTCCTCAGCGCTGAAAATGTGCACACTTTTCTTTTTCGCTCTTCCCGAAACATCGAGATAAACAAGCTTTAGCTCATATAAGGAGACTTCGTCCCTTAGATTCTTTGCGGCACCTTCCTTAAATTTTAGATAGCCTACGCCACTACGCCACTCGGCAGTCTAACGGTAACGTGTCGGACTTGTAATCCTGAGGTAACTCAGAGGCGCAGGTTCGATTCCGCACCAAGACACTACTGGGTAACGACCTTAGGCAAGTTGTTCACACACACGTGCCTCTGTCACCAAGCAGTATAATTTGGTACCGGCTTCACCGCTGGGACGTAAATTTAAACAGGCAAACCGCGCGATACACTGGCTTCGTATCTATGGTCGCGCAGTGTAAAAACTGGTGTCTGGCTGAAGGCCTTAGGAAACGGAGATCAGCGCCGCCCTATGGGCCGTAAGACTCGGGAAGAACTTTACGTTTACGTTTTACATTTTAGGCCACTAAAAGAAACATACATGACAACGGCTGAAGTTGTTGAAAACGTTCTGGGCGTCGGTGAAGTTTTAGTATAGGCCTATGATAGACTACTGAAAACTTCGAGTCGAATAAGGTTTTTCGGCAGCATTAGCATACCAACAGGAAATTGCAAAAATTTGCAAATAACTGATGACGCCGTTTCAGCAACATTCCTTTTATGGTAAAATAGGCCTACTTTCAAATATTTAAAATACACTGTGCTTATGTCATAAAATCCCGTGAATGCATACTGCAGGTTTTTGGAAATATTTTTTGGGGCAATTTAATGCACCGGTTTCCAGCATTCCAGATTTCTTCAGCCGAAGTTTGTTTTCTGTAGTTGTCTCTCGAACAACGCGCTTATTTCCATTAGGCCCTAATATACAAAAAAAACTGCACTATTGCAAGAACACACTACTATGTAGGCCTATAAGCTTACTGCATGAACGTCGACTCGATCATGTCTTAAGCCTTGTTCATAGCGAACGACTCAACTCAACTCACTACTCAACCAGTTGAGTTGAGTTGAGTCGGTCGTTATGAACAAGAATTTACGCGCCTTATCTATCGCGTCCGATGCCGGTCCCGTGCATTATTTTCTGGTTCTAGACACTTTTCCTCAGCCCTCAATCATCAATCATAACATCTTGCATCATTCACTCAGCGCCAGTAGGACGCCTAATGTTTGTTTTTCACCGTGGCGCGATAGAGACGAGCCCAGCTTCTGCAGCTCGAGAGACAGGCCGCCAAGTACTTACTCGCGCAGTGTATATAGGCCTATAGTCTGGCCACAGTGCACAGTAGCGATATATAGGCTGTAGAGTACCGGTATTTATCATCCTCATCTGCGGCCGCTTCACCAGTTGCGTGGACAGCCTGTCGAGGCGTGGCAGGAAAGTTTTTTGTTACTTTCGACAGACAGAAAGAGCTCTAGACTCTAGACTTCCGTATGGCGCTGTTGTGTTTCGTGGTACAATAATGCGACTGATTATCAATCAAGTCTGTTTCATCTTCGTTGTAGACAGGTTCCAGCATCGTCATCGTTTATATCTGCGTCATCAGGAACAGCAGCGGTAACTGCAGCTGCAACTGCAAACATTAGGTCTAGGGTCAGTGACAGGATTCGGCTTATGACAGCTGTAAGCTACATAATTGCGATTCATTAAGTTAGAGTCATAAATAAGATCGAGGGGGCTACATTACTGCATAGCTGATGGCATTTTGCGCTTTATCGTCACGAGATCGTATTCTTTGTATTTTTGGGCCGACCGCTAAGCTGTAAGCTTATAGGTCGGCCCCTTTATCGTGGTTGTCGTCTGTCCGTCCGTCTGTCACGGATGTACTGTGACTAAACGGTGCAAGATAAGGCCTATGTTGCTATTGATCACTAATAGGAAACGGCATACGACCTTTCAGATGAAATGAAAATCATCGACCTTAGATGACCTTCAACGTCAGTGACAACCACTAGGCCTACGGTCGGCCCCACCATAGCGATAGCTGGGATTTTTGTTTTGTTCCTTTTATTACGCCATTCCACCGAAGGGTTTATGTTTCCGGTTCTGTCTGTTTGACTGTCCAGTGTCCAGTAGATTAGTCAAAAAGTTACGATCGGATTTTGATGTGATTCTGTGGGGACTGGACAGATCATGGCGGCATACGAAGTGATAGATTTAGGTGGCGGCAATCTGGATGCAGATCCAGACTTCCTGGATTCAGATAATTGCGATCTGAAACGTTTACAGAATTCTACCCACAAAAGAAACCAAAAAATAAAACGTAATCATTGTCGGAGGTTTGAATTAGCTGCTACTCCGTGAATGAGTTGAACTGTTTAAAAACTCATTCTCTTTTTCCGAGTGCGTCTGGTTCGGTTTTTAAGGCCATATACGTTCTGTTTAGTGCCGTAAACGAAGCTGACTGCTGACTGGCTGGTCGTCGGTTTCAGGCACTCGTTACATTTTTCTTTTCGTATCAAGTGCTTTGCTTCTGTTGCGTTGCAGTCGTCCCCGGCTGTAAGTGTAAGTAATACCCCGTTTATATGATCAAGCAAACATCAAGCAACCATCAAGCAAATGTATTCAAAATACACGTACACGATGTGTGCTCTAATTACTTGATGTTTGCTTGATTGTGTAAACGGGGTATAACGTATTGCATCTGTAATGAGTGCGCATTTCGTACACAGTTGCTTGCGTTCAAGTTATTCAACTCCAGGATTTGGTGACACACAAAAATAAAACATTAGGAAATTCGTGCAATAAGCACTGACAAAACTGTGTGCAAAGTACTATGTGATGATTTTTTATTGGATCGGCAACAAGATGGTGTCGAATGTCAGAGTTTGTGCGGCTCTGAAGCTGTGCCCCATAGCTGGCGACGCCAATTAACGTTCAACTGTGCAGTGAGCAAAGTCGTAATATCACACTGTCGCATATAGGCTGTATTCGTTAACTCGTAATATGGCCTACGGTCTTCCGTAATCCGTACGTATGTGTCACATGCCGTTAGTCAACTTCTAACTCACAGTAGTGCATCTGCATCATTAAAACCACACTCAGTCAGCTCGCACTGGGTATTGCTTTCACAACTTTCCGCTGCAGTCATGCGTCATAAAGCAAACGACGGTTGGTCCATGCGATCGAGCGTAGCTTAAGTACGTTACAGCACTGTCTTGGGTGGTGTAAGTTCGTACCGCGTACTCGCTTACTCACTCCAGCAGTGGTACGACCGTACGTAGCCTACGTCGACGGATAGTGTACAGCAGCCCGGGCGACTGGATATAATGAGCATGTTGTGAAATAGGTCTGTGAGGACGGATCGAGGCTTTTACGCTACAAGTCAGCCTAAACGATAAAGAAAACGCATAGGCCTACTATTATAAATATTTAAACTGACATTTTAAAAACCAAGTAATACTTGGTTTGTCTTCTACAGTGTGCTTGTACATGAAAATATGGTGCAAAAATCTGTTCACTTTGCAGAAACAGGCTACGTTCTGGGCAGATTCAACTTCGACCTTTCGCGCTGAAAACTGGCACACCATTTTACTCATGCCCTCGGTTAAAGTGTGCACCAATTTTGTTTTTTTTTCTTACGACTTTTAGTTTTAGAGTTAGTAGCCCTACGGGACAGACGGGCATACAGGCAAACGGACGGGCAAGACAGGCTTTGCGGACCACCGTATTAGGACGGTCGTCGCTCCAAAATGACTCTCGCGTTTGCGTAGCCTATAACGTGGCCTATAGTCTCTCAGAACGTAGGCCTATTATCGGTCTATTGTAAGCCCGAGGCGCAGTTGGCTTGGTTGCTGTATAGTCAGCTGATACAATGCAGCGTTGGTTAGCACTTAGCAGTGTAGGTCACGGTGTTCAACTAAATTAACACTGGAGAAATGATGCATCGTTTGTTGTGTAATATTACGTACGTGTATTATGCTATAGGTGAAGTTGATGAATAATACTGAGGCCTGATCGATAGACCTTTAACAATGGGGCAACTCTGCAGCTGTACCCGCAGCCAGTCGGCCAGCATCAAACGTACGTCGCTAAAGTTGCTTTTTTTTCTTGTCTCAATAATTCTGTGTTTCAATTAGACACTGCACCGCCAGCCGGAGTCGGCAGCGTTTTGTGGTTCGTTGAATGTACGTGCCTTAATAATAACAGTAATCGTAGAATAATTCATCCAGATGCCTGCCGGTAATAAATCATTTGGACGCCAAAAATGGAACAAAGTGATCATTAAAGTTGCAGTTGCATTTGAAAGGTGTAGCTACTTTTGACTCTCGGTGTGTTGTACATGACTTTGCATGGTTTGGCTGTCTTCGACATTAGTGTGGCTTGGTGCTGTAACGATAGGGCAAGGACGTCTTGCTATTATGGAGTAGTCCATGGATAGGGTGTCGGACTAACGAAGGAGAGGTCTTGGGTTCAACTTTCTGCCGGATCACCATCAAGTTGTTACTGCTTGGAGTACGCTAGATGGGTGACTGTCTGCAGATAGGTAAACCATCTCGGCATATAACCAACACCAAGATCAACTCAGCCTTCCGTCCCTCTGGGCTAGGTAAATCGAGTACTAGCCTTTATTGATGGGGTTAAGGCGTGGCGCGTTCACCTGTGTCAGGTGGCCTGCAGGTAACACTGTGTGATCCCATATGGCAGGTGACGCTTCGTAGCTCTGTGATGGGTTTCCTGTCAAAAGCTTTACACAACCATTACCTCTTTTTACTGGTACGTTGGCCTGTCTGTCTGTGCATTGGTTCGCCGTGTTCAGGCCCGTCGAGGGCCACAGCGGGGCCCGGGAAACATTTTCGCGGGTCCCCTAAACATTCTTGTGGAGTCTTTCTAGGAAGAACATTTTTGAATTTTGTCTTTTTAAAATGGTTTATTCTGATGTACTTTACTTTTGAGCGACGGTGTGGCCCCCGAACGTCGCGGGGCCCGGGTAAGCTACCCCTTTCCGTGTTGTGTACTAACTATGAAGAGTAAATGTCGAGGTCGACAGTTGGACACTTCTGGCTACCGTGTGTAAGCTTATAGCATTGTTGTGGTGTTTTTTTCTTGGCAGACCACGCGGGCATGCGGGCCGCTATACCTCTGGCTGCACTCTATAGTCTGTAGACCTGTACTGTTGATGTTTTGCATGGGTCGACGCAATCAAAGCACACCACACGCTATCAGGCAACAGTTGCTTGCTGGCCGCCTTACTACGCGCACCGCCACTGAGCCATGAACAATGTTCTATAACTTTTTCCCAGCGCATATTTTAAGGGTGGAAGCCAACCAAAATGTGCAGCGGACGACAGAAAAAAAAACCAAAAAATCTTGGAGTCCAAACTGCCCCAGCATTTTAGAGTGTGGAGTTCAACGCTAAATTTATTTGTTTAATATTAGCCAAAAGAGAAGCATAATTTTCCAATTTGTCAGCAAAATCTTGGCGTCTCAAGCGACACTGATTGATATGCCTTGACTTAATCTTAAAGTGACACCTTCAGGATCGACGCCAATGTTAACAAACTCGCATACGTACGACGTCACGTCGAAATACTTCAAGCACTAAACCTAGAAGAACTGCAAGTAATAGTTCGTCTGAATATGTGCGATTTGTTAGTTGATTTCATTCATTGACTGCAATAACTGGCTAACTGCATGCTGTAAGCGTATAAATGTATCACCGCGCTACCGTGTTTGCTATCGGCCAAACTGCTGTATAAATAGCACGCTATCAGCAGCGCTAGGCCTACTAGCAGCTGAGATTATCTGGCCATTTCCTTCTCACTTGAGCGAATTGCTCGGTCGTTTTTGCTAAGACCTCTTTCCAGCTATCAACGCCAGCCTTGAAGCCACACAACGTCGGCTTGGCCTGCAGGTGCTCATTCACCTTGCAACTTTGGCTTTTGACAAACACTACTTCATTTATATCAATGTCGTCGTTGCCGGAGAGGGGGGCACGAGAGCAATTGCCCCACTCCACCCCCAAAATTTGGACTGTCCGAAAACTGTCGAAAATTTTTTGTCGGAAGATTTTTGTTGTCGAAAACAGCACAATTGGGGATAGAACCCCCACTTAGAGAAAATTTAAATAAAAAATTGAAATTTTGAGCGCTCATAATCTCCGCTGATTCGAATCTAAGGGTGCGTATACCAGAGATGTGCGGATCCTGGAATTTTGGGTCCGCGTTTTTAATGCCGCCAACAGTGATGTTTAAAATATACTGAAACCCAGGGTCGGCGTTTAACAATGTGGCATGTGCAAAAAACCGCAAAATGCAATTGAAATTTTGTAGCATTATTGTTACTAAATGTAGGAACGTTGCGGTAAAGAAATTTGTTTTTCTCACGTAGCGTCGGCGTCCGCTTCCGCACATCTCTGGCGCGTAACTGTGTAACTGAACAAAATAGTTTAAGCGGCTGTTAAAGACATTTCTATTCAAGTGCTGAGAGCCCCGGACATTGTAGCTACGTAACCACAGGCGCGCGGTAGCGCAGCCCTGTTTAATGGCGACCGGCTAAGTCATATAGAGAATGGTAAAATTTGACCCCTTGCAGATCCGAAACCCCTCAACCGATCGAAACAAAAAAATTTGAAACAGGTGATTACGTCCGCGAGACGACCCCTGTGCATAATTTCGTGCAAATCTGTTCATTGAGGGCTTTTGGTGAAGGGGTGAAATATAACAAAAAAATTTTCTTATTTAAATATACCTTTTTTAATGGCACGCCTACAGGTCAGACCGCCCGGTGGATTTTTACGCACGATGGCTCAAACGACGCGGTCTCACGCAAGGGTGTGCCTTTTTATCGGTAGAAAATTTTAAGTTAATATCTAACTCCTGAAAATCTCCCCAAAGTCGAAAATTGGGCCCAAAAACGGACATAAATTTTAGGCCAAAAACGGTCCTGTACAAAATTTTCACCTACAAACGGCCCTTAATCGCCATCGTATAGCGCCATAGAAGTTGTATAGTGAATAGGCAATATGGACTTGGGAATTCCAAATATGTGGTCATTTTGGACCCCGTACCCACAGGTCACGTGACAAGGAACATGCGCAGTGAACTTTTGGCTTTTAACATAGGCAAATGCTACTTTGAGGCTTTATATCTCCGTAACGGTGCAAGTTAGACGCATAGTTACATTCATTCATTCATTCAAAGTTGAATAAAAACAGACAAAACACTGTTACACAATAAAAACGAGTATAGCTCAATGAAACGATACGAATAGTCCAAGCTAGTCTAATACAAATTGTCATTATAGAGCATTCTTATAAT
>Ga0056128_1003275_pt1 | contig 19790 bp, 14 predicted proteins | sample WorMetLIZISLAND2_FD_71113 | JGI IMG/M metagenome (GOLD analysis project Ga0056128, IMG submission 71113) | Marine gutless worms symbiont microbial communities from Max Planck institute for Marine Microbiology, Germany - Olavius geniculatus... ... | reverse complement strand
TGAGGTAGCTCGGCAGACAAGTCAGCAGCGTGTAGTAGCCCCAGTTGTTAGTGAAGTGAGCAATGGCAACCGCCCAGACTGGAGGTGACTTGGCGATCGACAGCCACGGAACCTTCAGTGACTTCGGCTGCAATACAACGGAATACAATCCAAAGTGAAAAATGCCCATAGCACCGCAGTAACTTCACTGTCAGTGTTTAGGAAAAAGGCGGAAAACAGCTGAGTCTTGTGTTTGGTCTGAGATGTTCGCACGCACTTTGTAGACGTCACTTCTGGTAGCAGACTGTTCCAAGGTCTTGCCGCAGAAACGGGGTCGGTCGCCGATCGTGGACAGCCGTGTCGGTGGTACACCCAGTGCCGAGGTCGATGATTAACATGTAAGTAAGTAAGCATGCAACATATTTGTAGCGCACCATAATGTCAAAACAGGTAGTTTAAATCGTAGCACGGAGTTCACTTACTTACTTACAACAGCGTCGTGAGTTTTAAAAAGTCTGGGAAAGGTAAAAAAACTGATTTTTTCTGACAGCGTAAATTTCTGACGTAGAATGCTACAGCTGTCTAAAATAGCAATTTTGCTGCCAAATGTCCTTCAAAATTTGGTTTTTAACTCTAACTTTTGCATTTCTGAACGAAACTTTTCGGACAGAAAGATTTTCCAACAGTTTTTTGACAGCCCAAAATTTGGGGAGAGGGGACAATTGCCCATCCCTATCGCCCCTGTCACAACGCCACCGCCTATATACAGTATGTGTAATTTGCATACTGCATAGGCCGATAAAGACCGACGTGTGAAACAAAAGTTTTACGGTCGGAAGCACGTGAACTTCATAGGGTGTTTACACGATCGAGCAAACATCGAGCTGCTATCTCGACGTTCTATGGTAATTAGCACGCTAATTAAGAAGCGGGCGGGTTGTAATTGGAAGGCTTATTTAACACGTGATCAGCTGTCGGCTAAAAGCCTAAGCCTATTTGGGCCAGAGGGTGGGTTCCAATAGGTCTGCTTGAGCCAGCTCAATGTTTGTTCGATGTTTGCTTGATCGTGTAAACACCCTACCAGGCTTACCTTGGCAGATGCGAGCAGTCCCTGCGATTGTTCAATATAATCGCGTTCCTTCGGGTCAATGCGCGGGTGCTTCGACGGCGTGTCAAACGTGAAAAATATCCACAGAATCGACCAGACGATTCCCAGCGCCCCTATATACAGCGCAAACAACAACATTATAGGCCTATATATATATATATGTCCTTGAAAATGTGATAATTTTGCTTGCGGAAACATCAAAATTAATGCACCAGTTAGCAAAAAAAACGCTTCAGCTGATGCAAGACAAACCCCTGATCCTTTTCGTCTTTAAATTCTAAATGCACCACTGGTTCGAAACGTAACGTGCGCGGAACAAAATTGAAGCGATATCGGCCTGGCTTCGTTCGTTGTTACGCTCACCGGCGTTGTGAGTAGGCGGGACAAAAAGTTGCGATTTACTGACAGACACTGCAAATGTCCGACAGAAAAGATTACTGGCGCTCAGAATCTCAACTTCGTCTCCACACTTTTCCAAAATGGAAAATTTTAGTTCTAACTTTGGATTCCTACACAATTTTTTTCGGGACATAAAAACTTTTCGACAATTTTCCGATAACCCAAAATATATGGTATTGCCCTTTGCCCTTGCCACGACGCTACTGATGGTGGATAGACTTACTGACCGAAGAAGTAGAAGACGGAGTCCCAGCTGACGTACTCACAGAGAAGTCCAGAGATCGGCATGGCGAGCACCGTGCCGATCTGTGCACCTGTACAATCAACCAATTCAGGTAACAGATCAGGTGCCGTGGTTAGAACGCTGGACTCGCGATCGGGAGGTCGTGGGTTCGACTCCCGCTTGGGTCGCTGTCAAGTGATTACTACTTGGGTGAGTAACTGCCTGCGGACAGGTAAACGTTCTCTGTATAATGGCAAACACCAACTCAGCCTTCCATCCCTCCGGGGTATGTAAATCGAATACCGGCCTGCCTGGCTGGAGTTAAGGCGGAGCGCGCTCGATCGCCTGTGTCGGGTGGCAGGTAACACTGTGTGATATCATAGGGCAGGTCACGCTCCGCAGTTCTGCGATAAGTTTATCAAAAATGATCCTTAACAGGTCATTCACACGATCAAGTACATATTGCTAAATATGTCAAATATTTCCCATGTCGTTTATCAAATCACAGCCTTTACAAGCTTATCTAAGTTACTGTTAACGTTCCGGCAGCTGCTGCTAAATTTTTCGGAACGACTATCCGCCAAACACATGACAAGGCGGACGGAAAATACAAAAAAAAAACGATGAGCCAAGTTTCCGTCCAACACAGCGCACGTAACGCAAGGCCCTTGCGTATTTTTTCCACGCAGCTGACGCAAGCGACTCCACGGTCAAAAGGCAAGGATAGAAGCGGTGCTCATCCTTGCGTCCGTTGCGTCTGTTGTGTTGGGTGAAAACTATGGCGTTACCTGCGTAGACGCACGTGACCATCTTGCTGCGTTCCTGCGGCGGCGCCCACTTGGACAACATCGCGTGCATCGACGGGTATGTCACACCCTGCGCGACACGAAGGCTGCGTTTCAATATTGTAGAAGTCACTTTTTTTTCTTTTTTTCATAGCTCAGTCAAATGGCAACCAGTTTACACGAAGAAAGTGAAGAACAAATTCAAAATATATGAAGAAAATGCGTCTATTTCTCAAATATTAGCCGCTAACCGTGACAAAACGGCAACGTCGTGAAATGTGTTGCGACAGCAAGCTTGCTTGTTTCAACCCAGGTGCCTTCGGAGAATGGGGGCGGACTACAGATAACCGAAAATTTTTATTGTAGGCTCCTGCAGGCACGCGTGAAAGCGATCGTTTCGACAGTTGCATGAAGCTGCAGAGTAGACACCTGCATGGAAAATTTTCCGCTGGAATCCCGCGGGATACCGCTGGAAATACTGCGAGTTCGGGAATGAAATTAGCGATTATCACGCAGGATGGGAATTTAATTGACAACAATCCCGCGGTAGCAGTAGGAAGAATCGCGAGTCGACCCGCGGGAGATATATATACGTATCGCTACGTTACGTTATGGGCCCATCACTAATAGTTCTCGCGTGTCGTTTCAAGAGATTTTACAGTAATTATTTCAGTCTTTTGATGAATAATGATTTTATGTTGAGACTGTCTATATACTGAACTGCGGAACTGTTGGATGATGAGAACTGTGTTGAATGGTATGAGAAATATAACTTCACTTGCAGTTTTACAGCTTTAGGCCTACTATTTTTGTAATATTGAGTTTCAGTAAATGCACAGAACAATTGATAAAATCTGTAAAGTCAATATTGTGAAAAAAATTGGAAAAAAGTTTAACTATTTAAAAAAATATTTAACTTTTTCCAACGTAGTTAGGAAAATTTTTTTAAAAATCTAACTACCATTTTTAGAAAAATAGTTAAAGTTTAATTTTTTAAAGATTAGTGCCCACTACGGAGTATATTATTGCATTTGTCTGTCTGCAACTTTGTTGACTATTCAGTAAGCTTACCATACGTATCAAATGCAAATTGAATTTTTTGGTGAGAGAATTGGGTGGGAAGTGGGAATAACCCGGCGGGTGTGAGGCGGGTGAGAGAAGGAATGTTGAAGGTAAGGGAAGGGTGAGGAAAATAAAATTGCCATGAGGGATGGAAATTGGAACAACTGTGTGTTCCCGCGCAGGTCTCCACTGCAGAGATGAGCAGATTCTCATCAGTGAATTAGATGAAGTTCACCGTTAAAGCAGAATAGCGTCGCAGCATTAGGCCTACTGTGGCTCAGCACTCAAACTACTGTACAGAAACGCATTTAATTTTTAAAATTTCAAAACCAGCTAAACCAGGAGCGTCATTTAGGGGAGGGGACTGAAAAGGTCCACGGACCCCCAAGAATTTATGATTTTAATTTGTCCCTGTAAATCGTACCTTAAAACTGTGTTACTGTGCAAGAACAATACGTTAGGTAAACTGAGGCCCTCCCCAATGATTACTAAACCCCCAACGATTTACTGAAATTTATTCTATTTATTCTGCAAACTGCATAATGATCAAACCTCTCCGATGCCTTCGAGCAGTCGAGTGACGAATATGCCTACGAAGCCGCCGACGCGAGTAAAGATTGGCGTCAGAATAGTCAGCACGGCCGTCCAGAAGATTCCAAACAGCAGCGGTCGTTTGCCGCCGAACTTCTCGGCTATTATTCCGCCAGGGATCTGAGTCGTTATGTAACCGTAGAAGAACGCGGCCAAGATGAATCCCTGGGTCTTCTCGCTCCATCGGAACTCACCCTGTGTTAGTCAATAAAAATTAATTCGTCGTGTGTTAGTAAACCACACCGTAGTCCATAAAAACGTGCCACTTTTATTTTTTAAATGGCTCCGTGAAACAGCCTGCATTGGTCTGGAGCAGAACATTATCGATACTACTGTCAGTGAATGGAGAAAGCGTCTCCTTGCCTGTGTTCGCATAGTGGGCAAACACTGCAGTCAGTTGAAAAATGGACAACTGGATTAAATGTTAGCTAAAGTGTCAGAAATGTAAACAGAATGTGTTTTTACGCGTTATGTTAATTAAGCAATCATATCGCATTGGATAAAAAAGTGATATTTCGCTGATTGTGATTTCCCCAGGTAGTGCAAAAACAAATGCTGGGTGAGGTGGAAAACTGAATGGTCATTTGATGGCAAGATGTGTCAGAAATATTCGTACCAAAAATTATACAAATGTGATAATTGGTTCTCAGGTTACAGTCAAAAAAGTCGGGGATGTTTTTTGAGACACAGTGTAGAGCTACTTCGCCCGCGTCATTTGCGTCACAAGAAGTAAGGGGCCTACGAAAGAGATTAGCGTTGGGTGCGTTGCGTAGGATGGAACTATTATAAGTTTTAGCGTTACTCATTCGTGCAGTTCTGGTTATAGTTAGCGATGACTAGAACTGTCACGCTATGGTGATCACCGCACTGTGATTTTATCTGCCCTGAGTGCTTGTTTGTAAACCCTAACTCCACAATTTATGCGCCGCCTTGAATGCTTTGTTGCTTTTCTAATAACATTGGGCCCTGAAGTGCATGACCTTAAATGACCTTCGAATGTCATACTCTGTCATACTCTGCAAATAAAAAAACATAAAAACATGTACTTTTTTATTTTTGTAAAAAAAATCATTGAAAACATGCATAAAACATTTAAGTAAGAAAAACCGTCAATAAGAATCAAATAAAGTCAATAATACTGCTACAAAACAGTCGCTTTGTCCAGGAAATGGACGCTAAACGCAACGTGCATGCCCATGAGAAATGCATCATTTTGTACGTTTATGTTTTAGCAATAACAAAACCACGACATTAAAAAGCACAAAAATATATGAAAAACATAAAAACATGTTTTTTAAAATTTTTACTATAATAAACTTTAAAACATTTTTACATCTATGATTTAGTTAAATTTTTCGTCTCGCATTCACACACGAACTGGTATCCATGAGAACTAGAACGAACATGTCTACAGCAGCTAACAGTTTTCTATCAGCAAAACTTTGTAAGCAAACAAAACGCTGCACCAATATTTTGCAGTGCCAAGACAAAATAGAGGTTTTTTTATAGAACAGACGGCAACCAGAAACACAGGCATTTTTTACGCCTAGCTCGCGTTAGTTTGATGCACAAAAATTTTTAGTTGACTTGGTGACGTAACAGTAGGGCTTCAGACGTACGATCGAGAGGTCGTGGGTTCGAATCCAGGACGGGTCGCTATCAAGTAGATAGGCCTACTACTGAAATGAATAACTGTCTGCGTAAAGGTAAACCATTTCGTTATATAACTAATGTCAAAGTCAACTCAGCCTTCCATCCCTCCGGATGCGCATTTACCTGTATCGGGTGGCAGACTGTAACACTGTGTGATGCAGTATGGCAGGTGAAGCTCCGTAAATCTGCGATGGGTTTTGCATAAAGAGCTACAGACAACCTTTAACCTTTAGAAATGCAAGTCACTGACCTGTTTTCCGGGTTTCTTCTTTTTGATCTCATTGCCGCACTTATCGTACTTTGGTCCCTGCGTGACGCCGTCTAACGTAACGTTCGTAGCGTTCGTTTTAATCGTTTTCTGTGTGGTGTCGTCCATCATAACGATTGCGTCATCCGTGTGCTCGTCGGTCGAGTTCACCATGGCAACGAGTGCCACGCTCAGGTTGACGCGAAGACAGTAGATGTTCAGGAAACCGAAGAACGCCAGCAGCGTGAAGATAAGTCTTGCCGACGGGAACTCTACAGCGACACACCCGGCGCCACCAGTGCTATAGGCTATCTCGTCAAAAAACTACTTTTTATTACGCGCGAAAGCAGCTACTGCTTTCAGCGCGTCTTAACCATCGCAATTCTGTCCGTCCGTCTGTCACACGGGTGGATCAGTCAAAGACGGTGCAAGCTAGGATAATCAAATCTTTACCGTGGGCTGCCTGGAAGGAACCGTAAAGCTTTTTCATAAATTCGAGGAGAGTCACCCCGAACGAGGGCGCTAAATGAGAGCGGGGTGGACAAAATTTGCGATTTTTGGCCAATAAGTCGCTGTATCTCAGTAACGGTGCGAGATAGGGCTTAGGTTACTATTAATCACTAATAGGAAGTTGTACACTGGCTCTGGATTGGCGCCAAATTCAATGACCTTGAATGACCTTGAACGCCAAAATAAGTTTTTTTATGGATTTTTGGCGATTTCATTCACAGGGTGGCGCCACGGTACTATTGTTACTGGTATGCGATCCAGATAAAAAATTTGGTATTTGCATATTAACTTAGTGTGAACACCTCAATTTTCAGCTAAACTACTGAACCGGAACTGCGATAGGCTTTCGCGCGTCTTGTGAGCATTAGCTCAAATTTCTTGTCATTCCTGTTAGTGATTCCGCTTATGCCGACACATTTTTCCGTAGCGTAGTCTGTATGTCTGTTGTCTGTCACATTCGTGCCCTCTGCATAAACAGTTCGATGAATTTAGATGCCATTTGGCATGCAGACGTGTGGAGTCCAAGGGTACATTGTGTTGGACGCAGTCAGTCATATCAGGCTGTTAAAATAATGCGAAATTGTAATGGAATTTTAATCGATTTCAAAAATGTTAATCGATTATTTTAACGATTAATGATCGTTATTTTTCCCAGCCCTATCTTCAGGCATTACATAAACCTATACATCAGTCAGACGGCGCGTACTGATGCCGGTGGGTTTCTGCGCTACGGTTCCGTGTGTGCTGAGTCGTCGGTGCAGTTGATCTTTGTGTTTCTTGGACAGTCGGTGGAACGAGCCTCCGTGAAGGTCATGCCACTGGGTCTCGACGCCGACCTCGTCATCGTGCGGTACGTCGTGCACTTCGTTGAACATCACTGACATGCGCGACCGCTTCCGCTGCAGCGCCGGAGCCTTCGACGCCGAACCTAAAAAACCGTGCCAGTGACATTTTTAGAATAACTCCGTGAAACATTAACCGATTCTAATAATTTTTGGCATGCAAGGTCGTGAAAAAACGCGATGTAAAAGACTATGACTTTCCCCATCTCACTTCAATACTGCTGCTACATTACCTCGTGGAATGCAGAAGTTGTAGTTTTGCCGTTTACAACAACAAATTTGTACCAGGTAGCGCATGTCTACGTTCATACACTGTCTCGTAAGACCACAAAACCACTGAAAATTTGTCACTTATTTAGCACTAATCTAACATATTTTAAGATATTGTTGCACGATTGTCCACTGCCTGTAACTCTTTCTGCTGTCCTATATTTGTCAATGTTTTAAAGCAAGTTAAGTTTTCTGCACGTCCGATTTTTCTTAAAAACCTTTCTGGGCGGTAACCTTTTAGCTGCCTTAAACTCTGAAACAACTGTTTGTCGTCTGCAGTAAATGCCACTTTAAAACAATAACTAAGTCGACGTATGCGTTGTGGAAAATCGCACATCATACGTACAACATCGCCTGAGTTTCTGGCTTATGGCCAAATCCAAAATTTCTGTCCACTAAACGAAATATCGCGTAGAATGTCAAATACTACTTAAAATGCTTACTGTTTAAATAGTAGCCTACTCAACATTGTTTAGTTTCAGTAGATATGATTATTGTGAGGTCGTCCAGATGAGCCGAAATACAGGAATTATTTGTCCGTCCGTCCGTCTCTCCCTTCGTCCCTTACGGACTCGTACTGTAAGTGCACTCGAAAACTAAGACAGAAACAAACTAAAATTGGTATCTGACATTTCCGAGAGCAGGGACAACCGGTCTGTAATTTTTAACTTTTCAACATTCGCTGCCTTAGCGTGATATTAACCACAGCAATTTGAGGACGCAACATCTCGCGGTAACAAAAGTAAGTCGTACCTTCTTCGGCCTGTGGTGACGACGCCATGAGCACGGGTTAGTCGGCACGCGTCTACGCTGATGACATTGGAGATACTGTACGTCTGTTTGCTGCACTGCAGACTGCAAAATGCTCGTGTGATCAGCTGCCCATGCGGTGCTTCTGTGAACGCGCCACTCCGCGGGTGTAACCGGCTTAACGCTGTAGCACTAGCAGGCATCAGTGTTATTTCTGCTGCGATTTTTCAGTTTTAGCAGTTTCTAGTCAAAACTTGCGGCAAACACACAGCGGTGTCGTGGTACAGGAAACACAGGATAACTGCCCAGTTTTTTTTTGCTTGTAGGAAAATGTTCTTATTGGAAAACTTTCTTCCGAAAAATACAAAATATATACAAAAATCTTTCATTTTGAGGCTTGAAATTTTGTGCACCCATAATTTTCTCAGTCGAAAAATTGCAACTGGGAGTCGTCCATAAATGACGTCACGCTCCGAAAGGAAGGGGAGGGGGTTTACATTATTGTGACGACGTGTGACGTAATGGTTAAAGAAAGTGTAACGTCACACACGTCACATCTATAGAAAGGCACAATAAACAGCCAAATTCATGTTGCCAGCTAGCCGTATGTGTCAGAACGATGAACATTTAAGAACACTGTGCTTAATTTCACACAATTTTATGCATTACATTGACAGTAGACAGTTTTGATAATGGACATAATTCTATATATTAGAATTAGGATGTGCCGAAACTCATCTCTGTACTCTACACTACTGGCTGCCGGAGGGGTAGGCGTTTGTGACGTCATATTTGAAGGGGGTCCAGGGAAGTGTGACGAAGTGTGACAAAGGGGGAGAGTGTTGAAGTTTTCTTTAAAATCGAGTGACGTCATTTATGGACGACCCTCTAACTGTGAGAAAATTACAATTTCCTGCCCATTAAATTTTCTTCCTAAAATTCACAATTTATACCGAAATTTTTTGGCTTTTGGTCAATTTAAAGGCAAAATAAAATTACGGGCAGCCATAACTTCTCTGTCGAAAATTTTTAGCTGACTGTTAGAAAATTGCAATTTCCCCCCCCATTTAACTCTCGACGCCGCTATTTAGGAACTGCGGAATAGGTCGATCTCCATTTTTCACTGTTGATTAAAACGAAACAAATCGCAGCTGAATTTTAAGTTACTATTGATGTCACAGTTAATCGAAAAAAACACGGAATGGGAGTCGGGTGCGGCAAACTTGCTAAGAGTTCGTCTTAGTCGTGGAAGAGGATCGGCGTTAGCAGCAGCAGCAGCAGCAGCAGCCATAGCCTCCGGCTCAAAAACAGCTGTTCGCTTGACGGGCCGTGTACTATAGATAGGTCTGGCCGATAGATCAGCCGTGTACACTGCCATTTCGACAAGCTCCATGAAGTCAACCAGCTACCCCAGGCAATAAACCACCTACCTGTTCGGTCGGCCGTTAAAATGACATCGTGAATGCCAATGCCAAGGCAAACTTTTTTAAAACGTTTTACTGTCCGCGTTTCACTGTCTCCATGATAATTTATGAACCGCTGCACTTAGCTTGATTATATTTCTCGACAACCTGTAAAACCCTATTGAATTTCAAGGTCATACTCAAAATTCAAGGTCAACAAGTAATGATTTACAAGGTAGTGTAGCGATATCTTTTTGGTGTGGTGGAAAGTTTAACGACAGTTTTGTGGCAAAATTCTTTCCGAGTCTATCAGTGAAAGTTTTTTGAAAATCGGTCTACGCAGTTTGGCAAAGCTATTATAAATAATGCAAGGCTTGTTTTTGGAACACGGTGGATTTGCCCCCGCTTTGACCAACTCAACCTGACCATTCCTTTTAGGTACTCGTAACCAAGTAGAGTAGGCCTATACGTTGAGTGTACGGACACTTAATCGCGCGACACTACAGTTAGGCCTAATCATCGACACGTAATCACTTGAACGTAATCACTGATTAACTGTTACGTGATACGTGATTAAATGCCAGGTGATAAGTGTCATCATCATCATTAGTCACGGCAGCTCAGTGCCCGTTGACGTCCGACGCCTGCTTCATCATCTTCTGTCAATTGCTTCGGTCATGTGCTGCGCGGCTCAGTTCCGGCAGATTTGCTCCTTTGCACCACTCCACAACATCGTCTGTCCACTCTCTGTGTGGATGCCCATCTTATTTCTGGCGTCCATCTTTCCAAACAGCAATGTTTTCTTGGTTTTAGTCGTTGAACATCCGGTATATGTCCAAAAACGTAACTTTTTTCGGCGTTTGCGACAGATTGTGCGCTTGGCCGATTTTTTCAAACCACCTGTGAACCTAAGGCCTTGTTTCGTCATTATTTATGCCTAGCTGATTCTGAGAAGCTTTCTGAATCTGAAGCATTTCTGCTCAAATACTAATATCAAACCACCGTGTACACTATACTGGCGATAAATTATAATGCCGCCACCGCTAGGGAAAAAAACAGCGAGTCCTGTATATCAGACTCAGTAAACTTTAAACTTAGGCCCTTTAGTACCACCAGCAAAAATTCTTAGCCACTGAACTAGTCGGTATAAAGCACTGGCTGTTAAAGAAACCAGCCATTCGGCTTACTATTTAGTTGTGTACAAGCTTTTCGGTTTGGTTTAGCACACGAAAAAGAAAGAGCGTGACAAACAAAGCCGAAAGGTCTTGCAAAATCATCATCCTCGTTTTTCTCGCTGTCGTTGGCGTCGCCGGCTATATGCGGCGCTGGGGCATCTCCTCCTCTTGACTTGATCACTTCAGAACCGTACGAACTCTGACATTCGACTCCGTGCGGCTGCTTATCCAGTGAAAATCAGTCTAGCGAATTCTGCAGATGGCTTTATTGATTCTACTGCACCAATTTAGTTGCGTGTGAACCTAAGGCCTAAATCGTTATATTTTTTAGTTTCGTGCTCTATTTGCACCAAATTCTGGCGAGGCGACGGCTAATCCTTTTCATTTGTTCGCACCTGTTGCTCCCGGAAAGTAGGCCTATGATTAGTGTGTTATGTACTCAGTAAGAGACTGTGGGCGTCCGGTGCAACAGCAGCTGCTCCTTAGGGAGTGTCCACATGAGTGACAAAACCCCGCATGCGACAAAAAGGCAGGGCTACGTACAGCGCAACTGTCACTCATATCGGGCCTGGCAGCGCCATCGCACAAAAACCATACTGGTGGCGTCTCGTGCGATGGTGCTGCCAAATCCTAGTTGACTGACAGTTGCACTGTACGTAACCACGCCATGTTTTTGTCGCATGCGAGGTTTTGTCGCACATCTACAGGCAGTAGCACCCCCTTAGGGTAGTGCGGAGTAGCGCCACGCACTTATCTTAGCAGCTGGTCGGCACAGGTATGGTCATTATATTAGTGCTTACCGTTTAAAAACAAGAGGCAAGCAAAATCCCAGCTAGGACCCGCGCCGTGCGGAAAATACAAAGGCCTATTCAGTCTATCTGCAGATCTGGAATATTCTGCGGATCTCAATCTGCCAGCGATCTCGTCGTCAATCCGCATACCGTATCTTTGTTGTGTATGCCTAAACAATCCAGGCCGCTAGCAGCGGCGCCCTGCGCGTCTTATAGGTCTACAGTATACCCCGTTTACACGATCAAGGAAACATCGAGCAATCATTGAACAAAAATCCAGCAAATGCATTCAAAATACACGTGCACGACGTGTGCTCTAATTGCTCGATGTTTGCTTGATGTTTGCTCGACGTTTGCTCGACGCTTGCTCGATGTCTGCTTGACGGGGTATTAGCGTAGCACACAGATTATTTGTAGCAACAAACTTGGTTTTCTAGACGTGGGTCTTGTCGCACTTTTATTCTACCACTAATGTGATGTTGCTCCCTTAGCACTAGATCGCCAACGCTGGCGTGCGAAAAGCAACGATATTTCGCTATTAGTAGGCCGAATTACTCGTTAATATCTTTCAACGTAGCCCAACATATTATATTACAAGCGTACATCAGCGTCACACCAGTCAGACAGATAGACGGACGGACAGACAACATACGATGCCATTACCCACATCATTACTATTGCGGATAACGAGAAACGATTAACAAGAAGCCAAGCTATCGTTAAAAAAGCTGACCGTACCCCCTACGTCCAAAGTCCAGCTTCCGACTTTTAGTCGTCATGGAGAGAAAGCGATTTGTCAGATGTGACACAGATCCATGCACGTTATGTTAACGCTGTCTTGAAAGCTACAATGAACGCTAGTATAACAGACATCGCACGTGGTCATTTTGCCAGGCGATATAAATAGCTGAAGAATAATAGGGTGTTTACACGATTCAGCAAACGTCCAGCAATTAGCACGTGTATTTTGGATACATTTGCTGGAAGTTTGCTGGCAGTTTGCTGGATCGTGTAAACACCCTATAAACGAACACAGATAATATCGGACGCGGATTTTGCCAATATTTCTCACAATAAAAACGCCTTGCTCTGGAAAACACGCTACAGCCTATACAGTTTTTGTTGCAATACTGACCTTCAAGGTCATCCAAGGTCGATAATTTGCAGGTAATTTGAAAGCCAATATGCGACTTACTTTTTATTAGTGGTTAATAACAACCTAAGGCGCTATCTTGCACCGTTTAGCCACAGTAGCCCTACATCCGTGACGAACAGCCAGACGGACGGACGACAACTCATGCCTATAGCTCGACATTTACTAAAGTACGGTCGGCTAAAAATCGATCAAACTGCGCAAGATAGGCGATAAATAGGCGGTCGATTATGACAGGACTCGAAATCACTGTATACGCTAATACTGAGACCCACTTAGGCCTACGTCAACCATTACGCTCATTGGGCGTCTACACAAATCCACGAGCGAAAAACACACAAAACGTGACAGAGCAGCAATGTTACAAAATTTAGCGAAATGTTAGCACGTAATTAAGATGTGAAAAAAAAACAAAATTGCAGCAAAAGATAGGTAAATACTTACTTAAATAGTTAAGAAGAGGTGATAATGGGAAAACAAGGGAATCGGAGATTGAAATCTGAAATGGTCCGCCGCACTTGCATAGGAAGTAGGCCTAATATGTCATAGAAGTCGGTTCGAGTGTCACTCACGTTACATCTGTCGGAAACATTATAGTTTCATCCATCATTTGCGGCACTCGTGTTGTCATCGGAGGCGTCTGTCAGGCCTAAAACATCACGTGATTCCGGTTGCAGTCTGGCAGAAAAGTAAAAATGGGGAAGGGACGAAAATAATCTTTATTTATATTTCATGACACGCTGTGTACTAGACTACACAGTAACTCATAAAACAAATTGATACACTGATTTATATACATGTATTCAGTTTATTTTTTTATTGTTTCTTTCATAGACGATAGCAATAATAATGAACAAGTACAAAAAATGAAACTGACTAAATGGCACCAAAGTGCATTAACAGTATTAAAAGTCCACATTTTTACTAATAAACTGTAAAAACAAAATAATATCAACAGGTTTGATGCTACGTTTAGAAATTGGACTGGTGAAATTAACAATGTTGCATGGTAAAAATTTCCGAACATTAATGATCTGGAACGGATCTTGCTGGCTAAGATACTGTATCATTACAGATTACATGTAGATGCAGTTTTTTTTCCAGTAAAACTTTTAGTAGCAAACTAAAAACGGAACCGATATTTTTGCGGGTCCAATAACAATGTCAGCAAGGGAGGTTTTGTGTTATGGGCGTCAACACTTCTTGAGAAGCACAGAAATTTTTAGGTCTCTTATGATTCAGACTCATCAGTCTCGTCATCGCTGCTAGTCGTCGAACTTGTCGTCCAATTCTGACATATTGATTTTACTGGAGGCCGATTTGCTCCGGAATCGTCGTGACGTTCGCGAGTAGGTCCTATGCTGACTGAACGACTACACGGCACTCCGCGAAGACCAAGCAGAAATCGCTCAGAGTGGCTGACTGACCATGCAGCGATCGAGCAGACGATCGAAAAATGCATCCATCGCATGGCGGGAGATCGATTCTGACGATAGGCCGATCGATCGCTTACTCAAACGGCATACACTGTCAGGGGCGTCTACACCATATAAACTGGAGCAAATGCTCGATGAAAAAATAAGGGGAAGTTTTTTGAGAAGTTAAGGGGGAAAGTAAATGTTATAATTCTGCATTTTTGATATATTGCAAAAATTTCAATATTTAACTTCCCCCTTGGAATGTTTTGCATGTACATGCAATATAACAGAAATGCAGAATTATAATATTCAATTTGCCTTCCTAATTTACCAAAAACACTTTCCTCGCAGGAAGTTTTTTTGGAAAAATAGGCGGGAATTGCACATGCAATACATAAAAAAAACAGAATTATAATATTTAACTTCCCCCGCTAATTTCCCGCCAAAAAAATCCTTCCCTTTAGAAAGATTTTTGGAAAATTAGGGGGAAAGTGTCCATGCAATAGGCCTAAGCTTATGTCATAAATACAGAATTATAATATTCAACTTCTCCCTCGTGATTTTTTTTAAAACTTTCCCCCAAGGAATGTTTTGCATGTATGGAATATATTACAAATGCAAAAATATAGTATTTAATTTCCCCCTAATTTTCCCCCCAAAAATTTTCGTCTAGAAAGTTTTTTTAAATTAGAGGGGTTGAATATTATAATTATTGTAATTTTGCATTTTTGATATATTGCACGTATATGCAGTAGGCGTATATCAAAAATGCAGAATGATAATATTAAACTTTCCCTTAATTTCTCAAAAACCTTCTCCCCTAGTAACTGTTTTGAACCTTAAAGGCTCAAACAGTTGTATGGATTTAGTGGGCAGCATCGTGATATTTTTTTGCAACCAGCTGCAAGTGATCAGAATATCAGAAGTGATAAAACAATTTACTTGTGACCAATTGCTACTTGTTGCAAAAGTGACTGAATGCTAAAAGCAGTGGCGTAGCCAAGGGGGTGGGGCAGGGGGCCCAGCCCCCAATCCTCCAGAAAAAAAACATAAACATACGTATAAACTGCACAAAATTTGCCAATTTGGTTAGTTTATTTTCGGGAAAATAATTAAAATTGTTGCCACTAGATCTCACCTTTTAAAGCCAAAATGCACCAAATTCGATTTCGGCTGGGGCTCCGCTCCGCAACCCGCTGGGGATCTCACAGCGCTCTCGCAGACCTCCCTAGCTGGATTTTAGGGAATCCTACTTCTAAGGGAAGGGGAAGAAAAAAGGAGAGGGCATGGGAAAAAGGAAAGGGGTAAAAAGGGGAGAACAGGAAGGAAAGGGGCAAAAGGGGAAGAGGAGGGGAGGAAAAGAGAGATGAGGCCCCACCCTAATTGAAATTTCTTGCTACGCCACTTATTAAAAGAACAGCATTGTGTGTCAGACTGTGAGTAACACGCCAGTGTCAGTGACGTTGATGTTAAATTGCTAACTCAGTTGTTTTCTGGTGTCATTTTGTATGAACTTATCACTACTGATGTTATAGCTATTCATTAACAATGTACAGTTGCTTCATAACGCAGTTGACACTCATGCAAGCTGTTTAAACCTATATAAATGACAACTTTATTTGTGTTGCTAGTGTTGTCAATGTCAGTGCTGAAATAAATAAATAAACTGGCCTCTAGTAGTATATAGTCGGTGTGTCTGTCTTTCTGTCAGTGTCAGTGTCAATCTGCAGCAGCTGATGATGATGATGACGATGATGACGATAAAGGTGCTAATGAGTAATGACGCTGTTACTGTTTGGTTAATCCTCGAGATATCACGAATGTTAGTTCTTGCTGTAACCAATGCTCAAGTCTGCTGCCCACTTTTCATGGCATACTGCATTTCAGCTTGAAATACGCTGTTCTCATGATTTACGATATCTTGCAATCAGAAGTGTACCCAGCTGTGATGTTTAAAATGCACCAAATTCGTTTTTCGCCCCACTGGACCCCACTGGGGAAGCTCACGACGCTCCCCCAAACCTCCTAGTTGGCTAGGGAGGGGGATACCCCCTCCCCATTCCCCACCTCCTCGACGCCTACGGCGCCTCGTTCTCGGCGCCTGCAGCGCCTCACCTAGAGTTGGGGACTTGCTCTAAGGACTTAGGGGGATAGACGTCCCTGTGCACTGTTCATGTTTATTATGCCAGGCTTCTGACACAACATCACTTATCCCACGCTACATAGTAAACTGGCTAGAGTAGGCATGTAAACACGCGATCTTTTTCGCCCGAGCCAGAGCATGACAGGAAGCGTCCATTCTCCACACACCTCAGCGCCAGGAAACAACTTTCCAACTGGCCAACCCCTATCTTCTCTAAGTTCTCTTCATTTTACTATCCACTTTTTTCTCTCTCATTTCTTTTCCCTCTCCATTTTTTCCTTATTTCTTTCTTTTTCCCCAAACCACAGAGGCTCTGGGAAAGCGCTGTGCTCTCCATCGTCTTTCGTGTCGAAGTTCCGGTCGCAAATGCATTTTTATGCACTCTGGGTTCCCAAAACGCATATCTTGACGAAATCTTAGTCGTTTGTGTGCAATACAAATAACCGTGTTTTGTTAATTTGTGACTGTCGGCGGAGAGGTAAACCATCACAGTATAATAACTATTACTAAGGTCAACTCAGCCTTTCATCCCTCCGAGGTAGGTAAATCGAATACCGACCTGCTTGCCAAATGCTTGGCCGGAGTTAAGGCGAGGCGCGTTCACTTGTGTCGGGTGGCAGGTATACAGCCAGGTAACACTGGGTGATCGCATGCACATGGCAGATGAGGCTCCGTAGCGATATGTTTCCATAAAGAACTGTAGGCCTACACACCCATTTCGAGAAACCGCAGACGGCAGAAGTTAGTGGCTTTGCTTATGACCCATTATGGCTGCTCGCCATTTAAATGCGCCGCGCATGAAGACACCGCCAGACAACGCGTGTCTTATACCCCGTTTACACGATCAAGCAAACATATGTTAGCTGGACGAGCCAGCTCGTTGAGCCAGCTCGTCGAGCCAGCTTCATCGTGTAAACTGGGTATAATACCCCGTTTAGACGATGAAGCTGGCTCGACTAGCTGGCCCTATGTTTGCTCGATGTTTGCTTGATGATTGCTTGATCGTGTAAACGGGGTATTACTAACGAAGTAGAACAGTGACATTTTCAGAGTGACGCCGCCGAAGCGACGTCATCACAAGTTCAGACCTTCTCGGCACAGCCAGACGCGGAAAATTAACTTGACTGTAGCTACATGTAGATACCAGCGCCCCGCCTTGCACTTGTGGTTACAACCTGACAGACTGCGGCTGCTGCGCTTCAGCTGTCTGCTTATATTTATAGCTGCATGGACTCGCAAGAAGATGCAAGACGTCCGGGCCGTCCGTCCGGCGCTCAGTCAGACTCAGTCATCCCAGTCTTCATTGGATGATTGATCGGTTTTGCCTCGCTCTCGGCCGCGTCGCTCTACTGATCGTAAGAAAGGCACTGAAATGCAGCGGCTGCCATGCAGCATCCGTGTGGAGATGGGAAAGAACCCTGGGATTCGGTTCGGGTACGGTTATGGTGTGCTGACGTGCTCTCAGTTCTGTTTGATTCCTTACAGGGTTGACCAAAAAGTAAGCCTTTTCGCATAGGCCTAGATATTTATTTTGATCAGGCCTGTAGTGATTTTTGATAATTTCTGTTTTGCAATGTATACCCCTCGTCCTACAATAGACAGCATTCTGACATTGATGACTGGAGCAAAGAGGGAAGATTATTAGAACTGTCGTTATTGTTACCGTAGTTACATATGCACACTTTAGATTGACAGTTCTTACAGTTTTAGGTTTAGGTTTTTTTAGGTTTTGTGTCTCATAAAGCTTAAACTTTGTGTAAGGTTAAACTTTTTGTTTCGTTATTATGTGTACGTGCATTTTGCCTGGAAAGGCCGTCCCCAAAATGACCTATACTGTGTCGGGCGGAACGTAAAAACCCTACTCACTCACTCGCTGTTTTGCAATGTAGTGTGGCGACGCAGGCGTACGATATAATAACCACGTAATTGCAAATTTACCATGTGTCAGCGAGAAGAATTCTGAAAATCGGCCAATATGGCGAAGACATGCATGGATACAAGTTGGATGCTTATTATTTTGGTCTAGTGTGATGCATTTAAGTTTAGCAATCAGCTTTAACACAAAACAAACAGTGACGTAACAATGTGTTACTTCTACAGTATAGATAGGGGCGCCGGAGCCACGGGGGCAGGGGCCCCTGCCCTTGTGGCACAGGGGCATCACGGAGGCAGAGAAATGCCCTTTTCAGATGTAACTAGACAGACTTATTGAGCCTTGTCCATCTGCATAATGTAAATTAACGCTTTTCCTTTCTTATTACACTTTTAGACATAGCCTATACGTCTACATTTTTGGTTAACTGTTAGGAATTTTCATTTTTTTCTCCTTAGTGCCAGTGTATTTTCTGCACACATATATAAATTTGGGTGTGTTTTGGTTCGTTCTGTGGTAAAATTCTATTTACTGTACTGCCAAAAAGTGAACGTTTTTACACTCCTGTAACATGGGCAGCGCCAAAGGAAGGGGGACAGAAAGGGCAGCTGCCCTCAGTGCCCTTGCCCCCTCCCCCTCTCAGGAAAAATTTTGATGGTGATTTATTAGTGCTCTCTAGGCAATTATGCCAATACGCGACTTATTAAACGCAAATTTTTGCAAAACAGCACAAATATCTGTAAGTTTTTTGCGTTTCCAAATATGAAAAAGCAGGCAAATTTGCGACTTTCATTGCCCGTCCATAAGCTAAAAGTGTTTCAGCTTAGCGGGGCTTTGCCTCCTGACCCTCTGCCCCTGGACCCCGCTATATTTTTTTCAATGCGCACAACAACTAAATTAGGCTACGTCGACATTTGACCCACACGCAAAATTATTATCCCCTGTGCTCTGGCTCTTGCCTTTGCCACCCTCTGTTTCCCCCTAGCTTCAGTTTTCTAGTGCCGCCCATGTACAATAATTACTAATTAGGCCTAGGCCTTAAGTTACGGTATATATACGGCGTGCAGTCTAAAATAGTTTAAGCAGAAAATAACGCAAAGCACTGAGATATGAAGACTTCTGTGGCCTATGACAGGTCTTCTGTAAAGCCCTCAAGCAGCGACTTCGTAGGTAAAAAGTAGGCGGAGTAAAATCGCAGAAAATTGTGATTTTTTGACAGACGCTGCGAATTTTCGACAGGAATAATTACAGAATTTTAACTTTGCTACTAAATTTCCCCAAAATGGTTTTTACAGCACCAAATGGACGAATATGTTTTAACAATTTTCCCGCAACCCAAAATTTCGGGGGAAGGGCAATTGTCCCTATACCCCCTTACTCCCCGAGGCCACTGCCCTCGAGTACGACGCTGCCCC